>Ga0182742_1005027_pt1 | contig 11486 bp, 13 predicted proteins | sample eDN5th37CBELigMG_FD_128880 | JGI IMG/M metagenome (GOLD analysis project Ga0182742, IMG submission 128880) | Enriched Miracle-Growth compost microbial communities from Emeryville, California, USA - eDNA 5th pass 37_C BE-Lig MG (version 2)... ... | reverse complement strand
CAGCGCCATACCCGTGCAGGAGCAAGATGCCGGGGGTCCCGGTGCCAGAACGTTGCGTGTCCATGCGGCTGAGCGTAGCGACGACCCGGCGAGGGCGCGCGCAGTTATCCACAGGTGCGCACCGCATTCGCCCAGATGTCGCCCGTCTCTGACAGAATCGCCGGGCAGGGGCGACAGGAGGACCATGACGATGACCGAGACGAAGGCGCCGCGTTCCCGTACCGCCACCATGTCCCTGTACCTGACCATCGGGACGCTGCTGGCGGCCGCAGTGCTTGGTGGCTATTTCATTGTCGTCGGCGATCAGGCGGCGATCGCGGCGCGGGCGTGGCTGACGCTGTTGCTCGTCGCGGTCTTCGCCGGGTCAGTGCTCCTCGACGCGGCCGTGAGCCACGGGCCAAACCGTTGGTACCTGCCCGCGTCGACGATCACGAATGTGGTGCTCGTCGCGGTCGGACTCCTCAAGCTGTGGAATGGCTGGCTGCAGCCGGCCGACACCGATGACCCCTTCGTGTGGGTCTGGCAGATGTTCCTCTTCTGCTATGTGGTGGTGTTGCTGCGGCTCGCGCTCCTGGTCACCCAGCTGTATGGGCTGCACTTCGTGACCCGGGCGAGGACGCAGGTGACGCGCATCACGAGCATCGCGACGCTCGTCCTCGTCTGGATCACCGTGCTCATCCTCGCGATCCCCGCAGCGTTCCCGGAGGCTGACTGGTCCGACTGGTGGTGGCGCCTCGCGGGGGCGACGACGCTCGTCGCGGTCGTCGCGACCGTGATCCCGATCATCGTCAAGGCGTTTGAGCCGAAGGACGCCGCGTCATCGACTGTGGCGACCCTGCCGGCGCCCCCGGCCGGAGCGCGCGTCATGGCCGAGCCGGCCGCTCCCGCTGGCTCGCCGCTGCCGCCGCCCTATGTCCCGCCGACCGCGCCGCAGCCGGACGCACCTGGGGTCGACATGACTCCGCCGCAGTAGCGGGGCGCCCAACTGCTTGGTGGGTTACTGCTTGTTGAGGCTGCCGAGCTCCGTGCCGCCCTCGCCGAGGATGTGGATGACGTTGCCGTCGATCGTCGCGGTCTGCATCTTCGACAGCCAGGTGTCGACGCCCTCACAGAACATCAGGGTGCCACCGACCTCGGAGAAGACCAGGCCGTCGGCGTCGGATGTCCAGTTGCCGAACATGACGTTGCAGCCGTCGTTGCCGCCGAGGCTGCCGTCCTCAGCGATGATGAGGTGCGGCTCGCCCTCGGCCGTCGAGCCCCACGTTCCGACGGGCGACGGGCTCGAGGTGCAGCCGGCGATGAGGAGCGGCAGCGCGAGGGCGATGCCGGAGGCGAGTGCGAGGCGATGCGAGCTTCTCATGCGGACAGTGTCCCGCATTCGTCCTCGCCCGGACAGCGGTCCAGCGTTCCCCCAGCCGACACTCAGGCTCGTGTGACTCTGGTCAGGGCCGCTGCTGCATCCGGATCATGTTCCCGGCCGGGTCGCGGAACGCGCAGTCGCGCAGGCCGTAGTCCTGGTCGGTCGGCTCCTGCACGACCTCGGCGCCGCGCTCGACGAGACGGGCGAAGGCGGCGTCGACGTCGGTGCTCGCCAGGTTGAGGCCGAAGTAGCTGCCCTTCACGATGAGGTCCTGCAGCGTCTGCCGCTCCTCGTCGGTGAGGCCGGGCGTCGCCCCGGGCGGGTGCAGCACGACCGCCGTGTCGAGCTGGTCGGCCGGGCCGACTGTGATCCAGCGCATGTCGCCGTAGCCGACGTCGAGCGGCGAGGCGTGCTCGAGGGTAGCGCCGAACCGCGCCGCGCCCTCCGAGCGCGGACCGGGCCTCAGCCGACGGCGGCGAACGGCACGAGGCTCGTGAGCACGACGGCGACGACGGCGATCACGCTGCCGACCCCGATGAGCCCCCACTTGATCGTCGTCGAGGTGACGACGGCCGCGACGCCGAGGAGGAAGAGCGCGATCGCAAGGAGCACGGTGTAGAGCGTCAGCTGATCGCTGTACGCGTTCGCCTGATCGCCGGCGATGAGGTGCGCCGCGGCCTGCGCCTGCAGGTCGTGATAGTCGCCGTAGCGGTCGACGAGATACTCCTCCGCGCCGAGCGGATACTCGCCCGTCGCGTTCGACCACTCGAGCGCCGCGGCGAGGACATCGTCGATGCCGGTCAGCGCGAGCGCGTCGATCTTCGCCACCGCGTTCGCGGCGACGGCGGGGTCCTCGCTAATCGCATCGACGCCGAGGACGGCGAGCTGCGCGTAGGTCTGCGCGTCCTGCACGTACTGCTGGTTCGCCTCGAGATAGAGGGCCTCGGCCTCCGTCTTCAGGTGCTGTCCGCGCGTGTACTCGCTCGCCATCGCGCTGTCCCAGAGGGACGACTGGAAGGTCACATAGGCGGTCGCGACCGAGGCGATGCCGAGCAGGATGACGATGACAAGCTCGACGCGGAATGCGCGACGCGCGGGGGCAGCAGCCTCGGTCATGCGTGCATGGTAGCGGGCTGAAGGACCTGTCGTCGCGCGGTCAGGCGCGGTCGACGAGCAGGTCGGCGACCTCGGGGTGGTCCTTCGTCCAGGCGAGGACGAACGGGCAGGTCGGGATGACCTTGAGGCCCTGCGCCCGCGCGTCCTCGAAGGCCCGCTCCGCGAGCATCCCCGCGATCCCCTGCCCCCGATGCTCGGGCATGACGACGGTGTGCCGGAGGTCGATGACCCCGTTGTCCAGCTGATAGCCAAGGATGCCGCCGAGCTCGCCGTCGACGAGGACCTCGTAGCGGGACTCGGCCGGGTTGCTCGCGATCGTGGCGCTCATGCCTTGACCCTAGAGGTCCCGTCTCCGCCGCGACAGGGAGGAGTGCGCGGCGCCGCAGGCCGTGCGGGGGCGCCAAGCGGCGATGCCGAGCGGGGCCCCCGGCGAGGAGCAGGAGCGCGCCTGTCGCCGCGGGGCCCGCAAGTTCGCCGCCGGTCGCCAGCATCGCGAGTGCGACCGCCGCGCTGGAGGAACCCCGAGCCCCGCTGCCAGCCGCGGCGTACACTCAGGCCGTGGTGGTCGGCCGAGCGGTGGCGTGGCTCCTCGTGCTGATGGCAGTGCTCACGCTGTCGTTCAGCGGCGAACTGGCGGCCGCCGCGGCGGATCCCGACGATTTTGTCTTCGACGCCTACGACGCGACGTACGTCCTGGGCCGAGACGCTGACGGGCGCTCGACGCTGCACACGACGGAGACGCTCGTCGCGCGGTTCCCCGAGGTCGACCAGAATCGCGGGCTGCAGCGCGACTTGGTGCGAGTGTTCGACGGCCACGACACCGAGCTCAGGGTGCTCTCGGTGATGGACGAGCACGGCGCGCCGCGCGCATTCGCCATCGAGGAGGCGGGGGACTTCGTCCGGGTGACGATCGCGGTGCCCGAAGGCGAGTTCGTCCACGGGGTGCAGACCTACGTGCTCAGCTATGCGCAGCGTGATGTGACCGGCTTCTATTCCGACACTGGCATGGACGAGTTCTACTGGGACCTCAATGGCACTGGTTGGAGGCAGCCGTTTGCCCGGGTGAGCGCACGGCTGGTGCTCGACGGGGAGGTCGCAAGCGCGTTCACCGGTGCGGCAGTGTGCTATCGAGGTGGCTTCGGCGCGACCGCGGGCTGTGGGATTGAGATCGACGGCTCGACGCTCACGGTCGACGAGACCAGACTCGGTTCCTATGAGAATGTCACCATCGCCATCGCATTCCCCGGCGGGACATTCCAGCCGCGGCCCGAGCCGTTCCTCATCCGCGTCCCGCTCACCCTGTATGCGGCAGCTGCCGCGCTGCTCGGGGCGCTGGGCATCGCGATCGTCGCGCGGGTGCGCAATCACCGTGGGGTGAGGACCGGCCGCGCGATCATTGCGGAGTATGAACCGCCCGAGCGCATGAGCGTCGCGGTCGCCGCGCGGCTGACCGGGTCGATGGGGAAGGCGACGACGGCGACGCTACTCGACCTCGCCGTGCGACAGCGCATCCGCCTCCTGTTCGATGAGCCCACCGGGCGATACGGTGCGCAGCTCCTGGATCGCGAGGGACTGCTGCCGATCGAGCAGGCGTTCGTTGCGAAGGTCTTCGCTGCGGGCGACACCGAGTGGTTCGACCAGCGCAGTAAGCGACTTGGCGATGCCGCGGCCGCGCTGCAGCGGTCTGCGACGGCTGAGGCGCGCGCGGCCGGCCTCATCCGATCCGCCCGCAAGTGGCCAGCCCTCGTCAGCGTTGTACTGCTGGCAGCCGCGCTGCTGCTCACCATCGCCCATTTCGCCCTGGTACAGGATGCCATCGGCATGACCATAACGATCGCGGGCGGTGCCAACGCATTCGTCTGGGTCGCGGTCATCCTTGCCTGGGTCGCTGTCGCCGGCCTGCCGCGAACCGAAGCCGGCGCGCTCCTGCATGACCGGCTGAGGGGGCTCAAGGAATACATCCGGCTCGCCGAGGCGGACCGCATCCGCATGCTGCAGAGCGTGTCCGGTGCCGAGGTGTCTGGGGAGCGCATCGTGCAGGTCTATGAACGGCTCCTGCCGTACGCCGCGCTCTTCGGCATGGAGCGCGAGTGGCAGGAGGCGCTGCAGCAGTACTACCGGGAGACACCGCCGGCGTGGACCGCCGACGCCGCTGCCAATCGGGTCCGGATGTTCTCGGTCGCGGGCCTCGGCGCCGTGATCGCGGCGAGCCCGGCGACCCCACTCCGGGGTTCCGGCAGTGGCCACCGGTCGTCCTTCTCATCGAGCTCCGGAGGCTCGTCGGGCGGCGGGTTCTCCGGTGGTGGTGGCGGCGGGGGCGGTGGTCGCGGGATCTGAGCGCCCTACCGGTCGAGGCTCCCGTCCGCCCGGCGCAGGTCCCGTCTCAGCAGGATGCGACGAATGCGGTTCGCCAAGAAGAATGCGATCGTGACGGCGATGATGATGCCGATGTGCAGCCACAGTGGCCGCCACGGTGTCGCGCCGGCCATCTCGCCGATGCCGCCGACCGAGTGCTCGAAGGGTCCGAGCCACTCGGCGGCGTTGTCGTGGAGCATGTCGTAGACGACGAAGAGCCAGACGACGGCGATCGCGACCTGCACCATGGCGACGATAACGGCGAAGACCCGCGCGACCTTGCCCTGGGCACCCTCGAGCTGAATGGCTTGGCGACGGAACGACTCGGTCAGGAGCGTCGCGGTTCGCGACGCGCTCGCAACGGCGCTCGCGATCCGCGGCATCGCATTCCTCCCGAGGCTGCGGAGCTGCCGCCTTCGCGCCTCACGGAAGTAGGCGCGCATGATCTTCGTCGGGTTGTCTCCGTCGAGCAGCACGCTGAGGTTGGCATCCATCGTGCCGACGGAGCGGGTCGCCCGCAGCAGCTGCCAGGTCGGGTTGACGCGGTACTTGCGGTACACGTCCGCGAGCCGGAGCGAGAGCCCACCGGAGACGGAGCGCTCCTGGAAGCTGAGGCCGTCGAGGTGGGTGCGCGCCTCCCACGCGCGGATGACCTCGATACCCTCCGTGCGGAAGGTGGCGAGGTCGATCGGCGGGATCGTGTCGCACAGCAGCAGGAAGTTGTCCATGGCGGCGCCGTAGTCGCCGACCGCGATCGCGCGGGCCATCTCGGCGTAGGTCTTCGCGTGCGTGGGGTCGAGGCTGCCGACGGCGCCGAAGTCGATGAGCGCGATCTTGCTGTCCTTGAGCAGCATGATGTTGCCGGGGTGCAGGTCGCCGTGGAAGAGCTCCTCCTCGTACAGCTGACGGTAGAAGGAGATCATGAGGCGCTTGCCGACCTTGCGCGGGTTGATGTCGTTCTCCGCCAGCCAGGCCGTCAGGCGCGCCGGGTCCGAGCGCTGCACGCGCAGGTACTCGGACATGACGACGCCATGGACGAACTCCATGACGATGACCCGTTGCGTCGACAGCTGGCGGTGCACCCGCGGGACGCGGATACGGTGCGCCTTGAGGATCTTCCGCATCCGCCGCATGTTGGAGATCTCGTAGCGGTAGTCGATCTCCTCCTGCAGCATCCGGGTGAGCTCCCGGATCATCGCGTCCCAGCCGATGTAGGAGACGCTCGGCACGCCCTTCATGCGCTTCAGCACCCAGATGATGAGCCCGAGGTCGCGTCGCATGAGCTGCTCGATGCCGGGTCGCTGGATCTTGACCGCGACTTCCTCCCCGCTACGCAGTCGCGCGCGATGGAGCTGCGAGAGGGAGGCCGCGGCGAACGGCAGCTCGTCCCATTCGGCAAAGAGCTGAGGAATGCTGGCCCCCAGCTCCGCTTCGACGACCGCACGGGCGGCGGTCGGGTCGAAGCCCGTGCTGCGGTACTGGAGCTGTGCGAGCTGGTCGGACATCTCCGGGGTGAGCAGGTCGACGCGGAGCGACAGCAGCTGACCCGCCTTGACCCACAGCCCCCCGAGGTCCTCGAGGAAGTCGCGAGTCCCAGCGGCGAGCTCGGCCGCGGGGCGCTTCCGGACGCGCTGGCGCCAGCCGAGGCGCAGGACGAAGCCGAGGAGCCGGAAGAACAGCACGACGCTGCTCTGGCGTCGCGGTCGCACCTGCGGCGCGAGGTCGATCGGCGGGACGGTCGCCGGATCGATGAGGGGGGTCGGTGTCAGCGCGGCCTTCACCATGACGTGACGGGCCCGGTCACGTCAGCGGATCCGGAGTTTCTTGCCACCCTTGCGCGCGGCCTTCGCCGCATTCCTCACGAACTTCTTCACGCCGCCGTTCTTCTTCTTGCGATTGGCGCGGTCGTGTCGGGCGAGGAAGTCGTCGGAGGCCACCTGCTGCGCGCGGGCGAGGCGTCGCAGGACCTTGTCGGCCTTGCGATAGCGCTTCGAGACGCGCTTCTTGCGCTTCGGTGCTGCGAGCACCGTCGAGGTGACGTGCCCGTCCCCAGTGCGCTCCAGCTTCGAGACCCGCGCGATCGCGTACGAGCGCGAGAGGTTGGTTGTGGCCATGATGTCGTCCCCGTTCTCGTTCAGAACAGCCGGAGTCGGGACTTCGGCTTCTGCTTGACGATGGCGACGACGACGTCCCCGTCGGCCAGCTCGCCGTCCTCGCGCAGCTGCGCGACCGTCTCGTCGATCTTCGCGACGAGGCTGCCCTCACCGCGGCGCAGTCGCTTGATCTTCTTCTTGCTCCGCTTGCCGAGGTCGAGGACGATCATCGCCCCGGTCTCTGCCCCGGCATCCGTGGCCTCGGTGGTCGCCGTGGTGCCTGCCATGTCGGTGCCTCATTCCCCGCACGAATGCGCTCGGCCGACGGTGCGCCGTCGCCCCGCCTTCGGCTAAAGGTACGCCTGTCGGGGGCCCGGCGGTAGTGGGGATGTGCGGTGCGGAGTCCCCGCACCCGGCAGCTGGCGACGCGGGAGCGCCCGGCTCGGTAGCCTTGCAGTCGAGCAGGTGCCAGGGGGAGGCAGCTATGGACTGGGGGACCGTGATCTCGAGCACGCTCGGCGCAATGTGGGGTCTTGCCGTTGCGATGCTCGTTCCTCACTGGTGGTGGCTTACGCCCGTTATCGCGGCGGCTGTCGTGCTCGCGTGGCCGGCGCGGATCCCGGTTCGAACGAATCGATACGCTCCTGAGCGGACTTGGCGGACGTTCAAGTTCGGCCTGCGTCGCGCCGTCTTCGAACGGGCAGGGAATCGGTGTGAGCAGCACAACCTTTTCGGTGCGCGGTGTGGCTCCCCCGCGCAAGAGGCCGATCACCTCTGGCCCTTCTCGCGCGGGGGTGCGACGGTGCTGGGCAATGGGCAGGCACTTTGCCAGTTCCACAATCGTTCCAAGCGGGCGTCGCCGCCTCGATGGTGGGAGCTGCGCTACCTGCTTCGCGGTCGCCGACGGTACGCACCGCCTGGCGTCGAGATCGAGCCCTGGCGCTAGTGACCTGCGCGGTGCTGTCGAACTGTTCAGCCCCGCGAGAACCGCTGCTGCGCCGCCTGCTTGCTGACCCCGAGGGCAGCGCCGATCACGGACCAGGAGTCACCGGCCGCACGCGCTTCCCGTACTGCGAGACGCAGCTTGGCGTCGGCCTCGCCCACGGCCTCGTTCGCCGCGATGATCGCGCGGAAGTGGATCGCGTCGCGCGCGGGCGTCGTTGCCGGCTCGAGCTGGTCGAGTCCAGTGTCGTCGTATCGGGTCTTGCTCGCCATTGTTACCACCTCAGGTAGGCGTAGAACTTCGGGCGGAGTCGGTCCGCGTGGATGGATCCGTGCTGGGGCGTCCGCGGGGACGGCGACGAGTTCGAGCATCGCGCCGCTGGTATCAGGTCCGATCACTAGCGAGTGCCGCCGCGAATGTCTGCTGGTCAACGATAACTTGACGACAAGCGGAGAGTCAATATCTGATTGACGCTAGCGATACTCTTCAACTCGGAGCGTCGATCCCGTGAGGGCGGCTCCCCAACTTATGGGCAGCTACGGGAGGCAGCGGTCAGGGCGCCAACGCAGTGATCGGGACCACATTCACGCCGTCCGGCCTGCGGCCGGCGCTGCCGGTGGCGGTGACCACGATCAAGGCCGCCGGCTGGCCCTGCTTCCCGGTGTTGATGCGCTGCGCGAAGCTGAGCAGCCCGGTTGCGGACTTGTCGACATCGTTCTGGCTCATCTTGATCTCGACCGCAGCCCAGCGGCCGCCAGGAAGCGTGATAGCGGGATCGGCCTCATTGCCGTCCTCGTCGCGCCAGGTGTCGACACGGCCGCCGAGTGGCTGGGCGTAGATGCGGAGGTCGCGGACTACGAGCGCTTCGAAGCGGTAGCCGGCGGCTTCGAGGTCGTTCAGGAGGTCGCCGCTGTCGACTCCGAGGGCAGCGGTGCCGATTGACGGGTCGACGAAGTAGCGGGTCGCGGTCTTGCGGAGCCGGGCTCGTGATCGCATATGCGGCTGCCACGCCTCAGAATTGTCGAGCAATTGCGGCCGCTCGAGGGCGTCGAGGTGACTGTAGATCGTGGCGGGTGCGACCGGGCCGCGATCGCCCCCGGCATCGGCGGCGATCGTGCGCGTCGCCGGGCTCTGGGCGACGAAACGGCCAAGGGCGGTGAGTATCCGGTTCAGCGTGCGGGGGTTGCCCCGCCCGACAAAGGACGGGATATCGACCTCGACGACCTGCTTGAGGTAGCCCGACAGCCACCTGCGTGCCGTGAACTCATCGGCCGCATCCGGAGCACCCCGAAGCGACCTGCCCCGGGATGCCGGTTCACATCGCCCCGGGGTGTTGCCGAGCCAGTGAGCAGGTACAGACCACGCCCGCGGTCGGCCGCGTCAACGGCTCGGCGCACGCGATTCCAGAGCTCGGGGGCCGTCTGCCACTCGTCGAACAGGATCGGCGTCGGTCGGTCGAACAGGTAGTCCGGGTTCAGTTCGAGCGAGGCTCGGGCGGTACCGTCCTGATCCATGTCGAATACCGTTGCAGCCACGCGTGAGGCCGTCGCGGTATTCCCGCTCGCCTTCGGACCCTCGATGAGCACGGCGCCGACCGCCTGCATGAGCTCGGCGAGTTCGGCGTCGGCGACCGGGGCGGTAGTCGGCCATCGCTCGACACATACACTTCGCGGATCTCAGAATGAACCGATTGCGGACTCACAACTGAACAGTTTGCGGTCAAGGGTATGAACAGCCATCGACTCCACCCGGCCTAAGAACTGATGGGCCTTTCGTGGTGGCTCCGACGGGCGTCGATCCCGTGACCTCACGATTTTCAGTCTGGCGGGTGAAGCCGTTGCGTCGGTATGGCGGAAGCCGCGCGCCAGTTCTCTGGGCGCTGTCAGCGTCCCTTCGAGACGAAGACCGGGCACGTTGTGCGCTGCGGTTCACGGGTCGCCAGTACGTGCCCGAGCTGCGCGGAACTGTACCGGGGTGACTGGGCCGCGATTGCCCGCTCAGGGGTCTTCGATGGGCCGGTCCAGGATTTCCGGTTCTATCTGTTGACGCTTACGGCTCCGTCGTTTGGCGCGGTGCATCGCGTGCCTCGGTCGGCTGGACAGTCGGTGCCGGTGTGCGGCTGCGGGGTGCGACACACGGTGGCCGATGCTGGGCAGCGTGGTGTCCCGCTCGACCCGGATTCGTACGACTATGAGGGACAGGTCGAGTGGAACCGCGATTCCGGCGTGCTGCGGGACCGCACTCGTCGGCGGATGCGCGATCGCTGGGACTCGCTCGAATACTTCGTCGTCCGTGAGTGGCAGGAGCGTGGGATCCTACATGTGCATGCGATCCTCCGTATCGCGCGGGGTGAGGCTCCCGATGCGGCGGCGCTGGGGGAGGCGGCACGGACGGCGACGGCAGCGTCGAAGATTTCCGGAGTGGTAGTGGCGTGGGGTGAGCAGTCACGTTGCGATGCGTTCACAGCGGACGGAAACGGCGCGAAGACGATTTGGTATTTATCGAAAGCGCTGAACTATGTGATGAAGGACCCGGCGAAGGCGACGGCACCGAAGGGCGATCTGCGGGCTTGGTGGCACCTGGCATACCTCGAGTTGGCGGCGCGGTCGATCCGCTGCTCGGTGGTTTGTGGTGGGGAAGGGTGCCGGAGCACGGTCCATCGACAGTACGGCTCGCGCTCGCATGTGGTGAGTGCGTCGCGTCGGACGAAGCATCGCACGGGGTGGTCGTTCACGGGACTGACCCGGACGGTGCAGCGACGGTTGAGACTGGGGTGGTTCTTCGCCCAGACCAGCCCACTTGGTGACCAGGCACCGGACGTGATCGAACCGACTGCGCACGATCGAAGTCTTGGTGCAGGGTCGTTCGGCTCCGTCGTGCCGCGTGGCCTGCTGGCCACGCGGGGTTCGCCCTTTGGTGTCAATTTGACCGAGATTGAGTCAGGAGCCCCACCGTCGTGCTGTGACCAATCCATGTCAACATGATGAGGTGGGGAAGTCGCCAGGTAAGCCCTTTTACAAGCGTGGCTGGTTCATTGCCGTGGCTGTGCTTCTATTTCTGGGTCTCGTCAGCAATGCTATTCAGGCTGCTCGAACCTCTCTAGACCCCCAGGCTGCGGTCACAGCTTCGGCAACGGTGGCCCCTGAACCGTCAATGTCCCCCATCGCGGAAGAGCCAAGGCTGAAGGTGTCGCCGACTCCGACGCCACCGGCTTTCGTGCCTTGGGGCGGTGCCCCTACGGATGGAACTTGGGAGTACGGCGACGTAGGGTTCGGTGATCCGGTCAAGCAGCGAACACGCGACTATGCGGTCATCGTCACTGGGCTCCCAACGCTCTTGACGGACGATGGGGGCGCTCACGTGGTAATGACGAGTCCACTGCGGGTGGAACGAGTGGAGGATCGCGGCTGGGGGAAAGAGTTAAGCAAGGATCTCTACATCTGGTTCCGTCCGGGAAACCACAGCTGGCCCCGCCATGAGGAGTACGGCTTGGACACGGGTGAACTCAACCCGTCAGCGCAACAGTGCTTGGAGCCTATCGGCTGGGGTGTCGAAGTCGAGGGTCTTCCGTGGTCGGGAGTTGAGACGTGCGGCGACGGCGTCGAGGTCGGCCTGAGTG
>Ga0182742_1005026_pt1 | contig 11488 bp, 14 predicted proteins | sample eDN5th37CBELigMG_FD_128880 | JGI IMG/M metagenome (GOLD analysis project Ga0182742, IMG submission 128880) | Enriched Miracle-Growth compost microbial communities from Emeryville, California, USA - eDNA 5th pass 37_C BE-Lig MG (version 2)... ... | reverse complement strand
GGAGCAGGAGTGCTAGAAGGGCTTGCAATTGAGGTTGTTGTTGATGTTGCACCTACCGTCGTGGGTGTCTCCATGAGAAGTTGATCCAACTGCTCGTGTAACATTGCGCTAATGGAGGATGGATCGGGATAATCCTGAGCAGGCGTTTGAGACTCGAATGTGGGCACCTGTTGTTGCGGCTGTGAATTTGCGACGGGTTGGGACGCCGGCACCGTCGTTGCGGCTGCGGCTGCGGTCGATCTCCTCTTCGGACAGCTCGCCGATGATGGATCTGCTGCTGAGGAAGCCGCCCTCGAAATGCCCTTCCTCATCGGCGAAGGCGGCGACATCCACGGGCAGGCCGGCACGGGCCAGGGCGAGACCGGCCACGACGCCGAGCGCCCCGTCCAGCCAGCCGGCGTAATTCTGGCTCTCGATATGGCTGCCCACCAGCAGGTGCGGGCCGGGGCCGCGATGCCGCCCATAGACATTGCCGATGCCGTCGATCGAGGGTTCCAGGCCGATCTCCGCCATCCGCTCCATCAGCCAGCGGCGGCTTTCCATGTCCTGCGGGGAGTAGGTCGGCCGGTGCACGCCGGTGCGGTACTTCCCGATCTGGCGCAGGTCGTTCAGGTCCTTGAGGAAGTGTTCGGCATCGATCCTGGGCATGGCTCGCTTCTCCGTTGTCACGGCAAGCCTGGATCGGTCCGCATCCGGTGGCAATGCCCTGCCGCCCCTTGAGTCCGGCCGTGGGATGGCGCGCAATCCCCCCGGCCAGAGGGAGACGCAGCATGGGCCGGATCTTCACCTACCCCGCCATGGAGCGGGTCCATATCGGCACCGCCTTCGAGGAAGCCGTGGCCGTGGAGGCCGCACGGGCCGGCGCAGGCCGCGTCTTCCTCATGGTGGGCGGCAGCATCAGCCGGGAGACGGACTGGCCGGACCGGCTGGCGCGCCGGCTGGCCGAGGGGGGACAGGCACGGCTGGTCGGCATCTGGAACCGTATCGCTCCCCACACCCCGCGCGCCGATGTCATCGCGGCCACCGCCGCGGCGCGGGCGGCGGGGGCAGAGCTGATCGTCACCCTGGGCGGCGGCTCCGTCACCGATGCCGGGAAGATGGTGCGCCTCTGCCTGGCGAATGAAGTGACGGAGGAGGCGCAGCTCGAAGGGCTGGCGACCGTCATCGAGGGGCGGAAGCGCATCCTCCTGCCTATGCGGGCGCCCTCCCCGCCGCAGGTCTGCGTGCCGACCACGCTCTCGGCCGGCGATTTCTCGGCCACTGCCGGCTGCACGGACACCGCCCGCGGGCTGAAGCAGAGCTACGCGCATCCGCGCATGATGGCGACGGCCGTGGTGCTGGACCCTGCCGTCACGATGCGCACGCCGGAATGGCTGTTCCTCTCCAGCGGCATCCGCGCGGTGGATCATGCAGTGGAGGATATCTGCTCCATCAGCGGCAATGCCTTTTCCGAGGGGGCCTCGATGCAGGCGCTGCGCCTCCTCTCACGCGGCCTGCGCGGGGCGAAGGCGCGGCCGGAGGATCCCGCGCCGCGGCTCGACTGTCTGACGGGCGCCTGGATGTCCATGGTCGGCTCGCAATCCGGCGTGGAGAAGGGTGCGAGCCATGGCATTGGCCATGCGCTGGGCGGCGCCGCAGGGATGCCACATGGCTACACCTCCTGCGTCATGCTGCCGGTGGTGCTGCGCTACAACCAGCCGGTCAATGCGGCGCAGCAGGCGCTGGTGAGCGAGGCGCTCGGCCAGCCGGACGCGCCGGCTGCCGATCTGGTCGCCGGGCTCGTTGCGGAGCTCGGCCTGCCGGGGCGGCTGCGCGACTGCGGCGTGAAGCGGGAACAGCTGGACATGATCGCCGAGGCGGCGATGCATGACCGCTGGATCCCGACCAACCCGCGTCCGCTCGACCTCGCGGGGGTGCGGGCGCTGCTGGAGGAAGCCTGGTAGAGGCGCGCGACGCCATCCCCGCCACGGGGCGGGCCCGCGCCCGTCCCGGCGCCGCGCGCAGGTCTAGAACAGGGCGTAGCCGCCATCGATCACCAGCGTGTCGCCGGTGTGGTAGGCGGCGGCGCTGCTCATCAGATAGACCGCGATGCCGCCGAAATCCTCGCCCCTGCCCCAGCGGCGCATTGGGATGCGCGGCATGACGGCATTGCGGAATTTGTCGTCGGCGGTGGATTTCGCCGTCATGTCCGTCTCAATCCAGCCGGGCAGGATGGCATTGGCGCGGATGCCGTGGCGTGCCAGCTCGACCGCCAGCGCCCGGATCATGGAGATCAGCCCACCCTTGCTGGCGGCATAGTGCTCGTTGCGCGCCGCGCCCTCGATGGCAGCGATGGAGGCGGTGCCGACCAGCACGCCGCCCGGATCGCCCTTGCCGGCCCGCTCCACCATGTGGCGGGCGGCGGCGCGGAAGGTGTAGAAGGCGCCGGTCAGGTTGGTACGCAGCACGCGGTTCCAGCTCTCCGCCGTATGCTCCAGAAAGGGCTGCTGCCGGCCGCCGGAGATGCCGGCATTGGCGAAGCAGCCATCCACGCGGCCCATCTGCCGCAGGGTCTCGGCAAAGGCGGCCTCCACCTGCGCCTCATCGCCCACATCGCATTGCAGTGCCAGCACGCGGCGGCCGGTGGCGGCCAGCACTTCCCGCGCTGCCTCGTTCTTGGCGGCGTTGGTGCCCCAGATGGCGATATCGGCGCCCGCTTCCGCCAGCGCCTTCGCCATGCCGAGGCCGATGCCCGAATTGCCGCCGGTGACCAGCGCCACCTTGCCCGTCAGGTCGAATGCCGAATAGGCCATGCGCCTCTCTGCCTCCCTCATGCCGCCCGGTTGAGGAGGCATGGTAGGCAGCGCTGCGTGCTGCAGGCTAGACCGGGCCGGCACGCGACCAGATCCGGACCGGAGCCAATGCCCCGCATCACCTTCGAGCTGCCCGACGGTACCCTTCGAACCCTGGACACCGATGGCCAGCCCACCGTCATGCATATTGCGGTGCGCCATGACCTGCCCGGCTTGCCCGCCGAATGCGGCGGCCAGTGCGCCTGCGCCACCTGCATGGTGGATGTGGACCCCGGCTGGCTGCCCCGCCTGCCTCCCGCCGGGCCGGACGAGGCGGACATGCTGGAGGATGCGCTCGGCACCGTGCCGCCGGAACGACGCCTCTCCTGCCAGATCAGGATCGAGCCGGTGCTGGACGGGCTGGTGGTACGGGTGCCGGCGCGGCAGGGGTGAGTGCGGCGCTCTTTCCCCCTTGCCTCCGCCGCGCCATCATCGCAATCCGTCCACCGCATCCTGGCCGGCCGGGCGGACGAATGCCTAGGGGGAACGAGGGATGGAAACGAAGATCACGCGCCGCGGCGCGCTCCTGGCCGGGCTGGCGACGCCATTGGCCGCGCCCTGGGTCGCCCGGGCGCAGGGGCAGTACCGGCCGGAATACAAGCTCTCCGTGGTCGGCAACCGGCCGATTCCCTTCGCCGAGGGCGCCTTCATCTGGGCGGAGCTGGTCACCCAGCGCAGCGGCGGGCGGATCAATGTGAAGGTCTATCCCGGCAGCCAGCTCGTCGGCGGTGACCAGACGCGCGAATTGCTGGCCATGCGCCAGGGGGTGATCGACTTCGCGGTCCTCTCCACCATCAACATCTCCCCCCAGGTGCGGGAAGCGAGCCTGTTCCAGCTCCCCTTCCTGATGCCCGACCATCGGGCCTTCGATGCGGTGATCCGCGGCGAGCCGGGGCGCGACATCTTCGCCGTGATGGAGAAGCGGGAGGTGGTGCCCCTCGCCTGGGGTGAGAACGGCTTCCGCGAGATCAGCAACAGCAGGCGCGCCATCCGCACCCCGGCCGACCTGCGCGGCATGAAGATCCGTTTCGCCGCCGGCAACATCTTCAAGGATATCTTCGAGGGGCTGGGGGCCAATCCGGTGCAGATGTCCTTCGCTGACCTGCAGCCGGCGCTCTCGACCGGTGCGGTGGACGGGCAGGAGAACCCGATCAACCTGTTCCTCGCCTTCCGCATGGACACGCTGGCGCAGAAGCACCTGACCGTGTGGAATTACGTGAACGACCCGCTGATCTTCGCCCTGTCCAAGCAGGTCTGGTCCAGCTTCTCGCCGGCCGACCAGCAGCTCGTGCGGGAATGCGCCGAGGAGGCCGGGCGGCAGCAGATCGCGCTGACCCGCAAGGGCCTCGGCATGGACGATGCCGACCGCTCCTCCTTGGATGAGTTGGCCAGGCGCGGGGTCGAGGTGACGGTGCTGAGCGCCGAGGAGAAGCGCGCCTTCGCCCAGGCCACCCGCCCGGTCTTCGACAAATGGGCGACGACGGTCGGCAGGGATCTCGTGCGCAAGGCCGAGGCCGCGATCAAGGCCGTGTCGTGACCCCATTCCTCGCGTGAGCGCGGAACTCGATCCGGGCGCCGCGCCGCCCGACCCACCGGTGCGGGTGCCGCTTTCCGTCGAAAAGGTGCTGGTCGCCGCCTCCATGGCGGCGATGGCGCTGATCACCGCGGCGAATGTGGCGACGCGCTACCTTACCGATGTCAGCCTGGCCTTCACCGAGGAATATTCGGTGGCGCTGATGGTGATCGTGGCGCTGCTCGGCACCTCGCTGGCCACCGCAGCGGGGCGGCATATCCGCATCGGCTACTTCGCCGATGCGCTGCCGCCGCGGGCGCGGCGCCGGGCGGAGATCCTGGCCCTGGCGCTGGTGGTGCTGATGTTCGGCATCCTGGCCGCCTGGGGCGCCAGCCTCACCTGGGACGAGTACCGGTTCGAGATCCTCTCCTCCGGCCTCGGCCATCCACAATGGTGGTACACGGGCTGGCTGCCCTTGCTCTCGGTGGCGGTGATCCTGCGGGCGCTGGGACGGATGCTGCGCCTGGCGCGCGGCCTGGACGGCTAGGCGATGACCGGCACCATCCTCTTCGCGGCTTTCGTCATCATGCTGCTGGCCGGCGTGCCGATCGGCGTGGCGCTCGGCCTGGCCGGGACGCTGGCGATCTGGCTGGCGGACCAGTCCATCGTCGCCGTGCCCACCAATGTCTATGCCGGCATTGCCAAATATCCGCTGATCGCCATCCCGATGTTCGTGCTGGTGGGCAGCGTCTTCGACCGGACCGGCGTGGCCCTGCGGCTGGTGCGCTTCGCCACCGCCGTCGTCGGCGCCGGGCGCGGTGCGCTGGCAAGCGTTGCGGTGCTGGTGGCGATGGTGATCGGGGGCATCAGCGGCTCCGGCCCCGCAACCTCGGCCGCGGTGGGCCAGGTGGTGACGCGGAGCATGGTGAAGGACGGCTATCCCCGCCCCTTCATCGCCAGCACCGTCGGCGCGGCGGCGGCGACGGACATCCTGATCCCGCCTTCCATCGCCTTCATCGTCTATGCGGTGCTGGTCCCCGGCGTCTCGGTGCCCGCGATCTTCATGGCGGGGATGTTCCCGGGCATCCTGGCCGGGCTCGCCATCATCGTGCCCATCGTCGTCATTTCGATCCTCAAGGATTTCGGCGGCAAGTCGCGGGACCGGGAGGAACTCTCCGTCTGGCAGACCTTCAAGGAGGCGTTCTGGGGCCTGCTGGCGCCGGTGGTGATTCTGGGCGGAATGCGCACCGGCCTCTTCACGCCGACCGAGGCCGCGGTCATGGCGGTGTTCTACGGACTGTTCATCGGCTTCGTGGTCTATCGCAGCCTGAGCCTCCGCGATCTCTATGAGATGCTGGTGGAGGCGGGCGAGCTTTCCGCCGTCATCCTCATCGTCATCGCCCTGGCCTCGGTCTTCGCCTGGAGCACCTCGACCCTCGGCATCGTGCAGCCGGTGGCGGCGTGGATTGTCGGCCTGGGGCTTGGCGAGTACGGCACGATCGCGCTGCTGATGCTGGTGCTGATCGTCATCGGCATGTTCCTGGACGGAGTGTCCACCTTCCTGATCCTGCTGCCGGTGCTGATCCCGATCGCCAATGCCTATCACTGGGACCTGACCTGGTTCGGCGTGGTCCTGACCATGAAGATCGCGATCGGTCAGTTCACCCCGCCGCTCGCGGTGAACCTGATGGTTTCCTGCCGCATCGCCGGCGTCACCATGGAAAGCACCATCCCCTGGGTGGTGTGGATGATCCTGGCCATGTTCGTGGCCCTGGCCCTGGTGGTCGGCTTCCCGGAGATAGCGCTCTGGCTGCCGCGGAATTTCGGCGGGCTTTGACCCTGGCAGCGGAAGGGGAGCAAGCTTTCATGCCCCCGCTCCGCACAGGGAGATCGAGAGATGCCCGGAACGGCACCGCCGAGCCCCGCCCCCCGCCTGGTGATCCTGCAACCCGAGGAGTCGCCCAGCTTCTGGCAGCCGGTGCCGGCGAACGGCTTCGTCCGCTGCCTGCTGGACCAGGCCAACACGGGTTCCGAGACGCCCTTTGCCATGGGCACCCAGACCGTCGATCCCGGCTGCCATGTGCGGGAGCACGTGCATGACGCCAATGAGGAGGTGATACTCGTCCTGGAAGGCCGGGGCGAGGCGCATGTCGAAGGGGCCCGCCACCCGATGGCGCCCGGCACCTGCTTCTTCTTCCCGCGCGGCCGGCCGCACGCCTTCCACAATACCGGCGAGGGTCCGCTCACCTTCCTGTGGCTCATCATGCCGGGTGGGCTGGAGACCTTCTTTGCCCGCATCGGCCGCCCCCGGACCCATGGCGAGCCGCCTCCTACCCCATTCCCCCGCCCCGCCGACGTCCTGCGAATCGAAGCGGAGACGGTCTTCGGCACCGTGCCGCCGCGCGGCTGACGCGTCATGGCCCAGCATTTCACCATCAACCTGCCGGATGGCGCCCGCATCGCGGTGGAGGCCGAGGGCCAGGGTCCGCCCCTGCTCCTCGTTTCCGGCCTCGGCGGCACAGGCGGCTTCTGGGAGCGCTGCCGTCCACTGCTGGCGGCGCGGTACCGCGTCATCACCCTGGACCAGCGCGGCATCGGCCGCAGCACCCGCGGCACCGCTGCGGTGACGGTCGAGCAACTGGCCGAGGATGTGGAGGCAGTGGCCGGCGCGCTTGACCTCGGGCGCTTCGCCCTGGCCGGGCATTCGACCGGCGCGGCCATCGGCCTGACCCTCGCCGCGCATGGCCGCATGCCGGTCTCCCACCTGCTGCTGAGCGGCGGCTGGATCCACGCCGATGCCTATATCCGCGCGCTCTTCGAGTTGCGGCTGGCGGTGCTGAACGGGGCCGGCCTCGCCGCCTATGAGCAATTCGGCCGCTTCCTGGCCTATCCGCCCGCCTGGCTGGCGGAGACCGGCGATTTCGGCCCGCCCATGGCGCCACCCGGCCCGGAGGAGGCGGAACGACGGGCACTCTGGACCGAGCGGATCCGGGCGCTACTTGCCTTCGACGGCACGCGGCTGCTCTCGCGCGTCGGCGCCCCCGTGCTGGTGATGGGCGCCGAGGACGATGCCATCATCCCGCACCACCACCAGCGGGAGATGGCGGCGCGCATCCCCGGCGCGCGGTTGCATGCCTGGACGCAGGGCGGACATTTCTACCCGGTCACGCGCGCGGCGGATTTTGCCGCCACGGCGGCTGCCTTCCTGCAAGGCCAGGGCTGACCGCCGCTCCCGATTCGTCTCAGTCACCGATTGCAAGGCGGTCAGAGCAAGATCGCCCGGGTGGATACGAGAAGCCTCTTGCCGGATGCCCCGAATCGGTGGACCGCCGCCCGCACAGGGGAAGGGTGGCAGCGAATCCTACCGCCTGCCTGGCCATCACCACCCGGCGATGGCCCGCACCGCCTCGGCCGCCGGCCGCGAAACGGACTGGAAGCCAGGGCTGGTGCGGGACCACCTGTCGGCTCCGGCAGCCAATCACAGGCGCTCGGGTGGGCCGCTTCGGCGCAATTCGCACGCGAAAGCTTGCCGTGAACCGGGTTATGCTCTTCAAAGGCAGGATCGGGTGGCCGCCGCTTGCTGCGACGGGTCCTCCGGCGCCCTTCGGGGCGCCCGGGCGGGCCGGTCGGTGCGATTGGATTCGCCACGGCCGCAGGAGGACCGACGAGTTCAGGATATGGCGGACAAGGATAGCTGGCGCTCCCGCAGGCCCCGCAAGCGTGGCTTCGACGATGATTTCCCGCCGCATGACAGCGGCTGGCCGCCGCCCGGCATGGCGCCCTCGCGGCCGATGACAAGCTTCGGCGGGCCGGAGGTCGGCGCCGTGGTGAAGTGGTTCAATGCCGAGAAGGGCTTCGGCTTCGTCGAGGTCGAGAATGGCTCCGGCGACGCCTTCCTGCACATCAGTGTGCTGCAACGGGCGGGCGCCGATTCCGTCAATCCGGGTGCGAATCTCCGGGTCCGGGTCGGCCCCGGTCAGAAGGGCCAGCAGGTCACCGAGGTGCTGGAGATCAAGGAGGGCGAGGCACCAGCTCCCTCCGGGCCGCGCTTCGGCGGCGGGCGCTCCTATGCCCCTGCCGGCAGCGGGCAGGAGATGCGCGGCACGGTGAAGTGGTACAATGCCCAGAAGGGCTTCGGCTTCGTCACCCCAGAAACCGGCGGCAAGGATGTCTTTGTCCACGCCACGGCGCTGGAGCGCAGCGGCATGCCGCCGCTGGCTGAGGGGCAGGCCGTCACCATGATGGTCGTGCAGGGCAAGAAGGGGCCGGAAGCGGCCTCCGTCCGCGGCGACTGAACCCGGCCTGCCGGCCCTCGGGCCGGCGCTCCGCTGACCGCTCGCCCGAGGCCGCGCCGCGGCTTCGGCGAGAAATTGTGGGGCGGTCCCGGCCGGCTTGCACGACGCCGTCATGCGGCGGCGTCAGTCCTGATCCTCCACATTCTCAGCCTCGCCGATCAGGACGGTCCGGCGCTGCCCGTCCTTCTCCAGCAGCACCGTGCAAGACGGGCCGGATTCGTCGTTCACCTCCGTCACCTGCATGACGCGCCAGCCCGGTCTCTCCCGGGCGATGATCGCCTCGACTTCGTTTCTGTCCACCTCCGCCTCCCTGTGACCGCCGGGATCGAACGCCGGTCCGAGGTCCGCGTTCGACCCGCAAGGGCACAGGAGAGCCGCTATGGACAGTCCGCAGGACAGGATCGCCGGGGATACGCCCCATATCGTGGTGTCAGGCCAGCAGGTGGATGTCGGCGATGCCCTGAAGAACCATGCGACGGAGCAACTGCGGCGGCTCTCGGCCAAGTATTTCGGCGGCGCCGAGAGCATGACCGCTACCTTCTCCCGTGCCGGCAAGAGCGCCTTCACCTGCACCCTGCGCATCCATGCCGCCCGCGGCCTGCATTTCGAGGCGGCGGCTGAGGATCCAAACGCCTATAACGCCTTCGCCGCGGCGCTGGAGCATGTCGCGAAGCAATTGCGCCGGCAGAAGCGTGCGCTGCGGGAGGACAAGCCGGTCAATCCGACGAAGGAGGGGCTGCTGTAGCGCCCTCCCCGCCGGAGTCGCGTCTCAGGTCGAGGTATCAGCCGGGCGCCGCACCAGGAAGCGGTAGAGCGCCAGCAGGATGATCGCCCCGACTACCGCACCGATCAGGCCCGCCCCCTCGCCGGGGCGATACCAGCCGACGGCTTGGCCGAGCCAAGTGGCGACCACGGCACCGATGATGCCGAGGAGGGTGGTGATGATGAAGCCGCCCAGATCCCGTCCGGGCATCAGGAATTTCGCGATGACCCCGGCGATGAAGCCGATAATGATGCTCCAGATGAAACCCATCCTGGAATCCTCCATTCCGATTTCCCGGCGATAAGCTTTCACAGGCCAACGGGTTCCGCAGGAATCGGGACCGGCGAAGCGGATCATTCCTCGTCCTCCACCGGCATGTCGCAGCGGTTGTGGATGTGGGTCGCTGCAATCGCTGCATGGCCCATGGCAACGACGATCTGGTCCAGGCCGCGGACAATGTCGCCGACGGCGTAGAGGCCCTTCACCGTGGTCCGGCAATGCGCATCCACCGCCAGCGCGCCAGCCCCGTCATGCTTCGCTCCCAGCGCGATGCCCAGGTCCGATCGGTACTTCAGCCCGAGCGCTGAATAGAGAATGTCGAAGCGGTGCTCCTCCCCGCCCAGGAAACGCAGCGCGGCGATCCGGCCATCGCGCATGTCCAGCGCCCCGATCGGCGCCTCCATCAGCTTCACACGGTGCTGCGCCAGCCTCTCACGCTGTCCAGAGGAGAGGTGCATCGGCTCCCCCAGCGTCAGCAGCGTGACATCGGAAGAATAGGTGCGGGCGATGAAGACTGCCTCTCCTAGCCCGCGATCGCCGCGGCCGATGACGGCGATCCGGCGGTCCATGGATTCATAGCCATCGCAGACCGGGCAGTAGCGCACCAGGCCACGCCGGACCGCATCCGGCAGGTCGGGCAGGTCGGGTTCGACATCCAGGGCGCCGGTGGCCAGCAGCACGCGCCGGGCCCGGACCTCCTGGCCATTGTCCAGACTTGCGAGGAAGCAGGCCGGCAGGCGCCGCAATCCGGTCACCGTGCCAGCGAGGATGCGGGCGCCGTAGCGTTCTGCATGCTCCCGGGCACGCGACAGGATCTCGGGGCCGCCGATCCCCCCGGCGAAGACCGGGATGTTGTGGCTGGCGGGAATCCATGCCGCGCGCGGGGCACCGGCATCCACCACCAGGAAACGGCACCGGAACCGCGCCAGGTAAAGGGCCGCCGTCAGCCCCGCCGGTCCGCCACCGATGATGAGGGCATCAAGCACCGAGTCATCCTGCGTCGCCATCCACCTGCTCCGACCGGCCATGTTGCGATGCGTAGCAAAGCTCCTGGCAGGGCGGCGCGTTCCGGCCGCAGGGGTCCGGTGGGCCGCAAGCCGCGATGTTCCGCCCGCGTCCGGCATCCGCACCGCACCTCCCACGTTCGGTCGAAGCACATCGCAGCGGGACAGGAGCGGGAGCGGCAGGATGCCGGCGGATGCAACGGAATTGCACAGCCGCAAGGCCATCCGGCAGGAAGACGAGGCAGGGCTCGTCCGGCTGATCGCCGCCTGGGCCGAGCCCCTGCCCGAACTGGACGACGTCGCCGCTTTCGGCGCCCGCTTCGACCGCTTCGGTCAGGCCCGCCTGGTGCTGCTGGGCGAGGCGACGCATGGCAGCAGCGAGTTCTACCGCGCCCGCGCCGCCATCACCCGCCGGCTGATCGAAGCGCATGGCTTCACCATCGTCGCGGCCGAGGCCGACTGGCCGGATGCGTCGCAGCTCGACCGCTGGGTACGCGACCGGCCCGCCGCTCCCGCCGACGGCCCCGCCTTCACCCGCTTCCCCACCTGGATGTGGCGCAATGCGGAGATGCGGGACTTCACCACCTGGCTGCGCGCCCACAATGCGGGGCTGCCGCCGGAGCGGCGCGTCGCCTTCCGTGGCCTGGACATCTACTCCCTGGGCGCCTCGGTGGAGGCGGTGCTGGCCTATCTGAACGCCAATGACCCGGAGGCGGCGCGCGCCGCGCGGCGGCGCTATGGCTGTCTGACCCCATGGCAGTCCGATCCGGAGGATTACGGCCGCGCCGTGCTGTTCGGCGCGC
>Ga0182742_1005024_pt1 | contig 11490 bp, 7 predicted proteins | sample eDN5th37CBELigMG_FD_128880 | JGI IMG/M metagenome (GOLD analysis project Ga0182742, IMG submission 128880) | Enriched Miracle-Growth compost microbial communities from Emeryville, California, USA - eDNA 5th pass 37_C BE-Lig MG (version 2)... ... | reverse complement strand
CTGCGCAGCCAGCTGGCTCATGACGGAAAAGATGGTGGTGCCTACATCAGGCAGCTTGGACTGAATCATGAACGAACACCCAAAGGGAATGGAAAGACGACAAGCGAACCAGGCGCCTGCATGGCAACGCCATAATCTTCCCATACCAGGACGGGATCCTGGCGCCGGCTCCACCCGGTTGAGCTGAGGCTCCCATCCGTCCGACCGATGCATGCAAGCTCGAGCATATGGCAGCGGCAAGCAACCTCGAGGGTATGGACGAGGGCGAGGGGGCGTGGCGGGAGATCATCTGAGAAGGCCGACTGCAGGAACGAAAGCCGAGTGAGGCAGGTCAGAACGAAAGCCGGACGCGATGCCCGGCGGCGGTTCCAGGCAGTATCCTGGAGCGACCTCGATGCTCTGCAGGACATGGGCGTGTCAGCGCTGCGAACGACTGAAAATCTCCAGATAGAGGTGTGATTCGGCACATGCCGTTAAAATCCCTTGCCAGGCGGCCTTCGTTCGATCAAACCGATCATGGAAGCAAGGTCCGCAGCCCGGGCGAGATGTCGCCCCGAATTCAATTTGTCCACTTAGATTCTTTACCGTACACGTGCTGATCAAGAACCAACCCCAATACCTCGTCGTTGCCGAAACACTGATACGTGATATTGGGCAGAACAAATACTCCCTCGGCGACCTTCTGCCGCCCGAAATCGAACTGGCCGACCGGTTCGGCGTGTCGCGTAACACCATGCGCGCCGCCATGCGGGTCCTGGTCGATATGGGGCTGGTTTCTCGCCGCGCGGGAATGGGTACGGTCGTGCAGGCGCGCGCAGCCAAGCCGAACTATGTCCAGGCAATAGAGTCACCCAGTCAGCTTTTTGTCGGTCTGGACAGCGCTGAGCAGACGGTCGAATCCACCAGCGATGTCGTGACGGACAAGCAGCTGGGAATGGTGCTGGCGTGCGCGCCGGGCGAAACCTGGACCCGGTTCGATGTGGTCCAGAAAGGTCGAAAAGGCCAGCCCGCCATGTCGTGCAGCTTCGTCTACGTGCCGACCGGCTACCGATCCATCGGGAAACAGCTGAACAAATCCAGGAAGCCCGCCTTTCAAGTCCTGGAGCGTGCGTTCGATATGCGGATTGCCGAGGTCATCCAGCAGGCAGATGCCTTTCTTGCCGACGAGGGCGTGGCCAGGCTCCTGAATGTTCCGCAGAACTCGGCTGTTCTGAGAACCGTCAGGCGCTTCGTGGGCGAGGACGGAAAGATTGCCATGGTGATGGATACCTATACGCCTTCCGGGACGGAGCATTTCACCATGAGATTCAGGACCAGCTGGCCCAAGGCAGAAGACAAGGAGTAATTGTCTGGCCTTGATTTGCGACTGTTATGTCTGCGCAAGTCTCCGTATGTCCCGCCATTATTTAACCCTTTCATGGCGGGACATTTGGTCTGTTTATCAGACCATTTATCGTGTTTCCGCGATGGTATGGCATCTGTCTCGTGCCTGCTTTCCGCTCCGGGGCGCATGAAAATGGCACTTCTATGCCTTCTTTCTGTCTCCGGTATTTTTTATCGTAGTTTGTAGGAATGATTGGACAATAACTCCAAATCGTTCCGGGCCGAAAGGTCTGAAATTGCATGGCGGCCATGCCCGTTTCGGGGGCGGTTCTTCTTGCCTGGATGCGATCCTGGCAGGTCTGGGTCTGGGCCATGCGCTGCGGTTGTCTCATATCCTGTCTTCTCCTGCGGCCCGGTTCCATGCCTGGTGTTCTCTGGGTAGTGGGCGTCTTGCCTTGGTGACCTACCCGATGGAGGCATTCCTGACGTTCCAGGAGACGCGAGTTCTAGAGTGGTTTCCTTTTTAGGGATGGGGCTGGGGCCCTTCAGGATGGAAAACCCAATAAAAAAATGGCCCAGTACGTAACTATTTGTTTCGTAAGCTGGTTGTAATGCTCGTCCTGACGTACCGACGGTCTGAATACGACTTGGGCCCACTATTCACAGGGTGTCATACTGGCAGAATGGTGGTTTATCCACAGAGTTATTCACGTAGTGAGTCGTCGTGACTGATCTCGCTGTATCGATATGCAGAAGTCCATAATCAGGCATGTTTCACCTGATGCGTGGGTAGATATCGAGAGCGTTCCAAGCACCTCTTCGTAGAAAATTGCTTGGGGTGGCACGGTCGCCGATTCGCCGCCCAGTCAGGCTGGACTACCAGATGGTTTCACGTGGAACATGTGGAGATAAGACAGTAGTTTCGACTTTAGTATTCTGTCCTGCCGCGGGCTTCGGGCTCCTGGCCAGCATTACTGCCCCTACCTGCCGGCTTTCTGGCGCTGTTTTCCATGATGCAGTGTGACGTTTCGACCGATGTCGTATTGATCCGTGCTCGGCGCCCCTGGCATGAGTGTCGATGCCAATAAGAATTTACTCAGAGTTTTTAGATGTTGCGGGCTACCCGTCAACGGTATTGCTTACTGATTCGTCAGCCTGATGTTCCACGTGAAACACTCCAACGAACGGCGCTGTTTGTGCCGAGGCCCAGTAGAGCTGCCCAAGCCAATAACCCATGTCCTGGATTTGACGGGGTGCTTGATCTGTCGGTTGCACTGTCAATGGCCCGGTTTTCAGAAGCGCGACAAGCGCCGGATCGACTGGATTCGCGTCATGGATTGCGCTTTACGAGAGATACCGGCGTGCCTGTCTTCAACAAGAAGCTAAGTTCCATAGGGTAGGGCAGGAGCGAGAACTCATAAGAAAGGCGGTCATCGTGCCGATGCTGTTTTAATCAAATGGATGGTCCGCAACAGAAATGCCTCGATTCTGAGATAACCTCTTCTGGGATACACCTTCTCGCTTCCATTGGTTCTCCCGGTTTGACAGATACCCCTGGGAAAGCTGGCTGTCGACAAGCTTCGCTTAGAAGGTACAGGGGACTTTTCGTGGTCAATCCTTCGCAGGAGAAGTGAGTGAACCTGAAGGCGTGCTTCGCCATGACAAGTGATTTCTTCAAAATAAAGAGACATGCTTCGAAGGTTCAAGTGATGTTCCACGTGAAACATCACTTGAACCGCAAGCCCCTTATGCTGGCCGGCATTTGAAACTACAGACAAGCTTGTTCCACGTGGAACAATTTTCGTAGACATCGATTCGCCTGTACTCCTCGAGATTGCACTCAACCCCTTTGTGCTGGCTCGAAACGCCCGTGATGTTGAGCTCCCAGGCAACCAGGAGCTACATCCTGGCGGCATGATGTTCTCGTCGCTGGTCTGCAACGGTACGTCACATAGCGCGCCAACTTTCAGTCGTTGGCGTAAAATATCAGGTTATTCAGCAAAATCTGTCCAGCTTGGCGTGTTTTCCTCGCAGCACCCTATCAGGCGGTGCCTCTGTCCAGCTGGCCAGCACATACTCTTGTTCGAGACCGCGTCAGGTATGGGTGCCGCAATACGCGTATCGCGAATATCGCGTTTGTGGGCTAAAGGCAGCTCTGCCGTGTTTCACGTGAAACAGCCCTAGTGGTTTTGACCCTTCATTGCGCAGGGGACTCTGCGCCAGGATTTGATCATGCAGTTTCCGAAACAGTTCGATGTCATCGTCGTTGGTGGCGGACATGCCGGTAGCGAGGCCGCCCTGGCGGCTGCTCGTGCCGGGTGCAAGACCCTGCTATTGACGCACAATATCGAAACGCTGGGACAGATGTCTTGCAACCCGTCCATCGGGGGCATCGGCAAGGGGCATCTGGTCAAGGAGATCGACGCACTGGGCGGCGCCATGGCCCTGGCGACCGATGAGGCGGGCATCCAGTTCCGGATTCTCAATGGCTCGAAAGGGCCTGCTGTCCGGGCAACGCGCGCCCAGGCAGATCGCGTACTGTATCGTCAAGCCATCCGCACCCGCCTGGAAAACCAGCCGAACCTCTGGTTGTTCCAGCAAGCGGTAGACGACCTCATTGTCGAGGGTGACCGGGTGGTGGGCGCCGTAACGCAGATTGGATTGCAGTTCCGGTCTCGTACCGTGGTGCTGACGGCTGGCACGTTCCTGAACGGCCTGGTACACGTCGGTCTATCGAATTATGCGGCGGGCAGGGCAGGGGATCCGCCTGCCATTTCCCTGGCGCACCGCTTGCGCGAACTGAAGTTGCCCCAGGGCCGCCTGAAGACTGGCACTCCACCTCGAATCGATGGACGCACCATCGATTTCAGCAAGACGGAAGAGCAACCAGGCGATCTGGATCCCATGCCGGTGTTCTCCTACATGGGCAAGGCAAGCTCCCACCCTCAGCAGGTGTCGTGCTGGATCACCCATACGAATGCCCGTACGCATGACATCATTCGTGGTGGTCTGGATCGCTCGCCGATGTATACCGGCGTCATCGAAGGTGTAGGCCCTCGGTACTGCCCGTCCATCGAGGACAAGATTCATCGCTTTGCGGACAAGGAATCCCATCAGGTATTCCTTGAGCCGGAAGGCCTGACGACGCACGAGATCTATCCCAACGGGGTGTCGACCAGCCTTCCGTTCGATGTGCAGCTGGACATCATCCATTCGCTTCCTGGACTGGAAGACGCGCATATCCTGCGTCCAGGCTATGCCATCGAGTACGATTATTTCGACCCGCGCGGGTTGAAGTCCTCTCTCGAGACGCGCGCCATCCAGGGGCTGTTCTTTGCAGGCCAGATCAACGGCACGACAGGCTATGAGGAAGCGGCAGCGCAAGGCCTCCTGGCAGGCCTGAATGCGGCTCTTCAGGTCCAGGGCCGCGACCCATGGCTGCCGCGCCGAGACCAGGCCTATATGGGCGTTCTGGTGGACGATCTGATCACCCGCGGCGTCTCCGAGCCGTATCGCATGTTTACCTCTCGTGCAGAGTATCGCCTCAGCCTTCGCGAAGACAATGCCGATATGCGTCTGACCGAGATCGGGCGCGAACTTGGCCTCGTTGACGACGCCCGCTGGGATGCCTTCAATCGCAAGCGAGACGAGGTTTCACGTGAAATCGAGCGCCTCAAGTCGACATGGGTCAATCCGCGGACTTTCCCGACGCAGCTTGCCGAGCCTCTCCTGGGTAAATCCATCGAACGTGAATATTCGATGGCCGACCTATTGAAGCGGCCCGACGTCAGCTATGCCGCCCTGATGCAGGTGCGGAACCTGGAAGGTGAGCTGCTGGCAGGGCCCGGGTTGGAACCCGGTGCGCTGTCGGAACAGGTGGAGATCCAGGTCAAGTATGCCGGTTACATCAACCGACAGCATGACGAGGTCCAGAAACAGGTGGCACACGAGAACCAGGCGATCCCCGCCGACATGGATTACGACAAGGTGGCCAGCCTGTCGTTCGAGGTGCGTCAGCGCCTCAAGCAGTACAAACCCGAGACGATCGGCCAGGCTGCCAGGATGTCGGGGATCACCCCTGCGGCCATTTCCCTGCTGCTGGTCCATATGAAGAAGCTGCAATACGGCGCCCGGCTGGCGCGGCAGGCAACTGGGCAAACGCCCGCCGTCGAGCCTGGCTCGAACGGGCAAGCCAGCGACCTCTCATCTGCTTCCTCGGCGCACACGAGCGAACGTGAAGACAGGGTGGCTCAAGGGTGAATCAACAAATCGACAGACTGGGTCTGTCCCAGCGACTGGCCAGGGATGCCGGCAGCATAGGTCTTGATCTGGGAGCTGCCCAGATCGAAGTACTCGTGGAGTATCTGGCCCAGATGCTGCGATGGAACCGCACCTATAACCTGACGGCGATCCGCGATCCGGAAGCCATGCGCGTGCATCACCTTGTCGATAGCCTGGCAGCCATCCCTGCGCTGGCGCAGCGGATACAGGACGACTCCTCGGACAAGGTCAATGCCATCGGGCCGGGGCAGACGGCGAACATCATGGATGTCGGATCCGGAGGAGGGCTGCCCGGCGTAGTGCTCGCGATTGCGCAACCCGGCTGGCAGGTCCGCTGTGTCGATGCCGTCGAGAAAAAGACTGCGTTCGTCAGGCAGATGGCAGGTGTGCTGCGGCTGCCGAACCTGTCGGCGGCACATGCTCGTGTGGAGAGCCTGGAACCTGCGCAATGCGACGTCGTGATATCGCGGGCGTTTGCGTCGATTGATGATTTTGCTGCACTGGCGGGCCGGCACGTTCGTGTTGGTGGTACGCTCGCTGCCATGAAGGGACGCCAGCCCGACGAGGAGATTGCGGCGGTCCTGGCATCCGGCAGCTGGCGTCTGGATGCCGTGCAGCCATTGCAGGTGCCCGGCCTGGACGCCCAACGCTGCATCGCCTTTCTGGCTCATACCTGAAGTTCCTCTTTATCCGTCTGCCTGGGCTCTCGCCAGGCAGACCTGTTTCGCTTCGATTAACGGATCAATCACTCATGGCTTCGAAACCTGTCTCCGCTCGGATTTTCTGTGTCGCCAATCAAAAGGGTGGGGTAGGTAAAACGACTACTGCGGTCAACGTGGCGGCTGCACTGGCGCTGCTCAAGAAGCGGGTCTTGCTGATCGATCTGGATCCGCAGGGCAATGCCACCATGGGCAGCGGCATCGACAAGCGCACAATTGAATCCAGCGTCTACCAGGTGCTGATCGGCGAAGCCGAGATCCCGGACGTCAGCGTGCAATCCGAGACGGGCAAGTACGATGTGCTGCCGGCAAACAGGGAGTTGTCGGGCGCGGAGATCGACCTGGTGCAGATGCAGGAACGCGAGTCACAGCTCAAGAATGCCATCACGCGCGTCACCGACAAGTACGACTTCATTCTGATCGATTGCCCGCCGACCCTGTCCCTGCTGACGCTCAATGGCTTTACGGCGGCGCATGGCGTCATCATTCCCATGCAGTGCGAGTACTTCGCGCTCGAGGGGCTCTCGGACCTGGTCAACACCATCAAGCGGGTGTATGCCAATATCAACTCCAATCTGCAGATCATCGGCCTGCTGCGCGTGATGTTTGATCCACGTGTAACACTGCAGCAGCAGGTCTCGGCCCAACTGGAAGAGCATTTCGGCGACAAGGTCTTCAGCGCCGTGATCCCGCGCAACGTACGGCTTGCCGAGGCGCCCAGCCATGGCATGCCGGGCGTCGTGTACGACCGCAATTCACGTGGTGCCAAGGCGTATATCGCGTTTGCCTCCGAGATGATCAAGCGTGTGAAATCGCTCTGAGCCGTTCCGGGCCAACTCTTTTTCAGGACGACTGCTCTATGGTTGCCAAAAAACCCAAAGGACTGGGCCGAGGTCTCGATGCATTGCTCGGTGCCGATGCGCCTTCCCTGAACGCCCTGGCATCAGGCAAGCAGGCCGAGACCGGCGCACAGCCCTCGACCTTGCCGCTGGCCCAGCTCCAGGCCGGCAAGTATCAGCCTCGCACGCGCATGGATGAGGGCTCCCTCAACGAACTGGCCGATTCCATCCGGACACAAGGTGTGATGCAGCCCATTCTTGTGAGGCCTCTGGGCGATGCCGCTCGCGACAGGAAGTACGAGATCATTGCAGGCGAGCGTCGCTTCCGTGCCGCCAGGCTGGCAGGTCTCAAGGAGGTGCCCGTGCTGGTGCGCGAGGTCAGCGACGAGCATGCCGCCGTCATGGCGCTGATCGAGAATATCCAGCGCGAAGACCTCAACCCCCTGGAAGAAGCGCATGGCGTACAGCGCCTGCTGAACGAGTTCGGCCTTACCCACGAGCAGGCAGCCCAGGCCATCGGACGTTCGCGCTCGGCCACAAGCAACCTGCTCAGGCTGCTGAACCTGGCGCAACCGGTACAGACCATGTTGCTCGCCGGCGATATCGACATGGGCCATGCACGCGCATTGCTGGCCGTCGATGCGGCGACACAGATCCAGTTGGCCAATGTCGTGGTCGCACGCAGGCTGTCCGTGCGCGAGACCGAGAAGCTCGTGGCCGCATCCCAGAAGGAGGCCGCGCCAGGCAAGCGTGAGAAAGCCGGCCAGAGCCGGGATGTCGTACGTCTTGAAGAAGCGCTTTCCGACGCATTGGGTACCCGTGTGTCGTTCAAGATCGGTGCCAGGGAACGTGGGCAGATAGTCATCGATTTCCATGGCTGGGAACACCTGTCCTCCCTGCTCGAGCGCCAGGGGCTTGGCTCGGTCCTCGAGAACAGTTAGGAGCCAACGTGAACGCAATTCATGATTTGAAGATCCAGGCACGCCCGGTGCCGCAGGCATGTCTCGATGCCCTGGCTGCGCGGTTCGGCGAACGATTTTCCCAATCCATGGCGATTCGCGAACATCATGGACGCGATGAGTCCCCCTATCCGGCCATGCCGCCCGAGGCGGTGGTGTTTGCACGCACAACCGAAGAGGTCGCAGAGGTCGCTTCGCTATGCAACCAGCATCGTGTCCCGCTCATACCGTACGGCGCGGGATCCTCGCTGGAAGGCAACTTCCTGGCGGTACAGGGCGGCATCGTTCTCGACCTTTCGGGCATGGACCGCATCCTGGCCGTCCATCCCGAGGACCTTACGGTTACGGTGCAGGCGGGGGTCACTCGCAAGCAGCTCAACGATGCCATACGCGATACAGGGCTGTTCTTTCCGATTGATCCCGGCGCTGACGCCAGCCTGGGCGGCATGAGCGCCACGCGTGCGTCGGGCACGAATGCAGTCCGCTATGGCACGATGCGCGAAAACGTCGTGAACCTGACGGTGGTTACAGCGAGTGGAAGCATCATCCGCACTGCCCGCCGAGCCAGGAAATCGTCGGCAGGCTACGATCTGACGCGGCTGTTCGTGGGCAGCGAAGGCACGCTGGGCATCATCACGGAAGTCACCGTCAGGCTGTATCCCCAGCCAGAAGCGGTATCGGCAGCCGTCTGCAACTTCGCTACCGTCGACGATGCCGTCAAGGCAGTCATCCAGATCATCCAGATGGGCACGCCCATCGCGCGAGTGGAACTGATGGACACCAACGCCGTAAAGGCCGTCAACCGGTTCAGCAAGCTCGATCTGCGTGAATCGCCGCTGCTGGTGTTCGAGTTCCACGGCACTCCGGCTGGCGTGCAGGAACAGGCACAAGGCGTGCAGGACATTGCTGCGGAACACCATGGACAGGACTTCCAGTGGGCCACGCTTCCGGAAGAGCGTAGCCGCCTGTGGGCCGCCCGGCACAACGCCTATTTCGCCGGGCTGCAGCTGCGTCCTGGATGCCGGGCCAGCACGACAGACGTCTGCGTACCGATTTCCAGATTGGCGGATTGTGTGGCCGCAACGAACGAAGACCTGTCCAAGGCAAGTTTTCCCTCATTGATCCTGGGCCATGTAGGAGACGGCAACTTCCATGTACTGATGCTGCTCGACCCGGACAACCCAGCCGAGTTCGACGAGGCCGAGGCGCTGAACAGCCGGCTGGTGGAACGTACGCTGGACATGGACGGCACCTGCACGGGCGAGCACGGGGTGGGGCTTCACAAGATGCAATTCCTTGAACGGGAGCATGGCGCAGGCGTCGATGTGATGCGCGCCATGAAGCATGCCCTGGACCCGAACAACATCCTCAATCCAGGCAAGATATTTACCTGGTAGCTAACCAGAGAGGACCTAAGCGTCGCCGATCTGGTTGTTGGAAAGAAAGTTATCAACAGCGACGATAAGCTTGCTTTGAACTTTGAAGCCAGGATCTCTTTCAGGCCTATTTCCATCAGGAATGGGCCTGTTTTCAATTCAGCCTTAGGGTTTCTTATCCACAGTCCGCTTGGCCGGCTAGGTGTTGAAACGTTTTGATACCTACTGGGCCATTTTTATCGTGCTTATCCACAGCTCTGCGCTGCGGAACAATGGCATAACCATGAATAGGCCCAGCTGCACCGGGATATCCGGGCAGCGTGTCCTCTGAATCCGCTATCGATCGTCCTGCTGGCATTCCGTCCCAAGCCTGGCGGTGTCTGCTTCCCCATCGCGCTCCCCGACGTGCCCTTTGCAGGAGGCATGATTCGACCTCTAGCGTGATTTTCATGGACATGCTCCAGCCGAATGTCGCGATTTTCTCGCTTGAACGGCGGTGGTTTCTTGTCCGTAAAGATTCCTAAATACCTATCATTTAGTCTATTTTGTTTTTTATTCTGATGGTTCTATATTAAATTGGAATAAAACCATCATTTATAAATGATGGTACATGTAGTTATTTATGCTGTTTTGTTTTTAGATCCAGTAACCAAGGCCAGGGACCGGGACGGCAGGTGGATCCATGGGCGGCATGTGGCGTATGAGGCGCTACATCGGCAGATGTGGCGTGTCGCTTGGGTTGGGGGGGCGGCTTTCCGAATGCTTTTCATGCCAGGCCAAAATTGATGGATGGCAATTTTAAAATGTACCTATTTTAAAAGCGTCGGATCGGGTTACGGCTGGCTTGCTTTGTCTCAGGTGTACGGTGGGAAGTGGCTTCGGTGGGCTGCTGAACGGTTTGGCCCAACAAATGTTTGAGATATTTTTTGTTTGGTGGTTTATTGGTTTATTGGTTTTTTTGGCGCGAGGAGATCCGGTTTCGGCTTGGAAAGGACCGATAAAAGCGGAGGGGGAAAAAGAGATAAGGGAAGGGATGCCAGGGGATGGAAATGCCATGCATCAAGCAGGCGCCTGTCGATAGACTGGCTTGTTGGTCGGAAAGTGACCTGGCATAAAAAAAGCAGGGCAATACCGGATGGATCCGATGCTGCCCTGCTCCGACTTCTTATTGTTTTGTGAGCGCATACGAATATGCGCCCACTTATTCTTATTGTTGTTCTGTTCCTGGCACGCTTTTCTTTACAGCGTGCTTTCCAGGCCCAGGATGGTGGTTGCCTGGCTCGACAGCACGCCGCCGTTGCCATGCACCAGGGCCGTCTCGACATCCTTTACCTGGCGCTCGCCGGCTTCGCCGCGAAGCTGGCGAACTGCTTCGATGGTAATGAACATGCCGTACATGCCCGGATGCACGCACGACAATCCACCGCCATTGGTATTCACCGCCAGCCCGCCGCCCGGTGCGATGTTGCCATTGGCCACGAATGCACCGCCTTCACCCTTCTTGCAGAAGCCCAGGTCTTCCAGGAACAGAATGGTGTTGATGGTGAATGCATCGTACAGTTCCACCACATCGATGTCAGATGCCTTGAGGCCGGACATCTCGTACGCGCGCTTTCCCGAGTCGCTGGCGGCGCTCACCGTCAGCTCGGGCATGCTGGCGATCTGGCGATGCCAGTTGGCCACGCCCGTGCCCAGGACGTACACCGGCTTCTTTGCCAGCTGCTTGGCACGATCGGCACGCACCACGACATAGGCGCCAGCGCCATCAGTCACCAGGCAGCAGTCGCGCACGGTCAGCGGATCGCTGATCATGCGTGCGTTGATGACATCCTCGATCGACAGCGGATCGCGCGAGAAGGCCGCCGGGTTCAGGCGGGCCCAGGCGCGCGCGGCCACTGCGACTTCGGCCAGCTGCTCGCGCGTCGTACCGAAGTCGTGCATGTGCCGATGCGCGGCCAGCGCATAGCTGGTCGGGGGGTTGAACGGCGCGTAG
>Ga0182742_1005022_pt1 | contig 11497 bp, 11 predicted proteins | sample eDN5th37CBELigMG_FD_128880 | JGI IMG/M metagenome (GOLD analysis project Ga0182742, IMG submission 128880) | Enriched Miracle-Growth compost microbial communities from Emeryville, California, USA - eDNA 5th pass 37_C BE-Lig MG (version 2)... ... | reverse complement strand
CCACCATGGCAACCTCGCTGCCGGCCGATTTCACGACGATGACGGTGGAGACGTTCTTCGCATGGTGCTCCAGCGCCTCATCCACCTGCGACTTCAGCTCCGTGCGGCGGCCGCCGCGCAGGCCACAATCGGCGGTGATCACGAAGGTGCTGGCGCAATCCTCGATCCGGCTGCCGAGCGCTTCGGGTGAGAAGCCGCCGAAGACGACCGAATGGACCGCGCCGATGCGGCAGCAGGCGAGCATCGCCACGGCGGCCTCCGGGATCATCGGCATGTAGATGGTGACGCGGTCACCCTTCTTCACGCCGCGCGCCTTCATCGCATTGGCGAAGCGGCAGGTCTCTTCGTACAGCTCGCGATAGGTGATGGAACGGTGCGGCTCTGCCGGATCGTCCGGCTCGAAGATAATGGCGACCTGATCGCCGCGCGTGGCGAGGTGCCGGTCGAGGCAATTGGCCGATAGGCTGAGCGTGCCGTCCTCGAACCAGCGGATGCGGAAGTCTTCCTGGTGGAAGCTGGTGTTCTTCACCCTGGTGAAGGGCTTGATCCAGTCCAGCCGCTGCGCTTCCTCCCGCCAGAAGCCGTCCGGGTCCTCGACGGAGCGGCGGTATTTCTCGGCGTAGGTGTCGGCGTCGATCAGCGCATTACGGGCCCATTCGTCAGGCACCGGGTGAACCACAACTTCACTCACATTTTGCTCCCGCCTCAATGCTTTGGGCGGAGCTTAACGAAGCGCTCCCGTCAGCGCCAGAGGGCGGACAATGCGGGGAGGAGATGGGCGCGGTGCTTCTCCGGCACGCGGGCGATCAGCTCCGCCTCGAAGGCGGTGATGACGGCCATGGCGGCATCGAGCTTCTCTCGCCCCTGCTCCGTCAGCTCCAGCCCCTGCGCCTTGCCGTTGATCGGGGTGCGCGCGATCAGGCCTGCTTCCTCCAGCCGCTTCAGCAGCGGGACCATGTTGGCGCGCTGGATATCCAGCTGGCGGCCGAGCGCGCTGGCGGTGAGGCCGGGATTGCTGCCGATCAGGATCAGCGCCGATGCGTCGGACTGCCGAAGCTCCAGCTCCGCCAGCCGGGAGGCCAGCTCCGCCGCCGTGGCATTGGCGGCGCGGCGCAGCGAATAGCCGGGGAAGTGTGGCAGGGGATCGTCCATCCCCTCAAGCTACGCATTGTTGTTGCTCATAACAATCCCCGCCGCTATTGCGGCCACCAGCCGAAGGTGGCCGACCCTGTGAGTCGCCGCCGCGCCAAGGAGGAGAGACATCATGGCCATGCCGTCACAACCCGATCCGCGTCCGCAGGAAGAAACGGTCAAGTACGAGGTGATCGACGGGGTCGCCTGGGTCTATTTCAACCGTCCGGACAAGCGCAATTGCCAGAGCCCCAAGCTTAACCGGCAGATGCTCGTCGTGCTCGAGGAGCTGGAGTTCCGTGACGACGTGCAGGTGCTGGTGCTGACGGGCGAGGGCTCTGCCTGGTCCGCGGGCATGGACCTGCTGGAATATTTCCGCATGACGGAAGAGCAGGGCCTCGGCGCCATCCGCAAGTCGCAGCGTGAGGCCTACAGCTGGTGGGAGCGCCTGCGCTGGTACGAGAAGGCGACCATCGGCATGATCAACGGCTGGTGCTTCGGCGGCGCCTATGGCCCGCTGTTCGCCTGTGACATCGCCATTGCCAGCGACGATGCGCAGTTCGGCCTGTCGGAAATCAACTGGGGCATCCTGCCGGGCGGCGGCGCCTCCAAGGTCGCGGCCGAGCTGATGCCGTTCCGCAAGGCCATGTACCACGCGATGATGGGCGAGAACCTCACCGGCAAGCAGGCGGCGGAGCAGGGCCTCGTGACCGAGAGCGTGCCGGCCGATCAGCTGAAGGCGCGGGTGCAGGCGATCGCCGATAACCTCAAGGCGAAGGACACGCACGCGCTGCGCGCCACGAAGTGGGCCATGCGCCGCGTGATGGACATGTCTTACGAGGATGCCGAGGACTACCTGATCCGCGCGCAGGAAGCGCTGCACAGCTTCGGCGGCGTTGCTGCCCGCAAGGAAGCGACGCGGCAGTTCCTGGACGAGAAGACCTACAAGCCCGGACTCGGCACGTTCGACAAGAGCAAGCTCAAGACGGACTGAATGGGGATCACGGGCGGCCTTGTCCGCCCGTGCGGCCCTGCCTAGGAGTGCAACAAAATATCGGCGCCCCGGCTTTGCCGCCGGGGCGTTCTTGCGGGAGACGAGCATGAGCGAGCGGCGCTTCACCAACCAGCAGATCGACCGGCTGTTGCGGCCGAAATCCGTGGCCGTGATCGGCGCGTCCGATCGCACCGGCGCTTTGGGAGCGACGCTGCTCAACAACCTCGTCCAGTACAATTTCGCCGGTGACATCTATCCGGTGAACCCGAAGCGTGACGAGCTGCTGGGCCTCAAGGTCTACAAGTCGGTCGAGGAGCTGCCGCGCGGGATCGATTGCGCGGTGCTCGCCATTCCGCGCGCCTTCGTTCTGCCGACGGTGCGTGAGCTGGCGGAGCGTGGCTGCGGCGCGGTGGTGATCTACTCGGCCGGCTTCTCCGAGGCGGGCGAGGAAGGCATGCGCGAGCAGCTGGAGCTGGGCGAGATCGCGTCCGAATATGGTATGGTGATCGAGGGGCCGAACTGCCTCGGCTGCACCAATTATGTCGAGCGCGTGCCGCTGACCTTCGTCGAGACCAACATGCAGACGCCGCCCAAGGGCACGCGGGCGGTGGGCATCGCCAGCCAGTCCGGCGCACTGGCGGCGGTGCTGGCAACTACGCTCCATCCGCGCGGCTGCTACGTCTCCACCTCCGTCTCCACCGGCAACGAGGCGGCGACGGGCGTGGAGGATTACGTCGAGTGGCTGATCGACGACCCGGACACCCACGTCATCGCCATGTATGTGGAGAGCCTGCGTCGTCCGGCCGCCTTCCTCGCCGCGGCACGCCGTGCGCGCGAGGCGGGCAAGCCGATCATCATGCTGCACCCGGGCAAGAGCAACAAGGCCCAGGAATCGGCAGCGACCCACACGGGCGCGATGGCCGGCGACTATCAGCTGATGAAGGCGAAGCTGGGCCGTGAGGGCATCATCTTCGCGGACACGCTGGAGGAGCTGGGCGACATCACCGAGATCGCGCTGCGCTGCCCGAGCCTGCCCGGCGCCAACATGGCGGTGCTGGGCGAGAGCGGCGCGCTGCGCGGCCTCGCCTTCGACATCGCCGAGGACATCGGGCTGGACCTGATCGACCTCAACGACGAGAACAGCCCCGCCCTGCGCGCCATCCTGCCGGACTTCGTGCCGGTGTCGAACCCGACGGACATCACCGCGCTCGGCCTCAGTGAGCCGGAGATCTACACCAAGGTGCTGACGGCGCTGCTGGAGGATGAGCGGGTCGGCTCCGCCGTCGCGTCCATCATCCAGTCCGACCCGATCACCAGCCAGATCAAGTTCCCCCACATCATCAAGGTGCTGGAGGAGGGCAGCTTCGACAAGCCGCTGGTCTTCGCCGGGGTGGACGAGGGTGCGCGGGTGCCGCAGGAGTTCATCGACGGCTTGCGCAATGTCGGCATCCCCTGGTTCCCGAGCACGGAGCGCGCCTATCGCGCGATCGCCCGCCTGGCGGACCTCGCCAAGCGCGACCTGACCGACCGCTCGGCCGAGCCGCTGGCGGTGCCGGGCCTCGACGCTGTGAGCGGCGTGGTGCCGGAATACAAGGCCAAGGAGCTGCTGCGGCCGCTCGGCATCTCCTTCCCGAACAGCCAGTTCGCGGCGACCGAAGACGAAGCGGCTTCTGCTGCCGAGGCGATCGGCTTCCCGGTGGTGATGAAGGCGCAGGCCGCCAGGCTCGGCCACAAAAGCGATGCGGGCGGGGTGATCCTGAACCTCAAATCCGCGGATGAGGTTCGCCAGGCCTTCAAGCGCATCTACGACAATGTGGGCCATTACGACGCCAGCATTGCGCTCGACGGCGTGCTGATCGAGGCGATGGGCCGCATGGGGACCGAGATGATCGTCGGCGCCAAGTCGGACCCGGAATGGGGCCCGGTGGTACTGGCGGGCTTCGGCGGGGTCACGGCGGAGATCCTGAAGGATGTGAAGCTGTTCACGCCCGACATGGATGCGGCGCTGGTGCATCAAGGGCTGCTGGAGCTGAAGCAGGCGGCGATCCTGCGCGGCTATCGCGGTTCCCCGGCGCTGGACGTGGCCGCCCTGGCCGAGCTGATCGTGAAGATGGGGCGGATCATGGCCGGCAACCCGGCAATCCGCGAGATCGACCTCAACCCGGTGATCGTGCATCCGGAGGGCGAGGGCGTGGTGGCGCTCGACGCGCTGATGCTGGTGGAGCAGGGCTGAGCCTTCACGGCGAGAGGTGCGGCCGCCCGTGAGGTCGCCAAGCCGGAGGAGGGGGCGACAAATGAAGGCGGGCCGCTATGCTGGCCGCCTTTGTTTGCCGTAGCTGGCCGAAATGACGGAGATGATCATGGGAACCCAACCCATCCTGGTCGCCACAGACCTGTCCGCCCGCGCCGATCGCGCAATCGACCGCGCTGTGAAGCTGGGACGGCAGCTTTCGCGGCCCGTGATCGCGCTGCACGTGGTTGCGCGCGACGAGGCGAACACGGAAGAGGCGCTGCGCCGCCTGCACGCCGTACTGCCGGAGGAGGGCGCCGAGTTGAAGGCGCTGGTGGCGGAGGGCTCGGTGCCTGAGGAAATCGCCTCGACTGCCGACGAACAGGACGCCGCGCTCATCTGCACGGGCGTTGCGCGCTACAACTCCATCGGTGATTTCCTGCTCGGGACGGCAGTCGATGCCCTGTGCCGGCATGCTGAGCGGCCCGTCTTGGTGGTGAAAGAGCGCCCGCGCGCACCTTACCAGACGATTATCTTCCCCACGGACTTTTCGGCCTGCTCGCGCAACGCCGTGCTGCGGGCGTTGGCGCTGTTCCCGGAAGCCAGTTTTCGCCTCGTCCACGCCTATCACGTCCCCTACGCTGCGTTTAACAAGGACGGGTACGTAAAGGATGATCTCGAGCAGGATGCCCGAGCCGGGATGGACGAGTTCATCGCCACGCTCGGCCTGGGGACGGAGCTGGCTGCACGTCTGCAGGGCAGCGTCGCGTGCGGCAATCTGTTCGAGATGATCTATTCCGTGGCCGAGGAGACAGGCGCCAACCTGGTCGCCTTCGGGACGCATGGGGAGAGCGGCTTCCGCCACGCCACGATCGGCAGCATGGCCAACGAGATGCTCAACAAGCTGACGCTCGACACGTTGATCATCCGCTCGGAGGACTGATCGGAGCCTGTCCGGCTGCGCATCGGCCTTGCGTCCCGGAAAGGGGGGCGGCCGGTGCCGTGCCGGTCCGAGCCGCCGCTTGTGAAGCAGCGTGCCCTTTTCGTCACGACGAGAAAGCGGTATGGTGGCGGCGAGGAGGGCCTGCCATGCGCATCACTTTCATGCTTCTTGTGAGTTTGCTTGCCGCTTGCGGGAACGATAGCTCCGGGACGACTGCCGCGTCTGGCGCCAGTGATGCGGCCCGTGCCTCGGTGCCGCTAGCTGCCTCTGCCACCATAGCCACCCCTTCCGTGGCTGAGACAACGGCATCCGACACCAGCGCGAACCCGGAAGACGAGGCAGTGGCGGGCGGCGACGCCGCCGTCACGCCGGCCGCTGCTTCCGGACCCTCGACGGCAGCCCGCCTGCCACTTCCGCTCGGCTTCTACGTCAGCGCCGACACACCTTGCGCCCAGGCGTCCAACGCAACGCTGCAATTGTTGCGCCGGGACGGGATGAACACATCGCATGTCCAGTGCGACTTTACCCGCGTCGAGAAGGTGGGGGCGACGAGCTACCGGGTCACTGAACGGTGTGCCGATGACGGCGAAGCCTTTGGTCGCGAGACGGAGGTATCGACGAGCACCTCGACTTACGAAGTCGACGGCCCGAACAGCTTCAGGATCGTGGGAGAAGGCGGGGACTACGCGCTGCGGCATTGCCCGCAGCCTAGCCTGCCCGAACCCTGGCGGGACAACGACATCAGCGATATCATCGGCTGAAACTCAGAAGGCGGCGATGCCGGTGATCGCGCGGCCAAGGACCAGCGCGTGGATGTCGGCGGTGCCTTCATAGGTGTTGACCGTCTCCAGGTTCAGCATGTGGCGGATCACCTGGTATTCTTCCGAGATGCCGTTGCCGCCATGCATGTCCCGCGCCGCGCGGGCGATGGCGAGCGCCTTTCCGACATTGTTGCGCTTGATGAGGGAGATCATCTCCGGCGCAAAGCTGCCTTCCTCCATCAGCCGGCCGACCCGCAGCGAGGCTTGCAGGCCCAGCGCGATCTCGTTGGCCATGTCGGCGAGCTTGAGCTGGTAGAGCTGGTTGGCGGCGAGCGGCTTGCCGAACTGCTTGCGGTCCAGCCCGTATGTCCTCGCCGCGTGGTAGCAAAATTCGGCCGCGCCCATGCTGCCCCAGGAGATTCCGTAGCGGGCCCGGTTGAGGCAGCCGAAGGGGCCCTTCATTCCCTCTACGCCGGGCAGGAGCGCGTCGGCGGGAAGGCGCACATCGTCCATCACGATCATGCCGGTGGTGGAGGCGCGTAAGGACAGCTTGCCCTCGATCTTCGGCGCGGAGAGGCCCGGCAGCCCCTTTTCCAGCAGGAAGCCGCGGATGCGCCCCCCGTGCGCCTCGCTCTTCGCCCAGATGACGAACAGGTCCGCGAAGGGCGCGTTGGTGATCCAGGTCTTGCTGCCGGTGAGGCGGAAGCCGTCCCCGTCCGCCTTCGCCACGGTTCGCATCCCGGCAGGGTCGGAGCCGGCATCGGGTTCCGTCAGGCCGAAGCAGCCGATCAGCTCTCCGCTGGCGAGGCGGGGGAGGTAGTGCGCCTTCTGCTCAGCGGAGCCGTAGGCGTGGATCGGGTACATGACGAGGCTCGACTGGACGCTCGCCATGGAGCGGTAGCCGGAATCGACGCGCTCGATCTCTCGCGCGACCAGGCCATAGGCGACGTAGCCTGCGCCCGCGCCACCGAACTCCTCCGGGATGGTGACGCCGAGAAGGCCTGCCTGCCCCATCAGCGGAAACAGCCCGGGATCATCCCGCTCCTCGCGAAAGGCGGCGATCACGCGGGGCTGGAGCACGTCCTGCGCGAAGCCTTGCGCGGCATCGCGGATCATCCGCTCCTCGGCCGAGAGCTGGTCATCGAGCCGGAACGGGTCGGCCCAGTCAAAGGAGGCGGGGGGCGTCATGCCTCCGGTTGTCGCGCGCCGCGCGGGCTAGCGCAACCGCCGTGAAAGGGTGGAGCCAGCCGCTCAGTGAGTGGCGCGTGCCCGTGCCACCGCCTCACTCAGGAGGTCGATCAGGTGATCGGGCGGGCAGGGCTTGCTGCAGGCGAGCGCGTCAGGATAACGTTCATGCACCTCAACGGGCGTCACATGGCCGGAATGGAAAATGATCGGCACCCCGGCATCGGTCAGCGCATCCGCGAGCGGAAACACTTCGCCATCACCCGTATAGACGTCGAGGATCGCGCAATCGGGCAGCTTCTGGTCAATCGCGATGAACGCGTTTTCCTTGTCCGCGTAAGGTCCTTCGAGCGAATAGCCGAGATCCTTGACCGTTTCCGACAGGTCGAGAGCGATGATGAATTCATCCTCCACAACAAGGACGGTCGGCCTCTGACCGTGTATCGAATATGCCATTGATTTTTCGTGCCTCCGGCGGGTGAGGGAATCTGCGTACCCAGTCCAACAGGGCAGGGCAGCAATCGGTTCCCACCGGATCAAAGCTTTCCGAACCGCTCCTCATAAGCGGGCACGTCGCCGGAGATCAACAGGCGCGCCTGTTCGACCCAATTGTCGCGGCGAATGCGCCCCTGGAATCGGCCCAGCTGCGCGTCGACTCGGTCGATCTCCACATCGTCCCAGGCGGCGATCTGGGCAAGCGAGGTGATGCCGAGCGTGCGGAGTTGGTCCGCGAGCTTCGGCCCCAGGCCCTTGATCCGCAGCAATTCGTCAGAACCGGCAGGTGCGGGTGCTGCCTCCGGGGCGGCTACTGTGGGAGCAAGCGCTGGGGAGGCGTCCTGTGTGGGCGCGGTCGCGGTTGGGGACGGGGGCGCCTCTTCCTCGACCGCGGGGGGCGCGGGAGTCGCCGCTGTCGCCAGAGCCTCGCCCACTCCGGCCATGCCGACGGGAGTCGCGGGGGGAAGCTCGCTCGCCGCTGCTGCCGCGGGCGGGGAATCGATCAAAGCCTGGTTGCGCCGGGCGGGCGTTGCCTCCGCTTCGTCGCGATGCTCGATCTCGACCTTGGTGCGGCGCGTGGCGGCGAAGATCCACCATGCGACCAGCAGGCCGATGATGAGGGCGATGACGAACAGGATCCAGTTGTCCTGCACCAGTTCAACCATGGTTCTCTCCCGATCGATTGCGTCCCCAGATGACCCAGCCGATCGCGAGGCCGCCGCCATAGGTGAGCAGCAGCAGGATCAGCAGTTCAAGCCAGATGGGCATGGCCGCGCTCTTAGGGGCGGGCGGGGGCGCTTGGCAATGTCCGCTCGCTGACTAGCGCGGGCCCGGCATATCGACAGGCGTGGGCGTGATCGGCTCCGTGGCGACGACCGCGAACTCGATCCGGCGGTTCGCCGGGTCAGCAGGCGAGAGCCCCTCCACCGGCCTCTGCGAGCCGAGCCCGCGCACGCGCAGCCCCCCGCGAGGAATGCCGCGCGCCACCAGCGCATCCCGCACCGCCTCCGCCCGCGCCAGCGACAGCGCAAGATTGGCCGCCTCGGAGCCGGAGGAATCGGTGTGGCCGGTGACGGAGATGATGCTGCCGAGGCATGGGCGCAGTGCGGCCGCCACCTCGTTCACCAGCGAACGGCTGGCAGCGTCGATCCGCGCCGAGCTTTCTTCGAACCGGATCGTGCGCGCGCGGAGCAGGCCCGCCACATCCTGCTCGCAATGGCGGGGAGAGGGAATGGAGGCGGCGCTGTCTGCCAGCGTGTTGCCGTCCGCCCAGCGTACGCCGGCGACGCCCGGCACGGCGGCAACGGCTTTCGCTACTCGGCCGCGTACATCCTCATCGAGCCGCTCGCCCCCGATCAGCAGGGGATGGCGGCTGGGCCAGCCGTTCGGCGAGACAAAGAGGGCCCGGACGGGCCGCCCGCCGGCTTCCGCGATCCCGCGCGCCGCCTGCTGCGACATCCTCTCGATCATCGCTGAGGCGTTCATCTGCGCGCCAAGGAGAGCGAGCAGCACGACCAGCAATGCGCCTGCGAGAACGGCGATCCGCACCCGGTGCAACGACCTCATCGGGTGTCCTCTAGCGTGGGGGGAGCGCGACCGCTGACGGGCTGGGCGTCGCCTCCGGCTCATCCTGCACCAGCTTGCGGCGGAACAGCACGCGATCCTCCGGCCCAAAGCCCCTGGTCCAGATGATCCAGCCATAGACGCCGAGGATCAGCGGGATGCCGAGCGTCAGCTCCGCCCATTCCGGCAGCATGATCACCAGCTGCCCGACCAGGATGGCCGCGCCCCCTGCCAGGAGCAGCGCCCAGCGCCAATTGTTCACATGCTCGCCCAGAATACGGCCGAGCAGCAGCGCCTTGGTGATGGAAGCCGCGGCCAGCGCCAGCATCAGCGACCCGGCGGCCAGCGCGGCGCGTGCATATTCGGACAGGCCGAGCCGGTCCGCCATCAGCATCGCGCCCACGGTGAGGGCGGCCTGCAGCACGATTGTAAAGACCGACAGCCAGAGATTGCGCAGGCGCGCGACATAGATCAGCGCCGCCTCTGCCACGACCGCCGTCGCCGCGACGACCTCCGCAGCCAGCAACAAGGCCAGCGCCCCGGTGCCGCCCACGAAGTTCGGGCCGACGAGGCCCATGATCGCCTCACCCGGAATGCCGAGCGCCAGCCCCACACCGGCCTGCGCCGCGGTGATCCAGAAGCCGACCTGGCACACCTGCTTGGCGATGGCGGGATAGTCATGCTCCTTCACCTTGCGCGTCAGCACGGGGCCGAGGATCGGCTCGAAGCTGGTCTTGAGCTTCTGCGGCAGGCTGGCGACCTGCTGCGCGACGTAATAGACGCCCACGGCGGCAGGGGCCGCGAACAGGCCGAGGATGAAGATGTCCAGCCGCCTTGTGCCCCACTCGATTGCGTCCGCTGCTGCAAGCGGCGCGCCCCGCGCGGTCAACTGCATCATGCGGCGGAAGGACGGCACCCAGCCGGACGGCGCCCCGTAGCTTCTCGCGTAGGGCCATAGGGCCGTCAGCAAAGCGGCGTAGATGGAGATGAGATAGGCCATCGACAGGCCGCTCTCCGGCACCACGAACCACAGGACGCCCGTCATGATGGAGATGGTCCACGGCTCCACGATGGCGCGAGCGCGCACCGTGGCGCCAATATCGAACTTGTAGGCCTGCGCCGCGAGCAGGATCTCCGTCAGCGCGAGCGCAGGGATCGCCAGCACGATCAGCCGGTCGAGCTCGCTGTAGCTGCCGCTGGGGAACATCGGTGCGGGCACCAGCCACAACACCAGCGCGGCGAGTGAGCCGACGAGGAGCGCAACCAGCAGGCCATCGGCCACGACATGGCCGGGGTTCCGCTCATCCTCCGCCAGACGCTGGGCAAGGCCGCGCTTCTCCCCCATCGTGCAGAGCATGGCCACCAGCTCCACGATGACGAGCGCGGAGGCGAAGCGGCCCAGCTCCGCCGCGCCGTAGAGCCGGCCGGCGAGGAACAGGAAGGGCAGCCGGGCCGCGAGGCGCAGAAGGAAGCCGAGCAGGTTCGTCCGTCCGCCCTTGGCGAGCGCCTGAAGATCGCCGCCCGATGCCGGGTCAGCCGGTGCGCTGCCGGGTGCCTGCGTCAAGCCTTGGCCTCTGCGGCAAGCGGGCGGGCGAGCAGGTCCGTCGCCACCTCTCGCGCCGGCGCGCCCTGAAGCAGGCGGTTGACGGCATCGACGATGGGCATGGCGACGTTGTGCCGTGCGGCCAATTCATGGAGCACAGGCGCGGTGTGGGCGCCTTCCGCCACGGTGCGCCGGTCGCGCATCAGATCGCGCGGATCCTGACCTTCGCCCAGCGCCTTGCCGAGCGAGAAGTTGCGGCTGGCGGTGGAGGAACAGGTCAGCACCAGATCACCCAGGCCGCAGAGGCCAGCCAGAGTCGCCTGGCGCGCCCCCAGCGCCTCCCCAAAGCGGAGCATCTCCGCATAGCCGCGGGCGATCAGCGCGCTGCGAGCGTTGAGGCCAAGTTGCAGGCCCTCCACCACTCCGCAGGCGATGGCGAGCACGTTCTTTACCGCTCCGCCGATCTCCGCCCCGGCAAGATCGTCACTGAAATAGGGACGGAAGGTGGGGCGAGCGATGGCAACGGAGAGCCGCTGCCACTGCGCCTGTCCGCCTCCGCAGGCGAGGGTGGCGGCGGTCGGCAGGCCCGCAGCAACTTCATGCGCGAAGGTGGGGCCGGAGAGGAGGCGATCTCGCTTTGCGGCGCGAGTTT
>Ga0182742_1005020_pt1 | contig 11503 bp, 10 predicted proteins | sample eDN5th37CBELigMG_FD_128880 | JGI IMG/M metagenome (GOLD analysis project Ga0182742, IMG submission 128880) | Enriched Miracle-Growth compost microbial communities from Emeryville, California, USA - eDNA 5th pass 37_C BE-Lig MG (version 2)... ... | reverse complement strand
GCCGGCGCGCCCGGTCCATGGATCACGCCTGCCGGCCCCGAAACGGGCGCATGCCGCACCAGGAATATGCGACGCGTCCCGCTCATGCGCCGCCACCGGCCATCGCCGCGAACAGCAGCAGCAGGGAAACTTCGGTCACCTGTTCGGCGCAGCCCAGCACGTCGCCGGTGTAGCCGCCAAGCTGCCGCATCGCCAGCCAGCGCACCGCCAGCGCACTGAGGATGGTCGCCGCGATGGCGGCGACAAACCAGGTTTTCGGCAGGCAGACGGCGGCGATGACCAGCGCCGCGAACACCGCCGTCACCACCACGTGCAGGTCTGGCCGTCCGGCGGCGCGCGCCAGGCCATCCTTGCGCGCCTGGGGCGTCCAGCGGCTGATCGCCGCCGGCGAGGCGCGCCCCAGGGCGCCGCAGGCGGCCAGGGTGGGAATGGCGATGGCCGGCGGCAGGGCGGCCAGCGCCGTAACCCGGGCAATGGCGGAAAACACCAAAGCCAGGGCGCCAAAGGTTCCGATCCGGCTGTCGCGCATGATCTCGAGTCTGCGCTCGCGCGTATAGCCGCCAAGGCCATCGGCCATATCGGCCAGACCATCCTCGTGCAGGGCGCCGGTCAGCATGGCGCTGGCAAGAAAAGCGATGGCGCCGGCGGCGAGGAGGGGAACGCCGGCGCGGACAAGGGCCAGATAAACCACACCCGTGGCGACGCCGATCAGCGCGCCAATGACCGGGAAAACCCTCAGGCAGCGGGCGACGTTCGGCCTGTCGACATCGCCGGCCGGAATGCGGGTGAGAAAGCCGGCGGCGAGGCGCAGATCGTCCCGCAGTTCCAGCAATATCGGCGGCGCCATGCGCTCCTCCTCAGGATGCCGGCCGGCGCCGGCGCGGCGCCGGGGCGGCTCCCCTCCGCATATCGCGTCCTCCTGTCTCGCGCCAGCCGGCGCCATATGCCGCTGCCGCCGTGCTCGCCATCCGGGCCAGCCCATGGGCATGGCCGCTATCCTGTCTGGGGCGTGCGGAAGACGATGCTTCCAGAGGAGTTGCGTCAGCCGAAAAATCTGCAAGGTTGCCATGGCGGGCGTCCGCCGCGTCGGCTGACGGCGCGGCGCATGTTGCGGGGGAGACAGGCATGTCAAACGGCGGCGCTGGCTGGTTGTGGCGGCCTGTTTCGGTCGCAGGCGGCGTTTGCGCCCTGCTGGCGGTGGCCGCGGCCCTGACGCCGGGGCTCATTCCCCGCACCTGGGTCACCCAGGGCGCTCTTTCCGGTTGCGCCGCGGCGGCGGGTTATGCGGCCGGCGCGTTTCTGGGCTGGTTGTGGCGGTTTCTGGAGTTGCCTGACCCGGCGCGGCCGGGGCTGCGGCTGACGCGCGCGGTCGCGCTGGCCGGCGGCATCATCCTGGTTGGCTACGCCATGTGGTTTGCCCGCGCCTGGCAGGATGACGTGCGCCAGCGCATGGGCATGGCGCTGGCCCCGCGCTCCGATGCGCTGGAGGCGACGCTGCTCGCCGTTGTGGTTTTTCTGCTGCTTCTGGTCCTGGGGCGGTTGTTCCTGCTGGTGTTGCGGTCCGCGGCGCGGGGGTTCTCACGGCTGGTTCCGCCCAGGGTCGCGGCCCTGCTCGGCGCCATATGCGCTGTTCTGCTGTTCTGGGGCGTGTTCAATGGCGTGCTGCTGCGGTTCGCGCTGCACGCGGCGGATTCCTCCTACGCCGCCGTCGACGCCCTGATACCGGCCGAGAGCGCGCCGCCGGACGACCCGCTGGTTCCAGGCAGCGCCGCCTCGCTGGTTCGCTGGGAGGATCTGGGCGCGGCCGGGCGTCGTTTCGTGACCGGCGCGCCGTCGCCGGAGGCCCTGTCCCGGTTCGCGCCCGGGCCGGTGGTCCGCCCCCTGCGGGTGTATGTGGGACAGCGCGCCGCCGAAACGCCGCGTGAGCGCGCGGCGCTGGCGCTGGCCGAAATGAAGCGCGTCGGCGCGTTCGATCGCAAGGTGCTGGTCATCATCACGCCAACCGGCACCGGCTGGGTCGATCCTGGCGGCGTCGATACGCTGGAGTTCCTGCATGGCGGCGACGTCGCCAGCGTCGCGGCGCAATATTCCTATCTGGCCAGCTGGCTGTCGCTGCTGGTGGAGCCAGGTTACGGCGCCGACATGGCGCGGGCGCTGTTTCTGGAGGTTTATGGCTACTGGACAACGCTGCCAAAGGCGTCGCGGCCGAAGCTCTATCTGCACGGCCTCAGTCTGGGCGCCATGAACAGCGAACGCTCGGCCGAACTGTTTGAGATCATCGGCGATCCTTACCAGGGGGCGATGTTCGCCGGTCCGCCGTTCCCCAGCCGCATCTGGCGAACGATCACCGACAACCGTAATCCGGGTTCCCCAGAATGGCTGCCGCGCTTTCGCGACGGCGCGCATGTCCGCTTCACCGCCCAGCGCAACGCCCTGGAGGAGCAGGGCGCCCATTGGGGGCCGATGCGCACGGTCTATCTGCAATACGCCAGCGACCCGGTGACGTTCTTCAGTTTCTCATCATTCTATCGCGAGCCGGACTGGATGAAGCCGCCGCGTGGCCCGGATGTGTCGCCGCTGCTGCGCTGGACGCCCGGCGTCACCTTTCTCCAGCTGGCGCTCGACATGGCGATGGCGACGACGACGCCGGCCGGCTACGGCCACGTCTATGCGGCGGGCGATTATCTTGACGCCTGGCTGGCCGTGAGCGCCCCCGAAGGCTGGACGCCGGAGCGCATCGCCCGGCTCAAGCAATATTTCGCCAGCAGCGGTGAGTAGCCGGCCCCTGCCGCCCGGCGCGACGGAAAGGCGGCGGCGTCAGCCCGTCGCGGCTTCAGCCTCACAGAGCGCCTTGAGCTGGTCGGCGACCACGCCCCAGCCTTCTTCAAAGCCCATGGCGAGGTGACGGCGCATCGCTTCCTCCGTCCAGTGCCGGGCGCGCGCCGTGTAGAGTGTTCCGTCGCCATCCGGCGCCACCTCGAAGAAGCCGACCATGAACGGCTCCTTCGGCGTGAAATCGTCTGAAAAGGCGTCGGTCACGACGAAACGGCGGCCAGGCTCCCAGGCGAGGTAGACGCCGTCATTGCGGATTTCCTCACCGTCCGGTCCATGCATGACGCTGGTTTCGTGGCCGCCGGGCCGGGCGTCGCGCGCCACCACTTCGTAGCGCCAGGGTTTGGGGCAGAACCATTCGCCGGTGCGTTCGGTCATCACCCGCCACACCAGCTCTGGCGCCGCCGCGATATGGCGGCTGACGCGCAGCTCCCAGCCGTTCGTGCTGTCGCTCATCGTCCGCTCCTTCAGGCGCCAAGCGAAACCAGCGGCGCGAAGCCGCCATAGATCATCCGTTTGCCGTCGAACGGCATCGGGTTCTTTTCCGGGTTGAAGCGGTCGTCGGTTTTCATCAGCGTCTCCATGCGCTGCATGGCGGCGTCCCGGGTCGCCCGATCCGGCCATTCAATCCAGGAGAACACCACCGTTTCATCGTCCTTCGCCTGCACGGCGCGGTGGAAATCCGTCTGCACGCCGCCTGGCACATCGTCGCCCCAGCATTCGAGCACGCGCAGCGCGCCCAACTCCAGAAACGCCGCGTCGGCCGCTTCGGCGTGACGGCGAAATTTTTCCTTGTGCGCCGTGGGCACGGCGATCACGAATCCATCAACGTAGCTCATGATCCATCCTCCTTTTTCGCTTCCCCATCATGCAATCATTGTTATAAATAACAACCATGAAGTTAGAAAAAATAACTGACAACTCCGTGAAGTTGGCCAGGCGCGTTTATGACGACGCCTGCGGCCTGGCCCATGCGCTGGAGCTGCTGGGCGAGCGCTGGACGCTGCTGGTGGTGCGTGAACTGATGCTGGGCGGGCGCCGGTTCAGCGAATTGCGCGCCGCGTTGCCGGGTCTCAGCGCCAACGTGTTGACCCAGCGCCTCGCCAGTCTGGAGGCGCACGGCGTGCTGCGGCGGCGCGTGTTGCCGCCGCCGGCGCGCGTGCAGATCTATGAGTTGACGGAATGGGGTTATGAAGCCGGCCCGGTGATCGAGGCGCTGGGGCGCTGGGCGGCGCGTTCGCCGGCGCATGACCCCACGTTGCCGATCAGCGCCGTGTCGGCGCTGCTGTCGTTGCGCGCCATGTTCCGGCGCGGAGTCGTGGGCGATGCGCCGTTTACGATCGGTTTTCGCCTGGGCGACGACGGCTGGCTCGGCCGGGTGGGCGCGGAAGCGTTCGAGGTGGAGCGTGGCGACCCCGATAGCGCCGATATCTGTTTCACCGGCGCGCCGGAAGCCCTGGTGGCCTTTGTCTACAGCGGCGCGCCCCTGCCGGCGCTGGCGGAGGCGGGGAGCTTGAGGCTGCGCGGTGATCCGGCGCTGGCGATGCGTTTCGCTGACCTGTTCCGCCTGCCGCCGAAGTTCGACCCCGGGCCCTGAAACGGACAACGCTCCGGCGTGGGCCGGAGCGTTGTCACGGTATTGAAGCGGCTCCGGGGCCGCGATCAGGCGGCGTCGGCGACGAAGTTCTTCCAGCCGGTGGCCATGTAGTCGATGAACTTCGGCCCCAGCGCCTCGGCCGCCAGATGATCGCGGCTGACCGGCAGCGGCAGCGACGAGAAGGCGGGGTCGGCCAGCGCGCGCAGCGGGAAGTCGTGGTGAATGATGGCGCCACGGCCGATCAGCACGAAATCCGCGCCGGCGTCGAGGCAGGCCTGGGCCGTCGCCGCGTCCATGATCTTGCCGGCGACGCCCAGCGGCGTGTTTCCGCGCGGCAGGTCGGTGAAGCAGTCGATCAGGCGCTTGCCGTGGTGCGCCGGATCTTCCGGCTGCTTGAAAACGCTCCACAGGGACATGTCGAGATAATCGATCTTGCCGGAGGTCATCAGTTCGCTGGCCAGCGCGCGGGCTTCATCCAGCACGATGCCGTAGCGTTCCGGCGACAGGCGCACGCCCAGCTGGAAGTCGGCCCGCGTTTCGGCGCGCACGCCGTCGATGATCTCATGGAGCAGCCGCGCCCGGTTCTCCAGCGAGCCGCCATAGGCGTCGTCCCGGTTGTTGCCGGCGTCGAGGAAGTGGCACAGCAGATAGCCATGGGCGCCATGCAACTCCACGCCGTCGAAACCGGCCTTTTCCGAGCGCACGGCGGCGGCGATGAAATCATCGCGCAACTGCTTCACTTCGTCGGTGGTGAGGGCGCGCGCGCCGGTTTCGGCCATGGCGACGGGGGCGACCGGTTCGGCGCCGGTCAGCTCGCGCGACGAGCGCTGGCCGGAATGCTGCAACTGCACCGAGGAGAGGCTTCCGGCGGCGCGGATGCCATCAGCGAGGCGGGCAAGGCCAGGAAGCTGTGCGTCGCTCCAGACGCCCAACTGGCCGTTGAATCCCTGGCCGGTGCGCTGCACATGGGCTGCGCAGGTCATGGTCAGGCCAAAGCCGCCTTCGGCCCGGCGCACCAGCCATTTGTATTCATCTTCATGCAGGGTGCCGTCCGGGTTGCTCTGCATATTGGTCAGCGGCGCCAGCATGAAGCGGTTCTTCATGGCCTTGCCGCGCGGCAACAACAGGGCGTCGCCCATTTTTCTCGCGGATGCGGACTGCGTTCCATCGCCCGTCATGGCGGATCCTTCCCGTGAACTGCATTGAGACTGCTTTCGGGGAGGTTCTGGCGCCATTTGTCGCATCTGGCAATCAATGGTCGCGCGGGGGCGCCTGGCGGGAGGCGTAAAACCGCGCCGGGAAAAAAGGCGCGGGATCAACCCGGTCCAGCGGCTCCCCCGGGGGACGACCGGATGCGCGGTATGGAGCATCGTCCGGATTGTCATGGAACAAAGGGGCGCTGTCTCCGGCGGAGAAGGCGCTGATGCGCTGCTCATCGCGCCGTCCGCCTCCTGCCCGGCGACGGCGGCGCTGCCCCTCGCGCCCCGGCCGCTCCCTTCTCGCGTTACGCTTCACGTCTGGTGGATGTGCTCGCCGACGCGATCGAGGCGACGAGGAAGAGAGACACGCCGTCTTTCCGGGAGGCCGCGGATGCCGCAACGCGTGCGTCTGTTCCTGCAATTTTGTCGCGTCGCGATTGCAGCAATGCCCCAGCGGCTATGCGCCTGGGGGCAGTAGTCAATGTGTGGTGGGAGATCGTTTTCAGTCGCGTCGAGAGCCGCAATTAGCGTCGCAATCAGCCGCGATCTGGATACACAATGAAAGCATATTTGGAAGAAATGGCGCGCCCGAAAGGATTCGAACCTCTGACCCCCAGATTCGTAGTCTGGTGCTCTATCCAGCTGAGCTACGGGCGCCAACGCTGCGGCGGCTTCGTGTGAAGCGCTTGCGTCTGATGGCGCTGATGTAGCCTGACATTTTCGGCTTGGCAAGCGCCCGCGTCCAGAAACCTGATTTTGCCGCCCCGGACGGTGGGTAACTCGGTCGCGATGACCGGCGAACCGGTCGCCGCAAGGCGCGCGCCAGGCAAATATTCGCCGCCAGAATTTTGATAAATCGCCATAATTTCAGAAATCAGCATGTGCGCCCCGGCCTGTGGATGAAATGGGCGCCCCAAGGTGCGAGGCGGGGCAAGACTGGGCAAGACGGGGCGCAGCCGGCGCCGGAGGCAGGCCCGTTCGCGCCGTCGCGGCTCGGGGGCATGATGGGGCGATGTCCGGGTTTGGACCAGGCGGCTGGCGACGATGCCTTCACGCCACCGCCAGCCGTGTCGCCCGCCTGCCTCACGGGCGCATGTGCGACCTACCTCACGGGCGGATCTGCGAAATGGCGACTTTCCGCCGATCCGTGGCGGGCTGCGCAACTTCCGTGCAAATTTCAGCCGGCCTGCATGGCGAAAACATGCAAATAATGACTCTGGAACGCTTTTAATCCGGGAATGTCATACCCACATGGCAGCCATGCATTTTGTTTCAGGGGGTATTTTCGGATGAATCAGGCGTTGCGCCGCTCGGGCCTTGCAGTTCTGGCGCTGGTTGTTGCTCTTGGCATGACGATCGGCGCGGCCGATGCGCGCAAGGGCGGCGGCGGTGGCTTCGGCAGCCGGGGCTCCAGGACGTGGTCGGCGCCGCCGTCGACGCAAACCGCGCCGTCCACCGCCGCGCCCATGCAGCGCACCCAGACGCAGCCGGGCATGCAGTCCGGCGCTGCCGGCATGGCCTCGCAGGCGGCTCAGCCGCGTCGCTTCGGCGGTTTTGGCGCCGGTTTGATGGGCGGCCTGCTCGGCGCGGGCCTGATCGGCATGCTGATGGGCGGCGGCTTCTTCAGCGGCATGGCCGGTCTTGCCGGTTTCATGGGCCTGCTTTTGCAGGTAGCGCTGATCGGCGGACTCGTATGGCTGGCCATGCGCTATTTCCGCAGCCGCCAGACGGCGACCGCCGGCGGAGCCCGGCCGGGCGCCAGCAATTATACAGCCGCTCCGTCCCGGTCAGGTCCGGGTATGGGCGCGTCCGGTATTGGCGGCGCTGGCGGAGCCATGGGCGCCGCCGGGGCCATGGGCGGCGGCTCGGCAGCCCCGCGTCAGCCGCAGTATGCCCCGGCGACAGCCGCCGCTGGCAGCGACGGCGTCGGCCTTGGTCCGCAGGATTATGAAAACTTCGAGCGCCTGCTCGCCGAGATGCAGACCGCCTACGGGCGTGGCGATGTCGGAACCCTGCGCCGGATTTGCACGCCGGAAGCGGCCGCTTATCTGGAAGAGGAACTGGCCGGGAACGAGCGCCGTGGCGTTGTCAACACGGCCAGCGACGTGAAGCTGCTGCAGGGCGATCTGGCCGAAGCCTGGCGCGAAGGCGCGACGGACTACGCCACCGTGGCGATGCGTTACGCCATGATCGACGTGACGCGCGAGCGCGCCAGCGGCCGCGTGGTCGACGGCGATCCATCGCGCCCGACCGAGGTCACCGAAGTGTGGACCTTCCGCCGCGACAATCGCGGCCCGTGGGTGCTGTCGGCCATCCAGGACGTCAACTGATCCGCACGGGGACACGTACGCGTGGGAATGGCTGGAGCCAAAGAAAAAGCCGGGGTTGCAGCCCCGGCTTTTTTCATAACCGGCCGCGCCGGGCGCCGGTCAACCCTGCTGGCGTTTCGCCAGCTCGGCGTGGGTTGCGCCCCGTTTGAACGTGCCGCTGGCCCGCACCGCCGGTTCGCCGTCCGCCGTGATGATCGCCTGGGTGAACACCAGGTTGCGCGTCACCTTGAGCACGTCCGTGCGCCCTTCAAGCCAGGCGCCGAGCTTCGCCGGCCCGACAAAGTCCGTGGTCATGGAGATGGTGGGCAGGAACTGGGCCAGCTTGTGGGCGTAATTGGCGGCCATGGGCATCACCATGTCGCAGAAGGTCATCAGCATGCCGCCATGGCAGATGCCCATGGGGTTGCAGTGGCGCTCCTCGATCCGGAGGCCGAGAATCAGGCCGCTGTCGGTTTTCCGGAAGTAAAGCGGACCGTTTACATTGATGAACTGGCCGCCCACGTCCCGCAGCAGCCGGAAGCCGTCTGGAATATTGTCGCTCATGCCCGCAGTCGTTTCCTTGCTCTGACGGCGTCGCCGTCCGGTTGTTCCCATGGTGAAGCCGTCTGTCGCGCCGTCCGCGCGGTGCGGGGGCGGTCGCGCGGCGGCGCGTCTGCGGGGCAGGCTTTCAGCGCGCATGAAAACAGCCCCGGCGCAAACTGGCGGAGGCGGGCGTCGCGCGCCGGAGCGGCGGCGCCCGTCCCCGGGCTGGTTACGTCATCAATGATTGTGGCGCTCCGGGCAAGCGGCTTGTGCGCGCCGGGCCCCTGCGCGGGCCGTCGCGGCCGGCGTCAGGCTTGTTTTCCAGGGCTGTCTCGTTCATCCATGCGGCCGTCGCCCCATCACAAACCGGAAGCCCATGCACGCATCGTCCGCCCGTCCTGATACGTCCGCATCCGTTCAGGGGCAGGGCTCGCATCCGGGGCACGACGCGCATCCGGGGCAGGCCGCGCGTGCGGAGAAGGGCGTCCATGACGGGGGAGCGGCTGTTCCTGCGACCCACCCCAGGGCTGACGGTCGCACCCTGGCGCTGTTGCAGGCGCTGCGCGCCTTCGCCGCCATCGCCGTTATCATCTATCACTGCCACAGCGAGGCGCTGAACTGGCTGTATCCCGGCCAGCCACGCCCCCCGGAAATCTTTCCGTGGATGGCGGGCGTCGACGTTTTCTTCGTCATCTCCGGCTTCATCATCGTCCTCAGCTCCCGCAAGCTGTTTGGCGCGCCGGGCGGTTTTCGCCTGTTCGTCATGCGCCGGCTTATTCGCGTGCTGCCGCTCTACTGGGCGATGACCTCGCTGTTCCTGCTGGTTGTCCTGCTGGCGCCTGGCGTGCTCAACAGCGGCGCGCCGGACTGGCGGCAGATCCTGGCCTCATACCTGTTTTTTCCGTGGCCCCGGGCTGATGGCCTCGCCCTGCCGGTGTATTCGCTGGGCTGGACGCTCAACTATGAAATGATGTTCTACACCCTGTGCGCCGGGGCCGTGTTGCTGCCGCGTCGCCTGGCGGTAATGGCCGTGGCGCTCGTGCTGGGGCTGGGCGTGCTGATCGGCGCTTTGGCGGGGCCGTTGCCGGAGCCGTTCCAGTTCTGGACGCGGCCGCTGGCGCTGGATTTCATTTTTGGCCTGTTCCTCGGGCTGCTGTACGGCCGCGGCGTCACCATTTCCCCACTGGCGGCGTGGCCTGGGGCGCTCGTCGCCGTGGCGTTGCTGGCGATGGATCTGCCCACCCGCCCGCCGTTGAGCGACTGGCCGACCCTGGGCCCCATCGCCGGATATGGTCTGCCGGCGACGCTGCTGGTGGCGATGGCGGCGTTTGGCGAAACCCAGAAACTCTCGGCCCGCGTCGTTGGCCGGATCGATTTTTTCCGCCGGCCCTTCGCCAGCGTGGTGCGGGTTTTCGCCGAGCTGGGCGATGCGTCCTACGCGCTCTACCTGCTGCACCCGTTCATCATCCGCGCCATGCGTCAGGTCTTCGTCATGCTGGGTTTCGGGACGTGGATGACCTCCACCCTGTTTGCCCTCGCGGGGGTGATCGCCTCGTCGATTGGCGGCTGGCTGCTATACCGCCTGGTTGAAGCTCCCGTGTTGCGCTGGTTGCGCCGGCAGGCCGGGGTCTGAACCCTTGCGGCGCTTTCAGGGCAGGGGGTCGAGCCGCCCGCCATCGGCGACGGGCGGCAGATTCTGGACCACCTCCCGCTGCCCATCCCGGAAACCCCGCGTTTCCGCCGTCAGGCGCGAGCGCACGCCGTCGGGCGTGACGCGGATCAGGTGATAACCAGCCAGGTGATTGTGCATGCCGGCCATGGCCGAGGCCGATGGCGCGCCAAGGATCGGAACCGCGCCATCCGGCCCGGGGATCCGCGCCAGCGAGATGACATGATTGTGGCCGTGCAACACCAGCTCGGCGCCGACGCGGGCAATCATGCGCGCGAAGGCTCCGGCGTCGGTGAGTCCCCGCCCGGGGCCTGCCCCCCCCACATGGGGCGGGTGGTGAATGAGCACCACCCGGCAGAGGCGCTCCGCCCGCAGCTGCGCCAGCATGGCTTCCGCCGCCGCCAGTTGCCGCGCGCCCAGCCGCCCGCTGGCGAGGAAGGGCAGGGTCGGCACGCCGGAGCACAGACCAACAAACGCCACGCCCGCGCGCCGGCGCAGAAACGGGAAGCCATCGACCGGGCCTGGCGCCGCGCCGGCGTCGCTGCTCATCCAGGGGCCGAGATACTGGCGCAGCGGCGCCAGCGCGCTGCGCACATAGGCGTCATGGTTGCCCGGCGTGAAGCTGACCTGATCTGGCGGTCCGAGGGTTTCGACGAAGGCGCGCGCCGCGGGAAACTCCGCCGTCAGCCCGATATTGACCACGTCCCCGGTCAGGGCGATGTGATCCGGCGCATGGGCGTGGATGTCGGCGCGAATACGCGCCAGCGCCTCCATGTCATGGGTCTGCGCCCGGCCGCGCCGCCAGTTCATCCAGCCGGTGACCCGCTTGCCGGCAAGCTCGCGCAGGCGCGGCGCCGGCAGGGGGCCAATGTGCGCGTCGGACAGATGGGCTATCAGCATGGAGGCGGTCTGATCCTGGAAAAATGGCCTGAAACCCTGGCGGAAGCGGCTTGCCGCGGCGTTGCGCCATCTGACCGGATCAGGCGCGCCCGATCAACAGTGTTTGGCTGGCGCCCCGGCGCGGTGTGGGGATGACGCGGCAAGACGCGGGAAGACCCGCCGCGCAGGCGCCCGGGGAGGAGCCGGCCGCTGGCCTGACGCCCCGCGCCCATCTGGCGTATGCTGCGCCCGCCCGCGTGCGTCATGCAAGATGGGCGGTGGCCTGTTTCATCGGCGCCATGGCGCAGGCGACGAAAAATGCGGTGACCAATGGATGCACGCCATGACCTTTGCCGCCAGGCTGACGCAGAAAGCCCTGCACCAGTATTTCCGTTTCGCGCGCGGCATGACCATGGGCGTGCGGGCGGCGGTTTTCGATGCGGAAGGCCGGGTTTTCCTGGTGCGCCACACCTAT
>Ga0182742_1005019_pt1 | contig 11503 bp, 10 predicted proteins | sample eDN5th37CBELigMG_FD_128880 | JGI IMG/M metagenome (GOLD analysis project Ga0182742, IMG submission 128880) | Enriched Miracle-Growth compost microbial communities from Emeryville, California, USA - eDNA 5th pass 37_C BE-Lig MG (version 2)... ... | reverse complement strand
CTGGATCTCCACCTACTGCCTGGCCCTGGCCTTCGCCGTCTGGCAGGTCTGGAGCATCGTCGTGGCGCGGTTGCCGGCGATCGGCTTCGAGTTCACGCCCAACCAGCTCTTCTGGCTGGCGGCGATCCCCGGCATCTCCGGCGCCACGCTGCGGATCTTCTATTCCTTCCTGGTGCCCATCTTCGGCGGGCGGTTGTGGACCACGATCTCGACCGCCTCATTGCTCGTGCCGGCCTTCGGCATCGGCTACGCCGTGCAGAACCCGCAGACCCCCTACCTGATCTTCCTCGCACTCGCCCTGCTCTGCGGCTTCGGCGGCGGCAACTTCGCCTCTTCCGTCGCCAACATCTCCTACTTCTTCCCGAGGAAGGAGAAGGGCGCCGCACTCGCGATCAATTCGGGCATCGGCAATCTGGGGGTCAGCTTCATGCAGCTGGCCGTCCCCATCGTCATCTCGATGAGCCTGTTCGGCTACCTGGCCGGGGCGCCGCAGACCATGGCCGACGGCGTGCCGATCTGGCTGCAGAATGCCGGCTTCTTCTGGGTGCCGCTGGTCGGCGTGGGCGTCGTGGCCGCCTGGCTCGGCATGAACGACATCGCGTCCGCCAAGGCCTCCTTCACCGAACAGGCCGTCATCTTCCGGCGCCTGGACACCTGGGTGATGTCCTGGCTCTACACCGGCACCTTCGGCACCTTCATCGGCCTGTCCGCCGCGGTCCCGCTGCTGACCAGGCTCGTCTTCCCCGAGATCGACGCGCTGCAATACGCCTTCGTCGGCCCGCTGCTGGGTGCCCTGTCGCGGGCCTTCTCCGGCGGCCTGTCCGACCGGGTCGGCGGCGAGCGCGTGACCTTCTGGGTGTTCGTCCCGATGATCGTCGCGACGCTCGTCCTGGTATGGGCGCTCGAGATCCGGAGCTTCGCGCTCTTCTACGCGATGATCCTCCTGCTCTTCCTCGCCAGCGGCATCGGCAACGCGTCCACCTTCCAGATGGTGCCGGGCATCATGGCGCGCGTCATCGACGAGCAGCAGCCCGGCCTGAGCATCGAGCAGCGCCGGCGCGAAGCGGAACGGGAGAGTGCCGCGATCACCGGCTTCATTTCGGCTATCGCCGCCTATGGGGCCTTCTACATTCCCAAGACGCTGGGCACGTCGGTCGACGTGACGGGAACCGCCAACATCGCCCTCTACGGTTTTGCCGCCTTCTTCCTCACCTGCGCGTTCGCTACCTGGTACTTCTATACCGGACCGCGCGGGCTCTTCAGGATGACGGAGCAACGCGCATGAGTCACTTCCTGGACCGCCTGACCTTCTTCCGCCAGCGCCGCGACAAGTTCTCGGATGGCTGGGGCATCGCCACCGACGAGCCGCGCGCCTGGGAGGACACGTATCGGACGCGCTGGGCATCGGACAAGATCGTCCGCTCCACCCACGGCGTGAACTGCACCGGATCCTGCTCCTGGAAGATCTACGTCAAGGGCGGCATCGTCACCTGGGAAACCCAGCAGACCGACTATCCCCGCACCCGGCCGGACCTGCCCAACCACGAGCCGCGCGGCTGTCCGCGCGGAGCGAGCTATAGCTGGTATCTCTATTCGGGCACGCGCATCAAATATCCGCTGGTGCGTTCCCGGCTGCTGCAGGCCTGGCGCGAGGCGCGCAAAACGCTGGGCGCGGTCGACGCATGGCGCAGGATCGTCTCGGACGGTGACACGCGCGCCAGCTGGGTGGCGCGGCGCGGGCGCGGCGGGTTCGTGCGGGCCTCCTGGGACGAGGTGTCCGAGATCATCGCCGCGGCGAACATCCACACGATCAAGCAATACGGGCCGGACCGCATCGTCGGCTTCTCGCCGATCCCGGCCATGTCGATGGTCTCCTATGCAGCGGGCTCGCGCTATCTCTCGCTGATCGGCGGCACGCTCTTGAGCTTCTACGACTGGTACTGCGATCTGCCGCCCTCCTCGCCGCAGACCTGGGGCGAGCAGACCGACGTTCCGGAAAGTGCCGACTGGTACAATGCCGGCTTCCTGCTCGTCTGGGGGTCCAATATTCCGCAGACCCGCTCGCCGGACGCCCATTTCTACACCGAAGCCCGCTACAAGGGCACCAAGAGCGTGGTGATCTCGCCGGACTACAGCGAGGCCTGCAAGTTCGCCGACATGTGGCTGCATCCCAAGCAGGGGACCGATGCGGCACTGGCGCTGGCCCTGGGCCATGTCGTCCTGAAGGAGTTCTATCTCGACCGGCAGGTGCCCTACTTCCAGGACTATGCCCGGCGCTACAGCGACATGCCCTTCCTGGTCAAACTGGTCGAGCAGGACGGGCGGTTGCTGCCGGGGCGCTTCCTGCGCGCGGCCGATTTCGCCGGCGCTCTAGGAGAAGAGGCCAACCCTGACTGGAAGACCGTGGCGCTGGATGAGGGCGGCGGCATCGTCTGCCCGGTGGGCTCGGTGGGCTTCCGCTGGGGCGACCCCGGCAAGTGGAACCTCGAGGAGAAGGACGGCACCGGCGCCCCGGTGAAGCTGCGCCTGACGCTGGCCGGCGTCGAGGACGAGCTGGCGGGGGTCTCCTTCCCCTGTTTCGGCGGCAACGCGCCGGGCAGCTTCGTGTCCAGCGCCCATCCGGAGGTACTTACCCGCCACGTCCCCGTGCGCCGCGTCGCGCTGAAGGACGGGGAAGCGCTGGTCGCCTCCGTCTTCGACCTGCTCTGCGCCAATTACGGCATCGACCGCGGCTTCGGCGGCGGGGACGTTGCGGCGGGCTATGACGATGACGTGCCGTTCAGCCCGGCCTGGGCCGAGCATGTCTGCGGCGTGCCGCGCCAGGCGATCCTGCAGACCGCGCGCGAGTTCGCCCTGACCGCCGAGAAGACCAATGGCCGCGCCATGGCGATCGTCGGTGCTGGCATCAACCATTGGTACCACATGGACATGACGTATCGCGGCATCATCGCGCTGCTCGTCATGTGCGGCTGCGTCGGCCAGTCGGGCGGCGGCTGGGCGCATTATGTCGGCCAGGAGAAGCTTCGCCCGCAGACCGGCTGGCTGCCGCTGGCCTTCGCGACCGACTGGACGGGCGCGCCCCGCCAGATGAACGGCACCTCCTTCTTCTATGCCCATTCCGACCAGTGGCGCTACGAGACGCTCGACATCTCGGACATCCTCTCGCCGACGGCGCCGGCCGGCGACTGGTCGGGCGCCATCATCGACTACAACCTCCGCGCCATCCGCATGGGCTGGCTGCCGTCCGCCCCGCAGCTGAACACCAATCCCCTGGCATTGGCGCGCGAGATCCAGGCGCGCGGCGAGGATGCCGCCGCGGTCCTGCCCGGCATGCTGAAGTCGGGCGAGGTCAAGCTCGCCATGGCCGACCCCGACGCACCGGAGAACTGGCCGCGCAACATGTTCTTCTGGCGCTCCAACGTGCTGGGGGCCAGCGGCAAGGGACACGAGTACTTCCTCAAGCACCTGGTCGGCTCCCTGCACGGCGTCGTCGGCACCGAGGAGGGCAACCGCCCGGAGGAGGTCGTCTGGCGCGAGGAGGCGCCGAAGGGCAAGCTCGACCTGATGGTGAACATCGATTTCCGCATGTCCACCACCAGTCTTTATTCCGACATCGTCCTGCCCACGGCGACCTGGTACGAGAAGCACGACCTCAACACGACCGACATGCATCCCTTCATCCACCCGCTGACGGCGGCCGTGGATCCGGTCTGGGAGTCGCGCACCGACTGGGACATCTTCCGCACCATCGCGCAGACCTTCTCGCGGCTGGCCGAGGGCGAGCTGGGCGTGGAGAAGGACATCGTCCTGGTCCCCATCCTGCACGACACGCCCACCGAAATCGCGCAGCCCTACGGGTGCCTCGACTGGGGCAGGAACGAGACCGACCCGATCCCCAACCGGACCATGCCGAACGTGGTCGTGGTCGAGCGCGACTACCCGGCGACCTATGCGCGCTTCGTCTCGGTCGGCCCCCAGCTCGAAGCGCGTGGCAACGGCTCCAAGGGGATCACCTGGGACACCAGGCACGAGGTAGCACTGCTGGGCGACCTGAACGGCCGGGTCGAGACCGGGCCGACCTCAGGCCGGCCCAAGATCGTCACCGACATCGACGCCTGCGAGATGATCCTGACGCTGGCCCCCGAGACCAACGGCGAGGTCGCGGTCAAGGCCTGGGAGGCGCTGAGCAGGGCCACCGGGCGGGAGCATGCGCACCTGGCGGTCGGCAAGGAGGACGAGAAGATCCGCTTTCGCGACGTCGCCGCCCAGCCGCGCAAGATCATCTCCTCGCCGGCCTGGTCCGGCCTCGAAAGCGAGCATGTCTGCTATAATGCCGGCTACACCAACGTCCACGAGCTCATCCCGTGGCGCACCCTGACGGGGCGGCAGCAGCTCTTCCTCGACCATCGGTGGATGCTCGCCTTCGGCGAGGGCTTCGTCACCTGGCGCCCGCCCATCGACACGCGGACCGTGGCGCAGGTCGCAGGCAAGTTGCCGAACGGCCATCCGGAGATCCAGCTCAACATCCTGACGCCACACCAGAAGTGGGGCATCCATTCCACCTACACCGAAAACCTCGTCATGCTCAGCCTGAACCGCGGCGGCCCGACGATCTGGATCAACGAGACGGACGCCAGGAAGGTCGGGATCGAGGACAATGACTGGATCGAAGCCTTCAACGTGAATGGTGCGGTCACCGCGCGCGCGATCGTGTCCCAGCGCATCATGGCTGGCTCGGCCATCATGTACCATGCGCAGGAGAAGATGGTGAACACGATTGGCTCGGAGATCACCTTCCAGCGTGGCGGCGTGCACAACTCGATCACCCGCATCAACATGAAGCCGACGCACATGATCGGGGGCTACGCCCAGTTCTCCTACGGCTTCAACTATTACGGGACAGTGGGAGCCAATCGCGACGAGATCGTCATCATCCGCAAGATGAGCGAGGTCAACTGGTTCGACAAGGCAGTCGAGGACGCGGCCAGTGGCAACGCCACCGCCGACTGGGGCGGCCGCAAGGAAGCCACCACGCTCGGGGAGGCAGCAGAATGAAGGTCCGCGCCCAGATCGGCATGGTGCTCAACCTCGACAAGTGCATCGGGTGCCATACCTGCTCGATCACCTGCAAGAACGTCTGGACCAACCGCGAGGGCGTCGAATACGCCTGGTTCAACAATGTCGAATCCAAGCCCGGCATCGGCTACCCGAAGGACTGGGAGAACCAGCAGCGCTGGAAGGGCGGCTGGGTCCGCAAGGCCAATGGCAAGATCGAGCCGAAGATCGGCGCGAAGTGGCGCATCCTGTCGAAGATCTTCGCCAATCCGGACCTGCCGGAGATCGATGATTTCTACGAACCCTACACATTCGAATATGGCTGGCTGCAGCAGGCCCCGGAGCTGCAGGCGCAGCCTTCGGCCAAGCCGCGCTCGCTGATCACCGGCGAGGTCATCAGCAAGATCGAGTGGTCGGGCAACTGTGAGGACGACCTGGGCGGCGCGTTCTCGCGACGCTCGCAGGACTATAATTTCGGCGGCATCGAGAAGGAGATCTACGGCCAGTTCGAGAAGACCTTCCTGATGTACCTGCCGCGCCTGTGCGAGCACTGCCTCAATCCGAGCTGCCTGGCCTCGTGCCCGTCGGGTGCGATCTACAAGCGCGAGGAGGACGGCATCGTCCTGATCGACCAGGAGAAGTGCCGCGGCTGGCGCATGTGCGTCTCGGGCTGTCCCTACAAGAAGATCTACTACAACTGGTCGTCGGGCAAATCGGAGAAGTGCATCTTCTGCTTCCCGCGCATCGAGGCGGGGCTGCCTACGGTCTGCTCGGAGACCTGCGTGGGGCGGATCCGCTATCTGGGCGTGATGCTCTACGATGCCGACCGCATCGAGCAGGCCGCCGCCGTCGAGGACCCGAAATCCCTCTACCACTCGCAGCTCTCCATCTTCCTCGACCCTCACGATTCCGCAGTGCGCCAGCAGGCGCTGCTCGACGGGGTGCCGGAGGAATGGCTAGATGCGGCCCGGCTGTCGCCCGTCTACAAGATGGCGGTGGACTGGAAGGTGGCGTTCCCGCTCCACCCGGAATACCGCACCCTGCCGATGGTCTGGTACGTCCCGCCACTCTCGCCGATCCAGTCGGCGGCCGAAGCCGGCAAGATGTCGGCCAGGAACGGGATGCCGGACGTGGAGAGCCTCCGCATCCCCATGCGCTATCTCGCCAACATGCTGACCGCAGGCGACGAGGCGCCGATCGTTTCCGCCCTCCGGCGGATGCTCGCCATGCGCGCCTACATGCGCGCCAAGACCGTGGATGGACGCATCGACGAGGTGATCGCCGCCGAGGTCGGGCTGACCGCGTGCCAGATCGAGGAGATGTACCGCTACATGGCGCTGGCGGCCTACGAGGACCGCTACGTCATCCCCACCACCCATCGCGAGGTCGACGAGAACGCCTACAACCTGCGCGGCTCGGCCGGCTTCACCTTCGACGAGCCGACCAACGGGGCAACCAAGGCGAACCTGTTCGGCGGCACGAAGCGCACGCCGCGCAAGCCCTACATGGACGTGCCGCTATGAAGTACACGCTGCGGGCACTGTCGGCGCTGATCACCTATCCCAATGAAGACATCCAGGAGCATATCGGCGCCATCCGGGAAGCACTGCACCGCGAGGCGGAACTGCCGCGCGATGCGCTGGCCCGGCTGGAGCCGCTGCTCGGCACCTTCATGACGGAAGACCTGTTCGACCTGCAGGCGCGCTACTGCGAGCTCTTCGACGGCTCGCGCTCCCTTTCCCTGCATCTCTTCGAGCATGTCCACGGCGACGGGCGCTCGCGCGGCAAGGCCATGACCGATCTGGGCGAGGCCTATCTCGCGCGCGGCTTCATGATGCAGCAGGCCGAGCTTCCCGACTTCCTGCCGATGTTCCTGGAGTTTCTGTCCGTCCTGCCAAAGGACGAGGCACGCGACTGGCTCTCCCAGCCGGCCCACGTGCTGGCGGCGCTGGAAGAGCGGCTGAACGGGCGCGCCAGCGCCTATGCGGCCGTGTTCCACTGCCTGTTGCGGCTGTCGAAGCGCGCCCCTTCGGCCGAGGAGGTGCAGAGCCTCGCCGACTATCAGGATCCGACCACCCCGGACGAGATCGACAGAGTATGGGAGGAGGCGCCGGTCAACTTCAACGCACCGATCGAGGAAGCGACCCAGCCATCCAGGCTGGTGACCCGCCTGCGTGCCGCCAAGCGGGACGCGGCGGCCCAGGCAAGGGGAGGACGACATGCGTGAGTTCGTCAACTATCTCCTGTTCGGCTGGTACCCCTATCTCGCCGTCACGGTCATGTTCTTCGGCAGCATCCTGCGCTTCGACCGGGCGCAATACTCCTGGCGCTCGGAATCATCCCAGTTCCTGCGCCGAAGGCAGATGCTCATCGGCTCGAACCTCTTCCACCTGGGCATCCTCGTCATCCTGGTCGGCCATTTCGTGGGCCTGCTCACGCCGATCGCGATCTTTGAAACGTTCGGCATCAGCCATACGGCCAAGCAGGTCATGGCCATCACCGTGGGCGGCATCGCCGGCATCGCGGCGCTGATCGGCTGCTCGCTCCTGTTGCACCGCCGACTGTTCGACCCGCGCATCCGGCGCAATTCCTCGATCGGCGACATCCTCGTCCTGTCCCTGATCTGGCTGCAGCTCGCCGTCGGCATCGCCTCGTTCTACTGGACCTTCCAGGCACTCGACGGGCGCGAGATGGTCCGCTTCATGGGCTGGGCGCAGGGCCTGCTCACCTTCCGGCCCGACGCCGCCGGGCTCTTGCAGGAAACCGCACTCGTCTACCGGTTCCATATCGTGATCGGCCTGACGATCTTCCTGATCACGCCCTTCACCCGGCTGGTGCACGTCTTCAGCGCGCCGGTCTGGTACCTGTTTCGACCGGGATACCAGATCGTGCGCGCGCGCGGCGGCCGCCACGCGGTCCGCAACACGGCCGCCGGCGCCACGAGCGGCGCCGCCTCGATCGCCCGCGCGCACGCGGAAAGCGCCCAATGACCACCACCCTGATCATCGACCACCGGCACAAGGCGCGGCACCAGCCGCAGATGCCCAGCGCCTGCGGCAGCGGGTGCGGGTGCGCCTCCGCGAAGCCCGTCGTCCAGCCGCCGAGCCATGGCAGAGTCGCCGTCAACGGCGTGGAGATCGACGGCGAGGCGATCGCCCGCGAGATCCAGCATCACCCCGCCGCGGATGGCGACGCGGCCTGGCAGGCCGCGGCACGGGCGCTCGTCGTCCGCGAGCTGCTGCTCCAGACCGCCCAGCGGGCGGGCCTCGACGCCCGGCCGGAACGGGACAGCGCCGGTGCCCTGGAAACCGCCGAAGAAGCGCTGTTCCGCACCCTGCTCGACCAGGCGCTCGACCCGCCGAAACCGGGCGAGGCGGAATGCCGGCGCTACTATGAGGCTAACCTCCACCGCTTCCGCACCCCGGACCTGATCGAGGCCTCGCACATCCTGTTCGAGCCGTCTTCCGATGATGCGGAAGGCTGGCGAAGCGCGGAGCTGGAAGCGCGCGCCATCGCGGCGGAACTCGGCGACGACCCGGCCGATTTTGGCGCCGCCGCGCGGGAATTCTCGGCCTGCCCGACCGCGCAGCAGGACGGCTCGCTCGGCCAGCTGCGCCGCGGCGAGCTCGTGGCGGAGGTCCAGGCGGCACTCGACACCCTGGCCGAGGGCACTACCGCGCGCACCCCGGTCCGCTCGCGCTTCGGCTGGCATGTGCTGCGGCACCAGCGCACCATCCCGGGCAGGGTGCTGCCCTTCGAGATGGTCGCCGGCAAGATCGCGGACCTGCTGGAGGCACGCGCCTGGACGACGAGCGCGGCCAGCTATGTGCTGCAGCTGGCAGGGCAGGCCGAGATCGAAGGGGTCGTCATCGATGCGGCTGCCATGGAGAAGCTCGCATGACCATGCTGGAGGCCGCCTGTGATGGCGGGAATGGTTCGAGCCCTGAGCTGGTCGGCCGCGCACTGACCGGGGCTCCGGCGGGAGTGATGACATGACCAACCGGCGCGCGCCCGAGGATGCCCCGCTCAACGCGGCAATGCGCGCCCGGATCGACCGCTCGCACGACACGAGCCGGACCCCGGCACCGCTCGAAACCGTCTCCATCCGCAAGCCGCACGGCGGCTTCTGGGTCTGGATCTGCGTGGCCGTGTTCGCCGTCTGCGTCCTGGCCACCCTAGTCCTGATCTTCGGCTAGGACCCGTCAGCTCTCGAGCCGATCGAGAGGCAGCCCGACAGCGTGGGGCAGTTCGTGCACCTGGCCTGATGCCAGGCTGAACGCAATGGCGCGAGCGGAGCCATCCGCGATCACGCAGGCTGGCGGATCCGGTCTCCACAGGAGCGGCGGCCAGCAGGCCGCCGAGGACGGATGAAGGTCTGCGCCGCCACCAACGACGGACGGTCCCTGAAGCCCTCCTTGACTTTTTGTATGGCGCCTGACATTTTCGTCAGGTGACTAACAAACCTGATGACATCCATTGCGGGTCTGTCGGTGCCTGGGCGAAGCGGTGCTACCTGGCTGGTCGCGCTGCGATGGAGGCGATGCTCCGCCCCTACGATCTCGGTGCCACACAATGGTACGTTCTCTACCATCTGGCACATGACGGACCGACCATGCAGCGCGATCTGGTGAGAATCCTCCAGGTCGAGCGGGCGACGTTGAGCGCGATCATCGGCGTGCTCGTCCGCAAGGGGCTCGTGGAGCAGGTGCCGGACAGCGTCGACCAGCGGCAAAAGCTGCTCCGGATGAGTGCGGCCGGCAGCAGGCTCTGGGGCGAGCTGCCCGATCTGGCAGTCATCCATAGCATCGCGTTCGACGGCATGGACCACGCCGCCGTCACCGCAGCGGTCGAGGTTCTCAGGACCGCTACCGAGCGACTCGAGAAGCTCACCCAAAGGAAGTGACGCATGGCAGTCCTGATGACTGGTGTGACCGGACTGGTAGGGAGCCGCCTCCTGCCTCGTCTGGTCGCGGCGGGCGTGGATTGTCGCGCCCTGGTGCGCGGAGGAAAGGACGTTCCCGCGGGCGTGACGTCGGTCGAGGGCGACCTTCTCGATCGTGCGACGCTTGGGCAGGCGGTCGAGGGCGTCTCGGACATCATCCATCTTGCGGCGGTTTTCCGCACCCAGGACACCGACCTGATCTGGAAGAGCAATCTGGAAGGGACGCGAAATCTCATTGCTGCGGTGAAGGACCACGCGCCCGAGGCACGCTTCATCCTCGCGAGCACCAGCAACGTCTACGACGCGGACAGCGCCCATCCCGGGCGCGAGGACGATGCGGTCGATCCCAAGCACGCCTATCCCGCAAGCAAGGTCGCGGCCGAGAAGGCATTGCGCGACAGCGGTCTCAACTGGACGGTCCTGAGGTTTCCCTTCGTCTACGGCGATCGGGACGGCCATCTGGAAGAGCTGCCCAGGCATGCGGTCGCGGGCAAGTGGCACCCGGCGAAGCGGATCAGCACGATCCATCATCGCGACATCGCTACGGCCATCAGACTGGCCTTGGACGGAGTGTTCGACGGCCGCATCGTCAATGTTTCCGATGAGGCGCCGAGTTCGATCTATGAGCTCGCGGCATTGGTCGGCGAACAGCTGGAGTCGTCCGCCGAGCCGCTGGAAGCCCCCTGGCATCTCCATGTGGACGCCTCTCTGGCGCGCAGCCTCGGCTTTCGACCCGACGTAAGGACGGTTTACCAGGCCGTTCAGGACGAGCTGATGTAATCCGCCGGCAGCAGCGCAATCAGCGAATGCGATACTGGTCGCTGCGCTGGCGCCAGATCGTGCCCAGGATCGCCCGGCGCGGAATCGAGAGCAGCGAGAAGCTCGGCCGGCACCGATGGATCTTCGAGCGGACCCTGCCTGGTTCAGCCGGTTCTGGCGCCTCACCATCCGCTACGAGCGCCGCCTGGACATCCTCACCGGCTTCCACCTGCTCGCCACCAGCCTGGTTTGCTTCGAGTTCGTAGCGAGGTGGTCTTGCTGAGCACCTTAAGCCGCCCACTGCCAGTATCCGCATCAGTTCCGGCTCCTGGCATGTGGCAGCGTACCGATGATTGTCCGCCTCCCACTATACGCCGTTGCTCTCCCTGCGCATGTCTTCCTCCTACGCCATCTGGCCTGCGGAGAACCGCAGGCATGGCACCAGGAGCCACGGCAAGTGGCGCTTGCTACCCGATGCCGCGAATTAGTTAGGATTTTCAGCCTATTCAAGCTATCGTGCCCGATCCTGCGACCGGACGTCTGGATGATCGCCATGTCGGGACCCGAGAAAGGCTTTCTGCACAAACGAACCCGAGAAACCGGGCAATTTCAATCGCTCGCCCATGCGGACCGTAGCGGGCACCATGTTGCGGCCCATGATCCGCCCGAGCGGATCTGCGGCGTCGAACCCGAGCCACGCCCGTTTTGCTTTCCCCAGTCGACCGGGCCGGCGCGCGGCTTGGGCAT
>Ga0182742_1005017_pt1 | contig 11511 bp, 9 predicted proteins | sample eDN5th37CBELigMG_FD_128880 | JGI IMG/M metagenome (GOLD analysis project Ga0182742, IMG submission 128880) | Enriched Miracle-Growth compost microbial communities from Emeryville, California, USA - eDNA 5th pass 37_C BE-Lig MG (version 2)... ... | reverse complement strand
GTGTGGAACGTCCGCAGTGGTGGCCAAGAATGTCACGCCACCAGGGGCGGCACGGAGCAAGCCTCACACACCGCGCGCGGAACGCCGGCGCAATCGGCGGTCCGTGGTGACTTATGCTCATGCGCTTTCACACTTCGCGCATGAGGCCATGGGCTTTCGCTGAAAGCCCGGCGTTCCGCGCGCCCTTGCACCTTGCGAGGGACGGAATGCGCATCTGGAATACGGGCGCGCCCGCGCCGGCCAAAAAAACAGGGCCGGCGGAGCGTTGTCTTTCTCATACGCCGCGCTCTTCTCCCTCCACCCGGCTCGCTGGCGCTCGCCACCCTCCCCGCAAGCGGGGGGAGGGAGAAGAGGAGAGAGCATCGTTCGGGGAAAGCGACAGCTGCGTGAGACGTGCCGCTCGAGACCACTCACGACAGGCTCGGCAGATTCAGTCCCTGCTGCTTCGCCCAGTCGATCGCCTCGTCATAGCCCGCATCAGCGTGGCGCATCACGCCGGTGCCCGGATCGTTCCAGAGCACGCGCTCGACGCGCTTGCCCGCTTCCGGCGTACCGTCGCAGACAATGACCATGCCGGCATGCTGCGAATAGCCGATGCCGACGCCGCCACCGTGATGGATCGATACCCAGGTGGCGCCGCTCGCGCAATTCAGAAGCGCGTTGAGCAGCGGCCAGTCGGAGACCGCGTCCGAGCCGTCCTTCATCGCCTCGGTCTCGCGGTTGGGCGAGGCGACCGAGCCGGAATCGAGATGATCGCGGCCGATCACCACCGGCGCTTTCAGTTCGCCCTTCGCAACCATCTCATTGAACGCAAGGCCGATGCGATGCCGGTCACCCAAGCCGACCCAGCAGATGCGCGCCGGCAATCCCTGGAAGTGGATGCGCTGGCGCGCCATGTCGAGCCAGTGATGCAGATGCTTGTCGTTGGGCATCAGCTCCTTCACCTTGGCATCGGTCTTGTAGATGTCTTCCGGATCGCCCGACAGCGCCGCCCATCGGAACGGCCCGATCCCGCGGCAGAACAGCGGACGGATATAGGCCGGAACGAAACCGGGGAAATCGAACGCATCGGTCACGCCCATGTCGTAGGCGCGCTGGCGGATGTTGTTGCCGTAGTCGACCGTCGGAATGCCCTGCCGGTGGAAGTCGAGCATCGCGCGCACATGCACCGCCATGCTTTCCTTCGCCGCCTGTTCGACCGCCTTCGGATCGCGCTCGCGCTTCTCCTCCCATTCGGCAAGCGTCCAGCCGGCCGGCAGGTAGCCGTTGATCGGATCATGCGCGGACGTCTGGTCGGTGACCGCATCGGGCTTCACGCCGCGCCGCACCAGTTCGGGATACATCTCCGCCGCATTGCCGAGGACGGCAACCGATACCGGCTTCTTGTCCTTGCCGGCGCGCTCGATAATGGTCAGCGCCTCGTCGAGGTCCTTGGCCTGCATGTCGACATAGCCGGTGCGCAGCCGCATCTCGATGCGCGAGGGCTGGCATTCGATCGCCAGCATCGACGCGCCCGCCATGGTCGCCGCGAGCGGCTGCGCGCCGCCCATGCCGCCAAGCCCTGCGGTGAGGATCCAGCGGCCCGCGAGGTCGCCGTTGTAATGACGGCGCCCGATCTCGACGAAGGTTTCGTAGGTGCCCTGCACGATGCCCTGCGAGCCGATGTAAATCCACGAGCCCGCGGTCATCTGGCCGTACATCATCAGGCCCTTGCGATCGAGCTCGGTGAAGTAATCGAGCGTCGCCCAGTGCGGCACGATGTTGGAATTGGCGATCAGGACACGCGGCGCATCCGCATGCGTTCTGAAAATGCCGACCGGCTTGCCCGATTGCACCAGCAAGGTCTCGTCGCCTTCCAGCGCCTTCAGCGAGGAAACGATGCGGTCATAGCTCTCCCAGTCGCGCGCCGCTCTGCCGATGCCGCCATAGACCACAAGCTCGTGCGGCTTTTCGGCGACGTCCGGATCGAGATTGTTCATCAGCATGCGCAGCGGCGCCTCGGACTGCCAACTTTTGCAGGACATCACCGGGCCGCGCGGTGCGCGAATGATGCGGTCATTGTCGAGACGTTTGAGCATGATGAACCTTCAATCGTCGAGAGCGGGAAGTGTGATCGGACGCACCGCATCGATCAATGCGCCGGATGTTACGAGCGCGGTCGCGGCTTCGATATCCGGCGCCATCTTGCGGTCGGTTTCGAGTTTCGGAACATGCCGCCGCAGCAAGCCGCGCGCGCGCTCGAGCGCCGGGCTGGACAGAAGCGGCACGTGAAAGTCGCAGCCCTGCGCGGCGGCCAGCAACTCGATGCCGACGACATGGGCCGCATTCCGCGCCATTGCCCCCAGCCGCCGCGCCCCATGCGCGGCCATCGAGACATGGTCCTCCTGGTTGGCCGACGTCGGAATCGAGTCCACGCTTGCCGGCATTGCCATCTGCTTGTTCTCGGAGACCAGCGCCGCGGCTGTCACCTGCGCGATCATGAAGCCGGAATTGAGGCCGGGCTGCGGCGTCAGAAACGGGGGCAGGCCCGACAAGACCGGATCGGTCAGCATGGCGATCCGGCGTTCGGCGAGCGATCCGATCTCGCAGATCGCGAGCGCCAGCATGTCGGCGGCGAAGGCCACCGGCTCGGCGTGGAAGTTGCCCCCGGATACGACCTCGCCGGTATCGGCCATGACCAGTGGGTTGTCGGAGACGCCGTTCGCTTCGATCACCAGGGTCGTCGCAGCCTGCCGCATCACATCAAGCGCGGCACCCATCACCTGCGGCTGGCAGCGCAGGCAATACGGATCCTGGATCCGGTCGTCGATGGTGCGATGCGAGGCGCGGATGCCGCTGCCACACATCAGGGAACGCAAGCCGGCGGCGACATCGATCTGCCCGCGATGGCCGCGCAGCGCCTGGATGCGCGGATCGAACGGCGTATCCGAGCCACGCGCGGCATCGGTCGACAGCGCGCCGGTGACGAGCGCGGACTGCAGCACCCGCTCGATATCGAACAGCGCGGCGAGCGCATGCGCCGTCGAGAATTGCGTGCCGTTGAGCAACGCCAGTCCTTCTTTCGGGCCGAGCGTCACCGGCTCGAGCCCGGCGCGGCCGAGCGCATAGACCGCGGGCATCCGCTCGCCGCCATAGAACGCGTCTCCTTCGCCGATCATCGTGGCTGCGAGATGCGCGAGCGGCGCGAGATCGCCGGATGCGCCGACCGAGCCCTGCGCTGGGATCGCCGGGATCACGTTGCCGGCAATCATGCCCTGCAGCAGCTGCATGGTCTCGCGCCGCACGCCGGATGCGCCGCGGGCGAGGCTGACAAGCTTGAGCGACATCATCAGGCGTACGATGCGGGCGGGGACGAGATCGCCGACGCCGGCCGCATGCGACAGCACCAGATTGCGCTGCAGTGTCTCGAGGTCGCGGTCGGCGATCCGTACATTGGCGAGTTTGCCGAAACCGGTATTGATGCCGTAAACGGCCTCGCCTTTCTTCACGATAGCCGCGATAGCTGCGGCGCCCTCGTCCACCTGCGCGTAAACCTGCGGTGAAAAGGACAATCCCGCGCCGCGCGCCAGGCTGCGCCACGCGGGCAGCGCCAGCGCCTCGCCGGAGAAGGTTACGGTGTCACTCATTTGCCGTTCCGCACCCGCGCATGCAGGGGATTGAGGCCGAGCCGGTACACCAGTTCGGCTGCGCGCTCGATGTCCCAGATCGCGAGGTCACAGGCCTTGCCGGTCTCGATGGTGCCGATGTCGCCCAGCCGGCCGAGCGCACGCGCGGCCTCGCGGGTGACGCCGGCAAGGGCTTCTTCCACGGTGAGACGGAACAGCGTCGAGGCCATGTTCATGGTCAGCAGCAGCGAGGTGATCGGCGAGGTGCCGGGATTGCAGTCGGTGGCAATCGCGATCGGTACCTTGTGCCGCCGGAAGGCGTCGACCGGCGGCAGCTGCTTTTCACGCAGCACGTAGAATGCACCGGGCAGCAGCACGGCGATGGTGCCGGCCTGCGCCATCGCGGCGACCCCAGTCTCGTCGGTATATTCGAGATGGTCGGCGGACAGGGCGTCGTAGCGCGCGGCGAGCGCAGCACCGTGCAGGTTCGACAGTTGGTCGGCATGCAGCTTGACCGGCAGTCCGCTGGCTTTCGCCGCGTCGAAAACGCGCGCGGTCTGTTCGGGCGAGAATGCAATTCCCTCGCAGAACGCATCGACGGCATCGGCAAGTCCGGCCTGCCTGATCTGCGGGATCATGGCGCAAACCTTGGCAATGAACGCGTCCTTGTCCTTGTCGGTATTTTGCGCTTCCGGCGGCATGGCGTGTGCGCCGAGGAACGTCGTCGTGACCCCGACGTCGCGCTCGCGCCCGAGCCGGCGCGCCGCGCGGAGCATCTTGGTTTCGCTGACGAGGTCGAGGCCGTAGCCGGACTTGATCTCGATGGTGGTCACGCCTTCGGCGAGGAGGGCATCGAGACGCCTGAGCGACTGCGCAACAAGCTGATCCTCGCCCGCTGCGCGGGTCGCCTTCACGGTCGAGACGATGCCGCCGCCGGCGCGGGCGATCTCCTCATAGCTCGCACCCTTCAGGCGCAATTCGAATTCATGGGCGCGGTCGCCCGCATAGACGATGTGGGTATGGCAGTCGATCAGGCCCGGCGTGATCCAGCGGCCGTCCAGCTTGACCGTTTTTGCTGCATCCCAGCCGGTCGGCAGGTCGCCTTCGGGGCCGACAAAGGCGATGCGACCATCTTTCGCGGCGATGGCGCCCGTGACTTCGCCCAATTCGCCGGCCTTGCCGTCGCGCCCCGGGGAAAGCGTCGCGATCCGAGCATCGCGCCAGATTGTGTCGAAACGCATGGACTTTCTCTTCCGTCATTCCGGGACGCGCGCAAGGCTCAAACCGGGACTCCAGCGGCGACTACTCGAATTTGCATCCGGATACCGGGTTCGGCGCTGCGCGCCTTGGCAGAATGACGATATAGAAGTCCGAGACCACATGTCGAGCGAGGCTGGCATGCACACATATCACTTCGACCGGGCCTTTCTGCCATCCGGCTGGGCGGACGACGTGCGCGTCGATGTAGCCGATGACGGCATGATCGCGGCCGTCTCCGCCGGCAGCAGCCGAGGCGGCGCCGAGCGGATCGCCGGCATCGCGCTACCCGGCATGCCGAACCTGCATTGCCATGCCTTCCAGCGGGGCATGGCCGGCCTTGCCGAACGTCGTGGCCCGGCCGGCGACAGCTTCTGGACCTGGCGCGAGGTGATGTACCGCTTCCTGTCGGTGCTCACACCCGAGGATGTCGAGGCGATCGCTGCCTATGCCTATTTGGAAATGCTGGAGACCGGCTTCACGACCGTCGGTGAGTTCCATTATCTGCATCACGATCCTGGCGGCAGACCCTACGCGGATCTCGGCGAGATGGCCGCACGCATCGCCGCGGCGAGCGCCGCCACCGGGATCGGGCTGACGCTGCTTCCGTCCCTTTATACATTCGGTGGCTTTGGTGGCGCTGCGCCTAACCCTGGACAGATCCGTTTCATCAATCCGACCGAACGCTTCGTCTCCCTTATGGTCCGCTCGCGCGAGATCGTTGCAAAGCTGCTGAACGCGCGGATCGGCATTGCGCCGCATTCGCTGCGCGCGGTGTCGCCAGAGCAATTGCGCGAGGTCACCGCGATTTTCGCGGAGGGGCCGGTGCATATCCATGCGGCCGAGCAGACGAAAGAGGTGGACGATTGCGTCACGAGCCTCGGTACGCGTCCGGTGCAATGGTTGCTCGACGAGCTGGGTCTCGACGAGCGCTGGTGTCTGATCCATGCGACCCACATGACGCAGGACGAGACGACGCAGCTCGCGCAGTCGGGCGCGGTTGCGGGTCTGTGTCCGCTCACTGAGGGCAGTCTTGGCGACGGTATTTTCAACGGCGAGCGTTATCTCGGCGCCGGCGGGCGCTTCGGTATCGGCACCGATTCCAATATCCAGATCGATGCGCCGGCCGAATTGCGGCAGCTCGAATATTCGCAGCGGCTGAAGGCGCGCGCCCGCAATGTGATGACCCGGACGGAAGGCGAATCGACCGGCCGTTCACTCTACACCCGCGCTCTCTCGGGCGGTGCGCAGGCGCTGGCGCAGCCGATCGGTGCGATTGCGGAGGGGCATCGCGCCGACATCGTGCTGCTTGACGGGGAGCACCCGGATCTCGCCGGCGCATCCGGCGACATGGTGTTCGACGTGCTGGTGTTTTCTGCAGGCCGCAGTCTGATCGGGTCGGTCATCGCAGGCGGGAAGCCGGTGGTGACCGGCGGCCGTCATCATGCCCGCGAGCGGATTGCGAACCGCTATCGCGAAACCGTATCGCGTCTGGCGCGATCCTGATCCGCGCCTTTCATGCAATGAGCCGCTATTCGCGACGATAGTTCTTCAGCCCCGGCCGATAGGACTTCTCCTCAAGGAACTGGTCCATGCCCTTCTTGCGGCCCTGCTCCGGATCGGTCGAGTAGGTGGCCTGCGCCTTGGCGTAGAGATACTCTTCCGCCTCGTCCCAGGACATCGATTTGAGGCGGCGTCCGGTGTCCTTGACCGCCCACAGGACGTGCGGGTTCTTTTCCATCAGCTTGCGCGCCAGCGCCTCGGTGCGTTCGCGCAGTTGTGCGCGCGGGACACTCTCGTTCACGAGGCGCATGGCGGCGGCCTTGCGGCCATCGAAGGTATCACCAGTCATCATGTAATACATCGCGTCGGCGTGGCTCACCTTGTCCGCGAAGGCCTTCGCGACGTTGCCTGCCGGGATGATGCCCCAGTTGATCTCGGACAGACCGAAGGTCGCCTCGTCGGCGCAGATCGCGAGGTCGCAGGAGCAGAGCGGTGTGAAAGCGCCGCCGAAGCACCAGCCGTTCACCATCGCGATCGTCGGCTTCGGGAAGGTCTGCAGCCGCCGCCACTGCCAGGCCATCGAGTCGCGCCGCACCCGCATCACTTCGACCGGAGTCGCCTTGTCGACTTCCTTGAAATATTCCTTCAGGTCCATGCCGGATGAAAACGACTCGCCCGCGCCGGTCAGGACCAGCACCTTGCAACGGTCATCGACTTCGAGCGCGTCGAGGACCTGCAGCATTTCCCGATTGAGAGTCGGACTGAGCGCGTTCTTCTTCTCGGGGCGGTTCAGCGTAACGAAGGCGATACCGTCATCGAAGTCGATCTTGACCGTCTGCCATGCATCGGTGAGCCGCTCCGGGGCGGAGGAGGCGGGATTTGCCATCGTGATGTTTTTCCTGCTTCGCCTATCGTTTTTCGAGGCCGGCCTTTTCCGCAACCTCTTTCCAGAGCTTGACCTGGCTGCGCACTTTCTCGGTCACCTCAGCAGGCGCGCTCGAGACCGGGACGCTGCCGAGGCTTTTCAGCTTTTCCGAGACGGATGGCACCGCGATGGCGCGCCGGACCTCGGCATTCAGCTTGTCGACGATCGGCTTCGCGACACCCTTCGTGGTGGCGATGCCGGTCCAGGCCAGCACTTCGAAGCCGGGCGCGCCGCTTTCGGCAATGGTTGGCACATTCGGCATGGACGGCCAGCGTTGCTTGCCGGACGCCGCGAGCGCACGAAACTTGCCGGCTTCAATGTGACCGAAAATGGCGGTGCCCGGCGCGATGATGAAATCGACGTTATCGGAAAGCAGCGCCGTGACCGCGCCGGCATCGCCGCGATACGGAACATGGATGAACTTGCTCTTCAGCGACACGGCCAACAGTTCGGAGCACATGTGCTGGCCGGTGCCGACGCCGGCGGTTCCGACCGTCAGCGCGCCAGGCTTTTCGCGCACCTCTTTTACGAGGTCGTCGATCGTCTTGAAGCGCGAGTTCGCGCCGACAACGATGAAAAATGGAAACTCTGATACGGTCGAGACGAACGAGAAGTCTTCGACGGGGTCAAAACCCAGTGACTTGTTGAGCGCCGGTGAGATGACGTGACCGGTGGTGAACAGCACGATCGAATAGCCGTCAGGATCGGCTTTGGCGACCGTATCGGAGGCGAGGTTGCCGCCAGCCCCCACCTTGGCTTCGTTGACGAAGCCAGGCTTGAAAGTCTTCGACATTTCCTCCGCCAGCACACGCGAGATCGTGTCGGCATTGCCGCCGGGCGCGAAGCCTTGCAGGAAGCGGATCGGTCTCGTGGGATAATCCTGCGCACAGGCGGCGTCGAACGCGAAGATCGCCCCGGCCAGGGCAACGGCAAGCCGAAACATGGAAAAATCCTCCCGATAAGCTTTTTGTTATCGGGAGGTTATCCGGACTCATGCGCCGCTGACAATTGCTCCGGACGCATGGGTGATGAAATCACGCGCGAGCGCGATATCGGCCTGTGACAATCCGTGCCCGGCCGGCAGCGTCCGATGTTGCACATCCGCGCCGGTATCTTTCAGCATTGCGGCAAGGCGGTCGGCATTCGCGGCCGGCACCATCGGATCCATCGAACCCGACAGTATCAGCACAGGCTTGCCGGTGAGATTTGCGACGGGTGGCTCCGACATCGGGACCATGGCGCGGATCAGCACGGCCCCGACGAGCGCCTCCGGCCGCAGCAGCAAGGTTGCGGCCGCAATGTTTGCGCCGTTGGAAAAGCCGAGCGCGAGCGGCGCCGGCAATCCATAAGCCTCGCGCGCCTCGGCGATGAAGTCGGCCAGTTCGTTTGCGCGCCGCTTCACGTCGTCCTCATCGAAGACGCCTTCAGCAAGCCTGCGAAAGAAGCGCGGCATGCCGCCTTCGAGAACCTTGCCTCGCGGCGAAAGCAGGGCCGCGTCCGGTGCGACCATCCGGCCGACCCCGATCAGGTCGTTCTCGTCGCCTCCGGTACCGTGCAGCAGCAGCACCGGCGGCGCGGTGAGGTTGGCGCCGGCTTCGAAGCGGTGGATGAATGAGAGCTGAGTCGCTGTGGTCATGACGGACCTCGTGTGTGATCGAGACTCCTCCCGCCAGCCCGGCGGGAGGAGCAACGCGCATCAGGCGACTTCGGGCAGGACCTGCTCGATCTCGCGACGCCGGCTTTCGTAAATCGGCGGCAGCTTGAGCGATTGCCCGAGCGAAGCCACCGGTTCGTCGATCGCAAAGCCGGGCACGTCGGTTGCGATTTCGAACAGCACATGCCCCGGTTCGCGAAAATAAACCGAGCGGAAATAGTTGCGGTCCTTCTGCTCCGTGGTATGGATGCCGTGGTTTTCCGCGAGCTTCTTCGCCATCGCGAGTTCCTCGGCATCGTTGGCAGCCCGGAACGCGACATGGTGCACCGAACCTGCGCCCAGGCGCCCGGGTAGAAACGCGCCCGCCTCGTGGATGTCGACGATGCCGCCGATCGCGGTGTCGCCAGCCTTGAAGCGCACGATGTGGTCTTCGCGTCCGACTTCGCTGAAACCAAGCACATCGGTCAAGATCGCACCCGTCGGCGCCACCTCCTTCAGGAGCAGGTTCACGCTGTGGAAACCGCGGATGGCGAATTCCGCAGGCACGTCGCTGCCATTCCAGGCCGGTTCTTGCTCAATGCCGGGCAGGGCGATCAGCGCGAGCCGCATGCCGTCCGGGTCGCGGAACGACACGATAGTCTCGCCAAAGCGGCGTGCGGGCGAGTCATGCGCCACGCCCTTCTCGACAAAGCGATGCGTCCAGTAGCCGATTGCGCCCTCCGGCACGCGGAACACCGTTTCCTGAGTCTCGCCGACGCCAAGCCGTCCGGCTGCCGCGTGCTCCCATGGAAAGAATGTCAGGATGGTGCCGGGCGAACCGGACTCGTCGCCGAAATAGAAATGATAGGTGCCGGGATCGTCGAAATTCACCGTCCTCTTCACGAGGCGCAGACCGAGCGTGCGGGTGTAGAAATCCAGATTGCGTCGCGCCGGTCCGGCGATTGCGGTGACGTGGTGGATGCCGTGGCTGGCAATGGCGGTCATAGGTTGATCCTCCTTCGGCGCCGGCCGGGCGCCGTTTTCAGCCCCGAAAGATATTGACCCTGTATCGCTAATAAATAGAAACTCATGAAAATCATTGTTTCCAGGATTTGCACGTGCTGCCTGACCTCGAAGGACTCGCGGTTTTCGCCAAGGTTGCCGAACTGCGCTCGTTTTCGGCCGCGTCGGCGGAACTCGGCCTGTCGAAGCCGACCGTGTCGAAGGCGGTCGCGCGGCTGGAGGAGCGGCTTGGCACCCGTTTGTTCAACCGGACGTCCCGCCGGCTCGCTTTGACCGACGCGGGCCGGATTCTGCTGCAACGCGCGTCCCGCATGCTGTCGGAGGCGGAAGCCGCTGAAAGCGAAGCGCGCGCCCAGTCGGCGGTGCCGCGCGGTTTGGTGCGGCTCGCCGCCCCAATGTCCTTCGGGCTGAGCGAAGTCGCGCCGGTGCTGCCGGATTTTTTCGCGCAATACCCCGATGTCTCCATCGACCTGCATCTGAGCGACGCGGCCGTCGATCTGATCGGCGAGGGGTTCGATGCAGCCTTGCGAATTGCCGCGCTTGCCGACTCGTCGCTGCTGGCGCGGCGGCTCTGTGCGGTGCCGCGTGTGGTGGTTGCCGCCCCGTCCTATCTGAAGGCCAAGGGTACGCCGGACCATCCGCGCGACCTCACGGCGCATGCGTGCCTGGGATATGCCTATCTGCCTGCCACGGATGTTTGGCGCTTTTCGAATCGTGCGGGGGAGGAAGTTGCCGTGCGGACCGCTGGCCCGTTGCGCGCAAACAATGCCGAGGCGCTGATGCCCGCCCTGCTGGGAGGATACGGGCTTGCCGTGCAGCCGGTCTTTCTGGTGCGGGAGGCGTTGGCGCAGCGGCGGCTGGTGACGGTGCTGGCGGATTGGTCACCGCCGGAGATTGCGTTGCATCTCGTGATGCCGCCCGGCGGCCCGCGTCCAGCGCGCGTCGAGGCTCTTGTCGAATTCCTGCGCGCGCGGTTCAGGCGCGATGTCTGAACGGTTGCCGCAAAGGCGAGGCCGAACGCGCGTAGTTAACTGTTTCCTATAGGTTTGGTGCAATTTTACAGCGCAGTAAGCGATTTCTTCTCTGAGCCTGCGCGGTTGTTCCGTCTGTCCCAGGTCTTCACCGTCGGAGTTCGCCGATTGGCCTCAGAAAGAGGGCAATGAGCAGCGGAATGATGCGATGACTCTCGGTGCGACCCGGCCCGAAACGGCGGCCGAAATCCCTTCTTCGGGTGACTGGCAGAATGCCGCAGCCATGCGCGTCATATCGCCCCCGACCCAGATCATCAGCTTCGCTATCGACGACGACCAGTACGGCGTCGACATCATGGCGGTCCGCGAGATCAAGGGATGGTCGGAAATCACTCATCTGCCGCGCCAGCCGGATTCGGTGCGCGGAGTGCTCAATCTGCGCGGCGCCATTGTTCCGATTATCGACCTGCGCTGCCGCTTCGGCCAAGGGCTGACGGATGCCTCGCCGATCCATGTCGTCATCATCGTGCAGGTTGGAGCGCGACAGGTCGGACTTCTGGCCGACCGGGTGCTCGACATCGTCTCGTTTGACGC
>Ga0182742_1005016_pt1 | contig 11511 bp, 12 predicted proteins | sample eDN5th37CBELigMG_FD_128880 | JGI IMG/M metagenome (GOLD analysis project Ga0182742, IMG submission 128880) | Enriched Miracle-Growth compost microbial communities from Emeryville, California, USA - eDNA 5th pass 37_C BE-Lig MG (version 2)... ... | reverse complement strand
ATTGGACGTTGGAAATACAAATACCGTCTTAGGGGTATATGGTCAAGATACATTAAAACATCATTGGAGAATTGAGACTAGCCGTAATAAGACTGAAGATGAATTTGGCATGCTTATTAAAAACCTTTTTGAACATGAACGCATATCTTTTCAAGAAATTGAGGGGATTATTATATCATCTGTTGTCCCTCCTATTATGTTTGCACTAGAAAGAATGTGCAGTAAATATTTCGATATAAAGCCGTTAGTCGTAGGACCTGGAATAAAAACAGGACTCAATATTAAATATGAAAACCCTAGAGAAGTTGGAGCAGATCGGATTGTAAATGCAGTTGCAGGTATACAAGACTATGGTAGCCCGCTTATCATTGTGGATTTTGGTACAGCAACTACATATTGTTATATAGATGAACATAAGCAATATATGGGTGGAGCTATTGCCCCGGGAATAAATATTTCTACGGAAGCTCTTTATTCACGGGCAGCAAAATTGCCAAGAATAGAAATTACACGCCCTGATCACATTATTGGGAAAAATACAGTTAGTGCAATGCAGTCAGGGATATTATATGGATATGTAGGTCAAGTAGAGGGTATTGTTAAGCGAATGAAGGAACAATCTAAGGAGGTGCCTAAAGTTATAGCAACCGGCGGCCTTGCAACCCTCATTGCTAAAGAATCAGATTGTATTGATATTGTAGATCCTTTCTTAACACTGCGAGGCCTGCAACTAATCTATAAACGTAATGTGGAATGAATGAACGAAAGTGATTACAGTACTTTTTGAAAGGGAGTAAATATTAATGACAGATTATATAATTAAAGCCATTGCATTTAATAACCAGGTAAGAGCCTATGCTGCAAGAACAACCGAGACCATTTCCGAAGCACAAAAAAGACATCAAACTTGGCCAACTGCTTCAGCTGCATTGGGCAGATCCATGACTGCAGGAGTTATGCTTGGTTCAATGTTAAAGGGTGATGCAAAACTGACAATTAAGGTTGAAGGCGGCGGCCCAATTGGTGTCATTATTGTTGATAGTAATTCTAAAGGAGAAGTAAGAGGGTATGTAACAAATCCTCACACTCATTTTGATCTTAATGAAAAGGGAAAACTAGATGTGGCTAGGGCTGTGGGGACTCAAGGGAATTTAACGATCGTAAAGGACCTTGGGTTAAAAGATCATTTTTCTGGACAGGTACCGATTGTATCAGGTGAATTAGGAGAAGATTTTACATATTATTTAGTTACTTCTGAACAAGTTCCATCTTCCGTAGGCGTTGGTGTTCTTGTAAACCCTGATAATACGATCTTAGCCTCAGGTGGTTTTATTATTCAATTACTTCCTGGTACAGATGATGAAACCATCACAGAAATTGAAAAGAGGCTTGGAGAGGTTGAGCCAATTTCAAAGTTAATTCAAAGAGGATTAACGCCTGAAGAAATACTTGAAGAAGTACTCGGTAAAGGAAATGTCAAGGTATTAGAAAAACAACCTGTTGCATTTAAGTGCCAATGTTCAAAAGAACGAATTGAAAATGCAATTGTTAGTTTAGGTATTGATGAAATACAAGCAATGATTGATGAAGATGGACAAGCTGAGGCACAATGCCATTTTTGTAATGAAGTATACCTCTTAACTAAAGAGGACCTGGAAGAATTGAAAAGGGAAGCAAGTAAGTAAAGTAATAAAGATATAGCCATAGTGGGAGTTGAGAAATTGAGAGGTAAAGTGTTATGGGGCATTATTTTTGGCCTGGTGATCATTAATTGTCTAACAATAGGTTACTTTGTGTCAGGAAAAACCGAAGCAATACCGGTGGTTGAAAATGAAGTAACCGATGAAACAATTGCCAAGATTGGGGATACATCGATAACTAGAGAGCAATGGATGGCTGAGCTGGAAAGCCGTTATGGAAAAGATACATTAAGAGAGTTAATTAATCTACAGGTAGTGGAAGAGTTAGCTGAAAAATATAATATTACTGTCTCTGAAGAGGTTATCGATAGAGAGCTTGCTGTTTATAAATCGATGTATAACTCATTAGATGAAGAACAATTTGCTAGTGAGGAAAACTGGGAAAAACAAATTCGCTACAGTATCTTACTAGAGGAACTTTTAACACGTGATGTTTCTGTATCTGATAAAGATATCCAAAGTTTCTATGAGGATAATAAGGATTTATACGATATTGATGAATCTTATCATTTATCACATATCGTCGTAAAAACAGAGGAAGAGGCTAAAGTCATTATTAAAGAATTAGAAGGAGGTTCAAGCTTTGAAGCTCTTGCTTTAGAGGCTTCGATCGATGAATTCACAGCTAATTCAGGCGGGGATTTAGGATTTATCTCAACAAATGATACGTATGTTCCAAAGTCATATCTTGAAATAGTTCCAAAATTAAAGGAAGGAGATTGGAGTGAACCTGTCGAAGTAGATACAGGGTATGCAATTCTTCTTTTACATGAAAAGATGGAGGGACAGACGTTTAGTTTTGATGATGTAAAAGAGCAAATTCGCAGACAAATTGCTTTAGAGCAAATGGAAGGCAAAGTGTCCGTTGATCCGTTATGGGATGAAATTGGTGTTACTTGGTTTTATGATGAAGAATAAGGAAAAATAGTACAAATAGCACAAAAGGTTTTGACAATTTCGAATTAAATTGCTATATTACTTATAAATCCAATAAATTTACTCGGGATAGGGGAGAGAAAGTATGGCACGCGTTGCAAATTCAATTCATGAATTAATCGGAGAAACACCTATTGTAAAATTAAACAGACTTGTTGATGATAATAGTGCAGATGTATATTTAAAATTAGAATTTATGAATCCTGGTAGCAGTGTAAAAGATCGGATCGGTCTTGCTATGATTGAAGCTGCAGAGAAAAAAGGTGACTTAAAACCAGGCGATACAATCATTGAGCCTACTAGTGGTAATACTGGAATTGGTTTAGCGATGGTTGCTGCTGCAAAGGGTTTTAAAGCCATTTTAGTAATGCCTGACACAATGAGTATGGAACGTAGAAACTTACTTCGTGCATATGGTGCTGAACTAGTATTAACACCTGGTTCCGAAGGTATGGGAGGAGCTATCCGTAAAGCGGAAGAGCTTTCAAAAGAACATGGATACTTTATGCCTCAGCAATTTAAGAATGAAGCTAACCCGGAAGTACACCGTTTAACAACAGGTAAAGAAATTGTTGAACAAATGGGTGATCAACTTGATGCATTTATAGCAGGTATCGGTACTGGTGGAACGATTACTGGTGCAGGGTCAGTTTTAAAAGAAAACTATCCTTCAATTAAAATTTATGCTGTAGAGCCAACAGATTCACCAGTTCTTTCCGGTGGGAAGCCAGGTCCACATAAAATTCAAGGTATCGGTGCAGGATTTGTTCCTGATATCCTAAATACAAATGTGTATGATGAAGTCATCACTGTGAAAAATGACGAAGCATTCGAAACTGCTAGAAAGGCAGCAAGTCAAGAAGGTATTCTAGGTGGTATCTCATCAGGTGCAGCAATTTTTGCAGCATTACAAGTTGCAAAAGAACTTGGTAAAGGGAAAAAGGTATTAGCTGTACTCCCAAGTAATGGTGAGCGTTACCTAAGTACTCCTTTATATCAATTTGATTAATAACATAAGCAGAGTAAAGAGGTTGACTATAGTCAACCTCTTTTTCAATACAGCAGTTTTAGATTGTCATTTTATATTATTGATGAGACTGCTGTATACTATTTGTAAATAAACATTCTTTACAAAAAAGATAAAATTTTATGATTTCTTGATTATAATTATGTAAAATGGTAAGTAAGAGTTTAAAGGAGCGAATAAATCATGCAGCAAAGAAGGACCTCTTTAAGTGTACACTTTGATTATACACTCGACTTTTTTAGCCAGTATCAATACCTTTCAAAAGATGAGGATAAACATGCATTTTTAGAGAGTGGACGAGGAGGCAGATATAGTATTGCGGGTGTTAATCCATTTGCAACAGTCAAGGGGAAAGGTGAACAGCTGGTTATCACAATGGATAATGAAATGACTGTTTTGGAGGGAAAACCCCTTGATCTATTTAGAGATTGGTTTAAGCAATATTATACAAGCTCAGATCCGAATCTCCCTGATTTTCAAGGTGGGGCTATTGGCTTTATTAGTTATGACTGTGTACGACATTTTGAAACACTACCTGAAATTGCTGTTGATGATTTAGAAACTCCTGATTTATATTTTTTATTATTTGATGATATTGCAGTTTATGACCATCATACATCGAAATTATGGTTAATTACCCATTATTATCAAGAAGGTCAAATTCAAAAAGCTCATGAAAAATTAAAACATATGAAGGAAAAGTGGACATCAGTACAGAAGGTTGCAATCAAAAATAACTTGAAACAGGTTAAAACCTCTGATCCCATTATCTTTACAGAAGATGCTTTTAAAAGAGCAGTAGAATCAATAAAGGATTATATTGGACAGGGTGATGTTTTTCAGGTCAATCTATCTTTAAGGCAGCATTTTCAATTAGAAAATCATCCGCTTAAGATTTATGAAACATTACGAAAAGTAAATCCTTCACCATATATGGCTTACCTGCACTTTCCTGATCTGCAAATTGTGAGCGGCTCACCTGAATTACTTGTAAAAAAGAAAGTAAATCTCGTAAGTACACGCCCGATTGCCGGAACACGATCTAGAGGTAAAAATGAACAAGAAGATATAATGCTGGCAAATGAGCTTATTCATAATGAGAAGGAAAGAGCTGAGCATGTTATGCTCGTAGATCTAGAAAGAAATGACTTGGGGCGTGTGTGTGAATACGGTTCTGTTCATGTTAATGAATTTATGGTGATTGAAAAGTATTCACATGTTATGCATATTGTCTCTAATGTACAAGGAACAATGAAAAAGGATGCAAATTACGCTGATATTATCAAAGCGACCTTCCCAGGTGGTACAATAACAGGAGCACCTAAAGTTCGAACGATGGAAATTATCGAAGAACTTGAGCCTACCAGAAGAGGGATTTATACGGGCTCAATAGGTTGGATTGGCTATGATGAAGATATGGAATTAAATATTGTTATTCGTACGATGGTAGCGAAAGACGGATATGGGTATGTTCAATCCGGAGCAGGGATTGTAATTGATTCTAATCCGGATTATGAATATAAAGAAGCCTTAAAGAAAGCAAAGGCTTTAGTTAAAGCGATAGAGTTGAGCAAAGAAGAGAAAATATTAGGCTGAGGTGAGTATAGTGATTTTAATGATTGATAATTATGATTCATTTACGTTTAATTTAGTCCAGTATTTAGGTGAGCTTGGTGAGGAATTAGTTGTTAAAAGGAACGATGAGATTACCATTTCGGAAATTGAAGAGTTAAATCCACAATTTTTAATGATTTCTCCAGGGCCGTGCAGCCCAAATGAAGCAGGAATAAGCATGGCAGCTATTGAACATTTCGCTGGAAAAATTCCAATTTTCGGTGTTTGCCTTGGTCATCAATCGATTGCTCAAGTTTTTGGTGGAGATGTTGTTCGTGCTGATCGATTAATGCATGGTAAAACATCTGAAATGCACCATAATGGAGAAACTATTTTTAAGGGAATGGAAAGTCCTTTTATAGCAACTCGTTATCATTCTTTAATTGTGAAGAACGAGACATTGCCTGATTGCCTTGAAGTAACAGCATGGACCGAGGAAAATGAAATAATGGCTATCCGACATAAAACTTTACCGATAGAGGGTGTTCAATTCCACCCGGAATCGATCATGACATCGTTTGGAAAAGACTTATTAAAGAACTTTATTACTCAATACAAACCTGTAGAAAAGAGTTAAACAAGTGTATATCTATCATAATTCAAAGTTTATTAAAGATTCTGAAGCCACGATTTCTCCATTTGATCATGGCTTTCTTTATGGTTTAGGTGTATTTGAAACGTTCCGGGTATATAAAGGTTTTCCATTTTTACTGCATGATCATCTTGACCGTCTTCAAGTGGCCATAGATGAGATGGGAATATCCTATAACATAAACCGGCAAGAGATTTTTGAAATTATTCGAGAGTTGATCACACTTAATCGTTGTGAATCGGAGGATGTTACAGTTCGTTTAAATATTTCTGCCGGTAAGGGGGAAGTGGGACAACTTCTCCAAGCTTATGATCACCCAACGATTCTTTGTTTTTTAAGAAAGGTTCCTTCGGCTAAAGTGAATGAAAAGAAAGCAATCATCCTAAAATTGAGGAGAAATACTCCAGAAGGAAATTACCGCCTTAAATCTCATCATTATTTGAATAATATTCTAGGGAGAAGGGAGCTTATTCAGACCCCTGATCTAGATGGCATTTTTTTAACTGAGCACGGCTTTGTTGCAGAAGGTATTGTCTCAAATATTTTTTGGGGAGATGAGAATGGAGTATATACACCATCTCTTGAAACAGGAATTCTCAATGGAATTACGAGAAAATTTGTTATTAGATGTTTAGAGACACTTCAAATCCCTGTAATTGAGGGGTGTTTTAGAAAAGAACAAATGTTCAATTTCCGGGAAGTAATCATGACAAACTCGTCACAAGAGCTTATAGCTATAAGAGATATTGACGGAAATGAATTTGACGGCGAAAATGGAGTAATTATTCAAAAATTATATGATTTATATAAGAGCAATAGGACGAAACTATTAAGTATAGACGAGTTGCAAAGGGTTGAAAAAGATGAAACAAATGACAATGAAACATCAGCAAATTAAATGTGGGAAATATATACTTAACATTCAGGATAAGACCATGATCATGGGCATTTTAAACATAACCCCTGATTCTTTTTCGGATGGCGGCCGATATATTGATATAGAAAAGGCTATAGAACATGCAAAAGAGATGATCAAACAAGGTGCAGACATTATTGATATTGGCGGAGAATCGACAAGACCAGGATCAACAATCGTTACGGCTGAGGAAGAAATTAAACGTGTTATCCCCGTTATAAAAAGGTTGTCTAAAGAGATTGAAGTACCTATCTCCATCGATACATATAAAGCGGAAGTAGCCAAGCAAGCCGTTGAGGCCGGAGCTACAATTATAAATGATATATGGGGTGCAAAAGCGGATCAAGATATGGCGAAAGTCGCAGCTGCCTATGGTGTACCGATTATCCTTATGCATAATCGTGACAATCAAAACTATAATCAGTTAATTCCAGACATGATTGCTGATTTGATGGAATCCGTTACAATAGCTAAAAATGCCGGAGTTAAGGATGAAAATATTATCCTGGATCCTGGTATTGGTTTTGCTAAAACGATGGATGACAACTTAGTTGTGATGAGGAATTTAGAAGCACTTGTACATTTAGGCTATCCTTTATTGTTAGCAACTTCCCGTAAAAGGTTTATAGGACATGTTCTTGATTTACCGCCAACAGAACGAATGGAAGGTACAGGTGCAACTGTATGTCTTGGTATACAAAAAGGTTGTCATATGGTTAGGGTCCATGATGTGTTAGAAATATCTAGAATGGCTAAGATGATGGATGCGATGCTTGGAAAGGGTGGGGAGCAAAATCGATAAGATTTATGTAAGTGGTATGGAGTTTTACGGGTATCACGGTGTGTTTAAAGAAGAAAATAAACTTGGACAACGATTTAGAGTTGATTTAGTGGTAGAATTAGATTTGAAGAAAGCCGGAGAAACTGACTCTTTAGAATATAGTGTAAACTATGCTTCGTTATATAAAGCTTGCCAGGTTATTGTTGAAGGTCAGCCGGTGAAGCTTGTTGAGTCCCTTGCAGAACAAATTGCGGCTAAAATCATACTTGATTTTCCTCTAATATCCTATTGTACTGTAAAGGTTATTAAGCCGGATCCTCCTATTCCGGGACACTATAAAGAAGTTGCGGTGGAAATTAGAAGGGGAAGAACATGAAAAATCATGCCTATATAGCTCTTGGGTCGAATATAGGAGACCGAGAGCAATATCTCGTAGATGCCATAAAAAAACTTCATAATTACCCAAATATTAGAGTGGTAAATATATCCTCCATTTATGAAACAGAGCCAGTTGGTTATACAGATCAAGATGAATTTTTAAATATGGTAATTTCCATTAATACTGATTTAACAGCATTTCAATTACTTTCAGTTTTACAGGAGACTGAACAGCAGCTAAACCGTAAACGAGATATCAGATGGGGACCGCGAACTTTAGACCTTGACATTTTGTTATTTAATTATGAAAATATTGAAGCAGAACAATTAATTGTTCCTCATCCAAGAATGCATGAACGAGCTTTTGTTCTAATTCCATTATTTGAGTTAGATCAAGATATAAGAATACCTAGTATAGATGAGCCAATCTCGACTATCATAGATCAATTACACGATAAAGAAGGAGTACGAATATGGAAGCAGAAAAATGGGGTAGACGTATTCGCGCTTTTAGAAAGTTAAAAGGATATACCCAAGAAAGCTTTGCGAAAGATCTTGGTGTTTCTGTTTCTGTATTAGGAGAAATAGAAAGAGGCAATCGTGAACCCAGCAAAGAGTTTTTAGAGGATGTGGCTAAATCTCTTAATGTAACAATTGAAGAGCTAAGTCCAAATGATGTTGATAGATAGGGGGTTAGAAAAAATTGTTTAAAATTGGCGATATTGAATTAAAGAACCGTGTTGTTCTGGCACCAATGGCTGGAGTTTGTAACTCAGCATTTCGCTTAACAGTAAAAGAGTTTGGTGCAGGTTTAGTATGTGCGGAAATGGTCAGTGATAAAGCTATTCTATTAAATAATGCAAGAACAATGGGAATGCTTTATATAGATGAACGTGAAAAACCACTAAGCTTGCAAATTTTTGGTGGAGAAAAAGAAACGCTGGTCGATGCCGCTAAATTTGTTGATAAAAACACAACGGCTGATATCATTGACATTAACATGGGATGTCCTGTTCCGAAGATTACCAAATGCGATGCTGGTGCCAAGTGGTTATTAGATCCCAACAAGATCTATGATATGGTATCAGCTGTAGTAGAAGCGGTTGATAAACCTGTTACAGTTAAAATGCGTATGGGATGGGATGATGAGCATATTTTTGCTGTCCAAAATGCGCAGGCTATTGAACGTGCAGGAGCTAAAGCGGTTGCTCTGCATGGTCGTACAAGAGTGCAAATGTATGAAGGAACGGCTAATTGGGATATCATTAAAGAAGTGAAAGAATCAGTTAATATCCCTGTAATAGGCAATGGTGATGTGACAACACCTCAAGATGCGAAGCGCATGCTTGATGATACAGGTGTTGATGGTGTCATGATTGGACGTGCTGCTTTAGGTAATCCGTGGATGATCTATCGAACAGTAAAATATTTAGAGACCGGTGAGTTAATGGATGAGCCGGGAGTACGTGAAAAAATGGAAGTTTGTAAACTTCATTTAGATCGTTTAATCGCTCTAAAAAATGAAAAAATCGCTGTACGTGAAATGAGAAAGCATGCTGCTTGGTACCTAAAGGGTATTCGTGGCAATGCAAAAGTCCGCAATGATATTAATTTGATGAATAATAGAGATGAATTTGTTACACTTTTGGATGAATTTGTTTTAGAAATGGAAGCAAAAGAAAAAATTGCTAGTCAAGCAGTTTAATTCTATGGTTTTTATACTGCCGGTAAATCTGGCAGTTTTCTGCTTTTTTATTTAGGAAGAGGGAGTGTTATAGATGAGTCAGGAAGAAATGAATCAGGAAGAATTAAGTGATCAACTTAAGGTCCGAAGAGAGAAATTACATAACTTAAGAGAAAAAGGGTTAGACCCATTTGGTAAACGTTTTGAGCGAACACATCAAACAGAAGATATTATTGCAGAGTACAGTGAGTTTGAGAAGGAAGAACTAGAAGAAAAAGAAGTCTCTGTTACAATTGCAGGTAGAATTATGACGAAGCGTGGAAAAGGGAAAGCAGGCTTTGCTCATATTCAAGACTTAACAGGTCAAATTCAAATTTATGTTCGTAAAGATGAGATTGGTGAAGAAGCTTATGAAATCTTTAATACAGCTGACCTTGGGGATATCATCGGTGTTACGGGTGTTATTTTCAAAACAAAAGTTGGTGAGTTGTCAATAAAAGTGAAGTCATTTGAATTATTAACAAAATCCCTACGTCCACTCCCTGATAAGTTTCATGGTTTAAAAGATATCGAACAACGCTATCGTCAGAGATATGTTGATTTGATTATGAGCCCTGACAGTAAGAAAACCTTTATTACAAGAAGTAAAATTATACAAGCTATGCGACGTTATTTAGATGACCATGGGTACTTGGAAGTCGAGACACCTACGATGCATTCAATCCCAGGTGGAGCTTCTGCACGTCCCTTCATTACACACCATAATGCTCTTGATATGCCATTGTATATGCGTATTGCTATTGAGCTTCACTTAAAACGACTCATTGTCGGTGGATTAGAAAAAGTTTATGAAATCGGCCGTGTATTTAGGAATGAGGGTGTTTCAACACGACACAACCCTGAATTCACAATGATTGAGCTTTATGAAGCGTATGCAGATTATCAAGATATTATGACATTAACTGAAAATGTCATTGCACATATTGCAAAAGAAGTATTAGGAAGTACAACGGTTCAGTACGGGGATTATGAGGTTAATCTTGAACCTCAATGGACAAGACTTCATATGGTAGATGCAATTAAAGAACATACTGGTGCAGACTTTTGGAAAGAGATGTCTGTTGAAGAAGCGCGTGAATTAGCGAAACAGCATAATGTTGAAATTAATGAACATATGCAGTATGGTCATATCGTTAATGAGTTCTTTGAACAAAAAGTTGAAGAAAAGTTAATCCAACCAACTTTTATTTACGGTCACCCGGTAGAAATTTCTCCATTAGCTAAGAAAAACGACGAGGATTCTCGCTTTACGGATCGTTTTGAGTTGTTTATCGTGGCGCGAGAACACGCAAATGCATTCACTGAGCTAAATGACCCAATTGATCAAAAAGAGCGTTTTGAGGCTCAGTTAAAAGAGCGTGAGCAAGGAAATGATGAAGCGCACATGATGGACGAAGACTTTATAGAAGCACTTGAATACGGAATGCCTCCAACAGGTGGATTAGGCATCGGCATTGATCGTTTAGTTATGTTATTAACTAATTCTCCATCAATAAGAGATGTATTGTTATTCCCACAAATGAGACATCGTTAAAAATAAACTCCTGCGTTTGCAGGAGTTTTAATTTTTTAAAAAAAGTTCTTGATTTAATTATTAGGTGATGGTATATTTGAATACGTTGCTGCGAAACGTGCAGTTAACTCAAATTGAAACAAAATAAAAAAGTTGTTGACAAACACATTGAGGTTTTGATACAATATAAAAGTTGTGTTAAACGAAAATGATCTTTGAAAACTAAACAAAACCAAGCGTGCCAACGTTAATTTCGATTAACAAAAACGTACTATATAGTACAAATTTTTATGAGCTATATCAAACACTT
>Ga0182742_1005015_pt1 | contig 11513 bp, 10 predicted proteins | sample eDN5th37CBELigMG_FD_128880 | JGI IMG/M metagenome (GOLD analysis project Ga0182742, IMG submission 128880) | Enriched Miracle-Growth compost microbial communities from Emeryville, California, USA - eDNA 5th pass 37_C BE-Lig MG (version 2)... ... | reverse complement strand
GTCCACTTTGAGTTCGCCCCAGGGCAGTTCGGCCGGGTTGCGGTTGGCCAGCACGCGGATCTTGTCGCCGTTGACAACCATGTAATCGCCATCCACCGCCACGGTGCCCGGGAACTTGCCGTGCGCCGTGTCGTATTGCGTGAGGTGGGCATTCGTCTTGGGGTCGCCCAGATCGTTGATCGCAACGATCTCGATGTCATGCTTCTTGCCGCCTTCATAGTGGGCACGCAGCACGTTACGGCCGATACGGCCGTAGCCGTTAATGGCAACTCGGATGGTCATGTCTTCGTTCTCCTGTGGAGAGGTGGATTGGATTCTCAGGCGGCGATCACGCTCTTGACTGCGTCCGCGACCGCCTCCGCCGTAATGCCGAAATGCTTGAACAGCACGCCTGCCGGAGCGGACTCGCCGAAGGTGTCGATCCCGACGACGGCGCCTTCCAGGCCGACATACTTGCGCCAGTAGTCGGTGACGCCGGCCTCGACGGCCACGCGAGCCAGCCCGCGCGGCAGCACGGACTCGCGCCAGGCGGCATCCTGTGCGTCAAAGAGGCTGGTGCACGGCATGGATACCACGCGCACCGGAACGCCCGACTGAGCAAGCTGTTCCTGGGCAGCAAGGGCAAGGGCCACTTCCGAGCCCGTGGCGATGATCACGGCGCGGGCGCCTTGCGCGTCACGCAGCACATAGCCGCCGCGGGAAATGGCCTCTACGGTCGCGGCATCGCGCTCAATGAAGGGCAGGTTCTGCCGGGACAGCAGCAATGCCGAGGGTCCGCCGGCACGAACATCCATGCCGATGCTGGCAGGACGCTGGACCGCGCAGCCCCACGCAACCATGGTTTCCACCGTATCGCAAGGACGCCATACTGCCAGATTGGGGATGAGACGCAGGCTGGCCGCGTGCTCGACCGACTGGTGGGTCGGGCCGTCCTCGCCCAGACCGATGGAGTCGTGCGTGAATACGTGCACGACGCGCTGCTTCATAAGCGCCGCCATGCGGATCGCATTGCGAGAGTAGTCGGAGAATGTGAGGAAGGTGCCGCCGAAGGGCAGATAGCCGCCGTGCAGCGCGATGCCGTTCATGACGGCCGCCATCCCGAATTCCCGGACACCGTAATTGATGTGACGGCCTGCCTTCAGGTCGGAACTGCCGGAGCCTGCACGCACGGCCTGGGCGCCCTTCCAGTCGGTGTAGTTCGATCCGGTCAGGTCGGCCGAGCCGCCCAGCAACTCGGGCAGGACCTCGACCAGTGCCGTGATGGCATGCTGCGAGGCCTTGCGGGTTGCTACCGTTTCACCCTTGGCGATCGTCGCCTGGAGCAGGCCGGCGAAGGTCTGGGCAAAGCCGGCAGGCAGGTCGCCACGCATCCGGCGCGTGAACTCGGCAGCCTCCGCGGGGAACTCGGCGGCATAGGCGTCGAACGCCTGCTGCCATTGCGCCTGCTGCTCGGCGCCACGCTTGCGTGCATCCCAGGCTGCGTAGATCTCGGCGGGCACCTGGAAAACCTCGGCGGGCCAGCCCAGGGCAGCCCGGGTGGCCTCGACCTCGTCCTTGCCCAGGGGCGAGCCGTGCACTTTTTCCGTGCCGGCCATGGTGGGCGAGCCTTTACCGATGATGGTGCGGCACTCGATGAGCGTGGGGCCGCCCTGCGACTTGCGGGCTTCGGCGATGGCGGCGGCAACCGCGTCGACATTGTGGCCGTCGATGTTGCGCACGACATTCCAGCCATAGGCCTCGAAGCGGCGCGCGGTGTCGTCGGCGAACCAGTGCTCGATGTTCCCATCGATCGAAATGCCGTTGGCGTCGTAAAGCACGATCAGCTTGGACAGCCTCAGCGTTCCGGCCAGCGAGCAGGCCTCGTGCGAGATGCCTTCCATCAGGCAGCCGTCGCCCACGATGGCATATGTGTGGTGGTCCACGATGGTGTGGCCCGGGCGGTTGAACTCGGCGGCCAGCAGGCTTTCGGCCAGCGCCATGCCCACCGCGTTCGCCAGGCCCTGGCCCAGCGGCCCCGTCGTGGTCTCCACGCCTGCCGTGATGCCGACCTCGGGGTGTCCCGGGGTACGCGAATGCAGCTGGCGGAAGTTGCGGATCTCTTCGATCGGCAGGTCATAGCCGGTCAGGTGCAGCAACGCATAGATCAGCATCGATGCATGTCCGTTGGACAGCACGAAGCGGTCGCGAGCCGGCCAGGCGGGATCGGCCGGGTTGTGACGCAAATGCTGGTGCCACAACGCGTGCGCGACCTCGGCAAGCCCCATGGGCGCGCCGGGATGGCCGGAGTTGGCTTGTTGCACGGCATCCATCGCCAGCGCACGCACGGCATTGGCCATCTGGCTCACCGTGGTAGATTGGGTAACTGCGGGATCGCTCATAAGGGCTCGAAAACGGGCAGAGTGCAAGACTGCGAAGCCTACAATTTTAGCTTGAATCCCACCGTAGCCGAAAACCGGTCGGCGCCATACCCGATGTCAATACCGCGATTCTTTGTCCCCCTTCCCCTCCAGCCTGGCGCGACGCTCGCGCTTCCCGAAAACGTCGCCCACCATGCGCTGCGCGTCCTGCGCCTGCCTGCGGGGTCGCCCATCGTCCTGTTCAACGGCGAAGGCGGCGCCTGGCAGGCAATGCTTTCCATGCAGGGCAAGCAGGCCATGGCCGAACTGGCCGCATTCGATCCACGCGACACGGAGCTGCCCGGCCGTGTGACCCTGGTGCAGGGCATCGCCACGGGCGACAAGATGGACTGGATCATCGAAAAGGCCGTCGAGCTGGGCGCTCACGCCATCGCGCCCATTGCGGCGCAGCGCAGCGTGCTTCGCCTGAGCGGAGAACGGCTGGAAAAACGTGTCCTGCACTGGCGGCGCATTGCCCAGGCGGCATGCGAGCAGTGCGGGCGCAATCGCCTGCCTGTCGTGCACGCACCCGTCACCCTGGCGCAGTGGCTGGCGGACCCGGCCAATGCCGAGGGGCTGCGCCTGATGTGCCATCCCGAGGCGTCCGACACCCTGTCCAGCGCCCTGTCCCCCCGCCCCACGGCGGCGTGCCTGGCGCTGCTCGTCGGGCCCGAAGGCGGCTGGGCTGAGGAAGAACTGCAAATGGCAGGCCGGCACGACGTGCGCCGCGTGCGATTCGGCGCCCGTGTGCTGCGTACCGAGACGGCCGGGCTGGCACTTCTGGCGGCTACCGGCGCCTTGCTGGGCTGGCAGGACTGAGCACTCCGGGCCGGCATCAGGGGGCTGCAGCGGGCGGAGCCGCACCTTGCCGCCGGCAAGGTGCGGCAGGAGAAGACCTAGGATTCTTCGCGCGTCAGGCGTGCCACGGCCAGCACCCGGGCATTGTCGCGCGCGTATTCGGCGGCATCGGCAAATGTATCCATGATGTCACCCACGTGATCGGACAGGGTCGGCTCGTTTTCATGCAGGTTGCAGAGCACGACCAGCGCACCTGCCTGCTGATCCAGCACCGTGGTCGTCAGGCAGTCCAGCAGGGCATCCAGGTTCCCGCCGAAGTACTCGGGAAAGTCGACGGCTCCTGCAATGGCACGCAGTACGGCAGACTTGGATTTCGCACGATCACAATCGACATGGAATACCGTCAGTCCGAGCGCCTGTGCCGCGTGCGCAAGCTCGCCCGGATCCCCGTAGTCGTCCGGAATGAGCCCACCCATCTGCAGCTGCTGCTGCAACGCATCGTTCGAACCGGCCACGGCCGCACCTCCTGAAAACACAAGCCCCGCCGTTGCGGGAGCCGATTGGCCGGATTAAACCGCAAAATGGCGTGGCTGTGCGGCGTCGTGGTGAAAAAATCACGCATCCGCCCGACTCGACCGGATGCGTGGGGGGGCTGTCAGGAGAAGGCGAAGACGGCAAGCCGCGGACACCTCCGATCCATGCCCGCGGCGGGCGCCAGGCGTCAGCGTGGCGAGTTCGCATCCACCACGGCAAGCGCGGTCATGTTGACGATGCGGCGAACCGTTGCGCTGGGCGTGAGCACATGCACGGGGGCATTGGCCCCCAGCAACACCGGCCCGACCGCCACGTTGCTGCCCGCGGCCGTCTTCAGCAGGTTGTAGGCGATGTTGCCGGCCTCGATCGTGGGGCAGACGAGCAGGTTGGCCGATCCCGACAGAGTCGAGCCGGGCAGTATCCGCTGGCGTGCAACCGGGTCCAGGGCAACGTCGGCATGCATTTCACCGTCCACCTCGAGCCAGGGCGCCTCGCGACGCAGGATCTCGAGCGCTTCGCGCTGCTTGACTGCCGATGCCGAGGTGCTGGATCCGAAGTTCGAATGCGACAGCAGGGCTGCCTTCGGTTCCAGGTTCAGGCGCTTCATTTCCTCTGCGGCCATGATGGTGATATTGGCGATCTCGGCGGCCGTCGGATTCTCGTTGACGTGGGTATCCACCACGGCGACCGTGCGCTCGGGCAGCACGATAAAGTTCATGGCGGCGTAAACCGCCGCGCCCTGGCGCTTGCCGATCACCTCGTCGACATAGCGCAGGTGGTTCGAGAACAGGCCTACCGTGCCGCACACCATGCCGTCGGCTTCGCCCATGCGGATCATCATGGCACCGATCAGCGTGAGCCGGCGACGCATCTCGACCTTGGCCAGCTCCTCGGTGATGCCGCGCCGGTTCATGATGTCCCAGTACGCCGTCCAGTACTGGCGGAACCGCGCATCGAAGTCGGGGTTGGTCACATCGACGTCCACGCCCAGGCGCATGCGCAGGCCGGCGCGCTCGATGCGCTGGGCAAGCACCGAGGGACGGCCGACCAGGATGGGGCGGGCCAGCTTCTCGTCGATCACGATCTGAGCTGCACGCAGCACCCGCTCGTCCTCGCCCTCGGCAAACACGATACGGCACTTGCCGCCATCGCGCACGACCTGCTTGGCCTGCGCGAACACCGGCTTCATGAACGCGCCCGAGTGGTAGACGAACTGCTGGAGCTGGTTGATATAGGCGTCCATGTCGGCGATCGGCCGGGTGGCAACGCCCCCTTCCATCGCTGCACGCGCAACCGCCGGCGCGATCCGCACGATCAGGCGCGGATCGAACGGCTTGGGAATGAGGTATTCAGGGCCGAAGGAGATATCGTTCTTGCCGTACGCAGTGGCCACCACGTCGCTCATCTCTTCCTCTGCCAGCGCAGCAATGGCGTGGACGGCGGCGATCTCCATTTCGCGCGTGATGGTCGTGGCGCCCACGTCCAGTGCTCCCCGGAAAATGTAGGGGAAGCACAGCACGTTGTTCACCTGGTTCGGGTAGTCTGACCGACCTGTGGCGATCACGGCGTCGTCGCGCACGCTCTTGATGTCTTCGGGCAGTGCCTCGGGATTGGGGTTGGCCAAGGCCATGATCAGGGGCCGGGAGGCCATTTTGGCAATCATCTCGGGCTTGAGCACGCCCCCTGCGGACAGGCCAAGGAAGGCGTCCGCACCCTCGATCACGTCGGCCAGCCTGCGTGCGTCGGTCTTCTGGGCGAAACGCGCCTTGTCCGGGTCCATGAGTTCGGTGCGGCCCTCGTACACCACACCCTCGATGTCCGTGACCCAGATGTTTTCGAGACGCACGCCGAGATCGAGCAGCAGATCCAGGCACGTTAGCGCAGCCGCGCCGGCGCCGGACGTGACCAGCTTGACCTGGGAAATGTCCTTGCCCACCACCTTCAGGCCGTTGACGAAGGCGGCCGCCACCGTGATGGCCGTGCCGTGCTGGTCGTCGTGGAAGACCGGGATGTTCATGCGCGCGCGCAGCTTGCGCTCGATCTCGAAACACTCCGGCGCCTTGATGTCTTCGAGGTTGATGCCCCCGAAGGTCGGTTCCAGCGATGCGATGATCTTGACCAGGGCATCCGGGTCGGTTTCATTGATTTCGATGTCGAATACGTCGATGCCGGCGAATTTCTTGAAGAGTACGGCCTTGCCTTCCATGACCGGCTTGGAGGCCAGTGCTCCAATCGCTCCCAGGCCCAGCACGGCGGTGCCGTTGGTGATGACCCCGACAAGATTGCCGCGAGCGGTATAGCGAAAGACGTTGGCAGGATCGTCGACGATTTCTTCGCAAGCTGCCGCTACGCCAGGTGAATAGGCCAGCGCCAGGTCGCGCTGATTGGTGAGGTGCTTTGTGGGCGTGACCGAGATTTTCCCGGGGCGACCGGTCTCGTGATAAGCAAGAGCGGCGTTGCGAAAGGTGGGATCCATACAGAACTCTTGAACGGAAAGAACAGGGATTATCGTCTCGCCGGATGGGTTAGACAACTTCGGCAGCCGAGCTAATTGCCAAACTGCAGAAAATAGCCATAGGGGACAACCCGGAATCAGGCGAAACGACCCGCGGGATCGAAGCGATGCTTGATCCGTTCGTCGAGACTGCGAGCCGCCTGGACGACGTCGACCGGGACGGCGACTTCGTCCCCTGCCCCGGGAGCGGCGGGCTCGGGCACCGCCTGCAGACGGATGCGGTCAGGCCATGCGAGGCTGGCCCCGCTGCCCAGCAGGATGTGCGCCAGGTTTGGTGGATCGGCCAGCAATGCATCGACACGATAGCGCGAAGGCCACCTGGGCAGAGTGCGCCAGCCCGCCACCTGCGGCTGGGACACCCAGGTGAACAGGTCCGAGACCAGCCGGCTGGTCTTGAGCGACAGCGCCGCGCGCTGGCTGGTGGCGCCAAAGGGCCCGAAGGTCTCCATGGTGCGATCCGCCAGCAGGACCTCTACGCTGACCAGGCCGCTCTCCTGCAGGGCAGCCGGCGGAAAGGATGAGGGCGCGGCCATCCAGTGCGCCACTGTCCAGTCGTCCGGCGCACCCGGGAACGCGCTTTGCTGTTGAAATCGGGACCGGATTTCGCCTACAGGCACACCAGCCTCGACCTCAAGCGACCGGTCCGGGAACGTGGTGATGGAATGAAGTGCCGAAGGGTCGATCAGCAGGCATGGCATGGCGCATGCCGAGTGAATGCATTCGAGGGAGAACACGACATCGAACTCCGCACACAATGCCAACGCATGATGAATGTCGGTGAAGCTGGCTGGGCGCAGCCAGGCCAGCCCTGGCGAGCCGGCGGAAACGGACCGATCCTCCGTCCGTCCGTCGACCGTACGCGCGAGTCGCTGAAAGAAACGACCCCAGGGATCGCTGCGAGGGCGTCCGGCCATCAGGAATGCACGACGCGATGGCTGCATGATGAAGGCAAACGAGAAAGGGCCGATGGTACACCGGCCCTGCCCGCCCAAGATAGGAAGACCTGCTTACATCGACTGCGAGCGCAGCGTGAGCGAAGCGGTCACCTCGTTCAAGGCCACCTGGCCATTGCTGTTTTCCGCGACGATGCGGGCGGCATCCTCGTCAACCGTAGGCGTCTTGGCCTTGGTCTTGCTGTCGGACTGCGCAACCATCAGCGACGGAGCGTCGCTCGGTGCCAGGGCAGCTTCAAGACGCTTGCGTTCGGCAAGGACCTTGCGTCCGTATTGGCTATTGGTGCCTGGCGAACCGACGTAGCAAGTCAGGCCACCCGGGACCGAGCCACGGCGTTCGATGCAGTCCTTCAGGATCTGCGCGCCGACGTTGATGTTGGCATCAGGCGCCCAGGCTGCCTTGCGGCCACCGAAGGGCTCGAATTTCTTGTGATGGACACGGGTCATCACCTGCATCAGCCCCTGCGCACCCATGTGGCTTTCGGCACGCGGGTTGAAACTGGACTCGATGGCCATGACGGCAAGCAGCAGGAGCGGATCGAGCTTCATGGCGCCGCCGACTTCCCATGCGGTATCGACCAGCGACTTGACCGATTTCGTGGGGACCTTGTACTTGGACCCGATATATTCCTGCAGCGCGCGCAACTGACCGTGCGGCTTGTGGTTTCCGGCTTCGCCGGTATTCGCCACGGCGACGACCACATCCGAACTGTCCGGCGTCTCCGCCCGAAGCTCAGGCGCAGCAAATACGGTGAGGGCACCGGCGAGAAGCGCCAGTGAAAAATAGCCTACAGTACTGCGATACAGCTTTTTTACTGCATGGTTGCAGGCAATAGTCGCCTGCGAATGCAACGTACATGAGTTTTGTACGCTGGGCATGTATACCTCCTGTCGAGGGTAACCTGCACGACCCGATACGCAAGGTATTCTTATGTGGTCGTACCCGTTGGGGTCTTCAGCGCTAATGCGCCTTACTGAAAAATCCGCACCCTTGACGTAACGAAGCAGGACGCCGTGCCAGAGCGGGTACGGGGCGGGGACCCCATTTTAGGAAGGTAAATTTAGCCCCGGCAACCCTAAATCCGAATAATACCCGGGTTTAAACCCGATTTTTTTGTAAGAAACTGGTAAGAAATCGATGAAATACAGGGATTTGCGCGACTTCATGGCGCAGCTTGAGGCTCGCGGCGACCTGCGGCGCATCCAGGCGCCAGTATCCACCCACCTCGAAATGACCGAGATCTGCGACCGCGTCCTTCGCCAGGGTGGCCCGGCCCTGCTTTTCGAGAACGCGCGTCGCAAGAACGGCGAGGCGACCGGCATGCCGGTTCTGGGCAACCTCTTCGGCACCCCCGAACGCGTGGCACTGGGCATGGGCGCCGACAAGGTCGAGGCCCTGCGCGACGTGGGCGAACTGCTCGCCTCGCTGCGCGAGCCGGAGCCGCCACGCGGACTGCGCGACGCGGTAGCCAAGGTATCCATGCTCAAGGCTGCGCTCTGGGACATGGCCCCGCGCACGCTACGCACTGCCCCCTGCCAGGAAATCGTCATCGAGGGCGACGATGTCGACCTTTCCCGTCTTCCCATACAGCACTGCTGGCCGGAAGACGTGGCGCCGCTCGTCACCTGGGGATTGACGATCACCCGGGGACCCCGTCGCAAGCGCCAGAATCTCGGGATCTACCGACAGCAGCACATCGGCCGCAACAAGCTCATCATGCGCTGGCTGGCCCAGCGCGGAGGCGCCCTCGACTTCCGCGACCACGCGCTGGCCAACCCCGGCCAGCCCTTTCCGGTGGCCGTGGCGCTGGGCGCAGACCCTGCCACCACGCTCGGTGCCGTCACGCCTGTTCCCGACTCGCTTTCCGAATACCAGTTTGCAGGTCTGCTGCGTGGCGCCCGGACCGAAGTCGTGCGCGCCATTGGCAGCGACCTGATGGTACCCGCCACGGCCGAGATCGTCCTCGAAGGCCACCTGCTGCCGGCAAGCGACCCGCGCGCCCTGGCTCCGCAGGTTCCCCCCGGCGTTTCGCCGCCGCCGCGCAGCGACTATGAGCTCGCGCTAGAAGGCCCTTATGGCGACCATACCGGGTACTACAACGAGCAGGAGTGGTTTCCGGTCTTCACGGTCGATCGCATCACGATGCGGCGCAATCCCATCTACCACTCCACCTATACCGGCAAGCCGCCCGATGAGCCTGCCGTGCTGGGCGTTGCGCTGAATGAGGTCTTCGTTCCCCTTCTGCGTCGGCAACTGCCGGAGATCGTCGACTTCTACCTGCCTCCGGAAGGCTGCAGCTATCGGCTGGCCATCGTATCCATCCGCAAGCAGTATCCCGGCCATGCCAAGCGCGTGATGTTCGGGATATGGAGCGTCCTGCGCCAGTTCATGTATACGAAATTCATCATCGTGGTGGACGACGACGTGGACATCCGGCAGTGGAAGGAAGTCGTCTGGGCGATGACCACACGCATGGATCCGGTGCGCGATACGGTCCTGGTCGAGAACACTCCGATCGACTATCTCGACTTCGCGTCGCCGGTCTCCGGCCTCGGCGGCAAAATGGGGCTGGATGCAACCAACAAGTGGGGCGCCGAGACCAGTCGCGAGTGGGGTCGTCCCATCGTGATGGACGCAGATGTGCGCAAACGGGTCGACGACATGTGGCAAGAACTGGGGCTGTAGTCCGAGGCTTGCCCGGCACACAATATAAAAAAGGATGCCGCGGCATCCTTTTTTACATGGTCCCCATGACAGGGGTGCCTATCGCGGGCGATACGGGTGGCGTCTTGCCCCCAATGCCTTGCGTACGGCAAGCGCCACCCCGAGCAGCTTGAACAGGCGCCCCATCTTGCGGCTTCTGCCCAACAGGAGAGAGGCGACGGCAGACCATACCACCGGGTAGCGCTCGTAGATGTTCCCTACTTGCGAAAACATGCCCTGCACGCTCATTCCAGAGCCGCCACCATGCGAGGCGTGGCTTTTGCCGCCGAATGAAAATGGCAGGAAGCGGTGCATGAGGGCACTGGGGGTAATCGCTTCCCGAACCTGCGACACCCGCTGGGCGACCTCTATCCGCTCGACTTCCGCATGAGCTTGGAGAAGCGCCTTGCGTACGGCACGGTCAGATGCAGCTTGACTCATGTTGGGTTCCCCGGATCGATTGGGTTATAGGTTCCAGACGCGCCCGTTGTCGTTGTCGTGGTGCTGGTACGCACCCGGTGACGCTGCAGCACGGTGGAGTCCGGGTCGGCGAGTGGCGAGGTCAGGACATCCAGGTCACGCTCCAGCTCGGCCAGTGTCAGACTGAAGGGATGCTTGGCATTCTTCAGACGGCGCGACACGGTGAGCAGACACAACACCCCGGCGAGCAGCCAGGCGGCGGCCAACAGCCCTACCGCCAGTTCGCGGTAGTCGGTCTCCCAGAACAACACGGCTATGAACGCCGTGAAAACCGCAGCCGCCATCGCCAGGCACAGCAGGCCTATGGCCGCCAGCACACCGATTCGTACCGCATTTTCTTTTTGTTCGGAGAGCTCGATGCCGAATAATTCGAGCCGGGTGCGCCCGAGTGCAACGACGGACGCCGAAAGCGACCGTATTGCGTCGGATAGGGATGGCGGTTGATTTGGCATTAGCGTCGATTGATGAGTAGTCCGATGACGAAACCGGTAGCAACCGCTATGCCCAGAGAACGCCAGGGATTGTCATGAACGTAGTCATCGGTGGCACGTGCGGCCTTCTTGCCTCGCTCGAGCATGTTCTCCTGCAGGTGGACCAGGGACTCGCGAGCGGTGCGAAGAGATGCCAGGGCCGAGTCGCGAAGCTCCGTGGCGCGGTCGCCCGTGCTGGAGGCGGCTTCCCGCAACAGCTCTTCAACGTTGTTCAAACCACTTTTAACGTCAGTAATCAGGGCGTCACGCGATGTATTGTCAGTAGCCATTTGAATTTCCTTTTGAAGGGCAGAGGGTGCGAACTATGATACCAGCGGGAATGCCGTGCACCCACGCTTTCCGGCCCAATTCGCCCTTCCAAGTTGTCCGTCGATGAGCCTCACTCTTTTCTGGATTCCCGCAACCCTCGTTGCCGTATTCGCCCAGACCGCGCGCAACACCATGCAGCACAGGCTGACGGACACGCTGGGTACGCTGGGCGCGGCCCAGGTGCGCTTTCTGTACGGCCTGCCGTTCGCCGCGGTATTCCTGGCGCTGGTGCTGGCGGTGGGGGGCGAGCCGCTGCCGCGTTTGCACGCCGGGTTTCTGCTCTATGCGGCGGTGGCCGCCGCGGCGCAGATCCTCGCGACCGTGCTGATGCTG
>Ga0182742_1005014_pt1 | contig 11514 bp, 8 predicted proteins | sample eDN5th37CBELigMG_FD_128880 | JGI IMG/M metagenome (GOLD analysis project Ga0182742, IMG submission 128880) | Enriched Miracle-Growth compost microbial communities from Emeryville, California, USA - eDNA 5th pass 37_C BE-Lig MG (version 2)... ... | reverse complement strand
CGGTGGATGCGCTGCCGACGCCCTTCCGCCTGGTCTTCCTGATGCGCGTGGTCGAGCAGCTGAGCATCGAGGAGACTGCCGCAGCCCTGCACATCCCGGAGGCGACGGTCAAGACACGGCTGCATCGCGCCAACCTGCAATTACGGCATGCCCTCGGCGCCGAATTCGCCGCCATCCTGGAGGGTGCCTTCCCCTTCGCGGGGGAGCGCTGCGCCCGGCTGACCGCCGCCGTGCTGCACCGCCTCGACCCTGCCGCCCCGCCTCCCGCCGCGGGCCGGAAGACGGGATGACATGCTGCGCAGCGCCCTCGCCGCCGGAATTCTCGGCCCGTTCTCGTGTCAGGGCCGGTTCCCGCGTGCCCAGGGCGGCCGCACCCTGGTCCGGGTGGGGCGGGGCTGACCGGTCAGTAGGCGTCCGGCAGCCCGTCCGGCACTTCCACGGGCAGGCAGACGAAGCGCGAGTTCGGCCGGGATGGCAGGCGGGCGGCCGCTGCCTGGCAGGCCGCAGCGCTCGAATAGGTGCGGAACCCGGCGATGGATACCTCGTCGGGCTGGATGGCAGGCGTTACGGGTGAAACGGGCATTGCCGACGCCAGGGTGGCGACGGATGCGGCGACGATGATGAAAACCGCCATGATCTGGCCTCCGGCACTCCGGCGGGATGCCGGAATGCCGGAGGAGATTGCGGTCCCGCGCGCCCGGCCTCTGTGAGCCAGGCCACAATCGGCGCTATTCCGCCGCGGCGGTGGCGGGCAGACGGGAGGCGGTCAGGCGGAAGCCTTCATAGCCCTTGGCGGCGACGTCGTCGCAGATCTGCCGGTAGGTGCCGACGCCGCCGACATAGGGCATGAAGACGCGCGGCTTGCCGGGGATGTTGGCGCCCATGTACCAGGAATTCGCCAGGGGGTAGAGCGTGCGGTGCGCCACCTCATTGGCATGGGCGACCCAGGCATCCTCTGCCTCCTGCCGCGCCTCGATGCAGCCGAGGCCGCGCGCCCGCATATGCCCCAGGCAATCCGCGATCCAGTCCACATGCTGCTCGATGGACACCATCATGTTGCTGAGCACCGAGGGGCTGCCGGGGCCGGTGATCATGAACAGGTTGGGGAAGCCCGCCACCATCAGGCCGAGATGGGTGCGCGGCCCCGCCTCCCACTTCTTCGCCAGGGTCAGGCCGGAGCGGCCGCGGATGTCGATCTTCAGCAGCGTGCCGGTCATGGCGTCGAAGCCGGTGGCGAAGACGATGTCGTCCACCTCGTAGCTTGCGTCCCGTGTGCGCAGGCCGGTGGGCGTGATCGCCTCGATCGGCGCCTGGCTGACATCCACCAGCGAGACATTGGGACGGTTGAAGGTCTCGTAGTAATGGCTGTCCACGCAGATGCGCTTGGTGCCGATCGGGTGGTTGCGCGGCTGCAGGGCGGCGGCGGTGGCGGGATCGCGCACCATCTCCCGGATCCGGGCGCGGACGAAATCCGCGGCGGTGTCGTTCGACTCCTTGTTGGTCAGCAGGTCCACGAAGGCACCCATGAAGGCGGTGCCGCCTGCCTTCCAGCGGTCCCAATAGACGCGCTGCCGCTCCTCCTCCGTCACCTCCATGGCCGATTTGCTGTTGATGTCATAGAGGATGCCGGTGCGCATCATCCGGGCCTTGCGCCGGTGCTCGGCATAGTCAGATTTCCACCACCGCTCGTATTCCTCATCCATCGGCCTGTTGCGCGTCGGGATGCTGAAATTCGGCGTGCGCTGGAAGACAGTCAGATGCGCGGCCTGCTCCGCGATCACCGGGATGGCCTGGATGGCGGAGGATCCGGTGCCGATCACCGCGACGCGCCGGCCGGTGAAATCCACGCCCGCATGCGGCCAGGCGCCGGTGTGGTACCAATTGCCGCGGAAGCTTTCGAGCCCCGCGAAATCCGGTACTTTGGCGGCGGAGAGGCAGCCCGTCGCCATGATGCAGAAGCGGGCCGAGATGCGGTCGCCGCGATCCGTGTGGATCTCCCAGCGATCCGTTGCTTCGTCGAAGACGGCAGAGGTCACGCGGGTCTCGAACTGGATGTCCCTGCGCAGATCGAAACGGTCGGCGACGTGATTGGCATAGCGCAGGATCTCGGGCTGAGAGGCGAAGCGCTCGCTCCACTTCCATTCCTGCTGCAACTCCTCGGAGAAGGAGTAGGAGTACTGCATGCTCTCCACGTCGCAGCGCGCGCCCGGATAGCGGTTCCAGTACCAGGTGCCGCCGACGCCGTCCGCCGCTTCGAAGATCCGCGCAGAGAGACCAAGCCCGCGCAGGCGGTGCAGCATGTACATCCCGGCGAAGCCGGCGCCGACGATCACGACATCGAGGCGCGTGACAGGCTTCGCCCCGCCATCTCCGATGTCTGCCTGCTGTTCCTGCATTTCCTCTCTACCTCCGTTTTCGTTTTGAATGGCTGTCGCAGCGCCCGGACGGTCAGGTGTGGATACGATCCAGGTCCTTGCCGGCATGCTCCGGGCTGAAGAACCAGACGATCGCGGCCTGGAGCAGCATGAAGGCCGGGATCATCAGGAAGGCAATGGTCCAGGATCCGGTGCTCTCCCGCATCCAGACCGTGGCGAAGGGCCAGAGGACATAGCCTGTGAAGAAGGCCAGGGCCCAGCAGAAGCCGTTGCCGACACCACGGATGCGCGTGGGGAACATTTCCGCCGTATAGGTGGTGGCGGGGCCCCAGACACCAAGGAAGCCAATGCTCCAGAGCAGGCCGAAAACCCAGAGCGCGGTCTTGCTCTCAGAGAAGATCCAGAGCGTAATGAACAGCGCGCCCTCCGCCAGCATGAGCAGGAAGCCGAGGCGCCGGCCGAAGCGGTCGATGATCCAGCCCGCGCCGATGATGCCGACGACGCCAATCAGGCCCCAGGCGATGTAGAAGCTGCCATATTCCGCCGGCGACCAGCCATGTGCCTCCTTCAGGAACAGCGGCATCCACAGCCCGACCGTGCTGAAGGCAATCAGGTTCGATACCGCGACGAAGGTGGCAAGGATGGTGTTCCGGCGCATGTCGGGCAGGAAAAGCTGCCGGATGCCGACCTTGTCCGCCTTCTCGATCCACTGCCGGTCCTCCGCCGAAATCGGCTGCCCGGCGGCGCGCTGCGCGCGGATGCGGTTCCTGCGGTCCTGCGTGCGCACCCAATAGGGCGATTCCGGGCAGAGCAGGCGGACATAGACGGCAAGCAGCGCCACCACGGCCGGTGGCACGAAGGCGGCGCGCCAGCCCCAATTCGCCGCCACATAGGCGGTGATGCTGCCGGCCAGGGCCGCGCCGACGCCCCAGGCCGAGCGGTCAGCGCAGATGATCATGCCGCGTAGCCTTGCCGGCCAGGTTTCCGCCACCAGCATGGAGCCGATGGCCCATTCGCCGTTCAGCGCGAAACGGACGATGGCATAGGCGGCGACGAAGAAGCCCCAGGTCGGGGCCAGGGCCACCAGCGGCATCATCAGCGAGAACATCGCGATGTTGATCGCCAGCAGGGTGCGCCGGCCGAACTGGTCCGCCAGCCAGGGCCACAGATAGAGGCCGACGATGCCAACCAGCATCGAGATCTGCAGGCCGGTCCGGTATTCCGGCAGGCTGACGGCGAATTCCTGCATCACCATCGGCGCGACCAGCGCGAAAATCGCGCCGTCCATCCCGTCGAAGCCCCAGCCGAGGCCATTCGCCCAGGCGATATGCCAATGCGTGCGGGTCAGCCGCTCCGACTGCAGCACGTTGCGATAGGCGAGGGTCCGCATGTGCCGCGCCTCGAGCGGTCCGCCGGCAGCCGGCGAGGCATCGGCTGCCGGCGGACTCGCTACGCTATCGATCGGTACCCCGGCTGCTGTGCTACTCATGCCGTTCCTCCCGTCCGATGCTGGTACTTTTCTCAGCTTGCCGCGGCATTGCGGCGAAGCCGGTGCTGCCACCGCCAGGAATGGCGAAAGGCGGATGGGCATACGGGTCGCCCTGCGCAGAGGCGCAGCAGCAATGGTTGGACGTTTCAATATTTTGAATGGTTCTTGCTTTCGCAGCTATTCTGGTGGCCCGGAAGGGCATAGTGTCAAGCACAAACCGGATCCCGGCCATGCATTCCGTCATCTTGAACACCGCCCTGGACGAAAGAGAGGCCGAGGAGCTCCGCGGCGGCGACGCGCATTTCGCCAGCACCCTGGCGCGCGGCCTCTCCGTTCTCACCGCCTTCCGCGCTGGCGAGCTCGCACTGGGCAATGCCGAGCTGGCGCGGCGCACCGGCCTCTCCCGCCCCACGGTTGCGCGCCTGACCGCGACGCTGGTGCAGCTCGGTTTCCTGCACCGGCAGCCGGACGGTTCTGGCTACCGCCTGGGTGCGCGGCTGCTGACGCTGGTGCATCCGTTGCTTGCGCGTCTCAAGCTGCGCCAGGCGGCGCGGCCGGTCATGCAGGAGCTGGCGGATTACGCCCGCGGCGCCGTCTCCATCGCGGTGATGGAGGGGCTGGATGCGGTGCATGTCGAGACCGTGCTGGGCCCGGATCCCTATCCGCTGTCGCCGGATATCGGCGCCACCACGCCGCTGCTGCAGACCGCCACGGGGCGGGCGCTGCTGGCGCTGCTGGATGCGCCCTCGCTCGGCGTTGTCCTCGGCGATTTCGCGGCACGGCGGCCGGCGCTCTGGGCGGAGTTCCAGGCCACCGCGGCGCAGGAGATCGAGCGGGTGCGCAGCCAGGGCTTCGCCCTCTCCCTCGGCGACTACCGGCCGGAGCTGCACGCCGTCGCCGTGCCGCTGGCGCGCACCGAGTCCGGCGAATGCCTGTCGCTCAATTGCGGCGTGCCACTCTACCGGCTGCGGCCCGGCGCACTGGAGGCGGAGATCGCCCCGCGCGCCGTCGCCGCCGCGCATGCCATCCGCGCCCTCATGCTCGGGCAGGGCTGAGATCCGGCGTCGGGCCGGTCAGCACCCGCGTGATCCGCTCCAGCGCCCAGTCGGCTTCCTCCCGCGTGATGACCAGGGGAGGCGAGATGCGGATGGTGTGGTCATGCGTGTCCTTGCAGAGCAGGCCCTCGCGCCGCAGCGCCTCGCAATAGCGGCGGGCGCCGCCGGCTTCGGGGTGCAGCTCCACGGCCAGCATCAGGCCGCGGCCGCGTGCCTCCCTGATGCGGCCGCTGCCGATGCCGCGCAGCCCGGCGAGCATGTATTCGCCCAGCCGCGCCGCGTTGCCGATCATATCCTCCTCCACCAGCACGCGCAGTGCGACGCGCGCCACGGCACAGGCCAGCGGGTTGCCGCCGAAGGTGCTGCCATGCTGCCCCGGCTGCAGCACCCCGAGCACCTCGGTGTTCGAGAGCACGGCGGAAACCGGATAGAAGCCGCCGGACAGTGCCTTGCCGATCAGGGTGACATCCGCCTCCACGCCCTCATGCTCCTCCGCCAGCAGCCTGCCGGTGCGGCCGAGCCCGGTCTGGATCTCGTCCAGGATCATGGTGATGCCGTGGCGCGTGCAGATCTCGCGCACCGCGCGCAGATAGCCGGGCGGCGGGATGACGACGCCGGCCTCGCCCTGGATCGGCTCCAGCAGCACGGCGACGGTGCGGGGGGTGATCGCGGCCTCCAGCGCCGCCGCATCGCCGAAGGGCACCATGCGGAAGCCGGGGGTGAAGGGGCCGAAGCCGCCGCGCGTCTCGGGATCGCTGCTGAAGCCGATGATGGTGACGGTGCGGCCGTGGAAATTATGGGCGCAGACGATGATCTCGGCCGCGCCCTCCGGCACGCCCTTCACCTCATAGCCCCATTTGCGGACGGCCTTGATCGCCGTCTCCACCGCCTCCGCGCCGGTGTTCATCGGCAGCACCTTGTGCGAGCGCGTGAGCGCGCAGATCTCCTCGAAATAGGGCGCAAGCTGGTCGTTGCGGAAGGCCCGCGAGGTCAGCGTCAGGCGGGCGGACTGCTCGACCAGCGCGGCGCGGATGCGGGGATGACAATGGCCCTGGTTCACCGCCGAATAGCCGGCGAGGCAGTCCATGTAGCGCCTGCCTTCCACATCCCACACCCAGACTCCCTGGCCGCGGGACAGAACCACGTCGAGCGGCCGGTAGTTATGCGCGCCGAACCGCTCCTCGATGCCGATATAGTCGTATGTTGTCTCGGGGGGGATGATGGTGTCCGGCATGGCGGGACTCCCGGGTTGCTATGAGGCTCCTACGGACAGGAGTTCGGCAGGCTGCGCCGTCCGCGGCTTCCCGGCGGAGGCCAAGTCGAGCCGCAGGGTCATGCAGAAGGCGGCGCCGCCCGACAGGATGAAGGGCGAGAGATCCAGCTCGACGCAGCGATAGCCGCGCTCGGCAAGCAGCGCGCGGAGGCGGGCGGAGGCGCCGGCCATCACCACGGTCCGGCCGATGGCTACGGCGTTCAGGCAGAGCAGCCCGGCCTCCTCCGCCGTCGCCTCGATGCGCTGATCCGCGGGCACGCGGTCCTGGATCGCGCGCAGGGCGGCGGGCGAGAAGGCGCCGGGATGATACAGCACCTCGCCGCCGGGCAGCGGGCAGAAGCAGACATCGAGGTGGTAGAAGCGCGGCGAGACAAGCTCCAGCGCCACCGCCTCCTGCCCGAAGAAGGCTTCCACCCGCGGGATCGCCTCGCGCAACGAACGCTGGCCGTATCCGGCCCAGAAGTGGCCGCGCCGGGCATCCCAGATGCAGTCCCCGGCGCCTTCCTGGAACATGCCCTCTGGCAGTTGCGCGACTTCCTCCAGCAGCCCCCGCTCCCGCAGGGCGTGGAAGGCGGCGCGGAATCGCCCCTCCTCAGGCCGCCGTTCCGGGTGGCGGAAGCGCGACAGCAGTGCCCGTCGGTCGAGGACGATGGCGGAATTGGCCGGGAAGACCATGTCCGGCAGGCCCGGGGCGCCGGGCAGGACCTCAACCGTCGCGCCGGCACCCCGCAGCGTCGCCGCCAGCGCCTGCCAGGCGGCACGGGCGGCCGCGCGGTTGCGCGCCAGGTCGCGACGCCAGGCCGCCGGACGCATCCAGGGATTGATGATGTAGGCGACCTCGAAATGCTCGGGATCGGTCATGAGAAAGCGTGGCGCCATGACGGTCTCGGCCTCGGGATACTTTCCCCATATCTGGCAAGCCCCAGCGCCAGCGATCCGCAGGAAAATTGCCAATCCCTCCCCAGATTCCTGGCAGGCTGCCAATCCGCCTGCCGGATCGCCAGGAAGGCGCCATGGAACTGGACGAAACCGACCACCGCCTGATCGCCCTGCTGCGCAGCGATGCGCGGCGCCCTGCCTCCAGCCTCGCCGCCGCGCTCGGCGTCTCGCGCGGCACGGTGCAGAACCGGATCGCGCGGCTGCTGCGAGAGGGCGTGATCCAGGGCTTCACCCTCCGCCTCGGCCCGGAGGCCGACCAGGCGGGCGCCGGCGTCCGCGCCATCATGGCAATCGAGATCCACGGCCGGTCCCAGGCCGGCGTGCTGCGGGCACTCCGCGGCTTCCCGGAAGTGCGGGCGCTGCACACCACCAACGGGCGCTGGGACATCATCGCGGAGCTGGCCGCCGGAAACCTGGAAGCCTTCGACCAGGCTCTGAACCGGATCCGCATGCTGGAAGGTGTGGCGAACACCGAAACAAGCATCCTGCTCTCCACGCAGAAAGGTTGAACCCCCGCCCGGATGCGGCGCCCGCCCCGCGACGCCATCTGTCCTGGAGCCGCACCGGAGGCCGCCATGCCCGAAGCCCTCGCCGCCCTGCCCGCTGGGGACCGCACGGAGATGCGCCGCCTGCTCCGGCTGGAGGAGGCCGAGGCGCTGGCGCCGCTGCTCCGCGCCGCCACCCTGCCGCCCGAGGCCGGGGAGCGGGTGCGCGAGCGGGCACTGGCGCTGGTGCGGCATGCGCGGGCGGCGCAGCGGCCGGGGGCGGATGTCTCCGCCTTCCTGGCGGAATTCGGCCTGGACACGAAGGAGGGCGTGGCGCTGCTCTGCCTGGCGGAGGCGCTGCTGCGCATCCCGGACGCCGCCACCCAGGACGCGCTGATCGACGCCACCTTGGGCGAGGCCGACTGGCGCGGGCATCTCGGCCAGGCGGACAGTCTGGCGGTGAACGCCTCGGCCTTCGCCTTCATGCTGAGCGGCCGCGTCCTGGGCCGGGAGGAACGGCGCGGCATTCCCGCCGCCATCGCCCGCAGCATCCGCAGGCTGGGTGAGCCGGTGATCCGCGCCGCGCTGCGCCAGGGCATGCGGGTGCTGGCGCGGCAATTCGTCATGGGCCGCAGCATCGAGGAAGCCCTGGAACGCGCCGGCAGCGCCGAGGGCCGCCGCTGGCGCTACTCCTTCGACATGCTGGGCGAGGCGGCGCGCACCGCCGCGGATGCGGCGCGCTATTTCGATGCCTACCAACATGCCATCGGTGCGGTCGGCCGTGCCTCGGCCGGGCGCGGGCCAGTGGAGGGGCCGGGCATTTCGGTGAAGCTCTCGGCCCTGCATCCACGCTTCGAAGCCTTGCAGGCGGACCGCTGCGTGCCCGCCCTGACCGGTGCGCTCACGGCATTGGCGCGGGAGGCGAAGGCGCAAGGCATCGGCCTGACCGTGGATGCCGAGGAGGCGGAGCGGCTGGAACTCACACTCGACATTTTCGAGATCGTGCGCGGCGATCCGGCGTTGGCGGAATGGGACGGGCTCGGCCTTGCGATCCAGGCCTATCAGAAGCGGGCGCCGGCCGTGCTGGAATGGACCGCGGATCGCGCGCGGCGCACCGGCCAGGCGATCCCGGCGCGGCTGGTGAAGGGCGCCTATTGGGATACCGAGATCAAGCAGACCCAGATCCAGGGCCTGCCGGACTATCCGGTCTTCACGCGCAAGCCGGCCACCGACGTCTCCTGGCTGGCCTGTGCTCGGCGGATGCTGGAATTACGCGGGCTGCTGCGCCCCGCCTTCGCCACCCACAACGCACACAGCCTGGCCTATGTGCTGGAACTGGCCGGTGGCGGTGGCTTCGAGATGCAGCGCCTGCACGGCATGGGAGAGGCGCTCTACGACCAGGTGGTGAGCCGGGAGGCGCCGGTGCGGGTCTATGCGCCGGTCGGCTCGCATGAGGATCTGCTGGCCTATCTGGTGCGGCGGCTGCTGGAGAACGGGGCCAATACCTCCTTCGTCCACCGCCTGCTGGATCCCTCCGTCTCCGAGGAGGCGATCATCGCCGATCCGGTGGAGGCGGCGCGCAGCGGCCCGCCGCGCCATCCGCGCATCCCGCTGCCCCGCGCACTGTATCCGGACCGTCGCAACTCCCAGGGCCTCGACCTTGCCGATCCGGCAGCGCGGGAGCCGGCCCTGGCATCGGTGCGCAGCGCGGCGGCGCTGGACTGGAGCGACCCGGCACTGCGCCAGGGCCCGTTGCGCGAGATCCGCAGCCCGACGGATCGCAGGATTCTCCTCGGCGCGGTGTGGGAGGCCGGTCCCGGCGACATCGAGGCAGCGCTTGGCGCCGCCTCCGCCGCCTGGCGGGGCTGGGATGCGCTCGGTGGACCGGCGCGTGCGGCCGTGCTGGACCGCGCCGCGGACCTGATCGAGGCGCACCGGGACGAGTTCCTTGCCCTGCTGCTGCGCGAGTCCGGCAAGACCCTGGCCGACAGCGTCGCGGAGGTGCGGGAGGCAGCGGATTTCTGCCGCTGGTACGCCGCCCGCGCCCGCGAGTGGTTCGGCCCGCCGCGCGAGCTGCCCGGCCCGACCGGCGAGCGCAACACCTGGGCGCTCGGCGGCCGCGGCGTCTTCGCCTGCATCAGCCCGTGGAATTTCCCGCTGGCGATCTTCACCGGCCAGATCGCCGCCGCCCTTGCCGCCGGCAATGCGGTCTGCGCCAAGCCGGCGGAGCAGACGCCGCTGATTGCCGCCCTCGCGGTGCGCCTGCTGCAAGAGGCCGGCGTGCCGCGGGAGGTGCTGCACCTGCTGCCTGGCGACGGCCCTTCGGTCGGCGCGCCGCTGGTCGCCGATCCGCGCGTGGCGGGCGTTGCCTTCACCGGCGGGACGGAAACGGCGCAGGCGATCGCACGGGCGCTGGCGGCACAGCCCGGGCCGATCGTGCCGCTGATCGCCGAAACCGGCGGCATCAACGCCATGATCGTGGACAGCAGCGCATTGCCCGAGCAGGTGGTGCAGGATGCGCTGACCTCGGCCTTCGGCTCGGCCGGGCAGCGCTGCTCGGCGCTGCGGGTGCTGTGCGTGCAGGAGGAGGTCGCGGATCGCACGCTGGCGATGCTGGCCGGCGCGGCGCAGGAATTGCGCCTGGGCGATCCGATGGACCCCGAAACCGATATCGGTCCGGTGATTGACGAGGAGGCGCGGGAAGGGCTGGAAGCCTGGTGCCGCGATCTCGGCGCGGCGCCACTGTTCCAGGTACCGGTGCCGCCCGGCCTGGATCACGGCACCTTCTTCGCCCCGCGCGCCTATGCGCTGCCCAGCGTGCGCGCGCTGACGCGGGAGGTGTTCGGGCCGGTGCTGCATGTGGTGCGCTGGCGCGGCGGCGCGCTGGATGCGCTGCTGGAGGACATCGCCGCCAGCGGCTTCGCCCTGACCCTCGGTATCCATAGCCGCATCGAATCCGTGCAGCGCCACATCGCGGAGCGTCTGCGCATCGGCAACACCTATGTGAACCGCAATCAGGTCGGCGCCGTGGTCGGGGTGCAGCCCTTCGGCGGGCACGGGCTCTCCGGTACCGGGCCGAAGGCGGGCGGGCCGGTGACGCTGATCCGCTTCGCGACCGAGCTGGTGGTCAGCGTCAACACCGCGGCAAGCGGCGGCAATGCCATCGCTGCTGGCGATGGACGCGGGCGGCGTATAGCCGGTAGCCTCTCCCGCACGAAGGACAATGCGGGGAGGAAGGCATGGGCCAGGTGCAGGGCAAGGTCGCGATCGTCACCGGCGGCGCCTCGGGCATTGGCGCCGCCTGCGCGGCGGCGCTGGCGCGTGAGGGGGCGCGGGTCCTCATCACCGATCTTGACGATGCGCGTGGAGAGGCGCTGGCCGACCGCATCCGCGCCGAGGACGGCGAGGCGCATTACCTGCACCAGGACGTGACCGACGAGGCCCGCTGGGCCGAGGTGATCGCCGAAACCGAACGGCGCTTCGGCCGGCTGGACATCATGGTGGCCAATGCCGGCATCGGCATCATCACGCCGGTCGAGGCGATGTCGCTGGCCGACTGGCGGCGGCAGATGGCGGTGAATGTGGATGGCGTGTTCCTGGCGGTGAAGCATGCCATCCCGGCGATGCGGCGCGCAGGCGGCGGCTCCATCATCCTGATGTCCTCGGTGGCGGGCATCCGCGGCTCGGCGGGGCTGGCCGGTTATTCGGCGACCAAGGGCGCGGTGCGGCTCTTCGCCAAGTCGGTGGCGCTGGAATGCGCGCGGGACCGCATCCGCGTGAACTCCGTGCATCCCGGCATCATCCAGACGCCGATCTGGGAGAAGCTGCCGGCCGGCCTCTCCGGCGGCCGCAACGCGCCGGTCGACGCGCGGGCGCTGGCCGCCGCCGGCGTGCCGAT
>Ga0182742_1005013_pt1 | contig 11514 bp, 8 predicted proteins | sample eDN5th37CBELigMG_FD_128880 | JGI IMG/M metagenome (GOLD analysis project Ga0182742, IMG submission 128880) | Enriched Miracle-Growth compost microbial communities from Emeryville, California, USA - eDNA 5th pass 37_C BE-Lig MG (version 2)... ... | reverse complement strand
GATCCGCCGTGGCGCCGGAAGTGCGCATGGGCGGCATCAGCCCCGGATGCACCGTGTTCACCCGAATCCCCGCCGCGCCCTCCTGCACCGCCACCGCCTTCGTCAGCAGCCGCACCGCCGCCTTGGAGGCATTGTAGGCGCAATGGATCCGCTCCTGCCCGACATTGCCGGAGATGGAGGAGAGATTGACGATTGCGCCGCCGCCCGTCCGGCGCATCGCGGCGACGCCGTGCTTCACGCCGAGGAAGGTGCCGCGCGCATTCACCGCCATGATCCGGTCCCAGAGCGCGGTATCGTAGAGATCGTTGGTGTTGCTGCCGGAGATGCCGGCATTGTTCACCAGCACGTCCAACCGCCCCCAGGCGTGCAGGACATCGGCGATCGCCGCCTCCCACTGCGTCTCCTCGGCCACGTCCAGGGCGACGAAGCGCGCCGTGCCGCCGGCATTGACGATGCCGGCGACGACGGCACGGCCTTCCTCCTCCAGCACATCGGCCACGGCGACCTTCGCGCCTTCGCGAGCGAAGACGCGTGCTGTCGCCGCCCCCATCCCGGATGCAGCGCCGGTGATCAGGGCAATCTTGCCGTCAAGCCGCATGGGAATCTCCTCCTGTATCGGTCCGCTGGGGCGGCCCGCCGGCCGCCGGGAATGACGCGATCGTGTATCGGCTCCTCCGCCACCGCCAAGGATGGCGCGCCGCGCCGCATGGGGGCAACGATCGTCTCGGAGGAGCCAGGGTTGTTGCGGCAGGGGCGCCGCAGGTGAAGTATGAGCGGGAACAAGACCACAGCCAGGCAACAGGCGGAGAAGGGAGGAGCGGAGGATGCGGCGTCGAGACCTGCTGATCGGAGGTGCGGCCCTTGCCGCGGCACATGGAAGGCTCGCACGGCCGGCTCTCGGCAACCAGAGCAAGACCATCATCCATGTGCCGCAGGCCAATCTGACCAGCCTGGACCCGGTCTGGACCACCGCCCTGGTCACGCGCAATTCCGCGCATCTGCTCTTCGAGACGCTCTATGGCCGCGACGAGCAGCTGAACCCGAAGCCGCAGATGGTCGAGGGCCATGTGGTGGAGGACAATGGCCGCCGCTGGACGATGAGGCTGCGCGATGGCCTGCTCTTCCATGATGGCGAGAAGGTGCTGGCGCGCGACTGCGTCGCCTCGATCCGCCGCTGGATGAGGCGCGACCCGATCGGCCAGACCATCGAGGAGCGGCTGGACGCGCTGGAGGCGCCGGATGATCGCACGATCGTGTTCCGGCTGAAGAAGCCCTTCGCCTCGCTGCCCTATGCGCTCGCCAAGACCCAGCCGAGCCCGGTCATCATGCCGGAGCGGCTGGCGAAGACCGATCCCTTCAAGCAGGTGCAGGAGGTGATCGGCAGCGGCCCCTTCCGCTGGGTGGCCGACGAATACGTGCCCGGCAGCCGCGCCGTCTACGCCAAATTCGAGCGCTACCGCCCGCGCGACGAGCCCGCGAGCTACGCCGCCGGCGGCTATCGCGTGCTGGTGGACCGGGTGGAGTGGCGCATCATCCCGGATGCCGCCACCGCCGGCAATGCGCTGATCAGCGGCGAGGTGGACTGGATCGACCAGCCTCTGCCGGATCTGCTGCCGCTGCTCCGCCGCTCGCGCGGCGTGCAGGTGGGGCCGATCGACATCTACGGCACCTTCGGCGTGCTGCGGCCGAACCACCTGCACGGTCCCACTGCGAATCCGGGCGTGCGTCGCGCCATGCTGGCCGCGATGGACCAGGTGGCGGCGATGACCGCGGTGATGGGCGAGGACAGGTCGCTGTTCCACGCACCCGTCGGCTTCTTCCTGCCCGGCACGCCCTCGGAGAACGACGCCGGCATGGAGAATGTCCGCCGGCGCCGCAGCACGGAGGAGGTGAAGGCCATGCTCGCCGCCTCCGGCTACAAGGGAGAGCGCGTGGTGCTGATGCACCCGACCGACCAGACCTTCTACAACGCCATGGCCAGCGTCGCCGCGGACTGGCTGCGGAAGATCGGCATCAACCTGGACGACCAGTCCATGGACTGGGGCACGGTGGTGCAGCGGCGCACCAGCATGGAGCCGCTGGAGAAGGGCGGCTGGTCGCTCTTCCCCTCCGGCCTGCCGGCGGCCGAGTATCGCGATCCGGTCTTCGCCGCCGCCATGCGCGGCAATGGCAGGAAGGCCTGGTTCGGCTGGCCCGACGATCCGAAGATCGAGGAACTGCGCGACGCCTGGATGGACAGCACCGACGAGGCGGAGCTGAAGCGCCTGGACCGCGAGATCCAGGCGCGCGCCTTCGAGACGGTGCCCTTTATCCCGCTCGGCCAGTATATGCCGCCCTCCGCCTGGCGGAGCAGCCTGCGCGGGATCCTGAAGGGGGCGGTCCCGGTGTTCTGGAACGTGACGAAGGACTAAGATGCCTGATCGTCCGACGCTGCGGGCGGAGGGCGTGAAGCGGCCGGCAGGGGGAGATAGCATGGCCTGGAAGCCGATGGTGCTGCAGATCGGCATGGGCACCGACATCCGCGGTGCGGACTGCACCAAGGCAGCGGTGCGGGCGCTGCGCGACGCGCTCTGGCACAATTCGCTGACCATCGCCCGGGCGCTCGGGATGGATGCGGACTCCATGCGGGTGGAGATCACCATCGGCGTCCCCCGACCGGGGGAGGTGGACAAGGCGGCGGTACTGGCGGTGCTGCCGCACGGCACCGGCACGGTGGAGGTGGTGGAGGGCGGGCTGGAGATCCCGGACGAATCCGGCGCCGGCTCCACCATCATCGCCAATGCCGCGGCCGTGGTCCGGCTCGACATTGCGGAGGGGCAGGCATGAGTGCGCGCCGCGTCATCCTGGAACTCGGCCATGGCAACGATCTGCATGGCGGGGACTACACCAAGGCGGCGCTCCGTGCGGTGCAGGACGCGCTGCACCATTCCTCGCTCTCCATGCTGCGCTCGCTGGGGATCGAGCCGGCGGCGATGCTGGTGGATGTCACCATCGGCGTGCAGCGGCCCGAGCGGGTGGATGCGGACAAGATCCGCGCCGCGCTGCCGCATGGCCAGGTCACGGTGCGAGTGGTGAAGGGTGGGCTGGACGTAGCGCGCGAGGAGCCCGGCGATCCCGCGGTGATCGCCAGCGCCGCCATCGCGGTGCGGCTGGACCTGCCGGGGCGGTGATGCCGGCCGCTATGGTCCGGCGCCACGGCAACTCCGGGCTGAAATACAGGAGCCCGTAATCGCCAGAAAGTTATATCACGAAACGCCAGGACGCCTGGAAAAGGAAGATTCCGATAATATTATTGCGATGCAGGAAAACTTCCTGCACGAATACGTGAGTGATGGGAACCGATAGCGTCTTGTTGTAGCATGCGGCCCTGCCGGGTCAGACGCACCCCGGCCCGAGCCCCGGAGTGCAAACTGGCTGTGGCGAGCGCCCCTGACCTACCCGCGACATCCCGTCATACCGAGCCGTCCCTGTCACCGGGGCCGGCAGGCCCCGCCGCCGGCACCCGCTATGATTGCCTGGAGGTTCGATGCCGTTTCCCTGGCACGCAGGCGGCAGGCTGACCGGAGCGTCTTCCGCCGGTCTCCCGCGCCCTCCGCGCGGCAGCGTGGCGGTGCGCCGGGGCCATCCGCTGCTCCAGCGGTCCTGGTGGCTTGGCCTGTCCTGCGGCCTGGTCGCCATGGCCTTCGTCGCATGGGCCCAATGCCTGCTGCCGGAGGTGCAGGGCCCGGGCGGGCTCGCCCACTCTGCCCATGGGGCCATCGCCCTGCTGGCACAGCCCTTGGCCTGGCTTGCCGCCGGCGCCATGGTGCTGGCCGTGCTCGGCGGCACCGCCCTGCTGCGGGCGCGCGGCCGGGAGAGGGCGCTGCTCCAAACCAAGGCCGCGCTCGAGGACAGGCTTGGTGCACTGACCGACCTGTCGCACGCCTTCGACATGACCGCCGTGCTCCTGCGCGCGCCGGATGGCACGATCCGCCACTGGTCGGCGGGCTGCGAGCGCCTCTTCGGCTTCACCGCCACCGAGGCCCTGGGCCGTCTGGCGCATGAGCTGCTCAGCACCCGCTACCCAGATGGCGGCCGCCGCAGCGTGCAGGAGCAGTTGCTCCGCACCGGCGAGTGGCAGGGCGAATTGCGGCACCGGCGGCGCAGCGGCGATCCCATCGCCGTCGCCTCGCACTGGATCCTGCGCCGCGATGCCGCGACCGGCCGCCCCACAGCGGTGGTGGAACTGCACACCGATGCGACCGCGCTGAAGGCGGCCGAGGCGGCGCTCAGCGCCGGGGAGGCCCGGCTGCGCCTGGCGCAGGAAGTGGCCGGAGTCGGCACCTGGGAATGGGATCCGGAGGCGGACAGGCTTGTCTGGTCGCCGGAGCAGCATGCCCTGTTCGGCACCAGCCCCGCCGCCGGCGCGCCGCAATCCTATGAGGACTACCTCGCCCTGGTGCATCCGAACGACCGCCCCCGCCTGCGCGCCGCCGCGGCCCAGGCCCTGGAGACCGGGGAGTACGAGGCCGAGTTCCGCATCCTCCGTCCCGGCCGCACCGGCGGGGAGGAGACGCGCTGGCTGATCGGCCGCGGCCGGCGCATGCCCGGACCGGCCGGGCGCATGGGGCCCATCCTTGGCATCAATCTGGACATCACCGCCCGCAAGGAGGCCGAGGAGCGACAGGCGCTGCTGATGCGGGAGGTGGACCACCGGGCGAAGAACGCACTCGCCGTGGTGCAGGCCATCCTCCGCCTGACCCGGGCCGACAGCCCGGACAGCTTCGCCCGGGCGGTGGAGGGCAGGGTAGCCGCCCTGGCTCGCGCCCATACCCTGCTGACCGAATCCCGCTGGGTTGGGGCCGACCTGACGGCCATGCTGTGCGGCGAGCTGGCGCCCTTCATGGGCAGCGGCGGCAGCAACCGGGTGGTGTTCGACGGGCCGCCGGTGACGGTGACGCCGGTCACGGCGCAGCCCCTCTCCATGGCGCTGCACGAGCTGGCGACCAATGCGGCGAAATACGGCAGCCTTTCTGTCCCCGAAGGCGCGCTCACCGTGTCCTGGCGCACCGATGCGGCGGCCGGCCGGCTGCGGCTGCTCTGGGCCGAGGCCGGCGGGCCGGGCATCGCCAATGCGCCCCGCCGCAGCGGCTTCGGCTCCCGCGTCATTCAGACCACCATCCGCGAGCAGCTCGGCGGCGAGGTGGAGTTCCATTGGGAACCCTCCGGCCTTGTATGCGCCCTCGACCTGCCGCTGCACCGCGCCACGGCGCGGGACATGGTCTAGCGCCGTGGTCTCCGGTCAGCGAAATCGAGGGGCTGAATGGCCATCATCCTGATCCTGGACGACCGCGCCACCAACCGGAACATCTATGCCAGGCTGGCCACGGCGATCGAGGAGGGCATCTCGGTGGAGGTCTTCGCCGAGCCGCTCGACGCGCTGGAATGGCTGGAGCACAACCGGGTCGACCTGGTCATCACCGACTACCGGATGCCGGGGATGGACGGCGCCGAGTTCACCCGCCGCTTCCGCGCCATGCCGGGCGGGCGGCAGGTGCCGGTCCTGGTCATCACCGCCTATGACGACCGGAGCTACCGCCTCCGCGCCCTGGATGCCGGCGCCACCGACTTCCTGCAGAGCCCGGTGGACCACTTCGAGCTGGTGACGCGGGCCCGCAACCTGCTGGCCCTCGGCCGCCAGGCCCGGGGCGGGGAGGCGCCGCCCAACGGCCCGGACCAGCCCTGGCGGCATGGAAGCGAGGGCCTGGCGCGCATCCTGGATGCGATCCCGGCCCGCATCAGCCTGGCCGACCGCGAAGGGCGCTGCCTCTACGCCAATGCCGCCTGCGCCGCCGAGGCCGGGCTGGCCCCGGCCGAACTGCCCGGCTGCAGCGCCAGCCTCCTGTTCGGCCCGGAGCGGGGCGAGCGGAGCCGGCAACGGGATCTGGCAGTCTTCGCATCCGGCAGCGCGCTGCCCACCTATCGGGAGGAGGTCGCCGGCCGCTGGCTGCTGACCTGCAAGACGCCGCTGCGGGATGCAGCGGGCAATGTCGTCGCGGTCCTCACCACCTCCTTCGAGGTGCCGGGGTCGGCGCCGGACCTGTCCGGCCGGGCGCGGCCGGATAACCTGCACGGCCCCGCCGGTGGCTGACGCCTCGCCCGGCAGCCCGCCGCAGCCAGAGGCCGGCAGGCGCTGGGGCCAGGCGCGCAGCGAGCTGGAGATGAGCCGCAACCGCCTCGGCTTCGGGCTGGCGATCGGGCTCTATCTCCTGACCATCGGGCGCCCGGTTGCCGATCCCGCCATGGCCGGCCTCGCCTGCTGGGGCGGCCTCGCCTTCGCGGGCTTCCTCCACTGCCGGCTATGGCCGGAGCGCAGCCGGATGCGGCGGGGCGTCGCGCTGCTGCTCGACATGGGCTTCCTTTCCTGGTTCCTGCATATCGGGGGTGCGGTCGCGGCGCCCTTCTTCCCGGTCTATATCTGGGTCGCCCTCGGCAACGGCTTCCGCTTCGGCAATCGCTGGCTGCTGGCGGCCATGGCGCTCTTCGTCGCCGGCTTCGGCTGGGTGGCGCTGGCGACCCCCTTCTGGCAGGCGCAGCCGCATCTCGTCGCCGGGCTGCTGCTCGGCCCCTGCATCCTCGGCCCCTATGCGGCGGTGCTGATCCGCAAGCTGTCCCAGGCGAAGCGGCAGGCGGAGCTGGCGAGCGAGGCGAAGAGCCTGTTCCTGGCCAGCGTCAGCCACGAATTGCGCACGCCGCTGAACGCGATCATCGGCATGGGCGGGCTGCTGCGGGAATCCCGCCTGGATGCGGAACAGCAGGAGATGGCGCGGACCATTGACGGCGCCGCCCGGTCCCTGCTCTCGCTCATCGACGGCATCCTCGACTTCTCCCGCATCGAGGCCGGGGCCACGGCGGTGCGGCCGGAGGAATTCGACCTCCTGGCGCTGCTGGCAGAGGTGCGGCGCCTGCTGCTGGTCCAGGCGCGGGAGAAGGGGCTGGACCTCCGCATCCATGTCACGCCCCGGCTGCCGGCCCGCATCCTCTGCGACCGCGGGCATCTGCGCGACATCCTGCTGAACCTCGCCGGCAATGCGGTGAAATTCACCGAGTCCGGCGGGGTGGTGATCGCCGCCGATGCGGAGGAGCCGGCGCCGGGACTGCTCCGCCTGCGCTTCGAGGTGACGGATACCGGCATCGGCATCCGGCAGGAGGCGCTCGGCCGGATCTTCGAGCATTTCGCCCAGGCGGATGCGAGCATCGCCAGCCGCTTCGGTGGCACCGGACTGGGTCTGGCGATCTGCAAGGGCCTGGTGCGGCTGCTGGGCGGCGAGATCGGGGTGGAGAGCCAGCCCGGCCAGGGCAGCACCTTCTGGTTCACTGCCGATGCGCGGCGCGCGGCGGGGGAGGGGGAGCAGCACCCGCCCGCCGGCCTCGCCGTCCTGATCGAGACGGCGGGGCCCGCGGCGGCGATGCCGCTCCACAACGGCCTCACCGGCCTTGGGGCGGAGGTGGCGTCGCGGATGATGGAACCGGCGGCGATGGCGCGGCTCTGGGGGGAGGGCGCCGCGCCGGCGCATCTGCTGCTCTGCGAGCGCCAGGATGGTGGCGCCGGGGCGGAGCGGCTGCGCATCGCCATCGGCGGGGCGACGACGGAGGGGCTGCCGCCGCCGGAGATCCGGCGCCGGGCGGCGATGCTGCTGCCGGCGCATCCTTCCCCGGCGGAATTGCAGGCGGCGATGCGGGTCGCGGCGGCGCTTCTGCTGCCGGAGGCGCAGCCTGACGGGCGCCAGCCCTTGGCGCCGTCGGCGCGGCGCGGGCTGCGGGTCCTGGTGGCGGACGACAACCGGGTGAACCGCCGGGTGGTGCAGAAGATCCTGGAGCGCGCGGGCCATGCCGTGCAGCTCGCCGGCAATGGCGAGGAGGCGCTGGACGCGCTGGAGGCCGGCGGCTTCGACCTGGTGCTGATGGATGTGAACATGCCGGTGCTCGACGGCATCGAGGCGACCAAGCTCTACCGCTTCGCCGCCCTCGGCCGCCCGCATCTGCCGATCCTTGGCCTGACCGCCGATGCGACGCCGGAGGCGGCGCGGCGCTGCCGGGAGGCGGGGATGGATGCCTGCCTGACCAAGCCGGTCGAGCCGGCGCGGCTGGTCGAGGCAGTGGAGAGCCTTGCCCGGCCATCCGCCGAATCCAGCCCCGTGGTGGCGGAGGTGCCCACCATCGCCTCGCATCCCCGCTTCCGCCCCGCCATGCCGGCGCTGGATCCGCAGGTGCTGGCGGATCTGGAGGCGCTGGGCGGCCCCGATTTCGTCGCCGGGCTGACCGAGGACTTCCTGCAGGAGGCGGTGCAGCTCCTGCAGGCGATGCGGGTCGCCGCCGGCCAGGGCGATGCGCGGCGCTTCCGGGCGGAGGCGCATGCCCTGCGCAGTAGCGCCGCTAATATGGGCGCCAGGGCGATCCACGAACTCTGCGGTGCGGCGGAGGCGATGGATGCGGCGGCGATCGCCGCTGCCGGCGCGCGGCAGGTCGCCCTGCTGGCCGCCGAGCTGGAGCGGGTGCGCGAGGCGCGGCCGGCGGTCCCGGCCCGCGCGGGCTGCCGCTCCTGACGCGGCGGCGTCAGCAGGCCGCCGCCACCGCCCCCGGCTGCGCCGCGATGCGCCGGTCCTGCGCCGCGGCCAGGCGGGCCATGCGGCGCAGGTCCGGCGCGGTCAGCCGCATCGCGGCTTCGGCCCAGACCTCCACCACCTCCTGCAACTCCTCCAGCGTCACCGGGTCCACGCGGCGGCGTGCGCGATAGGTGGCATGATGTGCGTTGTGCCAGCGGGAGGTGCGGTCGATGTGGTCGAGCAGCGCCTCCTCGCCCTCGCCATCCGGGGCAAGGATGTCCACCAGTCCCATCGCGTGCAGCTCCTCCGCCGAGTGGAGGCGGCCGCCGAGGATCATGCGCTCGGCCTCCGCGCGGCCGATGCGGCGCGACAGGAAGCTGTAGGCGCCCATGCCGGGGAAGAGGTTGAACAGCACTTCCGGCAGACCGAATTTCGCGCTGCGCTCGGCCACGATCAGGTCGTGCGAGAGCGCGCATTCGAAGCCGCCGCCCAGCGCATCGCCCTGCACCAGGGCGATGGTCACGACCGGCAGGCCGAAGCCCGTGTGGTTGCGGTGGATCGCCTCCACCGCGGTGCGGCCGTAGCGGCGCAGCCCGGCGAGGTCGCCCTTGGCGATCAGGCGCCGGAACAGGCCGAGATCGCCGCCGAGATTGAAGATGCCGGGAATGGCCGAGGCGCAGGCGAAGTAGCGGACCGGCGGATCCGGATCCGCGCCGCCGCGGAACAGCCGGGCGACGGACTCCTGCATGGCGGCGATGTCTCGCAGCAATTCCGGGCTGAAGCAGGGCCGCCCCTGAGGCCGCAGCCGGCACCAGAACAGGCGGCGCCCGGCATCCAGATCAACCTCCAGCGTCGCATAGGTGGAGGACCGGACGGCAGCCTGGGTGGTTGCCAGCGGGGGCGGGAAGCTGGCGGGCGGGAAGCCAAGGGCGGCCTGCGCCATGCCGCCGGCCGGCGAGACTCGGATGGAGGTCATGAGCGGAATCCTCGACGGGTCGCCCCGGCCAGGGCTGCGCGGGCCTGCCTGCGGGCGATGCGATGGAAGCGGCGCCGCAGAGGAGGTTAGATGGTCACGGGAATGTTATACAATAGTATTTACAATTGGAGTTGAAATTGAGACTGTGGCTGCCGCCCGGCCTGTGCCTTGTGGGCGGCAGCCGCCCCCCGGATCACTGCGCGAGGCCGTCAGCCGGTGCCGCCTCCGCGGGTGGCGGGGCCGGGGGCGGCGCGGCGGCGCCGGATCCGCCACCCTCCCGCATCTCCCGCGTGAAGCTGGCGCGCAGCGCGGTGAGTTCCTGGCGCTGCCGGTCGAGCCGCGCCTCGGCCTCGGCGACCTGCCGGCCGAGATCCTCGCGCCGCCGCTCCATCGTGGCGACCTCGTCCCGCAGCGCCTGGTGCTGCTGCCGGAGCTGAGCCTGCTCCTGCCGCGCCGCCTCGGTCCCGTCGGAGAGCTGCCGCGCCTGCACCTCCAGCTGGCGGATCCGGCCATCGGCCGCCTCGGCCGCCTGGGTTGCCCCGGCGAGGCGGCTTTCCAATTCGGCCAGCGCTGCGCGCCGGGACTGGAGCTCGGCGCCCGCCGCCTCGCTGTCGGCCCGCAACTGCGCCAGCCGGCGCTCCTCCTGCGCGGTGCTGTCGCGCAGTCCGCTCAATTGCTGCTCGCTGGCTGCGATGGCGGCGCGCAGCTCGGCGCTGCGGGCCTCAAGGGACTGGAGCGCCCGGGCGGCATCGTCGCGGGCGGCGGCGAGACGGTCATGTTCCGCCTGTGCCTGCCCCATCGCGACCTGCCGTTCGCCCAGCTTCCGCTCCGCCTCGGCAAGGCCGGCGCGCAATTGCTCCAGCCGGCGCTCCGCCTCGCCGGCCGAGCCGGTCAGCTCGGCTATGCGCGTCTCCAGGCCGCGCAGCCGGACGGCCGCCTCATCCGCCGCCTTGCCGGTGCTGGCCAGCCGGGCCTCGGTCTCGGCCACCGCGGCGCGGCGGGCGGCAAGGTCGCGTTCCGCCGCGCCGGCATCATTGCGCAGCCCCGCCAGCCGCCTTTCGGCTTCCGCCACCTCCTGCTGCCGCTGTGCCAGGGACTGCTGCGCCTGGCCGAGTTCGCCGCGCAGGGCCTGCAGCCGCCGGTCCTCCGCGGCCACCTCCTCGCGCAGCCCGGCGAGCCGCCGCTCCTCGGCCGCCGCCCGGCTGCGGAAGCCGTCGATCCGCCGCTGCTCCGCCCCGGATCCCTCGCGCAGTTCCGTCAGGCGTCGCTCCGAGGCCGCCATCTGGTCGCGCAGCTCGGCGAGGCGGCGGTCCTGGGCCGCGGTGCGGTCGCGCAGCTCGGCCAGGCGCTGGTCCTCGGCCGTGGCCTGGTTGCGCAGCGCCGCCAGCCGGCGTTCCTCGGCAGCGGCGCTGCCCTGGAGTTGCGCCATCCGCTGCTCGGCCGCCGCCACCCGGTCCCGCAGCCCGGCAAGCCGCCCTTCTGCCTGGGTCAGTTCCTGCTGCCGCTGCGCCAGGCTTTGCTGCGAATGGCCGGCTTCGTCCTGCAGCTCCGCCAGCCGGCGCTCATCCGCCGCCAGGCGCGCGCGCAGCGCCGCCGCCTGCTGCTCGGCCGCGCCGCGGGCGCGCCGGGCCGCCGCCAGTTCGGTGCGCGCCCGGGCCAGTTCCCGTTCGAGGCTGGCCAAGTCGCCCGCGGCACGGCGCTCCTCCGCCAGGACCCGTTCGAGCTCGGCCACGCGCTCCCCAAGCGACCGGTTGCGCGTCTCGGCCTGGGCGAGGCCCTGCTGCATCGCCTCAATGCGGCTGGTGCGCTCGATGGTCAGGCCGCAGCCGGCCAGCGGCGCTACCAGGACGGGGCCCAATGCCACCAGCATCGGCCGCGACCCGCCCGAGAATCCTGCCATCCGTCCCGCTCCCCCGCATTTGCCCCGGAACCACCCGGATACGCGCAGGGAAT
>Ga0182742_1005012_pt1 | contig 11514 bp, 12 predicted proteins | sample eDN5th37CBELigMG_FD_128880 | JGI IMG/M metagenome (GOLD analysis project Ga0182742, IMG submission 128880) | Enriched Miracle-Growth compost microbial communities from Emeryville, California, USA - eDNA 5th pass 37_C BE-Lig MG (version 2)... ... | reverse complement strand
GCCGTGGCTGTCATGCCCGGCGAGGTTGGCATTCACGCAATGCCGGGCGACGGTCGCCGCCTCCTCCTCCGGCACGCCATTGGCGGCCAGCAGCGCCCTGCCGATCTCCCGCAGCCGGTCCGCCTGAATCTTCGGCATGTCTTCCTCCCTTTCAGCGGGTGCGGGCGCGCGCGACACTCGCACGATAGTCCAGGATGCGCTGCTTCAGCCCCGGCCGGGCGGCGGAGCGGACCAGCGCGGCAAGGTCGCCATCGTCATCCGCCTGCGCCGTGCGCCGGTGCAGCGCGGCAACGGTCCGGGCATCGAGCCGCTTCGCCGCCGCGGCAGCACGGGCGATCTCCGCCTCGACCGCACCGGCCTCCAGCACCGCTGTGGCGAGGCCGGCGCGCAGCGCATCCTCGGCCGGCATCTCCGCGCCGCCAAGCAGGATCGCCCGCGCCGCGTCCCGCCCGACCAGCGCTGCCAGCCGCCCCGTGCCCAGCACCAGACCGAAGCCCGGCCCGGGGAAAGCGAAGCTGCTGCCCTGCAGGGCGATGCGGCGGTCGCAGGCGGCGAAGAGATCCGCGCCGGCGCCGAAGGTGCGGCCGGTGGCGACAGCCAGCGTCATCACCGGCGCGGCATGGATACGCTGCAGCAATTCCTCGATGCACACGAAGCGGAGCAGCAGGTCGCCATCCGACAGCGCCTCCAGATCCGAGAGGTCGAAGCCGGTGCAGAAATGCTTCCCCTCCCCGCGCAGCACGATGAGACGGCCCCTGGAGGTCACGGCCCCCTCGAAGGCATCGCGCAGCGCCTCCACCATCTCCGGTCCCAGCGCATTGCCGCGCTCCGGCCGGTTCAGGCGGAGGGTGACGACGCCATCGGCCTCTTCGGCCAGGACGGGTTCGGTGGCTGCGGTCACCAAGTATTCTCCAGATAAGCCGGAAGCCGGAAAGGTGGAGCAGTTCCGCGCCGGCGTGAAGGGCAGCTCATGCTGCGCCGCACACCAACCCTGAACAAGTAGCTTCCTAGCTATTCGCAGGCGTCCTAGTCTGTCCGCATGATCGACGGGTCTTCCCTCGCCCTGACCCAGTGGCGGCTGGGCGTGACCATCGGCCGGATCGCACGGCGCTGGCGCGGCCGGCTGGATGCCCGCATTGCCGAATTCGGCCTGACCGAGGCGCGCTGGCTGGCCCTGCTGCACCTCGCGCGCGGCGGCGAGGGGCTGACCCAGAAGCAACTCGCTGCCCGCCTCTCGGTCGAGGGCCCCACCCTGGTCCGCACCCTGGACTGGCTGGAGCGCGAGGGGCTGGTGGAGCGGCGCGAGGCCGCGCATGACCGCCGCGCCAAGACCCTGCACCTGACCCGCAAGGCCCTCCCGCTGATCGGCCGGATCGAAGCCGCCGCGACCGAGGTCCGGGCCGAGATCCTGGCCGGCATCCCGGAGGCCGAGCTGGCCGCCTGCCTGCATGTGCTGGAGCGCGTGGCGGAACGCGTAGGCGCCTGCCTCCCCGGCACTGCCCCGGCTGCGGAACAAGAGGAGCCGGCAGATGGACATCGGGTCGCCTAGCGTCCAGCCCCGCGAGGTGGCCGCCCTGGCTTTGCGGCGGAACCGAGCCTGGCAGCGCCTGCGGCTCGGCGCCTTGCTGGCCGTCCTGCTCGCCGGGCTGGCCGGGGCCGCCTGGTTCGTCCACCGCCTGGTCACCCTGGTCTTCGTGGATGATGCCCGCGTGGCGGCGGATATGGTGGTTCTCGCCAGCCGCGTCCCGGGCTGGGTTTCCGAGGTCCGGGTCATCGCCGGCGACCGGATCCCCGCGGGGGAGGTGCTGGTCCGCATCGACAGCCGCGACTCCGCCCTGGCGGTGCAGGAGATCGAGGCGCGTCTCGCCAGCCTCGCCGCGCGGCGGCGGGAGCTGGAGGCGCGAATCGCCATGGTGGACCAGCAGACCGAAAGCCAGCAGGCCTCCAGCCGCGCCAAGCTGGAAGCAGCCCGCGCTGCCCTGCCGGCGGCGGAGGCCGAGCGGATCTTCGCCGAATCGGAATTCGAGCGCGCGAACCGGCTGATGGCGACCGGCAGCGGCACCCGCCAGCGGCACGACCAGGCACGCAGCGCGCTCGATACCGCCCGCCAAAAGGTCCTCGGCGCCCAGGCGGAGATCCGCAATGCCGAGGCCCAGCTCGCCGCCGCCGCGGCGGCGCGGGAGGAGCTGAACGTGCTGCGCCGGCAGCTCGAAGCCCTGGAGCCGCAGGAGCGGGAGTTGCAGGCGCAGCGGGATCGGGCAGCCCTGGATCTGCAGGACCGCACCATCCGCATGCCCTTCGACGGCGTGGTGGATCGCGTCTTCGCCGATGCCGGCGAGTACGTCACGCCGGGCCAGCGCCTGCTGATGGTGCATGACCCGTCGAAGGTACGGGTGGAGGCCAATGTGAAGGAGACGGAGATCCGCCATTTCCGCCCTGGCACCCCGGTGCGGCTGACGGTGGACGCCTTCCCTGGCCGGCGCTTCGAGGGCGTGGTGGAGCGCGTGGCCGGCGCTGCCACCAGCGAATTCGCCCTGCTGCCGGCGCCAAATCCCAGCGGCAATTTCACCAAGATCACCCAGCGCCTGCCGATCCGCATCGCCCTGCAGCCGCCGCCGGAGAACGATATGCTCCGCCCCGGCATGATGGTCGTGGTCGAGGCCGCGCGTGAGTGACGCCCCGGCGCCCCGCGCGCAGAGCGTGGAGGCGCTGTTCCTCCGCTATGGCCCGGCCTATCGCTGGCTCGTCACCGTCACGGCGATGATCGGCACCATCGCCACCATCCTCTCCTCCACCATCACCAATGTCGCGCTGCCGGAGGTGATGGGCGCCTTCGGCATCGGCCAGGACCAGGCGCAGCTCCTCTCCACCGGCTTCCTCGCGGCAGTCACCGGGACCATGCTGCTGAATGCCTGGGCGGTGGAGAGCTTCGGCTGCCGCCTGACCTATGTGGCGGCGGTGGCAGTCTTCGTGATCGGCTCCGCTGTCTCCGGCTTCGCGCAGAACGAAGGCATGCTGATCGCCGGCCGCGTCATGCAGGGCGGCGCGGCAGGGTTGCTGCAGCCGCTGGCGATGCAGCTCATCTTCCAGGTCTTCCCGGCGGAGCGCCGCGGCTCCGCCATGGGGATCTATGCGGTCGGCGTGGTGCTGGCACCGGCCCTCGGCCCGACCATCGGTGGGCTTCTGGTGGACGATCATGGCTGGCGGTCGGTCTTCTTCCTGGCCGTGCCCGTCTCGCTGGTCGGGCTTGGCCTCGGCATCGTCTTCATGCCGGACCGCGCGACGGAGGGGCCCCGGCGGCCCTTCGACTGGCTCGGCTTCGGCCTGCTGGTCCTGGCGCTCTTCGCCCTGCTGACAGGGTTGTCGAGCGGGCAGCGGGAGGGCTGGGGCTCGAACCGCGTCATGTCCGAACTGGCCCTTGCGGGCGCGGCAGCACTGGGTTTCGTGCTGTGGGAATTGCGGGCCAGCGCGCCGCTGCTCAATCCGCGGCTCTTCGCCAACCGCGGCTTCGCCGGGGCCTCGGCGGTGGCGCTGGTCTATGGCGCCTGCATCTTCGGCACCACCTATCTGGCGCCGCTCTTCGTTCAGGTGGTGCAGGGCTATACCGCGACGCGGGCCGGGCTGCTGCTGATGCCGGCGGGGCTGGTGATGGTGATCGTCTTCCCCATCGCCGGGCGGCTGGCGGATCGCCTCCCCGCCTGGCAGCCGATCACCCTCGGCCTGCTGTTCTTCGCCCTTTCCTGCTGGCTGATGGCGGCGGTGGATACGGACACGCCCTTCTGGACCCTGGCAATCTGGATCCTCATCGGCCGCATCGGGTTGGGCCTGGCGATGCCCAGCATGAATGCGGGGGCGCTGCGCGCCCTGCCGCCGCGCTGGCTTGGCCAGGGCGCGGGGGCGATCAATTTCGCCCGGCAGATGGGCGGGGCCCTGGGGGTGAACCTGCTCTCCATCCTGCTGGAGCAGCATACGGAATTCTATGCGCAGACCATGGTCACGACGCAGGACGGCACCGCCGGCTCGGCGACGCTGGAATTCCTGCGCATGGCCGATGGCCTGCTGCGGCAGGACGGCGTGCCTGACACGCAGCGCCTGGGCGGAGCCTATGACGTGCTGAGCCGCGTGGTGCAGGCCCAGGCCGGCATGCTCGGTTTCCGCGACAGCTTCATGGCGGTGGCCGTGGCCTGTCTGGTTGCCATGCTGCCAGCCCTGGCCATGCGCCAACGGGCGAAGCGTGCCGCACCCGTGGGGTAGTCCACTCTTGACGACGAAGGGCTGCCGGGGCAGGGACAGGCAAATGCGCCGGACCCGAACCGGATCACAGCGGCACTGAGCCACGCTCAGCATCCGTTGATTGTGCAGGCACGGTCTCGTGCCGCGGCATCGGGGGAATTCCCGGCAAGCTATCGACCCGGCTGTGGCATGGAGAGGCCATGATCGCCACTTCCGCCCCTTTCGCGCCCCGCCCCGAATGGGCCGATCCGGAGGGTGCAGCGGCGATCACCGCGACCGGCGGCACCGTGCACTGGCTCCGCGCCAGGGATGGCCTGCCGCTGCGTGCTGCCTATTGGGGCGGCAAGGATGGTAGGCCGCGCGGCACCATGCTGCTGCTCAACGGCCGGGCCGAGTTCATCGAGAAGCATCTGGAGACCGTCGCGGAACTGCGCCGCCGCGGCTTCTCGGTCTGGACGCTCGACTGGCGCGGCCAGGGGCGGTCCGGCCGGCTGCTGCCGGATCCCAACAAAGGCCATGTCCGGGACTTCGCCGATTATGTGGCGGATCTGGCGCAATTGGTGCGGGAGAAGGTGGAGCCTTCGCTGGCTGGCGGGCCTCTGCTGCTGCTGGCGCATTCCATGGGCGGGAACATCGCCCTGCGCTATCTCGCCGCGTATCCCGGACTGGTCCGGCGCGCGATCCTGAGCGCGCCGATGATCGACTTCCAGCGGAATGGCATGCCGCTGCAGCGGGCACTGGCGCTCACCGGCCTGATCTGCGCCCTGCCGGGGATGGCAGGCTGCTATAACGGCGGGCACCGGCGGGCGATCCGCGCTGCCCATGCCAGCGTCGAGACCAATCCCTTCACCACCTGCCCGCTGCGCTTCGCCCGCACCGCAGCCTGGCTGGCGCATGACCCGCGGCTACGCATTGGCGCCGCCACCTGGGGCTGGTCGCGGGCGGCACTGCGCTCGGTCGCCGCTCTGGCGGATCCGGATCTGCCGGGCCGGATCGCCATCCCGGTCCTGTTGCTGGCAGCGGAGGATGAGCGGATCACCGACAATGCGACGATCACGCGCTTCGCTGCGGCGCTGCCCCAAGGCCGGCTGGAGGTGATCCCCGGCGCACGGCATGAGCTGCTGGGCGAGGCCGACGCACCGCGCGCCCGGTTCTGGCAGATTTGCGATGCCTTCCTGGAGGCATCGCCCGAGCGGCCGCCGGCCGAGGCAGCGACCGCCATGCCGGGCGGGTAAGGGGAAAGCCCCTCAGCCCTCCAGCTTGCGCGCCTGCTCCGCCTCGTCGAAGCCGCGCTTGATGAGCGAGAGGATAAAGAGCACCCCGAAGCCGAACAGGCCAAGGCCGAACAGGCTCATCCCGTCATCGCGGGCAATGCCGGCCGCCAGCAGGCCGATCAGGGCGATGACGGCCGAAGCGGCCATGAACAGCATGCGGCTGAGGGGGAAATGCGAGGTGGTCATCGGCGGGGTTCCTTCCGGGGAAGATCGTCGAACAGGATACGGCTGGCCGCGCCGTCCAGATCCTCGTACTGGCCGCTGCGCAGCGTCCAGACGAAGCCGAGCAGGGCCAGCAGGCCAAAGCCGAGGGCGAGCGGCACGAGCAAGGTAAGGGCGGTCATGGGCGGGCCTCCCTGCTGACGCGAAGCGCGTTGAGGATGACGATGATCGAGGAGGAGGCCATCACCAGCGCCGCGATCAGCGGCGTGGCGAGGCCGAGCATGGCGGCTGGCACGGCCACCACGTTATAGGCCAGGCTGAAGCCGATATTCTGCCGTGCCGCCTGCTGCGCCCGCCGCGCCGTGGCAACCGCGGCCGGGAGCGCCGACAGCCCCTCAGCCTGCAGCACCAGATCGGCCGCGGACTGCGCCAGGTCGGTGGCGCCGGCAGGGCTGGCAGAGGCATGGGCCAGGGACAGCGCCGCCGCATCATTGATGCCGTCGCCAAGCATCAGCGGACGCTTGCCCTCGGCGCAGAGCGCGCGGATGCGCTCCGCCTTGTCCTCCGGCGTCACCCGCGCCTGCCAGCTTCCGATGCCGGTCGCCTGCGCAGCCTCCGCCACGGCGGGGGCGCCATCGCCGGAGAGCAATTCGGTGGAGAGGCCAAGGCGGTGCAGCGCCGCCACCGCCTCCGCCGCATCCGGGCGCAGCCGGTCGGCGAAGCGGAAGGCGACCGGGGCGGCATCCGGCCCCTCACGGAACCAGAGGATCAGGCTTTCCTCCGGCGCCTCCACGCCGCAGAAGGCGGCGCTGCCCAGGCGCGCGGCGCCGTGGCGCAAGCCCTGGCCGGGGATCTCCTCCACCCCCGGCGCGGCCGGGACCGGGCAGGCGCGGGCCAGCGCCCGGGCCAAGGGGTGGCGGCTGTTCGCCGCCAGCGCCGCTGCGGCGGCCAGAGCCTCGGGCGGCCGGGACGGGTCGGGCAGCAATTCGGGGCGACCCATGGTCAGGGTGCCGGTCTTGTCCAGCACCGCATGGTCACAGGCCGCCAGCCGCTCCAGTGCCGTGGGCGAGGTGACCAGCACGCCGCGGCGGAACAGCGAACCCACCGCCACCACCTGCACCGCGGGAACGGCGATAGCCAGGGCACAGGGGCAGGTGATGATGAGTGCGGCCACGGCCGGCACCAGCGCCTCCTGCCAGGAGACGCCCACCCCTAGCCACCAGCCGAGGAAGGTGGCCGCCGCCACCGTATGCACCACCGGCACATAGAGCCGCGCCGCGCGGTCGGCGATGGAGACATAGCGGCCGCGTGCCTGCTCGGCCTGTTCCAGCAGCCGCGCCATTGCGGCCAGCGAGCCATCCTTGGCCGCGGCGGTGACCCGCAGCACGAAGGCGCTGCCCATGTTCACCGCGCCGGCCGGCAGCGGCGCATCGGCGGCGAAGCGGCGCGGCAGGCTCTCGCCCGTGCTGGCGGAGGTGTCGAGCAGCGCCTCGCCCGATTCCAGCACGCCGTCGAGGCGCAGCCGCTCCCCGGCAGCGATCAGCAGGCGGTCGCCGGGGCGGACGGACTCGACCGGCACCGTGCGGGTCTCGCCGGTGGGGGTGAGCAGCGCGACCTCACCCGACTGCAGCGCCAGCAACTCGGCGCAGACCTGGCGGACGCGGCGCCGCGCCCCGCGATCCAGCACCCGTCCAGCGAGCAGCACGGCCAGCAGCGCCGTCGCGCCGTCGAACCAAGTATAGGGGCCGTTGCGCAGCGTCTCCGACAGGCTCATCGCCGTGGTGGCGAGGACGCCGAGGGAGATGGCAAAATCCATGTTGACCCGCCCGGCCCGGATCGCCGACCAGGCGGAGCGGTAGAAGGGCATCCCCGCTACCAGCACGGTCGGCAGCGCGATCAGCGCCGCCAGCCAGTGCATCAGGGAGCGCGTCCCCTCGCCCATATCCGTGCCGACCCAGACGGCAACGGAGACGAGCATCACATTCATCGAGCCGAAGGCGGCGATGCCCAGGGCGCGCAGCAGCGCCTGGCCTTCCGCATCCTCGACGGCGCGCAGGCAGGCCGGCGACCAGGGCACGACATGGAAGCCGAGGCGCGCCACCAGCGCCGCCAGCGCATCGGCGCGCTCTGCCGGGCCGCGCCAGGTGATGGAAAGGCGCCGCGTGCTCAGGCCGGCGCGGGCGCGCAGGACATCCGGCTCGGCGGCCAGGGCCTGTTCCAGCAGCCAGACGCAGGCACCGCAGGTCAGGCCGGAGACCATGAGATCCAGGCTGTGCTCCTCCCCGCCCCGCTCCGGCCGCGCATGGGTGGCGAAGCGGATGGCCGGGGGCGCATCGGCAGGACGAAGCTCGCCGGAGGCCGTCTCCCGCCGCCGATAGAAGGCTTCCAGGCCAAGGCCGGCGATGAGCGCATGCGCGCCCTCGCAGCCGGTGCAGCAGAAGCGGCCGGCACCGGGCGCGACCGGGGCGCCGCAATGGGCGCAACCGGCGACGGAGAGGCCGGGCTCGGCGGGTTCCAGGGTGGCGGGGAGTGCGGTCACGGCAGCATCAGCCTCCGCTGCACTTGCAGGCGAGAGCCATCCGGGCGCTTCAGGGTCAGCCGCGCCTCCCACTGGCCGGGCTCCGGCACCTGGGCAGCGGCGGTCCAGGCGCCCGGGCCGGAGGGCTGGAAGGAGAGCAGCAGTTCCCTGCCCTCCAGCGGTCGCAGCAGGATGCCGGTGACCGCGGTATCCGCGGGCAGCGGCGCGCCGTCGCGGTCGTGGGCTTGGAGGGCGAGGCGGTCAGCCGCCCAGGATACCTCCGCCGACCAGCCGAGGGCGCGCTGCCGGGCCGCCTCCTCCAGGATGTGGTTGTAGGTGCGGCCGCGGTCATAGGCCTGGCCGACGGTGGTGCCGGTGAAGGTGGAGACGGCGGCGGTGATGAGCACGCCGTTCACCGCGATCACCAGCAGCATGCCGCCGACGAAGACCCAAGGGATCCACCGGCCGCGCCGGGATGGAAGGGTCGTGGCACTCATGGCTTCGGTCCGAGGAAGACGCTGTGCTGGCTGGCGAGGCTGCGGTCGCCGGCCGGCTCCAGCAAGCGAATCGTGACATCCGTGCTGTCCGCCTGCGGCAGCGCCCCGGCAGGGATGGTCACCAGCAGCCGCCATTCGGCCACGCCGTCCGGCTTGGTGGTGACCAGCGGGCGGCCGGCGGCATCGCTGGCCTCGCTGCCCACCACCTGCAGATGCGTGCCCTCGGGCAGGCCCTCCACCGTCACGGCGAGGGTCGCCGCCTCATGCCGCCGGTCGGAGAGCTTCAGCGTGTAGCTGTTGCGCAGGCTGCCGTCGGAGAGCTTGACGAAGAGCGGCGCGCGGTCGCGCAGCACCTCCAGCCCGACCGGCTGGCGCAGTGCCAGGCCAGCCAGCATCGCCCCGGCCACCACGCAGAGCACGGCGACATAGAGGTAGGTGCGCGTACGAAGGATGCGCGGTGCCTGCCGCGCCGCCATGCCCGGCCCGCGCCGGGCGGCGCCGGGGGGCAGCATCGCGGTCGCGGCCTCGGAGGCGGCGAGGTTGTTCAGTGTCTCGAAGGCAATCAGCCCCTCGGGACGGCCGAGCTTCGTCATGATGCTGTCGCAGGCATCGATGCAGAGGCCGCAGCCGATGCAGGAGAGCTGAACCCCGTCACGGATGTCCACCCCGGTCGGGCAGACATTCACGCAGGCCCGGCAGTCCACGCAGTCGCCAGCGCCGGCGGCGCGAGCCTTGCCGCGCGGCTCGCCGCGCCAGCCGCGGTAGGAGACGATGAGGCTATCCGCGTCCATCATCGCGGCCTGGAAGCGCGGCCAGGGGCACATATAGGTGCAGACCTGCTCCCGCGCCCAGCCGGCCAGCAGGTAGGTGGTGCCGGTGAACAGGCCGAAGAAGCCGAGCACCGCCAGCGAGACATCCCCTGCCAGCGCATCGCGCAGCAGGGTCGGCGCGTCGTTGAAATACATCACCCAGGCGCCGCCGGTCAGCATGGCGATCAGCAGCCAGGCACCGTGCTTCGCCAGCTTGCGCGCGCGGTCCGACCAGTCCCAGCGCGGCTTGCGGTCGCGCCGCATCCGGGCATTGCGGTCGCCCTCGATCAGCCGCTCCACCCACATGAACAGGTCGGTCCAGACCGTCTGCGGGCAGGCGAAGCCGCACCAGACCCGGCCGAAGAGCGAGGTGGCGGCGAAGATCGCCACCGCGCCCAGCACCAGAAGACCGGTGAGGTAGTAGACCTCCTGCGGCCAGAGCTCGATCCAGAAGAAGAACAGGCGGCCATGCGCCATGTCCACCAGCACCGCCTGGTCCGGCTGGCCGGGACCGCGGTCCCAGCGCAGCCAGGGGAGGAGGTAGTAGACGGCGAGGCAGAAGGCCAACACCGCCCATTTCGCCCGGCGCACCCGGCCCTGCACCGCCTGCGGATAGACCCGCACGCGATTGGCATAGAGCGGCGTGGACACCTCCTCCAGCTCATGGCGGTCCGGTGCATCGAGCATACCCATGGCAGTCGTCCTTATTCCGTGCCGCCAAGGCTGTGGATGTAGACGGTGAGCATCCGGATCACCGCCGGGTCGAGCCGCTGGCCCCAGGCCGGCATCACGCCGCCGCGGGCATAGGAGATGGAGCGGACGATGCTCGCCTTGTCGCCGCCATAGAGCCAGACTTGGTCGTTCAGGCGCGGCGCGCCGACCTCATGGCTGCCCTGGCCCTGATCGCCGTGGCAGGCAGCGCAGTTCTCGGCATAGATGGCGGCGCCGCGGCTGGCGGCCTCGGCATCCGTCGCGCGGCCGGTCAGGGACAGCACATGCTCCGCGACATCGTTCACCTGCGCCGCGGTCAGCATGCCGTCGGCCAGGAAGCGCGGCATCTGGCTGGTGCGGGTCTCGGGGTCCTCGGCCGCACGGATGCCGTGGCGGATCGTCTGCTCGATATCGGCGGGCTTGCCGCCCCAGATCCAGTCGTCATCCGCCAGGCTGGGGAAGCCGCCCTGCGCGCCCTGGCCACCCGCGCCATGACAGCCGGCGCAGGTATTGGCGAAGGCGGCGCGGCCGCCGGCCACGGCATAGGCGCGCAACTCGGGATCGGCCAGCACCTGCTCGATCTCGGTCTGCCGCAGGCGTTCCAGCATCGGCTCGGTCGCGGCGCGGTGCGCGGCCAGGGCCTGCTCGCCCTCTCCGCGCCCGGTGTAGCCGAGCAGCCCCGTCGCGCCGGTGAAGGGCAGCGCCGGATAGAGGATGCACCAGACCACCGCGAAGACGATGGTGGCGTAGAAGGTCCACAGCCACCATTTCGGCAGCGGCGTGTTCAGTTCCTTGATGCCGTCCCATTCATGGCCGGTGGTCTGCCGGCCGGTGACGGCATCGTGCTCGATCTTGTTCGCCATGATGGCGGTTCCCTTGTCCCCGGCGCCTCAGGCGTCGTCGCGCAGCGGGATCCGGCCCGCGCGCTCGAAATGCTGGCGGCGGCTGGGCCACATGGCCCAGGCGACGATCCCGCCGAACAGCAGGAAGAACCAGACGACCCAGAGAGTCGCCAAGGTGGAGTGCAGCGACTGGAGATCCACGGTCATCACCCCCTACTGCTGGCGCACCTGCTCGGGCGTTACCTCGGTGAAGTCCACCAGAGTGCCGAGCATCTGCAGATAGGCGACCAGCGCGTCCATCTCCGTGATCCGCTGCGGATCGCCGTCGAAATCCGCCTGGCGCGCCTTGGCATAGCGGCTGGACAGGCCGCTGCCGTCCTGGTCCGGCTTGGCCTGCGCCTCCAGATCGGCGCGGGCGTTCTGGATCATCTCCTCGGTATAGGGCACGCCCACATTGCGCAGGGCCCG
>Ga0182742_1005011_pt1 | contig 11516 bp, 12 predicted proteins | sample eDN5th37CBELigMG_FD_128880 | JGI IMG/M metagenome (GOLD analysis project Ga0182742, IMG submission 128880) | Enriched Miracle-Growth compost microbial communities from Emeryville, California, USA - eDNA 5th pass 37_C BE-Lig MG (version 2)... ... | reverse complement strand
TGCCAAGAACAGACCTTCCTTCTAAGCATCAGGAGCAGCAACCATCGTATTGTCGCCTTTGTTAGCGGCATCGCCCGAGAACTGAGAAAGCACAGATCCGGATACGCGATGCGGTGGAGGCGTTAGACCAGCTCCGACCTCGACTCTCGGTGAGCTGGTCGCCCCTCCAGGTACTATCTTGAAGTTCCTGATGTGATAGACGCGATCACCTCAGAGGCTTTGTCCAAAGCAGCATCCCGATCCGTGATGCCGTGGCGCCGAGCGATGAACTGGAAGTCGTTATAAACGGCCCACACGGCACCGGCCTCGTCCTCCGAAACCAGCAGTCGCACCGGCCAGTCGATCCCTGCATCCGGATTGGACGTGACGAACTGCGATCCGAGTGCCGGATTGCCGAACACCAGTAGCGTCGACGGTCTCAACTTGATCCCGGCCTCGGAGGCGAGCTTCGATTGGTCGACAGCGAGGAAGAACATGATGCCCTTTGCCGCGATGTCCTGCTTGATCCGGACGATCGTTTCGTTGAACGGGTAAGCGCTCTTGAAACGGACGAGCCCATTCTCGAACACCTGTCGGGTCGGCTCCTCCGCCCTTACGCCGGCGGGCATAAGGGCGAGGGTGAACGGGATAAGGGTCGATACGGCGAGAGCCACGGTGCGCGATGGCATGGATCGGTCCTCCTGGGTTCCGCTCACAGGGTGTTCGTGAGCCACGCCGCAAGCATGGTCTCATGCATTCTCCACCTGAAATTCAGAATGGCTTTCGAGTCCATGCCGTCAGGCTATCGAAGCCCGAAGGGCAGGCTCCCGTGAGATCAGCCACAGCTCGAGCCACCCGGTTCAGCCGATCATAGACGGCGGCTATCGGCTTCATCGCAGGCCGGTATTTCACCTGTCCTTTCGTTTCCATGAGCATGGCTCGTGCGGACACCGTTGTGGCGCCGCATCACGAATGGAGGAAATATCTCATGACCAGCCGAACCACGATCAGCATTGCCGGTGCCATGGCGGCCGCCCTCGGGTACGCAACGGCAGCCCATGCCGAGCCCAAGCCGCCGCCGACAGCCGACCAGGAAAAATGCTTCGGGATTTCCCTCAAGGGGCAGAATGACTGCGCGGCCGGCCCCGGTACCACCTGTGCCGGCACGTCCAAAGTGGATTATCAGGGCAACGCCTGGAAGATCGTCCCCAAGGGTACCTGCACCACGGTGATGGCACCGGGCGACCGCATGGGCAGCCTGCAAGCCTTGAACCGCGACCTTCCCCGGTCCTGAGTTGGGCCGCGGAAAAGAACCAGCAGACCATTGGCCGACATGTGTCAGCCTCCGGGGACAGCGTACCTGCCCCCGGCCCCTACCCTGAGCAGAGGACAGGAGGAGATCATGAACTCGCCAGCTTCTGTAGCGGCTTTCAGCCTCGCGGTGCTTCCGGCACGATCTGGACTGGGCTTGAAGCCCAGGCACTATCGGGAGATCCTCGAAACCTTGCCCCCCGTGGGTTTCTTCGAGGTTCATGCGGAGAACTATATGGGCGACGGTGGACCACCGCACCGGTACCTGGAACAGATCCGAGCCCACTATCCGCTGTCGGTGCATGGAGTGGGCTTGTCCATCGGTGGGGACCAGCCGCTCGACAAGACACATCTCGCACGCTTGCGGCGCCTGATCGAGCGCTACGAGCCCGAGTCCTTCTCCGAGCATCTCGCCTGGTCCACGCACGACACCGTATTCCTCAACGATCTGCTGCCGGTGCCATACGATGGAAAGAGCCTGAAACGGGTCTGCGAGCACATCGACGAGGTCCAGGAGACGTTGGGGCGACGCATGCTGCTGGAGAACCCAGCGACCTATATCGCCTTCGAGCAGAGCGACATGCCTGAAGTCGATTTCCTGTCCGAGATAGCGCGGCGGACCGGCTGCGGGCTGCTGCTCGACGTCAACAATGTCTTCGTCTCATCCACCAACCACGCCTATGACACCGGAGCCTATCTCGACGCCTTTCCGATTGAGCACGTCGGCGAGTTCCATCTCGCGGGTTTTGCCGAGGACCAGGATGATGCCGGGGACCGGCTCTTGATTGACGCCCATGGCACCCCGGTTGCGGACATCGTTTGGAAGCTGTTCGAGCAGGTTCTTGAGCGGACCGGCCCGGTGCCGACGCTGATCGAATGGGACAACGACGTTCCCCCATTCCCGGTCCTGATGAATGAGGCCCGGAAGGCGGATCGTGCCCTGTCGAAGGAGCGCTGCCGCCGCGCCATGCGCGCGACCGTGTGAGGCCCGTCATGATGGCGCTCCGTATGCTTCAGAAGAGATTCTCTATGGCTCTGCTCGACCGCAGGCGCGAGGTGCCGCCGGGAATTCGAGTTGCCGGGCATGGTCAGGTCAACCGACGCTTCGACGTCTACCGCAACAATGTTTTCGTCGGCCTGACCGAAGCCCTCGTGAACCGGTTCCCCGTCTGCCATGCGCTTGTCGGGGACGAATTCTTCCGCGCGATGGCGCGGGCATTCATCGAGCTGTCGCCGCCCCGCTCGCCCATCCTCATGACCTATGGCGACGACTTTGCGTACTTCGCCGATACCTTTCCGCCGGCGCGCCCGGTGCCCTATCTGGGCGATATAGCTCGGCTGGAGGCTGCGCTCACCCGCTCCTATCACGCGGCGGATGCTTCCCCCCTGACGGTGGACGAGCTTGCATCCCTTGCTCCGCGTCGATGGGAGCAGATCCACGTCGAGCTGCATCCCTCCGTGCAGATCGTGTCATCCCCGTATCCGATCGTGTCGATTTGGGAGGCGCACCTCCGCCTGGATGACCATCCGCTCATCGACAGCTCAAGGGCGGAAGATGCGCTGGTTGTCCGGCCGGATCTCGAGGTGGAGGTTCATCGCCTGCCACCGGGCGCAGCCGCCTTCCTGACGGCACTGCTGAAGGGAGCAAGTCTGAGGACGGCCGCTGACGTGGCGACGGCGCATCTGCGCTTCGATCTCATCAGCACGCTGTCGGAAATTCTCGCTTCGCGGATCATCATCGGCATTTGCAGCCCGCGAGACTAGAGCATCGAGCGGCAAAAGGAGGATACAGGGCGATGCCGACATCCTCAGTCGGATCGTTCGGTCCGACGGGAAGAACGCCCATGATACAGGTTGGCACTCTCGTCGGAGGCCAACTCTGGAAAGACGTTCCAGGATTCTGTGGCAGTCAGGCCGCATGGCGCTGATGGCCCATGTCAGCAGGTGCCCCTGCCGTATGCGTTCGCACGGCCTCGATCATGTGCCGGAGCATGTCCAGAACGGCCGCGACTGACGGGTGATCCAGGATGATATCCCCCTCTCGCGACTCGCGTGCCTCCGACGCGGCGATGATGACCGCCCGCCTCCTCTGACGGCCTCGGTATTCGTCGGCGAGGATCCATCCGTCGATGAGACTTGGCAGGTAGGCTCGCGTGTAAAGCCAATCGACAGGCCTGCTCCAGTCGCGCAAGGCTAAAAAGGCTCGCTCACCGGTCTCTGCCGTGGTGACCTGGTGGCCTGCATCCCGCAGCCTCTGCGCGAGGGTCTCGCGGAAGATGTGATTGTCGTCCACGACAAGGACATGTTGGGCTTCGCTCGTGCTCATCAAACTCTCCTTGTGCCGAGTCTGACCAATGGGGCTTCGGCTGTTTGACGTACAGAGGATGGCAGTGAGAGACCACGAGCGGAAATATCGGTGGGCTTTTGCGATCATAGAAAGGCTCTATGGACCGCGGCATTGATGGCTCTCTCAATCTTGCCGATCCACGCGTCAAGGCATCTTAGGAACGTTCGGAAGGGGTACCAGACGCGAGCTGCCCTTCTGGTCCGCGATGAGCGGCAGTGCGTGGTATCTATCATATGAGATTTCTCCTGCTTCACGAGAAACTCACGGTCGCAGAAGATCCCATAGCAGGGAGCTATGGGTTCGATGGCTTTCGGGCCTTTCAGATCCAGGCCGTCCGCTTCATCATTCGGCACCTCGTAGGCGGGGCGTATGGAACGCCCCTTGTCGATCTCCCCGGACTGAACCTACGCCCTGCTCGATTGCATGGAAAAGGAGTATTCCAAGGAAAAGCCTCCCGGATTTCTCGAACGTCTCGCCGAAGCCCCGAATGGCGACGGCCTTCGTGGTGGTGCCCGGCGCGCACATCCACAGCATCGTCATCGATCCATCCGGGCAGAATAGCGGACGTCTATGGGATTGATGGCTCCTCGGTATTTCCAGCGCGGACCGGCGGGTGGTGTGATGCCAGGGCAGGATCGGCACCTTTCGGTCCTGAACCAAAGGAGGCTCCACAATGTCCATCAAAGCTCTGGCCAATCGGGGCATTGCTCTCGCCGACGCCATTCCCGACAGCCTCGTCTCGCTGATCGCCCGCCTTGCCGCTGGCGGGGTCTTCTGGCGCTCGGGCCAGACGAAGATCGAGGGATTCCACATCAAGGATTCCACGCTCTTCCTGTTCCGCGAGGAATACATGGTCCCGCTGCTCCCGTCCGATGTCGCGGCGTACCTGACCACGTTCTCCGAGAATGTCTTTTCGGTCCTGCTGATTGTGGGTCTTGCGTCGCGCCTGTCAGCAGCCGCGCTCCTCTCCATGACGGTCGTGATTCAGGTCTTCGTCTATCCGAGCGGCTGGCCGGACCACATCCTCTGGGCCACGACCCTCCTGGTCGTCATCCGTCATGGCCCCGGCGCCCTCTCCCTCGACCACCTCCTGTTCCGCAAGCAGCAGGCCGCCGTGTTCGCCCGATGAACGCTTCACGGGATGGCTCCGGAACCCGACGAAGGGAACCTGACATGCATGACAAGCCTCACACCGGGCAGCCCCGCGTCGTGATCGTTGGCGCTGGCTTCGGAGGGCTGATGGCCGCAAAGGCCCTCGCGAAAGCGCCGGTCGAGGTCACGGTGATCGATCAACGCAACTACCATTTATTCCAGCCCCTGCTGTATCAGGTGGCCACGGCGGCGCTCTCGCCAGCCGACATCGCTTCGCCGATCCGCACGATCCTCAGAGGCCAGCGGAACACCTCCGTGATGCTCGCGAGAGTCACCGGCATCGACATGGCCTCCGGCGAGGTGGTGGGGGAAGATCGCCGGATCCCGTTCGACTATCTCGTGCTCGCGACTGGAGCCCGGCATGCCTACTTCGGCCACGACGATTGGGAGGCATTCGCGAAAGGGATCAAAACGGTCGACGATGCCACGAGCCTGCGCGGCAGGATCCTGCTGGCGTTCGAGGAGGCCGAGTTCGAGACGGATCCGGACGAGCGCGATCGCCTGCTCACGTTCGTGGTGGTCGGGGGCGGCGCGACAGGCGTCGAGATGGCGGGAGCCATCGCCGAACTGGCCGGAGAGGCGCTGGCCGACGACTTCCGCTCGATCGATCCGACCCATGCTCACATCGTCCTGATCGAAGCGGGCCCGCGCATTCTGCCGGCCTTCGAGGAGCATCTCTCGGAGGCGGCGCAGCGCTCGCTGGAAGAACTCGGGGTTGAGGTTAGGGTTTCGACCTCCGTGACAGGCTGTGATGAGATTGGCGTCTCGCTCGGGGATCTGCGCATCGGGACACGCACGATCCTCTGGGCTGCTGGTGTGCAGGCCTCGCCAGCCGGTCAATGGCTGGGGGTCGAGACAGACCGGGCGGGGCGCGTCAAGGTCGCGCCGGATCTCAGCGTGCCGGGGCACCCCAACGTCTTCGTCATCGGCGACACGGCCCACGTGCTCGCCATGGACGGAAAGCCCCTCCCGGGTGTTGCCCCCGTCGCCAAGCAGGAAGGCCGGTACGTCGCCAACCTGATCCGGTCACGCCTTGCCGGCGGGAGCCTCCCGCCCTTCCGCTACCGCGACCCGGGCTCGCTCGCCACCATCGGCCGCAAGAGAGCCGTGGTGCAGTTTCGCCGGCTTCACCTCAGCGGCTACCTGGCGTGGTGGCTCTGGAGCGTGGCGCACATCTACTTCCTGATCGGCTTCCGCAACCGGCTGGTCGTGGCGATGAACTGGGCCTGGACCTATGTCAGCTTCCAGCGCGGGACGCGCCTCATCACGGGTCCCGCTCCTGAGCTCCAAAATGGCGCTACAGAAATTGCGAGGACGGAGATCCGCCTGACGGGAGCGGCATGACGTTCACTCCGCCAACTCAAGAGGCGAAGGCTCAATCACGGCCCGCTTCTTCTCGGCACTGGCGGCGATCGCGGGCTGGCCGAGCCAGCGCGCCCGCATCGCTTCCTTGACCAGGGCGCCGACCGCGGGTGAGTGCGGCCGCCCGCGGACGGTCACCAGGTTCACCTCGCGCCAGAACTCGGGGTCGACCATGGGACGGCAGACCACCATGGGGTGCTTGGCGCAGCTCTGCGTCATGAAGCCGAAGCCGAGCCCGGCGGCGATCATGGCGAGAAGCCAATCATCGCGTTCGCTTCGATAGACGGTGGCACACCCCTCGAAGCCATGCTCGCGCCAGATCGCTCCGGCATAGCAGAAGAACTCGCAATTGACGCGATTGAGATAGCGGTCGCCCGTGAGGTCGCTCGGGCGGATCGTGTTGCGCTGCGCCAACGGATGGTTAGGCGACACCACGATCATGAACTGCTCCCGGAACAGCGGCATGTAATGCAGGCGCTCATCTGGCTCCTGGCCTGGGATGCAGTAGATCGCCACCTCGAGGTCGCCGTTGAGGAGGCGGTCCTCCAACTGGGCCGCGCTGGCATCGACCACTTCGAGTTCGATTCCAGGGTGCCTGGATTGAAGCCTGCTGATCAGATCGATGAGCTCATCCGGCTGGATCGTGCACATCACCCCGAGCCTTAACGTGGTCTTCTTCAGCTTCGTGAAGTCGAGGGCCTGCCGCTTGGCCTCCAGCGAACGCGTGTATACCTCCTCCAGATGAGGCTTCACCATCCGGCCCAGCTCCGACAGATGGGTATTGGCGCGCTCCCGATGGAAGAGCTGGCCGCCTAACTCCTCCTCGAGGAGCTTGATGGCCCGCGTCAGGGAGGGCTGGGCCACGTTGCAGCGTTCTGCCGCTCGCGTGAAGTTAAGCTCCTCGCATACGGCCAGGAAGTACCGGATCTGGTGCATTTCCATGGGATCCTCCTTCGAAGGCATTCTCCAGGGATCGTTATCCGCGCGGACAAACCAGCACTCGTAAAATAACATCTGGGGCTCCGGAGCCACGATAGCTTTTGGCTATCGAGTCGAGGTCTGCTCGGCATTTCACTTCCGAACCCGCCTGCTCGACCATCAGATGACCGCATCGCGCTGGCTCCCCCAGGTGCCTCCATCCGGGCGCGGCGGAACAGAGGAGACATCGACATGCTGAACCGAATTCAAGGCGCTCATATGATCCGGACAGGGCTCTGCGCGGTAACCCTCGCGGCAGGCGCCTTTCTTTCCGTCACGGTCCAGGCCGGAGAGTGCCCGGCGGACAAGGTCAGCCCCGGCGTCCGCACGCAGGGGGAAACGCAGCCCAAGGGCGTCGCCGACACGGTCCTAGCCGCGATCGACCTGTCAAAGGAAAAGGTATCGCTGCCAGACCATCAGCTCAGGACCCGAAAGCTTGTCATCCGGCCCGGCGGGATCGTGCCCTGGCACAGCCACGAGGACCGGCCGGCTCTGATCTACATCGTTTCAGGCACCATCGAGGAATATGCCAGCAATTGCTCGGTGCCGATCACGCACAAGGCTGGCGAGGTCTCGGTCGAGAAGAGCGGCGTGCGGCACTGGTGGAAGAACACAGGCAAGACTCCGGTCGTGCTGCTGTCCTCCGATGTGTTCCACGACATGCCCACGGCCGATCCTCATATGATGTGATGCGCCTGCCTGCCTTGGCTGGTGCCGGTCTGCCAGGCTGAGCACCAGCCCACCCTCCTGCGACAGGAGACCATGATGTCTGCAACCAGCCACCACCAGGCGATGTCAATGCAGGGCCATCATGCAGGCGCGCTTGAGCGTACCATCCTGATCAGCCTGATCGCCTTCCTGACGGTGGTCGATCTGTTCGGCACTCAGGCGATCCTGCCGGCTCTTGCCCAGAGCTACGGCGTGACACCCGCCGCCATAGGCTTTGCCGTGAACGCCACCACGATGGGCATGGCGGTCGCGTGCCTGACAATCGCCTACTTCAGTCATCGAATCGATCGCAGGCGCGGCATTCTCCTCAGCCTCACGATGCTTGCGATCCCCACGGCCCTGCTGGCCGTCGCGCCTGATCTTGCGACGTTCACGGTGCTGCGGATCGCCCAGGGGCTGTGCATGGCTTCGGCCTTCACCCTCACCCTGGCTTATCTCGGCGAACATTGCAGCGCCATGGATGCCGGTGGAGCCTTCGCGGCCTACATCACCGGCAATGTCGCCAGCAATCTCTTCGGCCGGCTTCTGGCGGCGGGACTTGCCGATCATCTCGGCCTGCCGGCGACCTTCCTGTCCTTGGCGGGCCTGAACCTGCTCGGCGCAGCGATCGTCTACGTCTGGCTCACACAACCCGTGATGATGAATGCTCGGGGCGAACCCTACGCGTCGCCGCTCTCGAACTGGGCCGAGCATCTGCGCAATCCGCTCCTGCGACCCAGCTTCGCCATCGGCTTCTGCATCCTGTTCGCCTTCATCGGCACCTTCACCTACGTGAACTTCGTGCTGGTCCGCGAGCCGATCGCACTCGGCCAGATGAGCCTCGGGTTCGTGTACTTCGTCTTCGCACCCTCGGTCGTCACGACCCTGTTGGCCGGCCGTGCGGTGCAACGGTTCGGAACCCGGCCGACCTTCTGGGGCTCGCTGGCCGTCGCAGGCCTCGGCCTGCCGCTCCTCATCCTGCCATGCCTCCCGGCAGTTCTGATCGGCCTGATGCTCGTGGGGATCGGCACCTTCTTCGCTCAGGCGACCGCCACGGGATTCGTCAGTCATGCGGCCACGACCGACCGGGGCTCGGCAAGCGGGCTCTATCTCGCCTCCTATTTCTTGGGCGGGCTGGTGGGCAGCACAGTCCTCGGTCAGGTTTTCGACCGCTTCGGCTGGGGAGCGTGCGTCACGGGCATCGGGATCTCGCTTCTGGTCGCCGCGCTTCTGGCCGCGCGGTTGCGGCTTGTTGCCGAGAATCCGCTGCCTGGAAGAGGGCGCGATTTCCCAACGCCATCTCCGGCCGCGGTCGACTAGGCGTATCCGGGCGGCTCGATAGCGGCCCTCTATCAATGCGGGAGCAAGCCGGCATTTCCGATCGGAACCTCCCGCTGCCATCGTCGAACGGGTCGGATGACGCCCCGCCCGAACAGTGCATCACCACCAGGAGGATCATCATGAACGTCGCCCTCACCCAACCCCCAACCGGCTCTGCGCGAGTTCTGGACGGCAAGGTTGCCATTGTCACCGGTTCAACCAGCGGAATCGGGCTCGGAATCGCCCGCACCTTCGCCTCGGCCGGAGCCTCTGTCGTCATCAACGGCTTCGGCATGCTGGAGGAGATCGACGATACCCTCGGGTCCCTTCAGCGTGAGATGGGCGGGAGGGCCGTTCATTCGGCAGCCGACATGACCGAACCGGACGAGATCGCCGGCATGGTGAGCCTTGCCCTGGACACCTTCGGCCGCCTCGACATCCTGGTGAACAATGCCGGCATACAGCATGTAAGCCCGATCGATCAGTTCCCGGTCGAGAAATGGGATGCGGTTCTGGCGATCAACCTTTCCTCCGCCTTCCACACCATCCGCCTCGCCCTGCCGGTCATGCGGCGGCAGGGCTGGGGGCGCATCATCAACATCGCCTCGGCGCACGCGCTCGTCGCCTCGCCGTTCAAGTCTGCCTACGTGGCGGCCAAGCACGGCATCGTCGGCCTGACCAAGGTGGTCGCTCTCGAAACGGCGGAGCAGAACATCACCTGCAATGCCATCTGCCCGGGCTACGTTTCAACCCCGCTGGTCGAGGCACAAATCGACGATCAGGCTAGGTCACACGGCATCCCGCGCGAGCAGGTGATCCGGGACGTGCTCCTGGCGCAGCAGCCGAACAAGCGGTTCGCCACCGTCGAGGAGATCGGCGCCTTCGCGGCGTTCCTCGCAAGCGATGCCGCGGCTTCGATCACGGGCACCGCCCTGCCGGTCGACGGCGGCTGGACCGCCCATTGAGGAGAACGTCATGACAAAGCACCTGACACCCGATGATCTCAAGGCGGACGAGGGCTCCGACGAAGCCGTGATCAGCGAGCTCGAGCGGGCGGGAACCCCACCTGAGGCGATCACGGAACGACGGCTCCCGGACACCATATCGACACGCCGCCGCCGCATTCCGAAGGAGCTCGGACAGATCGTTCTCGTTCTCCAGGGCGGCGGTGCGCTCGGAGCTTATCAGATCGGCGCCTACCAGGCCCTGCACGAGGCCGGGGTCGAACCGGATTGGGTCATCGGCACCTCCATTGGCGCCATCAACGCCAGCTTGATCGCCGGCAACGCCCCCGAGGCCCGGCTGGAGCGGCTTGGGGAGTTCTGGAGCCGCATGGAGCACAGCCCCTGGGTGCAGATGCTGGGAGCATGGCCGCTTGTAGGACCGCTGGCCATGAATCTGACCACCATCGCCCAGGGCATTCCGGCCTTCTTTCGGCCGAACCCGGCGGCCTTTCTTGGCCTCCAGATGCCCTTGGGATCGGAATCCGCCGGCTATTACGACACCTCGCCTCTGGCGCGAACCCTGTCCGAACTCGTCGACTTCAACCGAATCAACGGGAGGGGAACCCGCCTGACGGTGGGAGCCGCCAACGTGCGCACCAGCGAGATGCGCTACTTCGACAACCGCGACATGGATCTCGATATCCGCCATGTCATGGCGTCCGGTGCGCTCCCTCCAGCTTTCCCGGCCGTGCGCATCGGCGGTGATCTCTACTGGGACGGCGGCATCCTGTCGAACACGCCGGTCGAGGCGGTTTTCGACGACGACCCACGGAAAAGCTCGGTCATATTCGCGGTCCACATCTGGAATCCGCAGGGACCCGAACCGGATACCATCTGGCAGGTCATGGGCCGACAGAAGGACATCCAGTATTCCAGCCGCGCGGTCAGCCACATCGCCCGTCAGAAGCAGATCCACCGGCTGCGCCACGTGATTGCCGAACTCGTGCGCCGGTTGCCGGAGACGGCACAGAAGTCCGAGGCCGTGCAGGAACTGGCTGCTTACGGCTGTCTGACCCGCATGCACGTAGTCCGGCTGCTGGCGCCACCTTTCGAGGGGGAGGACCACACCAAGGACATCGACTTCAGCCCGCGGGGCATCCGCCGCCGCTGGGAGGCGGGCTACGCCGACACGAACCGGGCTCTGGAACTGGCACCGTGGTCGGGTGAATTCGATCCGGTCGAGGGCTTCATCCTGCACGAAGCTAGGCCCGGAGTGATGATGACGGCAGGTTGAGCGTGGGCGAAGGATCGCAAGATCCGTTGCGGGCCTATCCAGATACGGGATGCGCCAATGGGAGCTGGCACCCTTCTGTAGACTGATACAAAGTAATTTCCGCAATGGGTCAAACTGAGCC
>Ga0182742_1005010_pt1 | contig 11517 bp, 9 predicted proteins | sample eDN5th37CBELigMG_FD_128880 | JGI IMG/M metagenome (GOLD analysis project Ga0182742, IMG submission 128880) | Enriched Miracle-Growth compost microbial communities from Emeryville, California, USA - eDNA 5th pass 37_C BE-Lig MG (version 2)... ... | reverse complement strand
GAAAGCGGTTCCAAGGGTTTAGCTGTTCGCTAATGAAAGTGGTACGTGAGCTGGGTTCAGAACGTTGTGAAACAGTTCGGTCCCTATCTACTGTAAAGTATTAGAAAATAAATTTTAACTTTTTTTTAGTACGAAAGGACTGAAAAAAGCGCACCTCTTGTGTACCAATTGTATAAAATTAATATGCACTTCAGTGTCGTATTAATTGAATGCATCGTTGGGTAGCTACGTACGTAAAAATAATTGCTGAAGGCATCTAAGCAAGAAGTTTTAAAATGTTGTTTTCTTTGAGGATAGTAATAGACTATTACTTTTTAGGTTAAGTGTGTATGTCATGTAAATGATTCAGCTTATTAATACTAAAAATCCGATAATTTTTTGTTTCAGACCTCTTATTTTTTTTATTTTATACATTAGCATTCACTTTAATCTTATATTCATTATTGTATTTATTATTTTTATATTATATTATGTAGTATAAAAAATAAATATAATATTTTATAATTTTAAAGTACAATTTATTATTATTAAAAATGTTCAATAATTATTTACTTTTATTTTTAGATTCTAGTTATCTTAAAATAGTATTATTAGGATTGGTGGTAATTGTTTTTAATTTATTATCAATTGCTATTACTACTTTATTAGAACGTAAAGCGATGTCTAGTATTCAAAGACGTAGAGGACCGAATGTAGTAGGTTTTTTTGGTTTATTACAACCTTTTGCTGATGGTTTAAAATTATTATTAAAAGAAATAATAATACCAAGTAGTTCTAATGTTTTTATTTTTTTATTTTCTTCTATTTTAACATTATTTTGTAGTTTACTATTATGGGTAGTTATACCTTTTTCAGATTCTATATTATTGATTGATTTAAGTTATTCTAGTTTATATTTACTAGCAGTATCTTCTTTTTCTGTATATGGTATAATTTTCTCTGGTTGGTCTAGTAATTCTAAATACGCATTTTTGGGTGGTCTACGTTCTGCTGCACAGATGATTTCTTATGAAGTAACTATTGGTTTAGTTTATGTAAGTATTATAGTAATGTCTGATAGTTTCAGTTTAGTAGACTTTGTTTTATCTCAAGAATATGTTTGGTTTATATTTCCTTTATTTCCACTTTATATTATTTTTTTTATATCAATGTTAGCAGAAACTAATAGAGCTCCTTTTGATTTACCTGAAGCAGAAGCTGAATTAGTTGCAGGTTATAATGTAGAGTATTCTTCAATGGCCTTTGCTTTATTTTTCTTAGGTGAGTATGGTAATATGATTTTAATGAGTATTTTAAATACTATTTTTTTTTTAGGTGGCTGGTATCCAATTTTTGGTATTACTTTATTTAATGAAATAATAGATCCTTATTTTTGGATTGCTATTAAAACTTCATTTAATGTGTTTGTGTTTGTTTGGGTTAGAGCAAGTTTACCTAGATATAGATATGATCAATTAATGAAATTTTGTTGGAAAGTATTATTACCAGTAACTTTATTATTAGTTTTTTCTTTTCAATTTATTTTAGTTTATTTTGAAATGTTTATTTAATCGTTTATTGTTTTTTTAGTGATATAGATATCATTATTTTTTGTAAATGAGTACACTTATCCACTTTGTGGAATTTAATTAAAAATTATGCAAAATTATTTAAATTGGAAACATCAATTGTTAAAATCTTCTAATAATTCCGAGGTGTTTTTTATTGGAGATCATGATAATAAAAATCTATTTCAATATAAATATAAATATTTTAATAATATCATACAGAAAAGTATTGAAAATGGTTTCTATTTTCCAGCTGTTAATTTAAAGAATTCAGAGTTTTATTATTTAGGTAAACATTTTATTTCTAATTCTTTTTCTGGTGATTTAGATACATTAATTAAAAAAAATCTAAATAAATTATCATTAAAAAAATTAAAAAAAGAGGTAGATGTAGATCAGTCTAATTATATTAATATTTCTAATTATGTGCCAGAAACTTATTATTCTTTAAATTTGATTAAATATTTACCTTTAGTAAATAGTAGTTTACATTCTTTTGATTACTCTAATGTTACTTTTTTAGAAAATCAGGATGGTAGTATTATTGATTTAATTAATTTTGGTATTTTTGATTTAGTTGTAAATACTGAAAATACTTCAAATGTATTATATTATTATTTTGATTCTAGTAGTGATTCTAATGTGGAGCCTGAATTTATTAAAGATTCTACTGTAATTTCTTCTGTATATTCTAAGGGATATAGTAAGTACCAAAGTAAATCTATGGTCAATAGAGTAGCTGAATATATTGATACTTTTACTGGTCGTAATTTTTTTTTATCTGATTTTGTTAATACTTATTTAAATAGTGATATTGATTTTAATAGCTTATTATCTTGTGATAGTATTCATTATGAAACATTTACAGTAAGTTCTGATATTTCTGATGTTAGTAGTGATGATTATTTATACACTTATTTATTTACACATTTAGATAGTCAATTAAATACTAGTGTAAAATCTAAATTAAGAAGTAGATATAATAGTACTATTGCATATATTGAAGAAGTTAAATTGTTAAAAGAAATCGACTTAAAAAATAAAGCTGCTGAGGCTAAGATAATAGACGATTTTGACAATCATAGAATTGGTGAAAGAAAAAAACAAAGATTACTTCTTGCTTTATATAATAAACAAAAAAATGAGGAATTGAAGAGAGATGAGGATAAAAAAAAATCTCAAATTCCTGAGATAAAAATAGAGAATTACAGTAATTTAGATTCATCATTGGATGATCTAAATGATGTTTTTGTACGTAAAAATATATCATTTACACCTGGTGAAGGATCTACTAATGATGTGTATCAATATGAATATGAGAATTTAGGTAATTTATCTGTGCCGAAAAATGTTTTTTTTTCAGATATTGATGGTGATAATATTGATGTTGCACATTTAGATTATTTAAATAAGATAAATTATTATGAGTCAAATTTAAATATCAGAAATAAAAGAAGAAAAATTAAATTGGTAAAACAAAATAAATTTATTTCTGATCAACAACGTAGTGTACGTTTAATGAATTGTTTAAATGATTTATTGAATTATTCAGAATCTCATAATTTTGATATTGAACAACCATCTAATGTAAGTGCTGAATTACATTTAAGTAAACAGTATAAATTTTTTAAATCTTTATTTACTAGTTATAAATCTAACAACAAATTTCCTATTTTATATATACCACATTTAAGTAATTCTATAACTAAATCACAATTAGGTAATCAAATAAATAAAAATGTTATTTCTATGTATAGAAAAAAAAATATACATGTTCAGTTAATAGCACCTAGTATGAAGGGTTTATTTTATTATCCAAATATAAATTTACAAGATAATAAGTTCAATTATTATATGTATTGGGATATTAATTGCTTGTATTATAAATTTATTGGACTTTTAATAAGACATGGTAAACGCCATAAAGCAGAGTATATTTTAAATAATAGTTTTTTATTTATAAAAAACTTAAGTTTATGTAACCCATTATATATATTTATGAAAGCTTTATATAATGGTCAAACATTTTTTGAATTTACTAAGCAAAAAAAACAAACAAAATCTTTATTAATTCCTAGATATACTCCTTTAAATAAACGAATTAAAATTTCAATGCGTTCTATAGCTCAAAATATACGTAATAGTGATACTTTACGTAAAGTAATGAAATCAAAAAAACATAAAGTAAATACTTCATATTTATTATCAAATATTTTAATCTCTTATTTTTTTAAGATAGGTAAAGTAAAAAATGATTTAATTACTAATGTTACGAATGCTTATAAACAAAAACATTTATTGAAAAAAAATGCTGGTACTTTTGTTTATAATAGATTATTAAAATTTTTAGCATTTCGTAAGATAAGAGGTTACCATATAAGTAAATAGTAGTATCGGATATAGCTTATATTAAATTTCAATCAATTACAGTATCTATTAATTAGTATTAACACTGTAACTTATTTATATTTTTCATATTAATATGAAATCTGTTTTGTTAAAAACTAAACATTCAAATTTATTTACTAATTTATTTAAAGTAGATAAAAAAAAATGGAAACATAATAAATTATTTATTAATGATAAGAAAATACGTTTAGAGGATAGCTGCTTTAACAGTACTATCTTAAAGTTTTGTGACTTTATTGGTGTTGCAGTTCCACGTTTTTGTTATCATGATAGATTATATATTGCTGGTAACTGTAGAATGTGTATGGTTGAAATCAAATCATCTTTTAAACCAGTAATAGCTTGTTCTACTACATTGGCTAGAGGTATGCATATTTATACAACTACTTTTTTTGTTAAAAAAGCTCGTGAAAATGTAATGGAGTTTTTATTAATTAATCATCCTCTGGACTGTCCTATTTGTGATCAAGGTGGTGAATGTGATTTACAAGATCAAGCTATTATTTTTGGTAGTGATAGAGGTAGATTCAAAGAAGTAAAAAGATCAGTTTTAGATCTTTTTATGGGACCAGTTGTAAAAACTATCATGACTAGATGTATTCACTGTACTCGTTGTATTAGATTTAGTGAAGAAGTAGTTGGTAATAGTAATTTAGGTCGTTTAGGTAGAGGTGAAAGTACTGAAATTGGTACTTATGTAACTAGACCTTTTATTGATGAGTTATCTGGTAATATTGTAGATGTTTGTCCAGTTGGTGCATTAACTTCAAAAAGTTATGCTTTCAAAGCTAGACCATGGGAATTGAAAAGTTTAGAATCTATTGATATTTTTGATAGTTTAGGTAGTAATATACGTGTTGATGTTAAGGGTAATGAAATTGTTAGAATTTTACCAAAAAGACATGATTATTTAAATGAAGAGTGGATCACAGATAAAATTAGATTTTCTTTTGAAGGTTTAAAAAATAATAGAATTGTTTTCCCAATGTATAGAAATGGTAGAAATTCTTTGTTACAATCATGTAGTTTTTCATTCTTATTTAATCATTTAATTGGTAATATTAGTAAAATTTATAATGGTTATACTACTGATAATCAATCTAAAGTTAGAGTAGAGTTAAGTAGCTATTTTACTTCTGCACAAGATTATTTACATATTTATAATTTCTTTTCTTCATTAGGCATTCATAACATTAATTATAACAGTAATGTTTTAAATAGTAATATTGATTTTAGATATAATTATTTAGTAAATTCTAGTTTACGTATTTTTACTTATTTTGATAGTTATTTATTAGATAATATTAATTTAAAAACTATTAATCCTTTAATCAATAGTAGATTGAAACATCGTAAGTTAAGAAAAGGTAATAATGTAAATGTTAGTTATATCGGTAAAAATATTAAATTGAATTATGATTATAATCATATTTCAAATTCTTATTTAACTTTTTTTTCTATATTAGAAGGTAAGCATTTTTATAGTAGTAAATTTTTCAAAGATTTAAATATTGTTAATAATTTAAATAGTAATTACGATAATTTAAATATTCATAATTATTTAAAACAATTTAAGTTAGATATTCATTTTACTACTATATTAAATAGTAGTAGTGATGTTACTATTTGCGACTTAGGCCATACAAATCCTAGTAGTTCTAGTAGTGCAGATATAATGTATCTTTATAATACTGAGTATAACAACGAGTCTCAATTATCTAATTATGCAAAAGCTAAGGAATTGATATTTCATGGTACTAATATTAGTGAGGAAATTAAACAGTATGTTACTGTATTAATACCATCTACTTCATTTTTTGAAGTAAATAGTACTTTCAGTAATTGTATTGGTATTGGTCAAAGTACTAATCAAGTAATTACTAAGATAAATAATTATTATAGTGTTTCTGATTTATTATTACAAATTTGTAATAGCCAAATGATAAAAAATTATGGTAATATTTCTTTTGCTGGTTTATATGCTCTTACTTCATATTCTACACAGTTTCAAAAAATATATCCTTATTCTATTATAGATTATTTTTTACATATTGGTAAATATAATCATTTGAGTTTTAGAAATGTTAATGTATTACCTATTTTAAATAATAATAAAGATTATTATAAAACAGATAATGTTACATTAAATTCAGATACTTTACAGAAATGCTCTTTATTATTATCTAAACAAAATAATAATTTTTTTAATTAATAGATGAAGTAGTAATTACTTTTTATGAATTTATTTAGTTCTGGTAGCTCAGTTGGTAGAGCGTAGGACTGAAAATCCTCGTGTCAGTGGTTCGAGTCCACTTCAGAACATGTAGTCTTTATGTCTTAAAATTTTCCTAGACATAGACATTTTTATTAGGTAGATGACAGAGTGGTCAAATGTGCTTGTTTGGAACACAAGTTTAGGATAACTAAGCGAAGGTTCAAATCCTTCTCTATCCTATTTTTTTTAGGTAGGGTTGTTCTGTATTAATTGTGTTATTCTTACTATTTTTAGTCAATGATATTAGAAAGAGATAAAATATTTAATTATTATAATACTGCAGAGAACCGCGAACGTATGGAAAATTATATAGCTCAAGACGTTGCTTTCACTACAGAAAGAAGATACTTTCATTACTATAATGATGTACCTTATACACGTTGGCCATTTTATATAAGTAACTTTTTAGGTTTATTTTTTTTCTTTGGTGTTTTATATATTAATAAATACGAGTATGCTGGTTATTTAGCAATAGTTTCATTTATTTCACTTGTTTACAATGTATTTGGTTGGTTCAATGATATGTTAATTGAATCTATGGTGTTCGGTAAATATAATAGAAAAGTTCGTAAAACATTAGCAGCTGGTTTTATTTTATTTATTGTTTCAGAAACATTATTATTTTTTGGTTTTTTCTGGACATATTTTGATAGATTTTTTCATCCTTCTGCATTTTTAGGTAATAGATCTGTACCATATGGTTTAGAAATGGCTATTTGGTATAAAAAACCATTAGTTGCTACTCTTGTATTAATTGCTTCTGGTTATATTGGTAACTGTGCACATTATTACATGAAAATGAAAGACTGGCATACAGCTGTATGTTATTCTATAGGTTGTATTCTATTTGGTTATGCTTTCTTAGCAATGCAATTAGAAGAATATATGCATTTATATTTTGATATTTCTGATAGTGTATTTGGTAGTATTTTTTACTTATTAACTGGTTTCCATGGTCTACACGTATTAGTAGGTATGTTAATGTTAAACTATCAACATGATCGTTTATATCATTATCACTTTTCTCAAGAAAGAAATTTAGGTTATGGTTTAGCTTTATTATACTGGCATTTTGTTGATATTATATGGATTTTATTATTTATTTCTATATATGTATTAAATTTTAATGTACAACAAGCTGAATATGACTATTTTTCTCATTTCAGAATTAGATTTAAATTCAGTATGTCATTAGAATAATATGTTATATAAATATGGAATAGATATATTAAATGTTCTATCGTAATATTATCAAAATATTATTATTCTTTATTGTTTGTTTTTTATATTTTTATAAAAACTTTTGTGTAATTATTAATTAAATTTATTTTTTATGTATACAGCTTTAATATTAATAATATATATATCTTTAATCAGCTCATCTATTTTGATGATTTCAGCAGTTAATCCAATTAACTCTGTTTTATTTTTGATATGTTCTTTTTTATTCAGTTCAATTATTTTTATTTTATTAGGTATTGACTTTTTTGGTTTTATTTTCTTAATTATCTATGTTGGTGCTATTGCAGTATTATTTCTATTTATTGTTATGATGTTGAATATTCAAAAAATACAAACTGATAAATACACTTATTTAACTATTGGTGTATTTATTTTAGTTATTTTATTTTTAGAAGTATTTATTTCATTATTATATGGTTACGCGGATGTATTAAATATAAATGAGTTTAGCTATAATAATATAAATAATTTATTTATATATAATATAAATTATAGTGATGAAGAATCCCACTACTTTACTTTATACAGTATTGCATTATTATTATTTCAAGTAAATCCATTAAATTTAATATTAGCTGCTTTAAATTTATTAATTGCTATGATTGGAGCAATCGCTTTAACTAATAATACTAGTGGTAGTAATATCATAGAAAATAAAGAATTTACAGAAAGAGATATGCACATTTATAATGTTTATGTTTACTAAGTAGTACATTCATTTCTGTATTTGATTATATGCAAATATACAGAATATTTCAGATGGCTGAGTGGTCAAAAGCGCTGGCTTTGAATTCCAGTTTATTTATATAAGCGAAGGTTCAAATCCTTCTCTGTTCTTTTTTTTATTGTTTTACATTTTTTTTATTTAATTATTTTATATATTATATATTAATTTTTTATTAACATATAGTATTACCTATTTAGGGATATTACGCAAACAATCATGAATTTAAAATTAACACAACTTGTATTTGAACTTGGTATGCACATTGGTGAGCATAAAAGTAAAGTATTTAATGTAAATTCTTTTTTCTTATTAGGAGTAAGAAAAAACCTACATATTATTGACTTGAATGTTACTGTTTATTTTTTAAAAAATGCTTGTAATTTTTTAAAAAATTTAGGAAGTAAACAAAGCTATTTATTTTTTTATTACACTAATTTATCAAATTTAGATAAAAGATTAATTAGTTTTTTTATTTTCCATTTATATAGAAGTAATCATTCTTTTTTATTCAATAATTGGAAACATGGGTTATTATCTAACTATAATATGCAGGCTTCTGATATTTTAGTTGATTTATTTCCAGGTAAAAACAGTATTAAGTCTAATGTTAAATTTACATCATTATTATTTAAGATGATTTATTTTTCATTTAATACTAGAGAAGCAGGTATGAGATGGTTTAAACATCTAAAAGTTATAAAAAAATATTGGAGATTCTTCGTATTTTATTGTTTTTTTAGAAATTTAAATTCATTACCTGATGTAGCAATTATAATGAATGCTAATAAAATGATTACACCTGTTAAAGAATGTAATTCTTTAAAAATACCTGTTGTAGGTGTAGTTGACAGTGATAGTAAAAGTAATTTTTTTACATATCCTATACCAGGTAATGATAATTCTTTTTTAATTGCTGCTTTTTTATTTATATTATTTATTAATTGTTATAAAAAAGGTTTATTATCTAATTTAAATTATTAATTAATAATTTAATTATTTTTATAAGGAATTTTTCTTTCTTATATATCTTACATATAGTTGATTACTTGTTTATATTTATAAAATACTTATGGTAGATCCAAAAAAATTGAAATTAAAAGTTTTATCTTACGAGAAATTTAGAGATCTTACTAAAACTATTCAAATAGTTGCATTATCTAATATTTCTGAATTAAAAGAAAATATCTCAAACAGATTCTTAGCTCTTACTCCATTCTTGTCTTTTTTTAATATTCAACATTATGCAGAATGTGAAAATATGCAATGCTTAGTAATGCCAATTACTATTGATAAAAATTGTTGTGGTCCACACAATAATGAAATTTTCAGTGCTACTAGTGAAATAATTGAAACACTAGAAGATTCTTTAAATACTGTTAGAGTTTTTAGTACTGGTGTACGTTGTAAAGTGGCAATGTTAAGAGATTATCCAGGTATACTAATTAAACATATTGCTAAGTATAATAGAGATATTTCTGCATTTTCTATTTTTAGTTTTTCTATTATTGTAGAAAAAATAATGAAATTAAATTTAGATAGATATTTCATTATTTTTAATAGATTCATTACTGTATTTTCACAGGAAACTTCTTGCTATCAAATTTGTTCATTTAATGAATTTACTAATATTTTAATTGATAAGATAGATTTAACTGAGTCTATTTTCCATAGAGTAGCTTTAGATAATAAGGATTATCCAAACTATTTAAGCGATCTTTATAACTTTGGTTTTGCTTTAGTATTAATGGATGCATTTGAAGAAAATGAATATAGTTCATTAGGTGCTCGTATCGTAGCTATGGATAGTGCTAAAAAAAATGCTGGTAAAATGATTGATGAGTTAACTATTAGATATCATAAAGCTAGACAGGAATCTATTACTAATGAATTAATTGAAATTGTTTCTTGTGCTAATTTCCTATAGTAATATATTATTTAAGTATACAAATATACATTTATATTATTCTATATAGTAGTTAGATATTATATTTTTATATTATTTGTCCTATTAAAAGATTCAATTTGTTGTTGATATTTTATTAAAAAATATATAATACAAAATAACATGGTATTAGAATTCAAAATGATAGGTGCAGGTTTAGCAACAATCGCATTAGGTGGTGTAGGTGTAGGTATCGGTTTAATTTTTAGTAGCTTATTAGAAGGTATCTCCAGAAATCCTTCTGTACACCAAAGATTATTTAACTTAGCAATTTTCGGTTTCGCTTTAACTGAAGCTATTGCATTATTTACTATTATGATCGTATTCTTAATTTTATTTTAATTTATTTGTAGTTTGTCCCTTTTTAGGGAAATACTTATAAATATATAAAAAAATTTACTTTGTGTATATTTAAGAATATTATTGACTACTTACAATTTTATATTTATATATGAAATATTTATTAATAATTTTTACATTATTAAATTTTACTAATTTTTTCTTATTATTTCAATCTGAATCATTTATTTTATTTATTTCATTTTTCTTTATAGTTTCTTACTTTTATGCATTTATGAATATAAATTTAAAATCTATTCATATTGAAAATTTACAATGGATTGAAACAGTTAGATTCTATATTACATTATCTAGCTGGCATAAATCATACATTCGTTATAATGAATTAAAAATTGCTAGCTTTTATAAATTAGTTTTAGTTTTAAAAAAAAACTTCTTTTTAAAATTACAAAAAATTAATAATTTATTAGTAAGTAATCATTATAATAACTTAAAAAAATTACAATTATTAAGATTAGCACATATTGAAAAAAAAACTAAATTATATAAAGAGTTAGTGAGATCCAATAAATTACATACTAGATCTATTATCTTAATTGGTAGTGTAATTTAATTATAATTTTTTAATTTAAAGTATCTTTTTTATTTGTACTTTTTATAGTTTACTTTTAGTTATTTATTTTGATTAATTTTGATTTTTAAAGTCATTTAATCAGTCTTTGATTTTAAGATTTATGCTTCGCTAAATTAAATCTTTTATCTTTGATTTTTGTTATCATATTAATATGATGATTGAAATCTTGATTACTTATTTATATATTATATATACATGCCACAAATAGATATTTTTTTAGTAGTTAGTCAATTACAATTTTTATTATTTTTTTTCTTAGGTTATTTTTATTTTTTAAAAAAAATATTACCATTAATTAGTTTAGAAATGAAATTTAAACAAAAAGTATTATTATACCATATGAACTGGTTTACTAATAATATCAACCAAACTATTTATTATAGAGAGTCTTTTAGTACTTTATTAGTAAAATTTAGATCATTATTAGAAATTTTTAATTTT
>Ga0182742_1005009_pt1 | contig 11521 bp, 7 predicted proteins | sample eDN5th37CBELigMG_FD_128880 | JGI IMG/M metagenome (GOLD analysis project Ga0182742, IMG submission 128880) | Enriched Miracle-Growth compost microbial communities from Emeryville, California, USA - eDNA 5th pass 37_C BE-Lig MG (version 2)... ... | reverse complement strand
GGCCTTGGAGACGTAGCCCTTCTCGAACATCCGGTTGGACCAGGAGACGCGGTCCTCGGCGCGGGCCAGGTCGGACTCGGCGAGCTTGATCTCGCCGTTGATGGTCGCCCATTCCTGCTTGAAGATGCCCTCTTCGTATTCCCTCACGGCGATCTCGGCCACCTCGCGGGTGAGCTTCGACTGCTGGTAGGCGGCCTCGGCGCCCTGGGTGGTGATCTTCTGGTTGTTGAGCTGGTCGCGGAGGGCGGCCGAGTCGAGCTCGCAGACGAGCTGCCCCTTGGTCACCCGGGTGCCCTCGGGGATGATCGAGATGATCGTCGTTTGCCCTTCGACCTGACAGTACACGTCGTCGTTCTTGGCGCTTTCCAGGGCCCCCTTCTCGGTGACCGTGATCGGCAGCGCCCCCGGCTTGATCGTGTGATGCACGATTTGCAGGCTGGTCGTCTTGAACAGGCCGCGGATCGGCTTGCTCATGCCGGGGACGCTGTAGAGGGCGACGCCCGCCACGGCCAAGGGCGCGGCCAGAGCCATCGCCAGGATCTTGGCCCGAGACGCCTTACGGCGTCTCGGCTTCTGCAGGGGCGGCAGGTCGCGTGTCGCTTGTGCCGGACCCGAGGCTGGGGCCTCGGTATTCTGCAGGGAAAAGTTCACTGAACGCCTCCCATTCATCGTAGGGCAAGGTGCCAAGGTCGCGGTAAAGGGTGAGTCGGGCGAGCTGATACTGCTGCCAGGTGGTCAACAGGTCGAGTTCGGTGCCGACGACCTGGTTTTGGAAGTTAATCAGGTTCGAGGTCTGGGTCGCCGCGTTGGCCGACTGGGCCACCCCCGAGGATCCGGCCGCCCCCGCGGGGGGGGCGATGATCTGTTCGAAGGCCTGGTCTTTCAATTGGATGTTCAACACCAGGTTGCGCTTCGCAATCTGATAATTGATATAGGCGACCTGCAGGCTACGGATGTCTTGTCGAATTTGGAATTTCAGGGCGTCCTCGGCGTTTTGCAAGGATCGCCGCTGCCGCTGGTAGTTAATGAGCGCTTGTCGGAAGTTGTTCCGTTCCGCCAGACGGATCAGGGGGAGCTCGGCGTTGAGGACGAGGCTGAAGCTGGTGGCTTGCGAGAAGAAGCCAAACGGGTTGGTCGTTGTCGGCGGGGTCGCGACCTGGTTGGTTACTCCGATGTTGAGTATACCTTTGAGACTGTTGGCTTGAAACCGAATTTGTCGCCAAGCGTCGTAAAGCTGCGCCCGGTTGTTCATCAGGTCGAGCCGATACTCGAGCGCCGTGCGGACGCCGGCCTGGAGGATGTCCTCAAGCTCGTCGTCGTCGGTGTACGTCTCGCTCCGCTTGTAGAGATTCAGGATCGATCGCCCGTCGATGACCACGTCCTGGAGGTCGGGCACCTGATCGACGAGGCCCGGCAGGTCGGCCAGGTCGCGATCCTCCTCGCGCTGCCAGTCGTCGATCTTGTCGAAGACGTCGCGGAAGCCCTGGGTGAGGCTCATGTCGATGACCAGCGGCAGGTCGGGGGGCAGGCCGAGCTGCATCTTGTATTGGTCCAGGTTGCCTCTGTACCGGAGAATCGTGCCGACGAGCGTGGCGCGGGACTGGACCAGTCGGGCGTCGGTCTGGTCGACCTGCAGCTTGGTCAAGCCCGAGGCCTCGCCCTCGATCAGCTGCCTGTACAGGTTGACCATCTGTTCGAAGTACGCCACGTTCTTGCGGTTGATGTCGATCTGTTCGACGTTGATGACCAGCGGGATGAAGCCGATGACCGGGTCGCTGTTGCCTCCCGACGAGAAGCCGGAGAGGGCGAACGTCGCTCCCAGGTTTTGCACGGTCCCGCCCGTCAGGACCGAGACGATGAACTCCTGACGGAACTTGGTGAAGGCGCGGACCTGATAGAGCAGCGAGCGCTCGGCCAGCGTCAACTGCTCAAGCACGACCGCCCGACCGCCGCCCCGCAGGAACGGCTGCACGAAGCTCAAGGGGAGGGTCGACTGAACGGTCGGCTGGAACGGCTTCGCGCCCACGAAGTTGAAGACCACCTGGTTGGCGAACCCCATCAAAAGCTGGCCGCCGCTGCTGAGGACCTTGCCGAAGCCGGCGATCTCGCCCAACTGCAGCGCCGAGATTTGCCCGCCGGGGGCGAATCGCGTGCGGTAGTCGAACGCGTTGCGCGGGTTCAGCGAGGGGAAGCCCGCCCCGATGGGGGAGGACACCGGCGAGAGTCCCGCGTAGAACTGCGGCTGGAAGGCGAACCGCTGGAGCGTCACCTGGAGGGCGGCGCTGTAGAGGTTCTCCAACTGCGTCTGGTAGAACCGGCTGTTGATCAGGGCCAGGGTGAAGGCCTGCTGCATGGTGATCTTGTAAGGCCGGCTGTCGCGGGGCAGGCCCGCGGCCTCGGCCTCGTTGAGCTTGGGGACGACGGGGATCAGCGTGCTCATCATTCGAGACGCCTGTTCCTCGCTCAACGTCCCTTCCGGCCCTTCGGGAATGATCTGGTCGGGACGGGGCATCCCGGGGGTGCCGATGTCCCGCTCCTCCCGATTGGGGTCCAGCGGCACGGCCGTCGGCGGCAGTTGATAGGGGCTTTGAACGCCCGGCGGCACGTTTTCAACCTCGCCGGGGCGAATGCCGCGAATGGAGACGTCCGACTCGGCGTTCTGCATCGCCGCGGGCCGGACCTCGTCATCATTGGTTTTGGGGGCCGCCTGGGTCTTGTTTCGCGTGAAGCTCTCGGCCGAGCGGGGCGGCGGCACCGTCAATTTGGTTTTGGCCGGGCGGGAGTCGGCCAGCAGGACCGGCTTCGCCTTGGGGTCTCGGGGGCCGAGCTTCAGGGTCGTCGGTCCGGCGGCTTCCTCCGCGGCGGCGGGGGGAATCGGCGGCGGCGCGATCGGCGGGGGGGCGAAGTCGGGGATCGCTCCGGGCGCGAGCGGAGCCGCCTCGGGAGAGAACGGCGAGGGAGCCTCCGAAGGCGCCGGCGTCGCCGCGGGCCCGCCCGGAGTCGCGTCCTCCTCGGGAGGCTGGGGCAGCGCGTCTCGCTCCCGTTGCCAGGTCTCCAGCATGTCGATGTAGCCGGTCGCCTCCATGGGCACCAACAGCCGATTGTCCGGCGACTGCGGCTTGGGCGAGAGGGCCTCGGCGGCGACGTCGTCGGGGGGGGCCGGAGGAAATTCCGGATCGGAGTAGTCGGCGAATCGCGACATCGCCGGCGGCTCGACCGAGAAGGTGTCGAGGCGCCAACGGGGGTCGCGGCTCTTCTCGAACACCGCTTCCGAGACGTCCTGGTTGGCCCACTCGCGGAAGAACTCCCGCGTGCAGCCGGGCTGTGTCGCCAGGAGCAGCGCCAGCAGGGTCGGCGCGGCTCCGAACCGAGCGACGGTGAGGGCGAAATGTGGGTATCTGCGTTCGGCCATGTATCTTGCCTCGACGACTAGCGGCCCACCGGATCGCGGGTGGAGGACTTGAGAGCGCGTCGACATCGCCGTCTCGACGGCCGCATCGCCCGCTCGTCCGGCCGCCTGGCCGCGTCACGTTTGAGGCGGCTGGTTCGGCCTGAATTGGGAGACGAGGGGCCTCGTCGCGGACGGCTGTCGCGCTCGATTCCCAAGCAGTATCGGGTTTGCGGATTATCGGAGTTGAATGGAAAGCGCCGCGCGTTTGGCCATCGCGGGTTGTGGGACGGCGGGTTTCGATGGAGTTGGGGTCTTGGACGGGCCGAAATTTCCCCAAGTGATCCGGGAACCCTTGGCGGCGGATTCGCGCCGAAACCCGTTCGCGCCGGAAGTTTGGAACTTACCGGTTCGCGCGAGTCTTCACGAGGGACGCCCGCCGCGAGGCGCCGCCGCGAGCTAGAGTCGGGGCGGGACGCGGATTAGCGCCAGTCGGAGAAGGGAGTCTCTAATGCTGTTCGGCACACGCGGAGCCAGGCGGGACAAGCCGGCGCGCAAGCTCGCGAAATTCCGTCCGCTCGCGGAAAACCTGGAGGCGAAGATCCTCCTGGCGATCGACCTGGGGGGCACGGCCGCGCCGGCCCTGCCCACGATCGCCAACGCGAACATCGGCGTGGCCATGGTCGGCACCGCCGCCCCGCAGGGACAAGGGGCGGGCTTCAGCGTCGCCAACCTCGGCAACATCAACGGGACGGGCTACGACAGCTTCCTGATCGGCGCCCCCACGGCGACCGCCGGCGGCGCGCTGGGGCCGGGAACCAATTCGGCCGTCTATCTGGTCTTCGGCTCCCAGGCGGTGGCCTCGGGTGGGGGAGGGGTGACCACGGCCGACTGGTTGCAGAACACGCCCGACGGCCGCGTCGGCGACCTGGCGAGCCTGGGAAGCGACGTTCAGACCAACCCGATCAACGGCGCGGAGGGTTATCCGTTCGCCGGCGTCACCTTCATCGCCAGCCAGCAGACCAGCGGCCAGCTCGGCGCCTCGGTGGCCAACGCGGGGACGATCCGAGGGACGCCCGCCTTCTTGATCGGCGCCCCGAACGCCGCTCAGGCCGGCTCCAACACCAGCGGGATCGGCACCGGGCGCGCCTACCTGGTTTACGGCTCGAACAACCTCAACGCGCTGACCGGCCAGACGATCGACCTGGATGATCCGACCAGCGCCGCCGCGGCCGGGCTGACGATCGTGACGTTCGTCAGTTCCACCGTCGGCTCGCAACTCGGCCGGTCGGTCGCCGGGATCGGCAACTTCCTCAACGACGGCAGCAACGGCATCGCCCTCGGCGCGCCGCTCGCCTCGGTTGGCGGGGTCGCCACCTCGGGCGCCGTCTATGTCATGACCGGCAACAACCTGCCGACGCAGCCGACGACGATCGACGTGACGACCATCGGCCAGGCCGGCGGCGTGACCGGCTTGACGATCGCCGGACCCTCCGGCGGCAGCCAGGCCGGCTTCTCGGTGGGCTTCGGCGGCGACGTCAACGGCGACGGCCTCGGCGACCTCCTGGTCGGCGCCCCCGGCATGCAGGCGAGGCAGGGCGCCGGGTTCCTAGTCTACGGCGGCAACCTGGGCTCGCTGGCGACGACCACCAACGGCCAGCAGTTCATCTCCCTCGCCCGCGTGGGAACGCCGTCCGGAACGACTCCCGCGCCGGTGCCCGGGGCTCAGATCGCGGGCGCGAGCGCCGGGGCGATGGCCGGGTTCGCGGTCTCCGGAGCCGGCGACTTCAACAACGACGGCATCAGCGACATCATGATCGGCGCCCCGGGCTTCGCCTCCTCCACCGGGCGGGTCGCGTTGCTCTACGGCGGTCGAAACAACGTGATCAACGGGATCTTCACGCTCGACACGATCCCCACGTCCATCAACTCCCTTCAGCTCTTCGGCACGAACACCGGCGACCTGGCCGGCTACGCGCTCTCGTCGGTCGCGGCCGTCAATTCCGGCCAGCCCAACGGCGTGCTGATCGGCTCGCCGGGCTACCTCACCAACCAGGGCACCGCCTACTACCTGCCGGGTCACGGCGGGTTGTACACGGGGGTCTTCTCGCTCTCCGAAGCCGAGAACCCCGCGACGCTGGCCGGGTTGCAGATGACCGCGACGACGCCGGGGGCGCCGACCACCGCGCCGCCGTTCTTCGGGGCCTCGGTCTCGGGCCGGCTGATCAACTCCGGTCAGACCTTCACCGCCGACTCGGACCTGCTGGGCGACTTCATCATCGGGGCTCCCGGTTTCTCGGCGCTGTCGTCCTCGATTCTCGCGGGAGCGGGGATGATCGTCGAGGGCGCCCGGATCAACGTCGGCGTTCCGCCGGCCACCAACGTCATCACGACCACCATCGTCCAGATCGACTCGTCCACCAGCGTCCCGTTCTCCGTCAATCGGACGACGCCCGACGCGATGCGGATCTTCGTCACCAGCGCCACGGCGCCCGACGGCTCGACCTTCAACCCGGCCACCGACATCGACCCGACGACCATCACGGTCAACGGCGTCTTGTTTGAAAACGCCACGGTCGCCGCCGATCCGGACAACCCCAACCAGGCCATCATCACGATCTCGCCCCGGTCGTCCTTGAACCTGCCGACCGGCACGTCGACGTTCACCGTCTCGGGCCGAACCCTGGCGACGGCGCCCGCGTCGGATCAGCCCTGGGCCGCGACGACGACGATCAACACCGGCGGCGGCGGTGGCGGCGGCGGTGGCGGCGGCATCGGAGGAGTCGCCGCTCCGGTCCAGCCCGGCGCCTTCACTCCGCCCAACCTCGTGAACCATTTCGGAAGCGCGTTCACGCCGACCCTGGCCGAGATGTCGCGACTCAACTACGCCCCGATCCCGCTCCGGGTCGCCATGGAGCAATACCTGCCGCCGGCCGGCTTCCGCAGGCGGATCATGGCCTACCACGGCATCAAGGTTCCCGCCCGGACGCCGCTGATGAGCCGCGACAACGACCAGGGCACGGGCGTCAACACCCTGCCTCGGAGCGTCTTCACCCGCGGCCAGTTCCACCCGGGGAAGGCCAAGCAGTGGGTTCATCAGGGCCGGGTGGTTCCCGTCCAGTTGCAGGCCCAGAGGTTCGCGAACCGTCAGATCCGTTTCCCGGGCCACCACAACTGAGCCTCGTTTCCAGACGCGAGGACCCCATCGGGCCGGCCGGCGCTTTCCGCGCCGGCCGGTTCGTTTGGCGTTTCGAAAGGAATCTTCCAAGGGGGGCGAGACGGGCTGGCCCCCCGGGCCCTTATTTCGGGCTTCGCTTATCGACGATCTTCGACATCCGCTGGGTGAGCCGCCGCAGCGCCGGGCTTTGATCGGTCGGCTCAAGGTGGACGTTCAGGATGCTGAAGCTCTTGGTGTTCTCCCAGGCCCGGGCCAGGCCCTCGTCAAGCTCGGCGACGGTCCTCACCTCCATCCCCCAGCCGGCGCCCAGCACCTCGGGGATCTTGTGGAACCTCCACTCGTGGACGTCGTTGAAGCTTCCCTCCAGGAGGCACCGCTCGGTCGTGTAGCCGTGGTTGTTGAGGACCACGACGATTGGATTGAGGCCGTAGCGCGCGATCGTCGACAGTTCCATGCCGGTCATCTGGAACGCGCCGTCGCCGACGATGACCAGGATCCGCGACTTCGGGTTGGCCATCCCCGCGCCCACCGCGGCGGGCACGCCGAAGCCCATCGAGGCGTAGTAGGCGGGGCTGAGGAACTCGGACTGGCGATCCATCTCCAGGTCGGTCGCGCCGAAGAGGGAGTCGCCGATGTCGGCGATGACCGTCGTTCCCGATGTCTGGTTCAGCAGCCGGTTGAGCCGGGCGAAGAGCTTCGCCGAGGTGGTCGGCGAGTCGGCCGGGCCGATCTCAATTCCTCCAAAGGGGTTGGCGAGCTTCGGAACGGGCGTTGAGTTCACCTTCGGATTGCGCTGAATGAGCCCCTTGATGAAGTCGCCAAGCTGGACGTGCTCATAATAGTGATGGCGGATCCGCAGCCCCTCGCTGGTCGCGTCGATGCAGCGGGACGGGTCGAGCTTGGCGGTGAAGGCCCCTAGATTGATGTCGGTGAGGAAGCAGCCGAGCATCAACAGGCAATCGGCCGACTCCACCACCTCGGCCGTTTCGGGTCGTCCCATCGCGCCTTGATAGATGCCCGCGAAAAGCGGGTGCGCCTCGGAGATGACGCTCTTGCCGAGGATCGTGGTGGCGATCGGGATCCCCATTTGCTCGGCCAGCTTGATCAGCTTGCCTTGAAGCTGAAAGCGGTGGACCTCCACGTCGGCCAGGATGACCGGCCGCTTGGCGGCCATGAGCATCTCGGCCGCTTCGTCGAGGGCCTCGCGGAGCGCGTCGGGATCGCTCCTGACCGGGCTCGGCCGCGCGCGGTCGGGCGCGGGCTGAGTCGCGTGAACCAGGTCGCGGGGAAGCTCCAGGTAGACCGGACGCTTGTACCGGACGGCGGCCTCCAATACGCGGTCAATCTCGCCGAACGCCGTCTCCGGGTTGTCCAGCACCGCCGACGCGACGGTCAGGTCCTTGAAAACGTCGTGCTGGGTGTCGAAATCCTTAACCATGTGGTGAAGCAGCGGATCCTCCGCCCGCTCGCCAAGCCCCGGAGAACCGCTGAGGACGATCACGGGAGACTTTTCGGCGTAGGCTCCGGCGACGCTGTTGCAGGCCGAGAGTCCACCCACGCAGTAGGTGACGCACATGCAGCCCACGCCGTGAACCCGGGCGTAGGCGTCGGCCGCGAACCCCGCGCTATCCTCGCGAGTCATGCCCACCAACTTCAGTGGGCTTTGCTCAAGCAACTTGTAGAGGCCAAGAACGTAATCCCCGGGGATGCCGAAGACGTGCTTGACCCCGAGATCGCCGATCCGATCGATCAGATATTGTCCGATGGATACGGTCGCCCGGCCGTTCCCCGGTCGAGTCGCCGACGCCGCGTGGTCCGGTTTGGAAATGGAGGGGGTCGCCTTCGCCATCTCGAGTCTCCTTCTTTGTGTGGAGCCGTGGACGAAAACGTTGCGCGCCGCGCTGGGGCGCCGTCTTATTGTACGGAGCTGGCAAGCGACATGCCGCTCGCGCGGCGCTGGTTTGGTTCGAGAGCGGCGGGAGATCAGCCGGACCGTCTCGGATTGATGATTTTGGCGAGGTCGTGGAACAACGACTCCAAAACCAGCGGCAGATAGAGGTTGCGCCTCAGGTGGCGATCGGCCTCCAGGGCGCGGTCGGCCAGGATGAAGACGTCCTCGGGTTCGAGGCGATTGGCCAAAACCGCGATGGCCCGTCGGTCGGCCGGATCGGCGGCGGGGGCCTCCAGGCCGGCCGTTTGCCACAAAACCCCGCGAAACAGCCGGGCCAGCTCGCCGATCATCAGCCCGGCGCGGCGCCGTTGAACCGCGGCCTCCTTGCCCGCCTTCTTCGAAAAGGCCAGGAACCGCTGGACCAACTCGCCCGGATCGAAGCCTCGCTCGTCGGCCAGGCCGTCGATCAGGGCCCGGCGCTGCTCCTCCAACTCGGGATCGGCGAGGCTCATCGCCCGGCCGACGCCGCCGTCGGCCAGTCCGGCGAGCCGGCGCGCCTCGGCCTCGTCGGCGACAATTCCCCGCTCTAGCAGGATCGCGGCCAGATCCTCAACGGGCGGCGGGTCAAACCGGACGACCTGACAGCGCGAGACAATTGTCTCCAACTGCAACTCGGGCGAGGTGCCCAGCAGGATCAGGACGGCGCCCGGGGGCGGCTCCTCAAGCGTCTTCAGGAAGGCGTTGGCGGCCTCCTCGTTGATCGAGTCGAGATCGTCGACGATCGCGACCTTGCGCCTCCCCCGCGCCGGCTTGAGCGCGAAGCTCGCGCAGAGGTCGCGGATCACCCGGATGGGCAGCTCCTGCTTGTCGTCGGGCCGGCCCGCGGTGATCAGGTCGGGATGCGTTCCGGCCGCCGCCAGCGCGCAGCCGGGGCACGCCTCGCAGGGGTCGAGCAACTCCTCGGGGTTCTTCTCGCAGAGCAGGGCCTGCGCCAGCTTCAGCGCGAAGGTCCGCTTGCCGATCCCCTCGGGGCCGACGAACATGAAGGCGTGCGGCAGTCGTCCCGCCTTCGCCCCCGCGCGGAGTTGTTCGATGACGCGGTCATGACCTCGAACCGAGCGCCAGGACATTCCCGACCTCCTCTTTGATCCGCGCGAAGACGGCGTCGGGCTCCAATTCACCGGGGATGACGGCCAGCGGGGCGGGGAAATAGCGACATCCCCCGGGCTCCTCGGCGTGCCGGGCGGCCTCCAGGAAGCCCCGGCGCACGCGGTCGTGGTAGTCTTCCGGCCGGGCCTCGATCCGGTCGCGGGCCGGGCCCGTCCGCTCCCGGCCAACCTTGGGCGAGACGTCCAGGATTAGCGTCAGGTCGGGGAACAGGCCCCCCGTCGCCACCAAACCGACCTGGGCGATCTCCTCCAGGGCCAGCCCGCCGGCCATCCCCTGATAGACGAGGTTCGAGAGCAGGAAGCGGTCGGAGACGACGACCCGCCCGGCCATCAGCGAGGGCAAAATCACCTCGTCGACAAGCTGCGCCCGGCAGGCCATGTAGAGGAGCATCTCGGCCCGCATCGACGGCCGGGCCTCCTCCCCGTGGAGAATCACCTCGCGGAGCCGCTCGCCCAGGGGCGTGCTTCCCGGGTCGCGGCACGTGACGACGTCGAGCCCCTCGTCCCGCAACCACGCCGCCAGCCGCGCCGATTGCGTCGACTTGCCGCCGCCGTCGGGACCCTCAAGGGCTAGAAAAAACCCCGGATGCGGGCGCGACCCCTTCGGATCGCCGCTCATCTGTGAAGCGAACATGGCGCTGAATCCTCCCGCCCCCATCGTAGCGGTCGGCGGCGCGATTGGGGAGGGGCGAGCCCGTTGAGTTGAACGGGAGGGGCGCCCCTCGTGGAGGCCCGCGAGGCGGTTACGACGACGGCGCGGCGGGCTCGGTTTGAGGCGGGACGATCGGTCTACCGCCGCGGAGCCACGATTCGGCTTCGGCGAAGACGTGACGGATCTTGGCGTGGTAGAGCAGCCGGTTGATCTCGTCAAACCCACCCCAGTGGTGCCAGTGGCCATGCTGGTCGGCGACGTGCTCCTCGGACCGAGTGGGCTCGATCGGCGGCCCCACCTCCACCAGATAGTAGGTGACGGTCTTGATCACCTTGCGGCCGCGGCGGATGTAGGTGTAGGAGAGGCTGCGCTCGAAGCCCTCCCGGAACGCCCAGTTCCGCAGGCCGGTCTCCTCCTGGAACTCGCGCGCGGCGGCCTCGCGGGTGGTTTCGCCCTGCTCGACGCCCCCCTTGGGGAACTCCCACTTGGCGCGCGGGTTGCGCACCGTCGCCGAGTGAAGGACCAGGTAGATGAGACCTTGGTCCTCCCCCCGGTGAAAGGGGATGACGCCCGCGGATCGTTCGTGAAACGTGGTCATGACCGGCGGCGACCTGACTAACGGTTGGACTCGCCCCGGCCGCCGGCCCCCCTGGTTTCGTCGTCGTCGTCCTCGCCGCCGTCATCCTCGTCATCGGGATCGACGTAGCCGAGAATCGAGCCCGGCCGAACCGGTTCGTCCTCCCGAATACGGATCTTCGCGAGACGTCCGGTCGCTGGCGCGGCGACATCGAATGTCAAGGGGCCGGCCAGGATTTCAACCAGCCGATCCCCCTCCCAGACGACCTCTCCCCGGCCGGCGTGCCAGTGGCTGACGATGATCGGCATGTCCGGATCGGTTCCCAGGTCGGGCAGGACAATTGCCGCCAAACGCATGGGCGAACCCCGTCACGTCGAAATTGTGGGACCGTCGGCCTCGAGTCGCGGGGCCGCCACCAAGTGGAGACGACTTCGCGCTCACTACGATGTTTAGCTTATCTTTGCCCATCCTCTTTTGCCAGAGCGATTTCGATTTGGACCACTTCAAAACCGTCGGGCGGATTCCGCCGGCCGCTCCGCCTCCACCGCCCGCTCGTCGCCCCGCGAGACGAAATCGAAAACGGCGTAGGCGTCGCGCAGCCAGGACTCGTGCGACGGCCCCGGATCGACCACGAACTCGCTCGACCCCCGCGGCCGAAAATCCCGC
>Ga0182742_1005008_pt1 | contig 11522 bp, 12 predicted proteins | sample eDN5th37CBELigMG_FD_128880 | JGI IMG/M metagenome (GOLD analysis project Ga0182742, IMG submission 128880) | Enriched Miracle-Growth compost microbial communities from Emeryville, California, USA - eDNA 5th pass 37_C BE-Lig MG (version 2)... ... | reverse complement strand
CTCGAGACCGGCATGGGCGACAAGGAGGACGGCCACGGCGCCGAGGGCAAGCTCTCGCACGACCAGCTGCTGACGAACCCCGACGAGGCCGTGAAGTTCGTGGCCGAGACGAAGGTCGACGCGCTCGCCATCGCCATGGGCACATCGCACGGCGCCTACAAGTTCACCCGCAAGCCCGACGGCGCGATCCTCGCCATGCACGTGATCGAGGAGATCCACAAGAAGCTCCCGAACACCCATCTCGTGATGCACGGCTCGTCCTCCGTGCCGCAGGACCTGCAGGACATCATCAACCAGTACGGCGGCCAGATGAAGCCCACCTGGGGCGTGCCGGTGGAGGAGATCCAGCGCGGCATCAAGCACGGCGTGCGCAAGATCAACATCGATACCGACAACCGCATGGCGATGACCGGCCAGATCCGCAAGGTCCTGACCGAGAACCCGGGCGAGTTCGACCCGCGCAAGTACCTGAAGCCCGCCATGGAGGCGATGACGAAGCTCTGCAAGCAGCGCCTGCAGGATTTCAACACCGCCGGCCAGGCCTCGAAGATCAAGCGGATCTACACCCTGTCGGAGATGGCCAAGCGCTACGCCTCGGGCGAGCTCGACCCGACCTTCGGCGCGAGCCGCCAGGCGGCGGAGTAAGAGGTCTCACGCTCTCCCTCGCCCTTTCGAGACGCCCACGACGTGGGCTCCTCGGGGTAAGGCTGGGTTGAGGATCCTCTCGACGACCCGGCTTTCGCCTTAATCCTGATCGACAAGCGGGGCCTCGCAAGATGGCCCCGTTTTCGTTATGGGATGCCTGTCTCCTCTTTTCGAGTTTCGCGATCGATGTCCGAATCTGCCCGCCTCTACCTCGTCACTCCCGTCCTGGAGGACGCCTCCTTCGCCCCCAAGCTCGCCGAGGCCTGCAAGGGTGGGGCCGTGGCCGCAATCCTGCTGCGCCTCGGGGCGGAGGACGAGCGCAGCCTCGTCAATCTGGTGAAGGCCGTCGCCCCCTCCGCGCAGGAGCATGGGGCGGCCGTCGTGGTGAGCACCGAGGGCAAGGCCGACCTGGCCAACGTGGCCGTGCGCGGCGGCGCCGACGGGGCCCATGTGGCGGGAGCGGACGCCGCCCGGATCCGGGAGCTGCGCGAGCGCCTGAAGGCCGAGCGCGCCATCGGGGCGGGCGGAATCCGCAGCAAGGACGACGCCATGAGCCTCGGCGAGGCCGGGGTCGATTACCTGCTCTTCGGCGAGCCGCGCCCGGACGGCTCCCTGCCCTCCCTGGACAGCGTCGCCGAGCGCGCCGGCTGGTGGGCCGAGATCTTCGAGACGCCCTGCGTGGCCTTTGCGCCGAGCCTCGAGGCGGTCGAGGTCCTGGCCGCGACCCAGGCGGAATTCATCGCCCTCGGGGACGCCGTCTGGGAGCACCCGGACGGCCCCGCCGCCGCCGTGAAGGCCGCCGCCGAGACCCTCGCCCGGCTGGAGGCCTCGCATTGACGCGGCTTTCCGGCTGGATCGGCGGCGCCCTGCTGCTGGCGTCCGTCACGGGAGTCCACGCGGCCGAGCCCGACCTCGCCTACGGGGCCTATCAGCGCGGCCTTTACCTGACGGCCTTTCGCGAGGCGACCCTGCGGCTGGAGAAGGACAAGAACGACGCCGCCGCCATGACCCTCCTGGGGGAGCTCTACAACCAGGGCCTCGGGGTCCGGCTCGACCCGAAGAAGGCGGCCGAATGGTATCTGCTGGCCGCCGAGCGCGGCGATCCCAGCGCCATGTCGTCCCTCGGGCTCATGACCCTCGACGGGCGCGGCGTCGAGAAGAACCCCGTCCAGGGCAAGGCCTGGCTCGAAAAGGCCGCCGCCAAGGGCAACGCGGTCGCCAGCTACAACCTGGGTCTCCTGCTCCTCACGAGCGGCTCCGACATGGACCTGGAGCAGGCCGTCGCGCTGCTCCGCACGGCCGCCAACGCGGAGATTCCCGACGCGCAGCATGCCCTCGGCGTGCTCTATCTCCAGGGCCGGGGCGTCGCCAAGAATCCGACCGAGGCGGCCCGCCTGTTCGAGCGCGCCGCCCAGAACGGCAGCTCCGTGGGCGAGGTGGAATACGCCATCCTGCTCTTCAACGGCGAGGGCGTGACAAAAAGCGAGTCGCAGGCCGCCCGCTACTTCCGCCGCGCCGCCGCCAAGGGCAATGCCATCGCCCAGAACCGCCTGGCCCGCCTGCTGGTGGCCGGACGGGGCGTGCCGGCCAACAAGATCGACGCGGCCGCCTGGCACATCCTCGCGGCCGCCCAGGGCCTCACCGACCAATGGCTCGACAACGCCCTCAAGGACCTCACCACCGACGAGCGCACCCGCGCCGAAAAGCTCGCCGCCGAGAGGCTTGGGATGCGTTAGGCCCGCTGCCTGTCGTCATGCCCGGTCCCGTGCCGGGCCTGCTCGAAACCGGGACGGCACGGGATCAATTGATCCCTTGTCCGGTTATCCCGGCTTGACGCCACATCTCCCGTGGTTCATCGACCACTGACTGAAATTTTGCTCTTTGCCAGGACCTGCCCACCATGATCCGCTCGCCCCTCATGACTGTCATGACCGATGCCGTGATGAAGGCTTCGCGCTCCCTGAAGCGTGATTTCGGCGAGGTGGAAAACCTCCAGGTCTCCCGCAAGGGCCCGGGCGACTTCGTATCCGCCGCCGACCGCAAGGCCGAGAAGATCCTCCGCGAAGCCCTCGAGAAGGCCCGCCCCGGCTACGGCTTCGTCATGGAGGAGCAGGGCGTCGTCGAAGGCACCGACACCAGCCACAAATGGCATATCGACCCGCTCGACGGCACCACGAACTTCCTCCACGGCCTGCCGCAATTCGCGATCTCCGTCGGCCTCGAGCGCGACGGTCAGATCGTCGCAGGCGTGATCTACGATCCCGCCAAGGACGAGCTGTTCATCGCCGAGAAGGGCAAGGGCGCCTTCCTCAACAACCGCCGCATCCGCGTGGCGGCCCGCACCGAGGTGCCGGATGCGGTCGTGGCCTGCGGCCTGCCGCATATCGGCAAGGGCGATCACGGCCTCTTCCTGCGCGAATGCGCCTCCGTCATGGCCCAGGTGGGCGGCATGCGCCGCTGGGGCGCGGCGGCCCTCGACCTCGCCTATGTGGCCTGCGGCCGTTTCGACGCCTATTGGGAGCGCGGCCTGAACTCCTGGGACATGGCGGCGGGCATCCTCATGGTGCGCGAGGCCGGCGGCTTCGTGTCCGACGCGGACGGCACTCCGAACCCGATGGCTACCGGCTCCATCGCCTGCGGCAACGAATCCATGCACCGCGAACTGCTCAAGCTGCTCAAGAAGGCCAGGGGCTGATCCGGAGCGGCCGGACCGAACGGGAGCTCATCCTCTCCCGGCGACGCGCCGGACATCCATATTTCTGTTCGTGTCCCCAGGGGAGGTCATGCTCGCGCTTGATCCCCGCGCCCGGGGCGGTCACATTAGACCCGGCCCGAAGCACATGAGCACAGGATAACGATGGCGGACCAACCCCTTACCCCACCGCGGATCTATCTCGTCCGCATGGCGGTCTTTCTGGTTCTGGCAGGGTTCATCGCCTTCATCCTGTACCGGCAGATCTGGGCCGCCTTCCAGGCCAATCCCGGCCTCAACGCCCTGATCCTCGGCGTGATGTTCATCGGCATCGTCCTGGCGATCCGGCAGGTCTGGCGCCTGTTCCCCGAAGTGCGCTGGGTCAACACCCTGCGGCAGACGGAGGAAGGGCTCGTGGCCCCCGCCCCGCCCGTGCTGCTGGCCCCCATGGCGACCTTCATCAGCAACCGCTCCGGCGGCTCCCTGTCCATCGCGGCCATGCGCTCGCTGCTTGACTCGATCGGCGCGCGCCTGGACGAGGGCCGCGAGATCCTGCGCTACATGGCGGGCCTCCTGGTCTTCCTGGGCCTTCTCGGCACCTTCTGGGGCCTGATCGACACCGTCGGCTCCGTCGGCAACATCATCAAATCCCTGCGGACGGGCCAGGACACCGCCGCGATCTTTGATGAGCTGAAGAACTCCCTCGCGGGCCCGCTCCAGGGCATGGGCCTGTCCTTCTCCGCCTCGCTCTTCGGCCTGGCGGGCTCGCTCATCCTCGGCTTCCTCGACCTCCAGGCCGGACAGGCGCAGAGCCGCTTCTACACGGAGCTGGAGGATTGGCTCGCCACCTCGACCTCCGACACCCCGGTCGATGCGACCCTGCGCTCCACCACCCCGAACGACCTGACCCTGGCCCTCAACCGGCTCACCGCCGCCGTCAACGATGGCGCGGGCGGGCGGGCGGCGACCCAGGCCATGGCAAACCTCGCCGAGGGCGTCCAGGGCCTCGTGCAGCACATGCGCGCGGAGCAGCAGATGATTCGCGACTGGGTCGAGGCCCAGGCCGCCCGCGAGAAGGAGCTGAAGCAGGTTCTCGACCGCATTTCCCGTGAAAGGCTGCCCTGATGCCGGCATCGAGCGCAGGAGGACGTCGGCGGGGGCGCGTCGCGCAGATCAATTACTGGCCCGGCTTCGTGGACGCCCTGTCCACCCTGCTTCTGTCGATCATCTTCCTGATCTCGGTCTTCACGGTGGGACAGTTCTTCCTGTCCACAGAACTCTCGGGGCGCGACACGGTGCTCGACCGGCTCAATCGCCAGATCGCCGAGCTGACCGACCTTCTCTCCCTCGAACGCTCCGGCCGGCGGACGGTGGAGGAGAATCTCGCCGCCCTGCAGACCACCTTGAAGGCGAACGAGGCCGAGCGAGCCCGCCTGCAGGGGCTCCTGGATTCCGGCAGCGCGGCGCAAAGCCAGGCCGGTGAGCTGAACACGGCGCTCGAGGCCGAGAAGCAGGCGACGGGCCGTGCCTTGAGCCAGGTGGAGATCCTCAACCAGCAGATCGCCGCCATGCGCCGCCAGCTCGCGGCGCTGGAGGAGGCGCTCGCCGCCTCCGAGAACCGGGACAAGGAGAGCCAGGCCCGGATCGCCGATCTCGGCAGCCGGCTGAACGTGGCGCTCGCCCAGCGCGTGCAGGAGCTGGCCCGCTACCGCTCGGACTTCTTCGGCCGCCTGCGCCAGATCCTCGGCAATCGCCCGGATGTCCGCATCGTCGGAGACCGCTTCGTCTTCCAGTCCGAGGTGCTCTTCCCCGCCGGCCAGGCGAATCTGCGCCCCGAGGCCTCGGGCGAGATCGACCGCATCGCGAGCGCGCTCATCGAGCTCGAGAAGCAGGTTCCGCCGGATATCCCGTGGGTGATCCGCGTCGACGGCCATACGGATGCGCGGCCCATCAACACCTCGCAATTCCCATCGAACTGGGCCCTCTCCTCCGCCCGCGCCATCGCCGTCGTTCAGGCCCTGGTCGCCCGGGGCGTGCAGCCCCAGCACCTCGTGGCGGCCGGGTTCGGCGAGTTCCAGCCCCTCGACAACGGCACGACGGAAGAGGCCTATGCCCGCAACCGGCGCATCGAGCTCAAGCTGACGGAACGGTGAGGATCACCCCTCCTTGCCGAGGGCGCGGGCGACATCCTTGACCTGAAGGCCGACGCGCTTGACCGTGTCCATGATCTGCTGGCGCGGCACGCCCCATTTGTCGGACCAGTAGCGCATCTCCCAATCCTCATGGAGGTTGATGCGGGCGGAATCCTGCGGGTGCCGTCTGAAGGTGGCTGCCATCCTTGGTCTCCCTGGTCGTTCGAGCCGGTCTGCGCCGGATTGAAAACAACTTCGACAGGAGGGGTCCGGTTCGCCCGGCGCCTCTATTCTGCGGCCAATCCGTGCTCTTCCACACCCGAGAACTGGAGCCGGGCGAGACGCGCATAGAGGCCGCCCTGGCCGAGCAGGGTCTCATGGGTCCCCTCCTCCACGATCCGGCCGTTGTCCATGACCAGGATGCGGTCCGCCGAGCGCACGGTGGCGAGCCGATGGGCGATGACGAGGGTGGTGCGTCCCTCCATGAGCCGGTCGAGAGCGGCCTGCACCTTGCGCTCGCTCTCCGCGTCGAGGGCCGAGGTGGCCTCGTCGAGAAGCAGGATCGGCGCGTCCTTGAGGATCGCGCGGGCGATGGCGAGGCGCTGGCGCTGGCCGCCGGAGAGGGTCACGCCGCGCTCGCCGATGAGGGTTTCGTAGCCCTGGGGCAGCGCCTGGATGAAGCCGTGGGCGGAGGCGAGCTCCGCCGCGCGGCGGACATCGTCCTCGGAGGCCTCGGGGCGCCCGTAACGGATATTGTCGAGGACGCTCGCGGCGAAGATCGTGGGCTCCTGCGGCACCAGCGCCATGCGGGCCCTCAGGGCGAAAGGATCGGCCTCGGTGATCGGGACGCCGTCGACCTCGATCAGGCCGTCCTGCGGATCGTAGAAGCGCAGCAGGAGCTGGAGGATCGTGCTCTTGCCCGCCCCCGAGGGGCCGACGATCGCCACGCGCTCGCCGGGAGACACCGTGAAGCTCAGGCCATGCAGAGCGCGCTGCCCGGAGCGGGTCGGATAGGCGAAATGCACATCCTGGAACGCCACCGTGCCGAGGGACGGTTGCGGCAGGGGCTTCGGATTCTGCGGAGCCTCGACCGCGGGCCTGGCCGCCAGGATCTCGCCGAGGCGCTCCGCCGCGCCTGCCGCCTGCGACAATTCGCCATAGACTTCCGACAATTGGCCGAGGGAGCTCGCGGCGAAGACCGCATAGAGCACGAACTGCGAGAGCCGCCCCCCCGTCATCTCGCCCGCGAGCACGTCCTGGGCGCCGTACCAGAGCACCGCCACCACGCTCGCCGAGACCATGAAGATTCCCGCTCCCGTGAGGAACGCCCGCATGGTGGTCGACAGCCGCGCGGCGTCGAAGGCCTCCTCGGCGGCCAGCGCGAAGCGGGCGGCGGTCGGGCCCTCCATGCCGAAAGCCTGCATGGTCCTGACCGCCCCGACCGCTTCAGCCGCATAGGCCGAGGCATCGGCCAGGCGGTCCTGCGCCGCCCGCGAGCGACGCCGCACGGCGCGGCCGGAGAGGACGAGGGGCAGCACGATCACCGGAATGGCCAGCAGCACGAGGGCCGAGAGCTTCGGGCTCGTGATGATCATGAGCGCGACCGCGCCGAGAAACAGGAAGATGTTGCGCAGCGCGATCGAGATGCTCACCCCGAAGGCCGCCTTCACCTGGGTGGTGTCGGCGGTCAGCCGCGAGACGATCTCGCCGCTCTTGGTCTGGTCGAAAAAGGCCGGATCGAGGGAGGTAAGGTGCCGGAACACGGCGGAACGCAGGTCGGCCACCACCCGCTCCCCCAGGGTGATGACGAGGTAATAGCGGAGGGCGCTCGACACCGCGAGCACGGCGACGACCACCACCAGCAGGGCGAAATAGGCGTTGATGTAGGCCCGGCCCTGCTCCGAGAACCCGAAATCCACCACCCGGCGCACGGCGATGGGCACCACGAGGGTGGCGGCCGACGCCATGACGAGCGCCGCCAGCGCCCCCGCGATCCGGCCCTTGTAGGCCAGGCCGTAGGGGATGAGCGGCCTGAGCGCGCCAAGCGCGGCCTTGGGACGGGGTTGTGCAGAGGGCAAATCGGCCATGTCAGCCTTCGCTACAGGAACTCACGGATTGAAGCCGCTCCCATAGGCGCGGAAGCAGCTCTTTGCTTTGATATGCCGCAATTCTTCACGACGCACCGGCCCGGCGCATCGAAAAATGCTCAGGAGGGGTTTAACACCTTTGCCCCGGCTTGTTTCAAGGTTGTAAGTGAGGTATAGGCCCGCATTCACCAATTCAGGCTCGATCTTACGCTGCGGGCTGACCAGATGTGGTTGGCCGCAAGAAGGACTATGGCAATGGCGCGCAAAGAAACCGATCACCCCGATTACCACTTCATCAAGGTGGTGATGACCAACGGCACCGAGTACACCACCCGGTCGACCTACGGCAAAGAGGGCGACACCCTCAACCTCGACATCGACCCGAACACCCACCCGGCCTGGACCGGCGGTACGCAGCAGCTGCTCGACCGCGGCGGCCGCGTGTCGCGCTTCAACTCGCGGTTCGGCAATCTGGGCCTCGGCGCCAAGAAGTAATCCGGCTCTTCCGGATCTTCCACGGAATACGAAAAAGCCCCGCTTCGGCGGGGCTTTTCATTGCCGTCATTCGGCTGGAGCGAACGCTTCTCGCAGCATCCCGAGCTGGGCCGCCACCGGATTCTGCCCCTGAGGCAGGGGTGGAGCCGCCTCCACCTCCGACAGCAATCGCTCGAGATGCAGGATGCGGGCGTGGAGCCGGGTTGCGAGCCCGATCAGCTCGCGCAGGCGCAAAGGCAGGGCTTCGTATTCCACGAGCGTCGTGGCGGTTTCCATCGAGTTCAGGCGCACGCGGGCCTTCTCGGCGCGGGCCTGGTCCGGGGTGATCTCCCCCTCGGCGACGGCGCGCTGGAGCAGGAGCCATGAGGCGATCTGCATGAGGCGGGTCGTCAGGCGCATGCTCTCGCTGGCATAGGCCACGCTCGCCTCGCGCTTCAGAAGGCGCGAATCCTCACGGCCCTGGCCGTCGAGATAAGCGGCCGTTTCCTCGACCAGCTCCATCCCCTCCTGGAACAGGGCCGTGAAGGCTTCGGACCCTACGAAGCTCTGCCCGAACCGGACAGGATCGACGTCAAGTTTGATCACGTCGGGTTCGCTCACCCACCGTCTCCCAAGGCTTTGCCTGGCTCCGGGCCAGGAAATGTTCGATGTCGGAAGGGAATATAGAACGGCCTTTTCGAGGATGCTCCGGTAACCTCTTCTTAAGGTTAAGAGCATGGGGCCCGGCAAAAATCGAGCCGCGCGGAGCGGCTCTTCGAGTTTAACAGGGAGGCGTCAAACACGAGTGGGAGGAAGAACCACTCACGCGTCCGGTGGGAGAGGACCGGATGCATCCATGGAGCGCCCGAAACCCTTAAAAACGCGTTAACCTTGTCCGAGCCGGAAGAAGGCGCTGGCGGCGGCGCGGGAATTTTCCTTGGCGGCCTTCGCTTCCTTCAGGCGGGCGATCTCCTTTTCCAGAAGCGCGACGCGCTCGTCGAGCTCGTCTACGGAGAGCATCGACAGGTCCTGGCCGATCTCGTGAGCACTCGCACTGGGCCGGGGCTCGTCGGCGAAGGGATCGAAGGCCATGGCATCCTCCTCCTCAAGAGATTCCTCGAGAACGTTAATCCGGCATGCACTCCTTGCCAACTTCGCCCTATATGAGCGGAGCTTGGCCAAGGGAGGAAAATGATGGAGCCGATTCCGGGCACGATGCGAGCGGTGATTGCTGAGGGCAGCGGCGGGCCGGAGGTGCTGAAGGTGGTCGAGCGCCCCGTGCCCCAGCCCAAGGAAGGAGAAATCCTGGTCCGGGTCAGGGCCGCGGGCGTGAACGGCCCGGACGTGGTCCAGCGCCAGGGCGGCTATCCCCCTCCCCCGGGCGCCTCGGACATCTTCGGGCTCGAACTCGCGGGCGAAGTGGTCGGATCGGACCCGAACGCCAACCGCTTTCCGCTCGGCGCCAGGGTCATGGCCCTTGTGGCCGGCGGCGCCTATGCCGACTACGCCGTGGTCCACGAGAGCAACGCGCTGCCCGTTCCCGAGGGGCTTTCCTTCGAGGAGGCCGGCGCAATTCCGGAAACCTATTTCACCGTCTGGACCAACGTGTTCGAGCGCGGCAGCCTGAAGCCAGGCGAGACGCTGCTCGTCCATGGCGGCACCTCGGGGATCGGCACCACGGCGATCCAGCTCGCCAAGGCTTTCGGGGCGACCGTGATCGCCACGGCGGGCAGCCCCGAGAAATGCGAGGCCTGCCAGCGGCTCGGCGCCGACGCGGCGGTCAATTACCGGACGCAGGACTTCGTCGCCATCGTGAAGGAAAAGACCGGCGGGCGTGGCGCGGACGTGATCCTCGACATGGTCGGGGGCGACTACATCCCCCGCAACTACGAGGCCGCCGCCCAGGACGGGCGCATCGTGCAGATCGCTTTCCTCAAGGGCAGCAAGGTCGAGATGGACTTCCGCCGCCTCATGCTCAAGCGCCTCACCCATACGGGCTCGACCCTGCGCTCCCGCTCGGTCGCCGAGAAGGCCGCCATCGCCGAGGCGCTCGAAGCCCGGGTGCTGCCCCTGCTGGAGCAGGAGCGGTGCAGGCCCGTGATGGACTCGACCTTCGCGCTGGAGGACGTGGCCAAGGCTCACGCCCGGATGGACGCGGGCGAGCATATCGGGAAGATCGTGTTGCGCCTCTAGCGCACGGGCGCGCCCGGCGGGCTGCTTTGGCGAAAAGGGAACTTGGTTTTCAGGCCCGCCCGATGCGTTAAAGTTTGCAACATCGCCCCACGCTCCCTATAATCATCCTGTTTCCCTCACAGCGTGAGACGAGATGCTCCGGTCCGGACCGGTTCGGAGCGCAAGAGAGTTTTGCCGTGCGGCGCCGATGTCCGGTGCCCGGCTCGAAGGAGGTTCGCCCCATGTCCCAGGGACCGCTGATGCCGAAGGCGACGGCCGTTTGGCTCGTCGAGAACACATCCCTGTCGTTCGACCAGATCGCCGATTTCTGCAAGCTCCACCCGCTCGAGGTGAAGGGCATCGCGGATGGCGAAGTCGCGGCAGGCATCAAGGGCCTCGACCCGATCACCACGGGCCAGCTGACCCGCGAGGAGATCGAGAAGGCTCAGGACAACCCCAACCACCGCCTGCGCCTTGCCGAGTCGCGCGTGAAGCTGCCCGAGCAGAAGAAGATCAAGAAGGGGCCGCGCTACACCCCCGTGTCCCGCCGCCACGACCGCCCCAACGCGATCCTCTGGCTCGTGCGCAACCATCCCGAGCTCAAGGACGCGCAGATCATGCGCCTGGTGGGCACCACCAAGACCACCATCCAGCAGGTCCGCGACCGGACCCACTGGAATTCGGCGAGCCTCTCTCCCATGGATCCGGTGACCCTCGGCCTGTGCTCGCAGATCGACCTGGACTTCGAGGTGCAGCGCGCCGCCAAGGACCGCCCGCAGGTCGAGCCCCAGGAATACGGCGGCACCCTGCTGCCGGCCGAGATCTCCACAGCCGAGCCCGTCCGCGACGAACCCTTCGCCGATATGAGCCGCCCGAAGCCGCAGGAAGAGGACATCGACGTCAACTCGGTCTTCGCCAAGCTCAAGCAGCTCAAGCGCTCGGACGACGAGGAAGAATAGGACACAAAAGGCCCGGATCGCTCCGGGCCTTTTCTTTTGCGGGCGACGCCCGGGCGCCGGTCCGGCTCCGCAGCCGTCCTCGTCCGTCAGGGCCGCACGCGGTGCGGCCCTCCACCTGTGTTCCGCCCCACAGCCCTCACCCTGAGGAGCGAAGCGTCTCGAAGGGCGAGGGCATCTCCGGTGATCTCTGGACCCTCCTTCGAGACGCAGCCTCGCGGCTGCTCCTCAGGATGAGGACGGGAGGCAGGCCGTATCCCCACCCGTCATGGCCGTCCCCGGACTTGATCCGGGGATTGATCCGGCCATCCCCGTCTTCAGGAACCGCCGCGGTGCAAAGACATGGATCCCCGGCTCAAGGCCG
>Ga0182742_1005007_pt1 | contig 11524 bp, 11 predicted proteins | sample eDN5th37CBELigMG_FD_128880 | JGI IMG/M metagenome (GOLD analysis project Ga0182742, IMG submission 128880) | Enriched Miracle-Growth compost microbial communities from Emeryville, California, USA - eDNA 5th pass 37_C BE-Lig MG (version 2)... ... | reverse complement strand
GCCTGCCGGCACCACCAGCCGCCAGGAGGGCTTCCAGAGCGGCGCGCCGGCGACATAGGTGAGGCCCACCTCCCGCGGCTGCCGGGCGCCGCGCAGCCGGATTTCGCCAGCCGCGCCACGCTGCTGCAGGCGCTCCGCGGGCAGGAGGTGCAGGCGGGCAGCGCCACCGGCCGCCTCGCCGCCGCCGAGGACACCGAAGCGGGCCTGCGCCTCACGCTGCTGACCCCGGACGGGCTGCGCCTGCTGCTGCTGCGGGAGGGCGAGGAGGTACGGCCGGCCGATGCGGCGCTGGCCGCCCGCCTCGCCCGTGCGGCGGAGGTAATGGCCGCCTCCCGCGTCGCGGATGAACGGCTGATCGAGATCCGGCTGCGCGGCGCCCGGCAGCCGCGGGAGGTGGGCCTCACCTATGTCGCCGGCGCGCCGCTCTGGAAGCCCTCCTGGCGGCTGGTGGTGCCGGCAGGCGATGGCCAGGGGGAGCGGCATGCGCGGCTGCAAGGCTGGGCGGTGGTGGAGAACCGCTCGGGCACGGATTGGGACGGGGTGCGGCTCTCGCTCGTCTCCGGCAATCCGGCAGCCTTCCACCAGGCGCTCTACGCGCCGATCCGGGTGCAGCGGCCGGAACTGCCGGTGCGGGTGGCGGAGCAGGTGCAGGTGCGGCCCGACACCGGCCCTCGCCCGGCCCCTCCGCCGCCGCCGCAGGTGAGCTGGGCCGCGCCAGCCCCCGCACCGGCCATGCCCCGCGCTGCCCGGCGCGGCGAGGAGGCGCAGCGCTTCTCCGACCAGATGGCCGCGGTGCCGGAGGCCGTCGCGGCCTCCTCGGCGGGGCGCGTCGCCTTCACCCTGCCGGCGCCGGTCTCCATCCGCAGCGGGCAGACGGCGAACCTGCCCTTCCTGGACGCCTCCCTGCCGGCGGAGCGGATCTGGTGGGTGCAGGATCTCTCGGCGCGGAACCCGCTGCAGGCGGTGAGGCTGCGCAACACCAGCGGGCATGTCCTGCCGGACGGCCTCGCGACCGTCTATGGCGCGGAGGGGGCGGAAGGCGGCGCCTATCTTGGCGATGCCGAGATCCGCGCCGTGGCGCCGGACGAGCAGCGAATCCTGGCCTTCGCCCGCGACCGCGACGTGCAGATCTCCTCCGCCAGCGCGAACAGCGAACAGCCGGCGCGGGTGGAGTTCCGCCGCCGCGTGGTCGTGGTCGGGACGATCCGGCGAGAGGAGACGGCGCTGGCCATCGACCCGCATGGCGCCAGGGGCCGGCTGGTGGTGGACCTGCCGCGCCGCCCCGGCGCCACGCCCCGCTTCCCGGTGGCGGCGGAAGGCGATTTCGGCCTGCGGCACGAGGCGATGCTGGACGGCAGCGCCACCACCCTCCGCTTCGCCTGGGAGCGGGAGGGACAGACCGAAATCCCGCTGCTCGATCCCGGCCTCGGCGACCCGATCCTGCTGCGCTGGCGCGAGCTTGACCTGGAGCAGAGCCTCCGCCGCCTGCCCGGCGGCCCTGGCAGCCTGGAGGCGCTGCGCAAGGTGCTGGAGAAGCTGCCGGCCGATGCACCGGGCCGCGCCGGACTGGAAGAGGTGGTAAACGCCCTGGCCGAGGCGCGCCGGCTGCTGGAGGCCGCCCGCACCGCCATCCGCCAGTATGCCGTGGCCGAGGCCGCGCTGACCCGCGCCCGTGCCGCGGTGGAGGACCGCACCGGACCAGAGCGCGAGGAGGCCCGCCGCCGCCTGAACCGCGCCAGCCTGGATGCGGAGCGCGCCGGCGCGGCGGCGGATGCCGCCTGGGAAGCCTGGCAGCGGGCAGCGCAGGAGGTGCTGGCGCGAACGGGCTGACCGGCGGGCCACCACAGCACGTCAGCGCTGCCGGTCAGGCCTCCGGGCCTGGCGGCCCTGCGGCCATCGGGGCCGCTCACCCCGGCCGGCGCGGCACCAGCAGGTTGGCGACCAGCACCTGCACCGGCTCGTCCCGCTGGTTGAGGGTGGTGGTGCGCGTCTTCACCAGGCCCTGATCGGGGCGGGAGCGGGAGGGGTGGGTTTCCAGCACCTCCACCTCCACCCGTAGCGTGTCGCCGGGGCGGACCGGGCGGGGCCAGCGCAATTCGTCCATGCCGGCGCCGATGATGCCGCCGGTGGGCCGGAACTCGCTGTCCACCAGCAGGCGCATGGTAAGGGCGGCGGTGTGCCAGCCGCTCGCCGCCAAGCCGCGGAAGATGGTGCCGCGTGCCGCCGCCTCGTCGAGGTGGAAGGGCTGCGGGTCGAAGGTGGTGGCGAAGGCGATGATGTCGGCCTCAGTCACCGTCAGCCGGCCGGAGCCGAAACGCTGCCCCGGGGCAAGGTCTTCGAGATAGCATCCTTCCATCTGCGGCTCCTCCTGTTCCGGGACGGGCCCGGCTGCCCGGTCCGGCGCCGGAGCCGCCCGCGCTTCCCCGGCCGCTCAGCCTACGCCGGTCTGCGACAGGATCACATCCTCGAGCCGTTGCAGGAGGCGCTGGACCGGGGCAGGCTTGATCAGGCGTGCAGTAGGCCCGCCGATGCCGCGCAGATCCGCCTCGGGCGCCAGGGGGTGGAAGCCGGTCACGACCACCACGGGGAGGCCGGGAATCCGATCACGCAGCCGGCGGATCACCTCGCGCCCATCCACATCGCCGTGCAGCCGGAGATCCACGATCGCCGCCGCCAGCTGCAGCCCGGGCTGCGCCGCGACCGCGAGGGCGCCGGCCCCGTCGGCCGCGAGGACGACGGCATAGCCATTGATTTCCAGGAGGTTCTCGAGATCGAGTGCCAGCAGGGCCTCGTCCTCAAGGACCAGGACGAGCGGCCGCCGGACGCCAGGCTGCGCCGGCCGCTGCGCCGGGGCGGGCTTCACAGGGTCGTCTGCCTTGGACATCACGGCTTCCGTCCACACGCATAACGCCCGGGCGGCATGCGGGATAAGGCAATCCGCCCAGCCCAGGGGATCCCGAATGGCAAATGCCGGGGATGCCCCCGGCAGCATGACGCAGAATCGAAACGATTTTCATCACTTTCTTGGGCAGCGGCGGATGCTGCCGCGCGACCGGGATGCCCGAGGCGTCAGGCCGGGCGAAGCGGCCGCCGTGCCCAGAGCGCCAGCGCCAGCACGCCGCAGCCCGCCAGGGCGAAGGCGCCGCGATAGCCCAGCACCGCCAGGCCCAGGCCGAAGGCCAAGGAGCCGGCGCTCTGGCCGAGGAAGAGCGCCAGGGCAAAGGCGCCGACCGCGGTGCCGCGGGCCTCCGGCAGCGCCTCGGTCGCCTGGGTCTGCAGCACGCCATGGAACATGTAGAAGACCAGGCCGAGCGCGATCTGCAGCGGCACCACCACCAGCCAGCCCGGCGCCAGCGCCAAGCCCCAGAGCCCCACGGCAAGGCCGGTTCCCCCAATGCCGAGCAGCCCACTCTCCCCGAAGCGGCGCACCAGGCGGCGCGCCAGGCGGGTATAGGCGAAGGCGCCGATGCCGAAGCCGGCGACGATCAGCCCGGCCTCCGCCGCATTGCGCCCGAAGCCCTGGATCAGGAAGGAACCGACATAGGGAAAGGCGCCGCCGAAAAGGAGGAAGCCGTTGAGGAAGGCGGTGCCCAGTAGCCTGCGCCCGGCGGGCCGGGCCAGCAATGCCCGATAGCCCGCCATGCCGCGCCCGCCCCCGGCCTGCTCCGGCCGGCGCCACAGGGTAGGGCCGAGGCGCCGCGCGATGACGGCGCCGACCAGCAAGGCCAGCCCCCCGAGCACCAGGAAGGGCAGGCGCCAGCCGGCCAGCTCCGCCAGCACGCCGGAAACCGGGCCGGTAACAAGCTGCGCCATGACCATTCCGGTAAGGAAGCGGCCGATCGCCGCCTGCCTGTCCTCATAGGGCACGCTGTCGCCGATATGCGCCATCAGCAGCGGGATCACCGCGCCGGCGAAGCAGCCGGAGAAGGCGCGCAGCCCGATGAGCATCGGCAGCCCGGCGGCCTGGGCGCTGGCAAGCAGCCCGAGTCCGTAGAGCAGCAGGGCGAAGCAGGCGATGCGAATCTTGCCGAGGCGATCCCCGAGCGGCCCGGCGACGAGCTGCACCAGCCCATAGGGCAGGACAAAGCCGGCCACCACGCCGGTCGCGGCAGCGACCGTGACGCCGAGATCCGCGGCCAGCAGCGGCAGCAGCGGATCCAGCATGCGCATGCCGGATCCGGTGGTGAAGCCGGCAAGCGCGAAGAGCGCGGTGGGGAGCGAGGAAGACATCAGCCGGGGCGATAGGGACGCGCGTCTCGCGCCGCGTCAAGCGTCCCTCGCCACATCAGGCGGCGCTGGCCCGGACCGAGATTGACAGCCATGCACCTTGCATGGACCCTCGGCACTGGATGGAAACAACACCAAGAACCTGCTCCCCAGGCTGCGGGGAACCCCTATGAGCCCTCCCCAGCCATCAGACGAGGATCCGGCCGGACCGCCACTGCTCGGCCAGGGCTTCCACTGGCAGGATCTGCAGGTCGGGCAACGCTTCCGCAGTTTTCGCCGCACCATCACCGAGACCGACCTCGTCACCTTCGTCTCGGTCACGGGCATGCTGGAACCGCTCTTCGTGGATGCGACCCATCAGGGCGCGATCGGGGGCCGCCCCGTGCCCGCTGCACTGACCTATGCGCTGATCGAGGGCATCCTGCTACGCACGATGCTGCACGGCACGGGCCTTGCCCTGCTTGAGGTGACACAGCGGGCCCTGGCCCCCGTGCGCGTCGGCGACACTATCGGGGCCGATGTCGTGGTGACGGAGATTCGCCCCACCTCGCGCGCCGGCCGCGCCGTGGTCACCAGCGATGTGCGGGTCATGAACCAGCACGGCGACTGCGTCATGGAATACACGGTGAAGCGCCTGGTGGCTGGCCGGCCTGGCGCCAGGGGAGGAGAGGAGGAATGATGAAGCGCCGACACGTCCTGGGGTTGGCAGCCGGCTTGCCGCTCGCCCGGCCCGCCCTCGCGCAGACGGCCTTCCCGCAGCGACCCGTGCGGCTCGTCGTCGCCTTCCCGCCGGGCGGCCCGACCGATGTGGTCGCCCGCATCCTGGCGGAGCGCATGGCGCGCGATCTCGGCCAGCCGATGGTGGTCGAGAACCGCGGCGGCGCGAATGGCAATATCGCGGCAGAGTATGTGGCGAAGGCCGATCCGGACGGTTACACGGTACTCTACAATACCTCCTCCATCGCGATCAGCCGGGCGCTTTATCGCCGGCTTGCCTATGATGTGCTGCGGGACCTGGCACCCGTGGCGCTGACCGCCGCGACACCCTTGGCACTGGTGGTGCATCCCTCGCTGCCGCCGCGCGATCCGCAGGGCTTCATTGCCTGGGCGCGAGCGAACAGCGGGAAGATCAGCTATTCCTCGGGCGGCATCGGCAATATCTCGCACCTGCTGAGCTTCCTGGTGCTGCGCCATATCGGGGCGGAAGCCGTGCATGTGCCCTATCGCGGCACCGCGGCGGCGCTGACGGACACCGCGGCGGGCAATGTGCAGTTCACCTCCGATACCATCGTCACCGCCCTGCCGCTGATCCAGGAAGGGCGGGTGCGGGCCATCGCCGTCAGTTCGGCGGAGCGCACGCCGCTACTGCCCGATGTACCCAGCATGGCGGAGTCCGGAATGATGCCGCCGGGCTTCGAGGTGGGCGCCTGGCAGGGAATTCTGGCACCCGCGCGCACCCCGCCCGCAGCGATCGCCCGGCTGAACGCCGCCGTGGGCGCAGCACTGGCCGATCCGGATGTGCGGGCGAGGCTGGCAGCACAGGGGGCACAGCCGACCGGCGGCACGGCGGAGGAATACGCGCGCTACCTGCGGGACGAAGTGCAGCGCTGGGGCCGCGTGGTGGCCGAGAGCGGCGCGGCGGCGGATTAGGCCAAGGCCCTTCCGAAGCCGCACCCGCCGCCTGGAGTCTCACCGCCCGAAGAAGGCGAAGTCGCCGCGCAGGGGATGCCAGATCCGCACCTGCCGGGCCTCGCGCAAGAGGTCGGGCAAGCGGGCCTCATAGTCGCGGCGGTAATCGCGCCGCATCTGCACCTCCACCAGATCCTCCTGGTCGGCCCAGGTCTCGTAGAGCATGAAGCGGTCGGGCTCCTCCGGGTCGCGGTGCAGGACGGCATTGATGAAGCTTGCCTCATGCCGCATGGCGTCCATCACCGGCGCCAGCAGGCCGAGGAATTCCTCCTCATGGCCGGGTTTGACGCAGAGGGAGACGACCACCACGATCGGGGCCCCATCGGCTGCCCCGGATACGCCCGTCATCACGGCATTTCGACCGCCCATCGCCTCGGCCTCCTCCACCAGGGCAGGGATCACGCCCTGCCGGGGATGGCCGCATCAGACAGGCATGGAGGATGGAGGTCGATAACCTCGGAGGTAGGATCGGCGCGAATTCAGGCGGCAGCCGCCTTGCGCCGCCGCTCGCTCTCGGTCTTGAGCTGCCCGCAGGCCGCCAGGATATCCCGCCCGCGCGGGCGGCGGATCGGGCTGGCATAGCCGGCATCGTTCACGATGGCGGCGAAGCGGGCGATCGCCTCATGCGTGCTGGTCTGGTAGGGGCTGCCGGGCCAGGGGTTGAAGGGGATCAGGTTCACCTTGGCCGGGATGCCGCGGATCAGCCGCACCAGCTCCCGCGCCTCGGCCTCCGAATCGTTCACGCCGCGCAGCATGACGTATTCAAAGGTGATACGGCGCGCATTGCTGGCGCCGGGGTAGCGGCGACAGGCGGCGATCAGCTCCTCGATCGGGTATTTGCGGTTGAGCGGCACCAGCTCGTCGCGCAGCTCGTTCGTCACCGCATGCAGGGAGACGGCGAGGCCGACACCCAGTTCCTCCCCGCAGCGATCCATCATCGGCACCACGCCGCTGGTCGAGAGGGTGATGCGGCGGCGGGAGAGGCCGATCCCCTCATGATCCATGATGATCTTCAGGGCCTTGGCGGTATTCTCATAATTATAGAGCGGCTCGCCCATGCCCATGACGACGATGTTGGAGAGCAGCCGCGGCTTGTCGTCCTTCGGGCTCGGCCATTCGCCGTAGCTGTCGCGCGCCGCCATGAACTGGCCGACGATCTCCGCCGCGCCCAGGTTGCGCACCAGCTTCTGCGTGCCGGTGTGGCAGAAGCGGCAGGAGAGGGTGCAGCCGACCTGGGTGCTGATGCAGACGGCGCCGCGCTCCTCCTCCAGGTCGGGGATGTAGACCGTCTCCACCTGCTGGCCGTCGCGGAAGCGGAACAGCCATTTGCGGGTGGCGTCGGCGCTGGTCTGGACGGTGGCGACCTCCGGCCGCTCCACCACGAAGCGCTCGGCCAGCTTCGCCTGCATCGGCTTGGCGATGCTGCTCATCCTGGCGAAGTCGGTCTCGCCCTGGTGGTAGATCCAGTGCCAGAGCTGCTTGGCGCGGAACGGCTTCTCGCCCATCGCCACCATCTCCGCCACCAGCTCCTCACGGGAGAGACCGACCAGGTTGCGGCGGCCATCCGGCAAGGTCGCGGGCGGCGGGTTGAACAGGGCCGACTTGGCAAGGATGCGCTCGCGCTCGGCCGCGGTCAGGGTCAAGGCGCTCGTTACGCTGGCGGCGTGCTGATCGCTCATCGGCGCCCTGCCCCTCTGGCGGGGCACTCCTTGGAGATGGCCTCATAGGCCGCGGTGAAGCCGGAGAGGGAGAAGGTGTCGCTCGCCTGGCCGCGGCCGTTCGGGGCTGGGCCGCGCGCCACCGCCTGGGCGCCGCCGCGGAAGGCGGCAACCGCGGCCTGGCCCTCGCGCGCGAAGGCGCTGGTGCCGGCGGTGAAGAAACCAAGGCTGCGCGACCCCACCGTGACCTGCACGGGATCGCCACCCTCATTGCTGTTGCGGGGATAGGCATAGCCGGGCTGGAGCGCCACCTGATCCCGCCCCTGCGGGCGGTGGGTCACCACCAGCATCACATTATTGGCTGAGCGGCCGGGCACGCCTTCCACCTTGGTGGCGCGGGTGAAGGCATAGCAGACCTTCTGCCCGCCCGCCCCCAGGGTGGCGGCAGTCCAGGACTGGTAGTCGCCCAGCTTGCGCGGCTGCGCCTGCTGCGCCGCCGCATCGGCGACCGGGAGGAAAAGGGTCAGAAGAAGGGCCAGGACAGGGAACCCACGCATGGCCGCTAGATACGGTCCCGCCCCACCACCATCAACCGCCGGGATGCCGGGAGCAGGGCTGCGCGGCGGCGGGGGCTGGCGGCAGGCCCAGCGCCCCCTCGCCCTGCCGCTGCCATGGCCTTATGCAGCCATGCCATGACCGACGCCGCCGACAGCCAGCTCGCCGCCCAGTACGAGGCCTATCCCTACCCCGCCCGCGACCCGCGGGAGGAAGCGAAACGGCTGATCGTCGGCAGCCCGAGCCATCTGCGGGAGGTGGATCACTGGATCTTCGGCGCCCGCCGCCCGGCAAGCCAGCCCCTCCGCGCCCTGGTGGCCGGCGGCGGCACCGGCGACGGCACCATCATGCTGGCGCAGCAGATGGCCTGGGCGAAGCGGCCGGGGGAGGTCACCTGGCTGGACCGCAGCGGCGCCGCGCGAAGGATCGCGACGGCACGGGCGGAGGTGCGGAAGCTGGACAATATCCGCTTCGTCGAGGGTTCGCTGCTGGACCTGCCGGGATCGGGCCTCGGTCCCTTCGACTACATCGACTGCTGCGGCGTGCTGCACCACCTGCCGGACCCGCTGGCGGGGCTGCGCGCCCTGGTGAGCGTCCTGGCCCCGGGGGGCGGGATCGGGCTGATGGTCTATGCGCCACATGGCCGCACCGGCGTCTACATGATGCAGGACGCGCTGCGCCTGCTGGCACCGGCCGAGGAGCCGCCGCCAGCACGGGTGGACATCGCGCGGCGGCTGTGGCGGCAGGCGCCGGAGACCGCCTGGCTGCGGAAGAATCCCTGGCTCACCGACCATATCTCCGGCGGTGATGCGGGGATCTACGACCTGCTGCTCAACCCGCGCGACGTCGCCTTCACCGTCCCGGCGCTGGAGGCGCTGGTGCGGGCGGCGGGGCTGCGCATCGTCTGCCTGGTGGAGCCGGTGCGCTACGATCCGGACAGCTATCTCTCCGACCCGAAGCTGCGCGCCCGCACCGCCGCGCTGACCCCGACCGAGCGCGCGGCGCTGGCCGAGGCCATCACCGGCAATATGGGCATCCATATCGCCTATTGCGTCCCGGCCGACGCGCCTGAACTGGCGCCGCCCTGGGACGATCCGGAAGCGGTGCCGGTGCTGCGGGAGATGGACGGGCCGACCCTGGCGCGGAACCTGCCGAAGGACGGCGTGCTGCCGGTCAGCTTCGACGGGCTGCGGGTGCCGCTGCCCCTGCCGCGCCTGGCCGCGGCCATCCTCCAGCGGGTGGACGGGAAGCGGCCACTCGGCGCGATCGCGGATGAGCTGGCGGCGAATGGCGTGTCGCGGGAGGCGTTCTGGCGCGACCTGGCGGCGCTGCGGCGGGCGATGGAGTCGATGAACCGGCTGCTGCTCGCCGCACCGGCATGAATCTTCCTGATGATCGGCCCGCCATCATCATCTTCGGCGCCGCCGTGCGGCCGGATGGGCGCCCGAGCGGCACGCTCCGCCGCCGGGTGGAGGCGGCGGCGGAGTTCGGTGCGCGGTTGCAGGACCCGCTCTACCTCCCCACAGGGGCCAAAGGACGGCATGGGGAGGCCGAAAGCGCGGTGATGGCGGAGCTGCTGCGCAGCCTGGGCGTGCCGGGCGCGCGGATCCGGCAGGAGCCGACAGGAACGGACACTCTCTCCTCCGTCCTGGCCTGCGTGGCGCTGCTGCGGGAGATGGGCCATGCCGGCCAGGTCTATGCCGCAACCAGCGGCTATCACCTGCCACGCTGCCTGCTGCTGCTGCGCCTGGCAGGCGTGCCGGCGCGGGCAGTGCCGCCGCCGCGGACCGAGGCCGGCTGGCGCAGCCGCTGGTGGTGGCGGCTGCGAGAGGTGCCGGCGCTGCCCTATGATGCAGGCCTGATGCTCTGGGCCCGGCTGCGCGGGCGGGGCTGATCCCCGGCCTCAGGCATTCCAGTCCGGCGCGAAGCCGGGATTCACCAGGCGCCGGTCCTTCGGCAGCGCGGCGAGCGCGGCGAGGTCCTCAGCATCAAGCGCCAGATCCACCGCCTCCAGATTCTCCCGCTGCCGGGCCGGCAAGGCCGATTTCGGGATGGCCGCGACCCCGGGCATGGACAGCAGCCAGGCCAGGGCCACCTGCCCCGGCGTTGCGCCATGCTTCGCGGCGATGCGCTGAATCACCGGGTCTTTCGCCACCTCGCCCTTCGCCACCGGCGTATAGCTGGTCAGCACGATGCCACGCGGCTGGGTGTAGTCCAGCAACCGGCGCTGCGAGAGGAAGACATGGTGCTCCACCTGCAGGCAGGCGATGGGCGCGATCTCGGCCTCCACCGCACGCCGCAACAGGCCGAGCGGGAAATTCGCCACCCCGACCGCACGCGCCAGCCCTTCCTCGCGGAGTCGCGCCAGCGCCCGCAATGCATCCGGCAGGTCGAGCTCCGGGCTGGGCCAGTGGATCAGCAGCAGGTCCACATAGGGCTGTGCCAGGCGCCGCAGGCTGTCCTCGAAGGCACGGCGGATCGCATCGCCCCGCGGCTTGTCCCACCAGACCTTCGTGGTCAGGTAGATCTCCCCACGCGGTACGCCGCTGGCATTGATGGCGGCGCCGACCTCCTCCTCATTGCCGTACATCTCCGCCATGTCGATGTGCCGGTAGCCGAGGCCGAGGGCGGATTCCACCGCCGCCCGGCACTCCGCCCCCTTCATCGGCCAGGTGCCGAGGCCGAGCCGGGGCATGCGCGTCAGCGCGCTCTCGAAGACCGGGACGGAGGTCATGGGCGCTTCGACAGGTCCACCAGCGCGGCAAAACCCGTCTCCGTTCCGAAGGCCAGATGCGTGCCGGCCGGGTTCCAGCCAAGCGCAGAAATGGGACCACGCCCCGGCGCCGCCACCGGCACCACCTTGCCGGAGGCGATCTCCGCCATCAGCACCAGCCCATCGGCGAAGCCAGCCGCCACCACCTCGTGCTGCGGATGGCAGGCGACGGCGGTGCAGAACACATTGTCGCCGCCGGCCAATTCGGTCGGTGCCTTGCCCATCGGCCCGCCGCCGAAGAAGGGCCAGAGCACCACGGAATCGGCGCCGCTGGTCGCCAGCCAGCGCCCCTTGGCGGTGAAGGAGAGGAACTTGGTCTTGCTGGGATAGCCGGACATGCGCATGTGCTGGCCATCCGAGAGGCGCCAGCCATGCAGGGCGTTCTCCTGCATCGCCGTCACCACATGCGTCCCGTCCGGGCTGATGGCGATGGCGGCGTGGCTGCCCTTCCATTCCAGCAGGCGCGGCTTGTCCTCCTTCGCCGCGACGAACCAGAGCGAGGCGCCGTTGTAGTGGCTGCCCGCCACCCGCTTGCCCTTGGCATCGAAGGCGATGCCGCCGACCGAGCTGGGATGCGTCAGCACCTTCAGCGCCTGGCCCTTGCCGTCGAACAGGTGGATCT
>Ga0182742_1005005_pt1 | contig 11526 bp, 11 predicted proteins | sample eDN5th37CBELigMG_FD_128880 | JGI IMG/M metagenome (GOLD analysis project Ga0182742, IMG submission 128880) | Enriched Miracle-Growth compost microbial communities from Emeryville, California, USA - eDNA 5th pass 37_C BE-Lig MG (version 2)... ... | reverse complement strand
TAATCATTGAAAAATCTCCCTGAAGCCAAGCTGACATGTTCTGGATGACATCCGCACGATACGCAAAGAACGTAGCGACCGATGATAAAATATTTCCGAACATGAGTCCGACCAGTGGGATAAATATAGCATCCTTGAACTTGATTCTGTCCAGGATTTGCATAAAAAGAAAAGTTCCTGCTAAGGCGAAGGCAAAGGCGATTCCCATCTTTTGTAGCATCGTTGCATTCGCAAAAAATAGCATCGATACGAGAATTCCTAACCTTGTCGCGTCTAATGTTCCAGCGGTTGTCGGAGAAACAAATTTGTTTCTACTTAATTGCTGCATGATCAAACCAGCAATACTCATCCCAGCTCCAGCTAGCAAAATAGCAATTAACCTTGGAACGCGACTAATTAAAAAGATCTCAGTTTCTTCTGATTGAAAGTCAAGTAACATCCTCGGTGAAATGCTGCTTACCCCTACAAAAAGAGATAGAACTGAAAGAATAAGTAACGCGAGTAGTAAGTATCGTTTCTTCATCGGCTCTCCTCTTTATCAAAATCTAATAATGAGAATCATTATCACAAGCTTTATCATATATTTATATACAAATAGTGTCAACCTAAATGAGAATGTTTTTCATACGAAATTGAAAAATTACCCAAATTCACACCTCTCTTTTACTTGATATAAAAGGTTTTCTCAAGATGTGAAAATTTTATGACAATAGTAGATTTCACTGAGTTCATATAACTAACTAAAAATAAAAAATATGTAGGATATAATTGGCAAGTTTCTTTATTATGAATACAAAACGAAATTTATATAAAACTAACTAGCAAAAGAAATAAGCGGAGAATTTCCGGTTAGATGCAGAATGGAGCCTTGTTTTGGGGTAAATAAGGGAAGGTTTTCCGCTTATGCAAAGCAAAATCTCCTATTTTCGTATTTTTCGAGCCAATAGGCGGAATCTCTCCGTCTATTTAAGCCTTTTTTAATAAAAATTACTAATTAAGCGGAATTTCTCCGTCTATTAATCAGCTCAAGTGCTTAACCAGGTCCCCAACCGAGAAGTGCGGACCCTCTTGAACCTAGGTATTGGTACTCAAAACGGCACTGCAAATGACATAAAGAAAAGACGTATGCATACGTCTTTTCTTGTGTATTTTAATAAGAAAGTACCAAAACAGAACCCTTTACTATAAAGGACTACAGCTTTGCATTTGTAATATGAGCAAGATGATGATTTCCATGCCATGCATACAATCCGATATTTTTCTCTACTGACACGAGCCCTGAATCTGGATGGACGAAGGTTCGTTTCATTTCTTCTTCACTCACGCTTTTTAGAAGTGCTACTAATCTTGAGTGGACTGACTCAATAAGTGTTAAAGACACCTCAACCGGTAGCTTCGAATCTTCTAACTCAGCCCATCTCGCTTCCTCATATGGCTTAATAACAGGGCTGTCTTCAGTCAAGGCCAACTTAAAACGAATATAAGCGTTCATATGGCTATCGGCAATATGATGTACCACCTGCCGAATTGTCCACCCTCCGTCACGGTAAGGCGTATCAAGTTGTTCTTCGCTTAAGCCAGAAACAGCTCCTTTTATCTTATTAGGCAAGCTGGCGATTTCCTCTATCCATTGATCTGTTAACGTTTTATTGATGTCTCCCTCAAACCGAAACGTCCCAATCGGGTATCTCTCATCCATCTTTACCCTCTCCCCATCACATCTTTATTTATGCTTGGTCCGAAGTTCCTTTCTCCACACCTGAACTAGGGCCATGCTTCACACCTTTGCTTTTATATGGCTTTGCATTCTTAGCTTTTTTTGCTCCAGCTTGCCAACGCGTCCAGCCTTTTTTTCCCGTACCTTTGCCTACTCCACTCTTGCTCTTTGCTTTTACTCTCGCCAATTCTAATCACTCCATTGCTAAACTATCTTATATTATAGACTAGTTTTAACTTATTGGAGGATCATATGCTGATATTTCACAATTTAAAGTAGACGAACTTACTGCCAAGCTTTCTCTAATAACTCTCTAAAAATCTCATTGAGTAAAGGTGTGGATGTGTCTTTTTCACTTGCTTTCATTTTCTTTGTCATGCTTTCCATGTCTTCTATTTCTTGTTGTAGGTAGTCGTTAAGCACTCGAATGGGAGGTTCTAACTGGAATGAGTGCTCTTTTCTCGCTTTTTTATGGGCGATTAGTTCTTCAATGGATTGTCTTACCGGGCCCACAGGAACCAGTTCTTTTACAAGTACCTCAAACTTAATAGGTGGAAAGGTATGATTCAAAATAATCCACTTCCCTGCCAAAATCGGACGAAGAACCGTAAAGTACTTTTTATGATGTACCTCTTCTTCTAAAAGGTACGTACGGAAGTTTCTTTTCGCCATACTAACATAATGGGAGAGACAGGTTACAGGCGAAAACACCTTCTGTTCGATGGCTAACAACTTTTCAAGAGTAGAATAATTTTCATAGTAAATGATGTCAGAATGAAGCCACTCGAAAAATGGCGGATTTGATTTTCGGAACAATCTTAATGCTTTCGTTAGTTCCCATCCACTCATGTCTAATAGTGGATGAACGGGGATAGAAAGGGAATCCTGTGAAGGGAACTCCAGTACATCTCTTCCCTGGTCAATGGACAAATACCATTCCTTTGTATGTATATATAGAAATCTCACATCATAATCACTATCCATGGAAGAAAATCCCCATGCCCGACTTCCCGACTCACATGCGTACAATACTTTAACATCATATTCTCGCTCCATTTGCTGAAGAACTTCTATTATATGTTCCTTCATGAAATCCCTCTTTTCTTTTATCATAATGGGCAGAAAATTGAATACCAATACTATCCACTAAATCGAAAAAACCGGCAGGAACTCTTCCCACCGGTCTATTGCTATATTTTAAATTTCTTAATCATTTCGGCAAGCTTTGCACTTGCTTCATTTAACTCAATGGCCGATTGTGTGACCGAATCGAGCGCACGCACCTGCTCCTCAGTTGATTCACTTACCTTGTCTGAAGCGACTGCAGAGTGCTCTGCAACGGAAGCGATGCTTTGAATTGAAGCGACCACATCGTCCTTTAAATCATTGATATGGTCAATATCGCTTCTGATCGATCCGATGGAAGAGACAATCGCGTTGATCGTTTGTGAAATATCATTAAACGCAACTTCTGTTTGACCAACAGCCTTGCTTTGTAGTTCTGAAATGGCTACGGTTTGCTCCATTTCCTTCACAACATGCTGTGTTTCTTTTTCAATACTTGAGATCGTTTGTTTGACTTGTTGTGCTGCTTTCGCTGATTGTTCAGCCAGCTTTCTCACCTCATCAGCAACTACAGCAAACCCTTTTCCACTTTCCCCTGCCCTAGCTGCTTCAATACTCGCATTCAAGGCTAGAAGATTCGTTTGATCGGAGATCTCTGTAATCGAATGAATGACTTTTTCAATTTCCTTCACCTTTGAGTCAAGGTTATGAATGACTGTTCCAACACTCTTAATAACCTCATCGCTTTCTATGGCTCGTTGTCTTAAGAAGTTCATTTGCTCCAAGCCTTTTACATTCGTCACTTCGGCTTGCTTGGATAAACCAGTCATTTCATTGACATTATCTTTTACTTTTTCGATTTGTGTAGATAATCCGATTGCCTTTTGGTTTGCACCGTCTACGTCCTGTGCTTGCTGATATGCGCCTGTGGCAATCTCTCCGGTCGCTCTTGCTACCTCTTCACTTGCCGCAATGGTTTCCTCTGATACAGCTGTTAAGTTAGAAGCTGAGTCGTTTACACTGTCTACAGATTTTTCTACAGAGGCAATAAGCTCACGCATGTTTTCAACCATAATGTTAAAATGATCAGTTAATTGGCCTGTTTCATCCTTTGATTTGCTCTCCACATGAATCGTCAAATCTCCTGCTGCTACCTCTTGAACTTGCTGATTTAATAGGGTGATTGGCTTTGCGATACTTTTTGATAGGAAATAGGTAATCACAAGACCAATGATAATGGCGATTGCTGCAATGATGAGGATCGCGTCTTGAAGGCTTTTAGCGCTTTCTAGTACGTTTTTCGTCTCATATACCATTCCGACCTTCCAGCCTGTTTGGCCGAGTGTTTGGTAGTAGAGTTCGAAATCCGTTCCATCTTCTGTATATGAAGTTGCCCCTTTTTCTCCACTATTCACAGTCGAAAAATACACTTTTTTACTAACATCTTTTCCTTGTTCCTTAGGATGAACTAAAGCCATTCCATTTTTATCTAATAATAAAGAATACCCACTATAACCAACTTTTGTTTCTTTGATGATTCCTGAAAGCCCTGCTAGGCTAAGGTCCATTCCCACAACCCCAAGAGTTTCCTTCGTTTCTGGGTCAATAACCGCCTTTGCTACGGTTACCACATATTCTCCTGAGCTCGCATCTTCATATGGATCTGTCCAGATGGTTTCACCTGATGATTGAACGGCTGCTGTGTACCAAGGTCTTCCTGTTGGATCATAATCTGGTGGTAGCTCAATCACAGGGGTAGTCGTAAACTGCTTCGTTTCTGCTCCAACATAAATGGTTGCAGCATTTTCATTAAGGTTCATAAACTCTTGAAAGTCTTTGTCAACGAGAGGCCAATAAGTGCTTAAGCCATTTTGCTCGTTCGCTTTCACTTGCTTTAAGTAATCAATAACCCGGCTATCTTTACTATAGCGATCAACCGAACTTCCATAAAAATGTAAGTATAAGTCCATATTGCTTTTCAAGCTATCGACTTGAGCACTCGAGCTCGAACTCACACTAGTCAAGATTTCAACTTTCGTTTTAAAAAACGTCACAGCTGAAACCACTAATAAAGTAACAGCTATAAGGATACTGACCGTTAGCATAATCTTGGTTTGTATTTTCTTAAACATATCCTCACTCCAACAATGTTTTTTCTTAATATCGTCACAATTGATGAAATTTGAAGGATTTTGTCGAATTTTTAGAAAAAAAATAAAAAGCAGAGAATTCAATCTCTGCTTTCATGGTTTTTAGCGATTATCAATCGTCTCTGGATTCAAGTCATGATTCATTAAGCGATAATGGGCCATTTCTTCGTATTTCGTACCTGGCTTGCCGTAATTTGTGTATGGATCAATGGAAATTCCACCTCTAGGAGTAAATTTACCCCATACCTCAATATAGCGTGGATCCATTAACTCAATTAAATCGTTCATAATAATGTTCATGCAATCCTCATGAAAATCTCCATGATTTCTAAAGCTAAACAGGTATAACTTTAATGACTTGCTTTCTACCATTTTCTGATCAGGAATATAGCTAATGTAAATCGTTGCGAAGTCTGGCTGACCTGTTTTTGGGCAAAGGCTAGTAAACTCCGGACAGTTAAATTTTACAAAATAATCGCGATTCGGGTGCTTGTTATCAAACGCCTCCAGAATGCTAGGAGAATACTCAAACAAGTACTTCGTCCCTTGATTTCCTAATAAAGTTACGCCTTCTAATTCTTCATCTTTTCTTCCACTCATGAAAAGAACCTCCTATTTAAAAAAATAAAACCATATCCTCGTTTGGATATGGTTGATAGGTATCATCAAAGCCATAGTTTTTTATAGAGGGTTTTGTTCGCTATGAACCTCTCCCGACACACGGGAATATGAATATGTCACCGTAACTATAGTGAATTTCAGTAAAAGTGTCAACGGTTTTTTATTCCACTTGTTTTTAACAATTCGTGCATATTTAAAGCAAGATTAGGAAAAATTAACCTTCGAATGAAGGAAAGGAGAGATATTAATGAAGAAATTTGTTGGAATCATGGCTGCATGCTTGCTTTCCATGTCCATCTTTGGTGCCACGTCTTCTTTTGCTGAAGTGGATAAACCTGAAGATGCTAATAACACCCAAGAGGTGAAGTTAACTGACGCTCAAAAGGCAGAACTCGCTAAATTACATAAAGGTATTTTGGAGCAGAAAAAACAACTGATTCAAAAATACGCTGAATTTGGCGTGATCCCGAAGGAAAAAGCGGAGAAAATGATTCAGCGCTATGAAGAGCATTACAAAATGCTTGAAGAGAATGGCTTTATTTTTAAAGGGCCACACGGTGGATCCAACCGCGGACCACATCACCATCACAAAAGCGAAGAATAACAACGAAAAACGGACCAGCTGTGAAGTGGCCCGTTTTTTGTTGGGTATTATTCGTTATTACATTCCCTTATTATCCGCTGGGAATTTTACACCAATTTGCTTGCGGACTTCATCCATAATTTCCATTGTTACTAAGGAGTTTTCGTATGTATTAATATTTGATTCCGTCTCGCCTTTTTCAATTAGTTCAATGAATTCCTTTGCTTCATAATACATAGAATTTACTTTTTGTGGAACGGATAGGTCTACTTTTTCCCCATTTCGGTATTCGAGTACAACCTTTTCTGGCGTGTTCACTTTATCGATCACTAAATTTCCGTCTTCCCCTTGAATTTCAGAAGGAATGCTAGAATTCGTGATTTTTGAGTACATTAACACCGCATCCATATTTTTATAAGTTAAAAGAATACTTCCTTCTCCATCCACACCAGATTCAAGCAAGACACCAGATGCTTTAACGGATAAGGGCTTCCCGAATAGCGCAACCACTGGATAAATACAATACACACCAATATCCATCAATGCCCCATTGGAAAAAGTAGGGTCAAATGCATTCAAAATCGTTCCGCTTCGATAGGCATCATAGCGCGAAGAATACTGGCAATAGCTTGCAAACACGCGGCGTACCTGACCGATTTTTTCCAAATTCTCCTTAATCACAGCAAAGTTTGGAACAAAGGTAGATTTTAATGCTTCCATTAAAAGAACTTTGTTTTCCTTTGCTATTTTAATCATTTGTTCCAATTCCACTTTATTCGAGGCAATCGCTTTTTCACAAATAACATGCTTTCCATGCTTTAATAATAAAATCGCTTGTTCTGCGTGCAAAGAGTTCGGACTAGCAATATACACCGCATCCAGATGTACACTTTTTGCCATTTCCTCTAGGTTTGTAAAGAAATGCGTAGCCTGGTATTTCTCCCCAAATTCCTTCGCCTTCTCTTCTGACCGTGAATAGACAGACGTTAATTGAAAGTTTGGCAGTTCATTTGCCGCCTGTAAAAATGAATCGGTAATCCAGTTTGTTCCTATTACACCAAAGCGTATCATTATGTTTCTCCTTTGCCGTTAGTATGCTACCATTATCTTCCCTTCTTACGATTTTTTCAACCTTCATCAAAATCTCCTTGCCAACATTAGGAAATAAAGGTATTATTTAATTGACCAGTGTTCAATTAATGAGGTGAATTCTTTGTCTCCTAGAAAATCTGCACAAGACGAACTAACCAAAGAAGCGATTATCCATGTTGCTCGTGAATTATTTGTAACTAGTGGCTATCCCTCTTTTTCAATGAGGAAGCTGGCAAAAGAGCTTGGATGTAGCCATGGGGCGATCTACTACCATTTTAAAAATAAAGCGGAGCTTTTTTATGGGATTGTCACTCAAGATTTCCTTACTCTTGATCAAGTACTTGAAGAGGTGCTTTCCACTCCAACTAATTCTAATGAGGAAAAATTGTATTTGATTCTTTTCGAGTACATCCGTTTCGGGTTAACCCATCAGCCTCAATATGAAGTCATGTTTCTGATTAAGGATGAGGAGATTAAGGGTTATCTGCTAGAGGCTCCTAATAAAAGCTATTTGCATTTTGCCAATACGGTTGCTAGCCTTGCAACCAAGCCACTTTCACCAAAGGAGATATGGTCCTTATTTATAGGGATCCATGGGTTTGTCACGCATTACTGCCGAACCGAAACCACCTTTGAGGACGTGAAACCATTAGCCAAATCACATGTGGAGTTTCTATTAAAAGCATTAAAATAAAATAAAGGGTGGCACAAGCCTTTTATTTTTTACACTTTATTGAACAGTGGTCAATAACGGATAAAAGGAGAGATTTTATATGAAAAAAGCATTGGTATTAGGTGCAACTGGCGGCATGGGATTTGCATTAGTAGAAGAACTTGTTAGTAGAGGAATCGAAACGATTGCCTTGGCGCGTTCTTCTGAAAAACTAGCTCTTTTCAAGCATGATTGGGGTTCGTTAGCAAAGATCAAGGTTGGCGACGTGTTGAATGAGCAACACTTAGGTGAGGCAGTGAAACAGGTGGATCTCGTATTTCACTCTATCAATATTCCTTATGAAAAATGGAATCCTGGCTTATTTCAGATTCTTGAAGCTGTTCTTACTCAGTGTTCCAAACACAAAAAACCCCTCATTTACGTTGATAATATTTATTCTTACGGCAGACAATCATCACCGGTTACAGAACACACCTCTAGATATCCACATACGAAAAAAGGAAACATTCGCTTACAGCTGCAAAATCAAATTCAAACATCAAAAGTTCCTTACATCATTGCCTACTTCCCAGATTTTTATGGACCTAAAGCAGAGAGTACCATCCTTCATTACACCTTTAAGCAAATGCTAAAAAAGCAATCGGCTGGTTTTGTTGGAGACACGACCCTTCAACGTGAATTTATTTATACGAAGGACGGTGCAAAAGCGCTTGTCGAACTTGCCTTAAGAGACGACAGTTACAATCAGGATTGGAATATTTCTGGTGTGGGCACGATTTCTGGAGAAGAAATTGCGAAGATTGCCTCTCATTATCTTGATAAACCTCTGAAGGTAAAAATGATTGGCCGACGGATGATTGCGGCTCTCGGTCTATTAAATCCTTCTATGAGAGAAGTGACAGAGATGATGTACTTAAATGAATCACCTGTCATCCTTGATGGATCCAAGTACGAAACGCTTATTGGACCACTTCCAAAAACACCCTATCAAGTTGGCATTGTCGAAAACTTAAAAGAGTTGGCCAAAAAATAGAAACAAAAAAAGACTCGTAAAGAGTCTTTTTTTCAAGCTTAAATTAAGCTTTGTTTACGTTAGCAGCTTGTGCTCCACGTTGTCCTTGTTCTACGTCAAAAGTAACTTCTTGACCTTCTTCTAAAGTCTTGAAGCCTTCGCCTTGGATAGCTGAGAAGTGAACGAATACATCGTCTCCACCTTCGCGCTCGATGAATCCAAAACCTTTTTCTGCGTTAAACCATTTTACTTTACCTTTTTCCATTGTGAGTTACCTCCTAGTGCCTTGACACCTATAATACTATCCTTGCTCTCATTGATATAAAGAAGTAGTTTCTTACATACCGAACAAAAATAATTCTCTTACATCTTACCATCAATAACTAGTTTTAGCAAACGCATTCAACGTTTATTTTTCGAGTCCTTTTGACATGATTAAACAAATTGAAGCAAAGCTCTACTTTTTTCTACTATAATTTTAGTAGAAATCATTTATTTTTTTTCGAAGCTCTTCTATCCCTTCTTTGCAAACCCCATATGGTAGCCAAGAGCATCCTTTACAAAGATAATCCAAATCGTCAGGAGCGACTTTGGAAGCTGTTAAGGCGACTAGATGTGACTTCAAGTAAGTCTTCTCTTTCTCTAATCCTAAATGGGATAGAACTTTTTCATCCATAGACAAAACATGCTCATTAGATCCTGCACTGGCCTCACATTTTGTGTTCCCACGATGGGGACAAGCCATACATGCATCATCAAAGGCCGCTACCGTTTTTATCATAAAGTCATCATGATCATTTCTTACTTTTGCTACTATTTCCGTCATTCTTTCAACAAATGTTGGGCTATAGCCCATTCCTCTGAAACCATGAACACAGAGGAGATGATGCCCTCTTAACACCTTTTCTTCTTCCATTTTCTCTTCCTCCTCTCACTCCATTATTCTAGCAAGAAAGGCAATATCCTTTAATGATTTTCTTCCGCCAGTTTTTTTAGAGAGAAATGAGAGATACCGATCTTTTTACAAATCGTTATATAATGCATTAGTGTGAGCAACAGAGCCCCTGTGTTCAGACCAATTAGAACCCCCTCCATCTGAAAGTCGCGGAGTGAGCCAAGCACGTACATAATGGTAAACTGGATAATGGATGACCATACCGTATGGTAAAACGCATCCTTCATCAGACCGAGCCCAATCAAGTAAGCCTGCATCGGGATGACAAAGAAATGAAGCAAAAAGTACGGCCAGAGGATTTGCAAATATCCGGAAGCGACCGACGACTCAAAAAACATACTTGTAAGTGGTTCAGCAAAAAAGTAACAGACGAGCATAGCTGGTATTCCGTACAATGCCGTCCCTTTTAGCACCTGCTGCAACAGTCGTTGGAGCCGGTTAAAGTCTCCGATTGCATACGCTTTAGAAACAGTCGGTATCAGCATGATCAACAAAGAATGACCAATAAAAGCTGGGAAAAACCCAATTGTCATCGCTACACCAGTGAGCATTCCAAATTGTTCCGTTGCTGCCTGCTCGCTCACCCCTGCATGTACAAGAGCCATTTTTATAATAAAGGGTTGTACCGCATGAGTTAATGAGTGAAAAATCCGAAGTCCCGTTGTTGGAATGGATACGGCCATCAAGCTCTTTCTTACCTCTTGATTAGGGAGGGCCTCTCTCGGCCTTCTTTTTAGCTCATGATACTGAATAAAAAACGTATGAATTAAATAGAGGACGATGACAAACTCGCTCCCAACAAATGTACAAAAGGCAATAAGGATTGCCGTATCCGTCTGGAATTCGAACAATTGGAAGAGAAAGACGAGCAAACCAAGCTGCACAAGCTTTCGTACCAGCTGTGTCGATGCAATCTTGCTCATTTGCTGTTTTCCCATAAAATACCCACGAGCGATGGAAGAGAATGAAATCATCGGGATCAGTAGGATAACGAGCCAGCGCAAGAGCGGATGATACGTGTCAAATGTCGATATATACGGGAGAATGATCGTGACAGCAGCAAGTAGGACGGAAGTGAAAATAATTGTTAGCTTAATCACATGCTGAAGCATGCTTTGGTGATAGCGGGCATCTTTTTCCGCAATAAACTTAGAAATCGAAACGGGCATCTCAAAGCTTGCTAGCATAATAATTAGGAAAATGGTCGGCAAAATTTGCATATATAAGCCAAGCCCATGCTCCCCTAACTCCTTAGCTAGTACCATATTTGCAATAAACTCTACACACTCACCCATAAAGGTGGCGACAACCAACAATAATGTTCCTTTCATAAATGCACTCATGCTGTCTCTCCTTACATTTAATAGCGTTCACCATACACTATATGAGACAAGTTCTAAGAATATTTTCATTAATTACTTCGGCGGTCGGGATTTGGGTTCAGAAAGAGCAGGTAACTGTATGGATTAAAGGGATTTCGACAGGTGTTGAGGGTTTCGTACTTAGGAGTCCAAATCCTGGGGGTATTCGGACAAAACTTGGTGATATTAGTGCTTGGGAGTCCGTATCATGGGGGTATTCGGACAAGACTTGGTGGTATTAGCGCTTGGGAGTCCGAATCATGAGGGTATTCGGACAGGATTTGGTGGTATTAGCAC
>Ga0182742_1005003_pt1 | contig 11529 bp, 12 predicted proteins | sample eDN5th37CBELigMG_FD_128880 | JGI IMG/M metagenome (GOLD analysis project Ga0182742, IMG submission 128880) | Enriched Miracle-Growth compost microbial communities from Emeryville, California, USA - eDNA 5th pass 37_C BE-Lig MG (version 2)... ... | reverse complement strand
TGAGTTCTTTTTTTGTATATAAATAAATATCTAAGTTTGGCAATTTGTCTTTACCTTGACCCTTGATAATTTGGGGTGAAAGAATCAATTGGACTATAGTTTTATAACAATTCTAGGTATAATCAAAATAATTATCAATAAAATTTGCAATCCTCTCTGATCTAATTTCATTTTTCTCAACACTCATACTCTGCAATTCATGCAACACAACAAAAAACGGAACGTTAAAAAAAAGAAGGGAAATCAATGATAAGGTTGAAAAAATAAAATATACAAAGAATAATTAGAGAGAGTTAATCATATCAGTTCTGATCTAACGATTAATAGTAAAGATATGTCCAATTGGGTCCTAATTTCAATGAGATAGGATTTAAAACATAAAACACCTTTATAAGAAATATTCATTAAGAAAGTATTTTTAACTTGTTAATTTTGTTTTCTATTTATTTTTTTTTTGTTTTGGCCATCAAAATTTTTTGGAAGAAATATTTCTTCCAAATGTGTAACGAATATCTATTAAAATCATTGACTGTATCTTTTTCCCCTTTTCCCTTCATAGAATATTTTTTGAAGTTGAAATCGTGATGAAATAAAAAAAAAACCTTTGATATTCTGTTTCTTTATTTTTGAAAGGATTGTTGTATTCATAAGTCTCAACAATTTTTTAATTATGGTGATTTGGATCATTTAATTTTTAATTAACAATTTTAATATTTTTCCAACAAAAATTGCAAAATTAAATCGAGAATTATAACGCCCTTTCAGATGTTTAAGTGCAATAAATCGTCAATCAAAGCTTGAATGGTTATGCAAATCAGCAAAACTCGATTTAAGTTAGTGTCTTAAACACTTTTTAAAAGAAAATTCCTTTCTTCTGGCAAAAAAACACCAAAAAAATTTTTCCCTGGTTTTTCAATGATACGCACATATTTTAAATCTATAAATAAAATTCCTACTTAAGTTATAGTTTACAGGAATTCCTCTAAATCCTCTCATTTTGCCCCCTTAATTAATAAGAAATAATGGCTCTCCGCTATGAGCTCCGTAAAATGAAGACTTTGCTCGAAGGCTCCAGGAAAACGGATCCTGATGAATCTCCTTCCAGAAATCATTCTACAGAAATAAACTCAAGAACTAGGCTTAAATCCGAACCATCCCAACCAAGTAGGTTAACTGCTAACTCAGGCCGCTTACCAGGAATTGAATCAATGCTTAAGAAGAATTTACAAGCCCAAAACAATGATAATTCATTTATAAAGAAAGGAACAAAAATAGACTCCAAAACCAAAGATCGAAATCAAATTACCAATGAAAGTTTCCTTATAAATGGCAAATCAAAGCATAAACCAAGCCTCAACGGTTATGGGAATCCCAAGTTTTATTTACCAGGGAATCCAACATTTCAAGAAGTTCATAATCAGAAACCTATAAGAGGAACAGCACTAAACGCCAAAGAAACAACAGATAAAAGTCCTTATCAAGGACAAAGAGAAGCTTCTAATTCCATGAAGCCTGGTTCTCGACAAAGCACAAGAGCTGCTGCATTACTTTTCGAAAAGACGCTAAATCAAGAATATCAATTTCAGTTTGCTAGTAGGAATAATCCTCGCCTTAATAGCAACCTAAATCTAAAGCCTAAGAAGCCAACCTATTTCCAAAAAGAAGCATTTTCTAATTCTATGAATATTTCTGGTGAAGGAATTTTCCTTGACCCAAGTAAAAATTCATCAAAGAAAAACGGGATTCTAGAAGCATATGCGGCAAATTCTAATAAGGGACTTGTTAGGAATTATAATGAAGATAGAGTCTCGATAATATTGAATATTGTCCAACCTTCTACATCAAATTATCAAGGCGAATGGCCACTTTGTTCATTCTTTGGAATATATGATGGACATGGAGGATCTCGATGTGCAGATTTTCTTAAGGAGACACTTCATAAATATGTAATTGGGAATAAAAATTTTCCTGAGAATCCTGTTGAAGCTTTAAGAGAAGCTTTTAAAGAAGCTGAAAACGATTTTATAGAAATGGCTCAAAGGAATAGACAAGTTGAACAATCAGGTTCTTGTGCGCTCGTTATTTTCCTCATAAGTAGTTTCTTATGAATTATAGTTTTCTAAAGCTTTATAATAGATAATAAATGTTATATAGCAAATGTGGGTGACAGTCGAGCAGTTATGAGTTGTAAGAAAGGGAAAGAAATTATTGCTTTAAGTAAAGATCATAAACCTGGTGAAGAAAGTGAGAGAAATAGAATCATAAACAATGGAGGAAAAGTTTATCAGTAATAATAATTATGTAACGATTCAATCTTATAAAATAGGAGCCAAATTGGACCGCCAAATAAAAACCTTGGATGGCCGGAAGAGACCGAAGCTCAGTTTGGTCCGCCAAGGGTTCTTCCTGGGAGACTTTCAGTATAATACTTTTTAATAAAATATTAAGTTTTGAAGGTTTCAAGGACTTTTGGCGATATTGAAGCAAAACTTGAAAAATTTGGAGGAAATCCTTTGGTTGTCATTGCAGAACCAGACATTCAAGTCGTGACTTTGGATGAAGATTCAGATTTTATTGTCATGGGCTGTATAAAAATATTTAAAATTATTTAATTTTGTTTTAGGTGATGGGATATTTGATCGACTGGAGAATGAGGATGTTGTTGAGACAGTTTGGAACTCAGCTCAACAGAAATGTTTAAATGTTCATGACCAAGCTTCACAGGCTGTGGAATCAGTGATGATTGAGTCTTTAGTGAAACAAACTTATGATAATGTGACTGTTGTAATGCTTGCATTTGCTGGTTTTAAAGAAGCGTTGAAAAGAGAAGAAGATGCTAGAATTATTAAAGAAATAGAAATGGAAAAAGAAAATGTAAAAGAGAGGGAAAGAGAGAAACCAAAGGAACCATTAGATTTTTATCTTGCTTATGATAAAAGACCGAAGGCTAAAAGAAGTGCATCAAATCCAAGAGCAAAAATAAGTTTCAATTATAACCAAAGAGAAAGCCAGGAAAGCATTGAAACTGAGAAATCAACTACGAATTCAAGTGTTGATGAAGCTCTCAGTGTTAATCGATTTAAGCAAAAGCTTAGTCCGTTTGTAGGTGAACCTACACTCAAAGATAAAAATTACTCAGCTTCAAAACATCTAGTTAAAGCTTATAAAAAAATGAACTTTTTCCCATTGGTAAAATAATCTCTAAAATTTCTATTCCTTTGAATGGAAATTTTTTCAGAATTTTTATCTTTATGGAGTTTTTTTTATATATTCATTTTGTAGTATATCATTCGAAGTATGTTTTTAATTTGCTATTATGATGTGTTTTAACATATTCTGAGTTGTTTTTAATATTTAAATTTTTGGGAAATTTTAATTTTAGTTGTTTTTTTTTTTCTCTTTTTAGTATTTGATGATGTTTCTATAAAACTAACATAGACAATAGAATTTATCAAATGCCTAAAATGCTCCTTCTTTTATTTTTCAAAAATTAATTCACCAAATTAGTTTAATTAAAAATCTTAATAGATTTTATTTGTTAAATTTCAGATAAAAGCATTCTTTTTTATTCTGTCGACAAATAATTAAATGAGTAGCTATAACTTCAATATCTTTGTTGGTGATCGATCCTACAAAACTAACTTCTTCCTACAATTTCAATCAAATCGAACTGAAAGAAAATTTCGTGAAGATACTTTCAAACGTAACAGTTATCCTCTGAAGGGATTCATAATATTTTCCCTCTTATTAATTTCCGCCTATTTCACAACAACTGACTGTTACATGTTTTATCACTCATGTGGACATCCATACTTACTCATATCAGCTATGATTTCGGCGATGGCAGCACTTGTAGGCATATATTTCAAAATCAAGCACTTTTACATTCAAATTTTCGTTATGGTACTTTCAGTGTATTTCCATATGAGTTTCCTGGAAAATTATGGTTATCATACAAGTCTTCTTCTCATTACGTTATATGCCTCTATAGCAAGTGAGATATTTGGCAAGATTTTATCAGTTAACTTATTTTAGGTTTCCTTATAAATCAAGTGTGGTTTCTTCAGCTTTTCTCAAATATTATCTCATATGGATTCTTATGGGCATATGTCTGGTTTATTTCCTCCTACGATTTGTTTAGAAAACCTGAAATTGATTTTGCTACTGATTTGGCACTTTATAATGTAGTTGCCACGCTTTTCTTTGGATTTTTAGAAAAGGTAACTTTTGGGAAAGATTTTGTATAAGAGATATAAATTAGGGTCGCAAAGAAAGATGGGTTCTTGTTGAAACATTCAAGAAAAGTGACAAAATATTCAGGCAATTATATGAAGAACTTCCTTACGCTTTCTTTGTGATTGACAAAACAAAAAGGATTCTTTATAGTAGTATGCATGGTTTGACTCTTTTATCTTTCTATTTTCCAAATTCCCGTTCATGCAACTTCTCACGTCTGTAAGAATCCAATTGAAATAGCAAGTATTTAATCGCAAAATAGGAATATCAATCTCAAGGAAATTTTGGAAGGTGAGTATGGAACCTTACTTGATGAAACATTCCGTAACGCTACAGCATCGAACCCTCACAAAGAGCCCGAGGCATGTTTTGTGTCTCTTAAACAACCAGCTGGACAATATGATCCTCAAACTTGTCGCTTTACTCTTGAAAAAGACAATCTCTATAAAGTTAAAGTTAGCCAAACAATATGGAAAGCAAATTATGCATATTTGGTATTATCTTATAGAAATCTCTTTTATTAACTTCTCAGGTTGTATTAAAGGATTATTCATCAAAGAAGAAATCTGAGAAAATTGCCTCTAAGACTGTAAATTATTTATCTCGTCATGTTGGAGATACTATCAGTAAACTAAGAACAAATATTGTTAAAAGATTTTAGGTGAGCTTGATACACAAGTCGTGGATAAAAGACAACTTAAGTCAAAATCAAAGATTCTATCCAAAATGATGAACATAAAGTTTGGTATCTATAACACTTTGGTAATTTTGATCAAAAGATTTTGTGTAATTACTTAAGCTAATTTTCTATCGCATCTTCAACAAAAATGAGGGACTTAAAGAGAAAAAAAACTTTAATATCAGATCTTCAATACTTACTGCAATTGGGGTTTCTTTTGCTATAAAAATAAATTAGATTTTCTCAGGTCTTGAGCTTTAAAGCAAAAGAAAAAAATTGTGATATACAGCTTAAATTTGAGCATAGTTTTCCCAAAGATATTTTTGGAGATGAAATTCTATTCCAACAAGTAATATAAAATTATTTTCTTTTACTAATTTTTAAGACTTTTATCAATGTTTTACACATGCTCATTGAAAAACTTAAGTTTACAAATCTCGTAATCAGTTGCAATCTTGCAGTAAATAACATTATCAATCAATAGGTTAATATTTATCCCTAGTCTGTAACAGTGATTGGGCAATACGTTCTATCCTTTGAATTCAAATTCCCCAAAACTGATGCAATAAACTTTGACATTCTTTCGAACAAAATTGATACTAACAGACCAACTGTCCTTGATAATGTGTTATCTGGAGATGATTTACTGTACTTTACATATTGGATTTACATTAAATTTATGGATAGATTCTTTTTAGCTTTAATTAAACCAGCAGTCGAAATATTTGGAGGGAAACTAGAAGTTGAAGAACATGATAATGATGTCGCTTTATTCTTAAAGTAAACTCACTCAGGAAATAATGAATAACTCTTAGGTTGAATATGAACGGGTCAGAAACTTCCCATGAAAAAAGTGTCACTCACGAAGGCACTCTAAAAGCCTGTAATTATAATGCCTCGTCAAATCCTAAGCCTCATCTATACTTTTGGAAGAGTAATTAAAAATAGACTTCAAACTCTAATTTCTATATAGGTGAAGAACCTGAAGCAGCCCATGAAGCTGAGTAATAATGATGTCAAATTTATATTAATTACCTGAAGGGATTTAAGCAAGAGTCAAGTTGAGAATATAGCAAATTCATCCAGAGTTGGTGGAAACACATTAAAGCTGGAATCTCCTGTTCATTCTTTCATTCGAAGTGAACAAGATGAAGCAGCAAAAAGTAAATTATGAAAAATTTCTTTGTCTAAATTTTTCAGGATCACAGGCAAAACAATTAAATGGAGACACAAGTTTGATAATGGGAAGAAAGGATCAAAGTAAATCAATAAACTTGAATATTTTTAACAAATTAAAGAGAAAATTAAAGAAGAACTTCAAAAGCTCAGAATGGGAGGAATCAAGAACTTTGGCAGCCAAGAAAGTTGGATTTTATACTTATTTTCTTAACACTTGTTAGCTTTGCCTATAATAGAAAAATCACAGAGTTTCCCCAATTTAGAAGTAGTGCCAAAAAAACAGGTAAAAATATTTATAGATTCTCAATTAAGAATTATTTTAGAAAGAAGAAACTTTGAAAATTGCAGAACACAAGAGCGAAGATCCCAAACTTCACCTTCCAGAAACTAAAGAAGAGGAAGAAGAAAAAGAAAAATCTCAAGGTAAGCATTGTTTTTCCTGTCTAACGATGGCTAGTCAGAAAAAATACGGAAGATAATATAGGACATGTGAACGGATTCCAAAATGATTATACGGGAATTGATACTAATTCATACACAAGTATTCCTGAGATTGATTATTTGGGAAGGGTTCCATCTTCATTCCAATCTCATCATTATAATCTAAAACTTTCCTTGACAAAGGCGTTGATGGATATCATTGACGAACAAAAAAGTATTAAAAAAAAATCCCAAAGTATTAAATTTTCAAGGAGACTCATTGAGAAAGAGTAATAGAAATCCTAACATCGTCCCAATTTTAGGTAAAAATTCATTAATAACGTATATTTGATTCTAATTTTTGTTTTAGAAGGACTAACACTCGAAGAAAGAGCTGAAGGGATTGAGATTAAAGAGACGGAGTTGTGTGAGAAAGCTCTAAAGTATTTGTCTGTCAAACTTGAAGATGAAAAAGAGTGTGAAGATTTTATGGCATTTGCTGCACAATATGCAAAATCCTTAGAAGAAGATATTTATAAAATCCAGGGCTCAGAAGATATTGACCAAAGCAATTCACTTCCTTATAATTCACCTCATGGTGGAGACTCAATGGGTAGAGTCCTTTTTGTCTACTTTCTTTAATTTCTAAATTAGAAAGCCCCAAGACTAATTTTGGAAGAGCAGGAAGACAAGAAAGTAAATTTCTCTTTTAAAAGATAAATTAATATTTAAAAGGAAAAGGTTCTTCATTTAGACTTCAATGGAGCAAAACAAACTTAAATTCAAGTTTACTTAATGGTAAGTTTTCTTAGAAACTAATTATTTATCTTGTACTAGAATTTGAGAAACCAAAAGAGAAAAAGCTTGATGAAAGATTTTTATTAACTCCTTCTTTGACTAGAACAATGACACTCAGAAGTACTCTAACTTTAAAAGACAAAGATATGTTCTCATTTTTACAAACTCCTCCGAACAAGAAAGTTGAAGAATCATCTGTTGAGGAATCGTATTAAATTTTTTTTCATCGATTCATCATTTTATAGATTCAACTTTAAGAATTCTGCTCAAGATTTATACGAGTTATTACCATTCGAGAATAAATCTGATTTGCCTGCCTTTATCATGTATAGGACTGTCGCTAATAAAAGAAAGTGGACAGGTGCTCCCAATGAAATTGTAAGGATTCGTTCTTTTTCTTTCTCAAGTACTTAGCTCAATAATGCTCCCGAAAGAATGTTCGTTTATAATGAGGAGTTTACGATCCTTGCAGTTGATGATAGTGCCTTTGTTTTCCAAGCACTTGAAGCTCTTCCCATTAAATATAAAAAGAAGTTCGATTTCGCAAGAAATGGAACAGAGGCTGTTAAGAAGTATTTAAGCAATATTAACCAAGGAATCTTATATCATCTTATCCTCCTGGATTTACAAATGCCAGTTATGGATGGATTTGAAACTTCTAGAGTTATAAGAGCAGAAGAGGCTAATAAGAACTTCCCGACTACTTATATTTGTGCTATGTCTGCTTTTGAAGATCAAGGTAATTAAAGAATTACATAGAAAATCCTTAATAATGATTAGAAACAATTAATAGAACAAAGAAAGATGGGATGGACAATTTCTGTCAAAAACCATTAAGAACAGAGGTTTTGAATAATTTAATAGTTCGAAGATGTGAACAAATCGGAATTAATGTTCCAGAATGAAAAGAAGCGGAGGAAAACTAATTTTGATTCAATACTCAATTTGTAATGACAATATAAAATTATTGTTGTATTAATAAAAAACTTGTTTTATTTTTAATTTTATGGAAAAAATGTATTTATTTATTTATTTTTCCCAATCAAAATTCAATAATTAGAATTAAGTATTCTTCTCAATAAATGATTTGAGAATCTTCTACTCCTTATTAATAAACTAGACCTATCCATAATGGATAATGGAGATTTGATAAAAAAGATCAACCAATATTTCTAGGAAAATCCTATTTTTTAATGGGTTTTGAAGTCTAGAATTTGATTTGGGTTTATTGATAATAATCCGTCAAATTGAAAAAGGTTTGTGAAGTGTAGATCGCCTTTCTAAAAATAAAATCACCATTAAATCATCCATACAAAAAAAGCTCCAAAAATGACTTTTGAAGAGGAAAAAAAACTTCAAGTCATTTCAAATTTTGGGTGTTTTGCTAAAACAAAATTATCATGTTGTGTACTGATTATTTGTAATTGCTTGATGACTGAATAAAATCATTGCCTGTCCCAAAATTTTATCAAACTAACTGTCTTTATTGCCAAATTTGTCTTTACAGCTTCAACGAATTCTAAATTCCCATAAAACAATGAAATTATTATTTCCATTTTTAACAAGATCAGCAGCTTATTGTTTTCCAATCGAATCGAAGAAGTCTATGGGAAGCTTCCCACAATTTAATATCGATTTCTTGAAAGACTACACATATTTGATTGCAATAGCCTAATTAAAATTAAAAGCCAAGTTAATTTATTTATATAAATTACAAATACTCAATTTTAGTTCCGTTCATATCGGCTTACCTCTTCGAAATGACTGAAAAATTCAAGAGCAAAAACAAATCCAAGCATTCTTTAGACGACTCTGTTCCTACATTCATAAGAAAAACCTATGAAATCCTTGAAGAAACTAAGTTCCCAGACATTATTGATTGGAATGAGGAAGGTACAGCTCTGGTAATTAAAAAAACAACTGAATTTTGCCAGAAAGTCCTACCCCTTTATTTTAAACATAACAATCTAACCTCTTTTATCAGGCAACTGAACATGTACAACTTCCACAAGAGGAGGACCCAGGAAATGGACCATGTTTATTGTCATGAACTTTTCCAAAGAGGCAAGAAATACCTTCTTAAGGACATCAAAAGAAAGAACAATGAACATTATCTCTCAATGCAGAAGACTGTTGACGTTTTGGAGTCAATCCAAAACTCCCAAGATAATTCAAATCTGATTCATGAGAATCAACTACTCAATAAACTTAATAAGGAAATTTTATTGAAGTATGCCTCAATGGAAAGAAAAATGAAAGAGACTCAATCTCAAAATCAGGCTTTGTGGAACCAAATTTACAGTCTAAACGAAAGGGAAGAGATTCTTAAACATGTATTAACAAATTTAATGAAACAGTTTAATGTGTTACCGGCGCAGCTTCCTGTGTTAATGAAGAACTATCCTCCTTTGGCGACTAACAAACAAGATTATAACTATTTCTCTCAAAATCAAGTAAATTATTCTTTTAACAACCAAGATTGTTTTTATTCATTACCAACATCCTTTTTGGAGACCTCGTCAACTGAAACATCAGGAGATGAATTGAAAACTTTTCCTCAAGAAGCCAGCCAAGAAAATGAACCTAAAAAAGAAGTATCAACTCCATTACAAAATTATAAATATTCAAACTATGATCCAGAGTTCTTTAGAACGTATGTTTCCACAGATTCAAAAGGAAACAATGGTGTGTATGACTTTTTAGAAACTAAAACTCAAGGATTGCTTTCAAAAAGGCCATTAGATCTGGAAAATGGAGATAAGACGACCCTTGAATTGGTGAAAAGAGAACTTTCTGAAGGAATCTTTGTTAAAAGGAATGTTTCAAACCTTGATGATGACACATCAAAGTTGGGAAATGAGTTTAGGCCTTTTAAGAGAGATGAATTTGATTTGAATCCTACTATTGACTTAATGAACTTTAATATAAGTTAAATTTGACGATTCTGAAACGATGTTTCTGTTGTTGAGAAGGGGTCCTGTGTACCTTAATTATACTTTATTATATCATATCGTACTATATATCTTTTGAAAGAACTTATTAAAGTGGAAAATGGGAAGAAAACAATATCCTTTGTTTTTGTTTTATAATGACTTTGGAAAATCTGATTATTTTAAGATATTTTACTATATGTTTAATATATACTCCTTATTATTGATATCTACATAAAAGTATTCATCTTTATTTACAACTTAAATCATATAAGAAAGAAATCATCTCAAAAAGACGAGTTTCCAAATTTTCCTTTATTTTTATTGTCTATAAAACTTTTAAGAACAAATAAGTTCCGAAACAAACGTGAATCTATAATATAATGGAGATAATAACTGTCCCAATATATCTATCTTTATTGCGCATAATATACTGGTATATTTGATGTTCCTTTTATAAGCTAAAACTATAATTTTATTTAATTTAATATTTTTCGTTATATACAAGTTTTTATAACCGTTCTTGCCTTTCTGAGAAGACAAGGCTAAAGCTGTAAATAAGTCTTTTTTAATTCAAATCGAAGTACATTTCAACCTTTGTCTTTAGTTAAAAGTTTTTTAAAGTCTTTGTCAACCTTTCTTTTAATTAATAAAAAAGTAAATTCGTCTACATGAATAGGCTCAAAAACACTGACGAAGAGACTTTATTTAATCATTTTATGTTGTTGCCTTTATGAAGAAGAAATTACTGGACAAGTTCTGAAATTAGTAAATGAAATTCTCCAATCAGATTAATTTCGCTTTTAGATACATCAAATGTTTTTGAATACAAGGAAAGACTAAAAATAAAATTTCAGCCAATTTTTAACAAATCCAACCTCATGTTTTTTCATTATTGACTCCAATGCCTTTGTTATTTAAGATAAGTTCATAAAAAGGGGGTCCTCGAACTATTTTAATCATAGGCCAATTCTTAAAAGAAAAAAAATGACTTTTGTAGATTGGAGCAAATTAATTTCAAATTTAATAAATTTCTTGTTTAGTCATTTTTAACTTTGAGATAAAACAGTAAGTATAGGAAAACAGTTGATATTTTGTTAAAAAACTAGTTTTTGATTCTCCACTTTATAGATAAAGAAGAAATAAGGGCTTTTTTTAAATATCAGGTTTCAAATTTAAAAAAGAAAATCTTGGTCTAAATAAAAAAAAGGAGAGACTTAGAAAAGTAAAGGGGGGGGGGGGGGGGGGTAAAAAAGAGTTTTAAAAGATGTTTTTTTGAATGTTGGG
>Ga0182742_1005002_pt1 | contig 11530 bp, 12 predicted proteins | sample eDN5th37CBELigMG_FD_128880 | JGI IMG/M metagenome (GOLD analysis project Ga0182742, IMG submission 128880) | Enriched Miracle-Growth compost microbial communities from Emeryville, California, USA - eDNA 5th pass 37_C BE-Lig MG (version 2)... ... | reverse complement strand
TTTCCACTTTCATGCCTAGAGGCTTGTGTTTCCGCATAACGAGGAGAAGTAATCGCAATAACATACGCACCCCTCACTCTCGCAATTTCAGCTACTTCAATCGGAACGGGATTTCTTCCAGAAGTAGAAGCCACAATGACGATATCACCTGCTAGAATATTGCTAGAAGCCAGATGTTCTTTTGCTAGACCACTCTTTCTTTCTAGGTTTGATGATTCAACCGCTCCTTTATGCAACATCAAATCCTCTATGAGAATCGGACTGATCGGGGCAAGTCCACCAGCACGGTAAAAGAGCTCTTCTGCGAGCATATGGGAGTGTCCAGAGCCAAATACATGGATGATGCCATCATCTTGAATACATCGAGCAATCTCATGAGCCGCTTCTCTCATTTTTCCCTGTTCCTCATTTTCGACCTTATCGAGTAAGTCTCTCAGTTTTTGAAAATACTCTTTCATCATGTTCTCCCACCTCCCCTTCTATCTCTTCATGTCGATCATAAACTTGTAGCGATCTGCACGGTAAGAGGACTTCACCACTTCAATAGGCGTTTCATCTTCAAGGTATGTGTTTCTCTGAATCAGCATAATTGGTGCACCTTCTTTAATGCTTAAAAACTCTGATTCAATTTGATTCGCCACCGATGATTCAATTATTTGTCTTGCATGATCTATTCGAAAGCCTAACGTACCCTCGATATACTCATACAACGATCGATTCACAATCTCTTTTGTCAGGCCCTTTACCTTGTCTACGGATATATAGGTAGTTTCAAGCGCCATTGGCACTTGGTCAGCGAGACGGATTCGTTTGATTTCGTACACTGGACTACTTTCATCAATCGCTAGAGATTTTGCAATACGAACAGGTGCTGGAATGACTTCGAAATTGATAAGCTGACTACCTGGTTCCAAGCCCCTGGCTCTCATATCTTCGGTAAAGCTTGTTAGCCCTTGTAAACCTTGTTCTACCTTTCTTTCTGCAACAAAGGTACCCTTCCCCTGGAGTCGATATAAGTACCCGTCATTCACTAGCTTTGTGAACGCTTGGCGAACGGTCATTCGACTAATTTGGTAGGTCTCCGCATATTCCCGCTCCGGTGGAAGAGAATCTCCAGGCTTCAAATCCCCTTTTTCAATTTGATCCTTTATCAGCTCCTCCAGCTGATAATAGATAGGAATAGGCGAGTTTTTATTAATCATACGTAACTTCCTTTTTCTTCAAATTTCCAATGGCCGCTTCATCCGCCATAATAGTGACAGAAGGATGTTGCTTTAAGATAGAAGCCGGAAACTGCTCTGTCAATTCTCCCGTTAATAGTTTGGCTAATGCATCATGCTTATGTTCACCTGACACTAGTAATAGAATTTCCTTGCTCTTCATTATCGAAGCAATCCCCATGGTGACAGCCTTTGTCGGCACGTCCTCCATTTTCTCAAAATAGATGGAGTTTGCTTCTCTCGTTGAATCGGCTAGCTCCACCACATGCGTATACGACCCAAAAGAAGCACCCGGTTCGTTAAAACCGATATGACCGTTAGACCCGATTCCCAATAACTGAAGATCAATTCCGCCTTTTTCTAAAATTTGCTCGTCGTAATTTCGACATTCTTGCTCTAGATCTACCGCCGTTCCGTTTGGCACAAAGGTATTTTCCAGATCAATATCAATATGGTTAAAAAAATGATCATTCATATAGAAACGGTAGCTATTTGGATTCTGTCCGGTTAACCCAATATATTCGTCCAAGTTAAAGCTCACAACTTGTTTGTAAGATGTATTTCCACTCTTATAATCCTCAATTAGCTTTTCATACGTCCCTAGAGGTGTTCCCCCTGTTGCTAATCCAAGCCTAATGTTTGGATTACCTTGAACCTTTTTACTGATATAGCTTGCAGCTAGTTCACACATATGCTCATAGTTTTTTACTTCAATTAGTTTCATCATCTATTCCTTTCTCTGAAATGCAATCGATCCACGACAAACCGTCAATTCTACTTCCAGGTCTTCATCTAAAATAACAAAGTCAGCATCCTTTCCAACTGTAATGCTACCTTTTCTGTCGTAGACGTTTAATTGCTTTGCAGGGTTAATTGATGCCATATGCACAACATCCTCAAGCGTACAATTCGAGTATTTAATCATATTTTTCACAGCACGTTTGGTTTCTAATATACTGCCTGCAAGCGTTCCATCTGAAAGCGTCGCCATTTCATTGTTCACATACACGTCTTGACCACCGAGTTCGTACACGCCATTTTTCAGGCACTTTGCTCTCATCGAATCTGTGATTAAGATTAGGCCATCCTTTTTCTTTTGCTGAAATGCAAAACGGACCATTTCTGGATGAACATGAATACCATCCACAATCAACTCAGCCTTTAACTCTTCTAATAAAAGTGCTGCACCGGCTACACCAGGCTCCCGATGATGCAACCCTCTCATTTGATTAAAAAGATGGGTAACATGAGTGGAACCTGCTTCTACTGCTTGCTTTACTTCTGCAAAGGTTGCATCTGAATGACCAATAGAGGCAATAATATGTTGGTCACTTAAATATTTGATCAGCTCCAATCCACCAGGAAGCTCGGACGCAAGGGTAACAAGCTTTATCGTATCTCTTGAAAGGGCTTGCCATTTTTGAAACAGCTCGGTATTTGGATGCATCATATGTTCCATTGGCTGCGCTCCCGCTTTATCAGGATTCACAAATGGCCCTTCGAGATGGATACCTAGAATCTCCGCTTGGGGTGTTGCTTGATTTTTTCTGATATATTTACCAGCGGCTTCTATGGCACTCTCAATTTTTTCACGAGACTGTGTCATGGTTGTGGCCAAGAAGCTTGTTGTTCCTTCACGTGGAAGAGAAGTTGCCATCGTATATAAGGCATCCTCGGTAGCATCCATTACATCTGCACCGTTGGCTCCGTGAATATGCACATCGATAAAGCCAGGCAGAAGATTAAAGTGAGGAGGAAGTTCAATCACTTCAAATCCACTTTCGTCAGGTAGCATCTCGAGTGATCCTACTTCTACTATTTTCTGATTACAAGTCTTAATATAACCGCTTTCAATAATTCCCTGTTCTGAAAAAACTCTCATCCCTTTTAATAAAAGGGGTGAACGAGAAGAACTCATCCTCTCTACCTTCTTTCTTTTGTGACCTTTTTGCATGATTATCATATCACTCTATACATATAGTTGTCTAGACCAATTTTTATGCCAAATAAAAACAGCTGCCGATGAACTCAGCAGCTCTATTTTTACACGCGATGACTCATTGGGAGTGAGAATAAATAAATATTGATGATACCTAGTAACAGCATTAATCCATAGTAAGGCATCATCGCTTTAAAACTTGCCTTTTTCCCCATCTTATATGCCGTGTAAGAAGATCCTAATAATCCGATAGTAATGATGAAATATTGGAGCATTTGTACCGTCGATGTCGAGGCCAAACTTAACTCGCTACTTGTAACCTCATTCCCGAGAAAGGCAAGTGAATTAAACCAGATCGCTTTTCCTTCTGTGATGATATGAAACAAATTATGTCCAAGATGTCCGGCAAGATCAAGTGGAATAAAAGCATATCCAAAAAGGATAAAATTTTTCTTTATCGTATTCGGCATCCCTAGCAAGGTTGCTAGCTTGGCTGCACCTAATAATAGTAGAATCGGAAGCGCCATTGAGATAATGAAGGCAATCGTAAAATTGACAACATAATTAGAGGTACCCGTTACAATAGATATGGTTTCGAGAATTTGTCCCCATATTTCAAGCATCGTAATGTTCTGTACAAAGACAATCCCCATGATAACAGCTGCCAGTGAGGCATGCTCAAGCTTTGGATTTTTGAGACTCCAAAGCTCTTTTGTTGGAACACGTACCTGTAACTTGATGGAATCATTCGGGCAATTTTTCACACAGTTTCCACAAATATTGCATTCCGCACTCGAATCCATTGTTCGAACGAACTGAAACATCGGACACCCTTCCGCTTGTTCACTCCCTTTAAAGCAGCTTTGTGTCTTGCACGTTCTACAAATTTCCGCTGTTCCTCTTAGTTCTAACGCTCCCGATCGAGAGTAATTTCCAGCTAATCCTCCTAGAAAGCAAAGCGTTTTACAAAACGTTCTTCTCTCATAAAAAACGGATGTGGCAACCACCATTGTGATTAGTAATAGCAGCAAATATCCTGATCCACGAGGTGACTCCACAATTCCCCATACATGATCGCTATACGTAATGGCAATGAAAAATAAGTCGATCAACCATATCCCATATTTTCGTAAAAACTTCGGCATGGGCCTCTCACTACCTACCATTTTTCGAATGATATCACTCAGTTTTCCAAATGGACAGATGGCGCACCAAAATCGACCCATGGCTATAAATAAGATCGGAATAATCGGCCACCATAACACCCACGTCATCGTTGTTCCAAAGTTACGATGTGGATTCACCGTCCCTGCCACTAACTCAAACACGATAACAGAGAAGAAAACTAACACCATCCATTGAAATATGCCTGGATACCATTTGCTTTTGATAAACTTCTTTATTATCGGAATCGACAATAAGTCGAAAGATGACTTTTTACTAGTTAATGCCATGATTGTTTCCTCTCTTTCTAACCTTGTTCCAAATACCAATTAGAAGGAAGCCGGCATTTACTGATGCAAAACTCGATAATACGATGTAGTTAGGACCGGTCTCTTCTCCGGTGAACGTACCGTGTGCACCCTCTTCGTTATGGTAGTTGGAGTCACCATGGGTATCTAGTTGATTTGAAGAATCTTCAGGTTTGTGGGAATCATGAGAGTTATGAGAGTCCGTTACTTCCTCTTCGGTGTCTAAATGATCATGCTCGTTAGAAGAGAAGTCCTTTAAGTAGTTATCTGATTCTTGTTCCTCCCCTTCATGTGCAAGTGCTGCTGAATGGTTGGTGAAAAAAAATAGGAACAGTATGACTGTAAGAGAGAGTTTCCATTTTTTCATATAGAATGTTACCTCCGATAGTATTGAATGAGTACTTAGCTAAAATGTAATCGGAGGATATGCAGAATTTATGTAGAATGTTTGTAGAATTTGAGAACAGTAGATGTGGTTTATCACTCTGGCTGTTGAGGTTGTTGCAACTTTTTCAAATCGACATACATGTAGACACAATTCGACTACTACTGCACATAATAAAAGGAGCCCTAACACAGTAGGAGCTCCTAGCAATCTATTTATATTTTTTCATAGATGAGAGTTGAGTAGCGCGTACAGATTTGAATGAGTGGCCCAATCATCAACATAATAATCACAGTTCCTAAACCAATCGGTCCACCAACAATCCACGCAAAAGCTAAGCCAATCCCCTCTAAAATCGTTCGAGATACATTTAGCGTAATATGAAATCGCTCACTTATAATAAGCATCGTGCCATCATATGGCATGGTTGGAAATTTAGAGGTCAAGTAGATTCCGATTCCAATTCCCGTAAGAACGATTCCAGCTAGGAAGGCACCCCATTGCATGGTCCATACAGCCTCATCAAGTTGTACATTCTTTAAAGTAACACCCATTTGAAAATCAATAATTATTCCCCATAAAAATACCGTAATCACTGATTCAAACTGTATTCGTTTCTTTGCTAAGATGGAATTAAACACTAAATAAAAGGCCTGGATAAGCATAACCCAAATTCCAACGGTAAGGCCTAATTTATTCACAATACCTACAAAAAATGCGTCCCAAGGCCCTGCCCCTACACCGGACTTAATAATTAAACCTACTCCTAAACACGCAATCACTAACCCTATAAAAAAGAAGGATGTTTTCTTGAACATCACTGGTTCCTCCATAACCTACTCTCATCCGTCATTAGCCGATGTAGAAAGAGGTAAATTGATTTTTTCCATAGGAAAAGCTCTGGAACGATATGCCCCAGAGCATTTCATATCGTGCTTTTATGCTTCAACTTTCTTGAAGAATTGTGGTAAATGCTCTTTGTGAGCTTCTAACATTTCATCAACGATTTGCTTAGCAAGCTTATCAGATTGCACAAGCGGGTTAATTGTTAAAGCAAGAACGGCTTTCTTGTAGTCTCCTGTTACTGCTGCTTCAGCTGCCACTCTTTCGAAAGACTTGATTTGTTGTACAAGTCCTCTTACTGCTACTGGAAGATCGCCTACAGCGATTGGCTTAGGACCTTCTTTAGTGATAATGCAGTTCACTTCAACGGCTGAGTCATCTTCAATACTAGCAATAGCTCCGTTGTTACGAGTGTTAACTGGTTGGATATCACGCTTGTCATTGTAGATTGAGTTAATTAAGTTACATGCAGCATCACTATAATATGCTCCTCCACGCTTTTCTAATTGTGGTGGCTTGATGTCTAGGTTAGGATCTTTGTAAAGCTCGAATAGATCTTTTTCAAGAGCTTGAACTACTTCTGCACGTGTACCTTCTACTGCTGCTTTTTCATGTTCTTCTTCAAGCATTTCACCTGTTTTGTAGTAATAACGATGGTATCCACATGGAATAACCCCTACACCTTTGATGAAGTCAGGCTCCCATGATAGACCTGAAATGTTCTTCATTGTCATTGCATTTTCTGGATCAGCCATTGCTTCAATTACTTGATCCATTACACTTACACCGTCAAGGTATACATTTAGTCCATACACCATGTGGTTTAGACCAGCAAAGTCAACATGTACGCGCTCAGGCTCAACTTTCAATGCTTTTGCAATTCCCATTCTCATACCGATTGGAACATTACATAATCCAACTACTTTTTTAATATTGCTGTGGCGTAGAACCGCTTCTGTTACCATACCAGCTGGATTTGTGAAGTTGATTAACCATGCGTTCGGGCAAAGCTCTTCAATATCCTTACAAATATCAAGGATGATAGGAATCGTACGAAGACCTTTGAAAAGTCCACCAGGACCGTTTGTCTCTTGACCAATTACGTTATATTTTAAAGGAATTCTTTCGTCTTTCGCACGAGCGTCAAGTAGACCTACACGGAATTGAGTCGTTACGAAATCTGCACCTTTTAAAGCTTCTCTTCTATCTAGAGTAAGATGAATTTCCATTGGAACACCTGCTTTAGCAACCATACGCTTAGCAAGATTTCCTACGATTTCTAACTTTTCTTTCCCAGCTTCTATATCAACTAACCAAAGTTCTCTAACCGGTAGCTCATCATATCTCTTAATAAATCCTTCGATTAATTCTGGAGTGTAACTTGAACCTCCGCCAATAGTGACGATCTTAATACCTTTACTCATTGTTCATCCTCCTAATAAGTACTGATTAACTAACACCTATTTTAGAGGGGAATTGAACTTTTGGATATAGTTTTGGAAGCGTTTGATTTGTTTCACACGAAAAGGCATTTGTTCCATAAAAATAACACTGTGTTTCTCTCTTAGTGTATAATAATAAAAGTGAAGAAAAGCGGGAACATGTAAGGGAGAGAAGGCTTTGTTTACGAATGAAGTAATTGCAACATTCAACGAACTGGAGATGCTACTTTACAACTACATAACACAAAATAAAGAGAAAGTGGTCTACATGCGAATCCGCGATCTAGCTGATGAAACCCATGTATCCACCTCAACGATCATGCGTTTTTGCAGGAAATTAAATTGCGAAGGGTTTTCCGAGTTTAAAGTAAAACTAAAGCTCTTAATTGATGAAAAAAACGAGCCAAGCATAAAAAGTAGCCAACATGTGTTAGCAGAGTTTTTTGAACGAACGCAAAATGAAAAATTCACTTCGAAATTAGAAGAAGCTGCAGAGGTAATTGCCGAAGCAGATAGTGTTATTTTTATCGGGATTGGTAGTTCAGGGATTCTTGCCGAGTACGGAGCAAGATATTTTTCAAGCTTAGGTAAGTTCTCCATGTATATTAAAGATCCATTTATGCCGATTCACGCAAACTTGAATAATAGTATCACCATTGCCCTTTCTGTTTCAGGTGAAGGGAACTACACCATTTCTCATATCCACCAGTTAAAAGAAAAAGGAAGCAAAATAATAAGTATTACCAACAATCGTCAATCCACAATCGCGAAATTAGCAGATGTGAATATTTCTTATTATGTCTCTGAAGAATTTGTAGATCACTCAAATGTAACAACACAAATTCCCGTAATCTATATATTAGAAGAAACTGCTCGACTCGTATATGAGTTGGGTAGGAAGAAGAACTATGAAGAAACCCCTCCTATGCAGTGAATAGAGGCTTAAATACTTAATAGAGAAGACGTTCGGAGGAAAGCTCTGAACGTTTTTTCTGTTAAATTAAAGATAGCAAAAAATGTTAAGAATCACTAATTGTGTATTGATATATTAGCTATAGGGAGGTGAAAAGGAATGGATTATGTATTTTGTATCGAAAGAACGCTCGATTACATTGAAGAAAACCTGCAAGAAACGATTGCACTCGAAACATTAGCAGAAATTGCATGCTTTTCTCCTTTTCATTATCATCGGGTATTTCAAGCACTCGTCGGAGAATCAGTCATGGATTATGTGAGAAAAAGGCGTCTTACATGTGCAGCAGAACGACTTTTCTATTCGGATGCAAAGGTGATTGATATTGCAATGGATGTCGGTTTCCAATACCATGAGTCATTCAATCGGGCTTTTAAAAAGTTCTATGGCGTTTCACCTTATCAATATCGAACCGCCAATGCATTATCTGGTCCCTTACGTGGAAAAGCTTATATCAATAAAATCATCGTCCAAGGAGGACATATTATGGAACCAATGTTACTCACCAAACCTAAATTTCACTTCATTGGATATGAATTGAAAACAAAAAATATTGACGGGCAAAACAATAAAGACATTCCTGAATTTTGGCAGTTGTACCTTCAAGAAAAATTATACAAAAACATTCCAAATCCCCTAAACTGTAAAGAAGAGCTTGGCATCTGCACTGATTTCCTTCCTGAGACAGGTGAGTTTTCGTATTTAATAGGCATGGAAGTAGCAGAAGGAACTCCTGTACCTGAGGGGTTAGTATACAGAAGCTTTCCAGAAATGCAATATGTAGTGTTTACAACGCCGAAATCAGATGATGCAACATTTACCACTTCTATTCAGTCGACATGGAATTACGTGTTCACAGAATGGTTCCCGCAATCTGGTTATGAACATGCTGGGGTTCTAGATTTTGAGTTATATGATGAGAGATGCCATGGAACCGAGAACAAGGTAATGGATATCTATATTCCGGTTAATCAACAGACGGTTAATGCATAAAAAACCGTAGAGACATCCTCTACAGTTCTTATCATTTCATTAAACTAATTAGATAGCTAGAAGACGTTAGGTCCAAACAATCGTAATTGTGAAGCTCCCTTTTTACGAACCTGTTCACGGGGATTTGAATGATCATTTAAGTTTTTTCTTTTCTTACTGCCACCAGTAAGCTCCTCCAATTTTTTTACTGCTGTTTCAAATTCTATTTGGGACAGTTGTTTTGTTGCAAGAAGGGAACATAATACGGCGTAAGCAATTGGCCTTGTATCTACCTCAATATTCACATGTACATCGACATCTGAATTACCACTATGTCCAATGCTAGCCTGATTACTATCTAAATCGGAACTCCCATTATTACGAAACTGGTAGACATTCTTCTTGCTATTCCGTTCCGGATTTTCAATCATTGTCTACCCTCCTTTGTAAAAATAGACAAGATTGGCGTTTCCAATCTTGTCGTATTTTACAATTAATCTTGTTCTACATCCTGTTCAACATCTTGATTGTTGTCTTGATCTTGATCTTGATCTTGTTCTGAATCTGCATTCGCTCTAGAACGTGAACGAACACGCGCATTAGAATCAGAGTCAACGTCAATGTTCAGATCAATTCTTGCATTTCCTGAATTATTGATTTTAGCAATGTTCGTATTTTTATCAACATTTTGTACATCATTTTCGTTTTGTACATCTGTTCTTAATTCATTATCGATGTCAGAATCAAATTCTACATTTGAATTAGATCTGCTTTCGCTGTCAGAACGACTTTTACTTTTACTGTTACTATTCGCCCCCCTGTTTTCTTCATTGTTTCTCCCACGGCCTGGAAACCAAACATTACCCATTACAAATTCCTCCTTATAGTTTTCTCATGATTAATATATTAATTAATCTCAAAGTTGCATGGACAAGCATCATAGGACAAGCGTGGAAAAAAACTGATTTGAAGTATTTTTTGTTTAATAATTAGATAAATAAGTTGAGATGGAGGATAAACAGAGCCAGAACTACCCAACATTATCATGTGTTTACATCTGGTACCTTTTTTCTAGACATCTAATTGAGTAATTCTAAATTTATGTAATAGACTATTCTTATATCTATTTTAAAAAGAGGGTGAAAAGGATAACGTATCTATTATTAATTATCGGTTTTGCATTATTGATCAAAGGGGCTGACTTCTTTGTTGATGGTGCATCAAAAATCGCACAGGCACTTCACGTTTCTCCTTTATTAATTGGTCTAACTATTGTCGCATTCGGAACAAGCTCACCGGAAGCGACGGTGAGTATAGTTGCAGCCCTTGAGGAAAACGCTGGAGTTGCTATTGGGAACGTAGTCGGAAGTAATATTTTCAACATTACTTTCGTTGTAGGCTTAACTGCACTTTTGTCTCCATTAAAAGTTGAAAGTGAAACCATACGAAAAGAAATTCCCTTTACTTTATTAGCAAGCACTTCTCTTTTAATCTTAATAAGTGATATAAGTCTTCAATCGTTAAGTTCTAATTTTATTACAAGAGGGGACGGATTTATCTTCTTACTTTTCTTCGCTATCTTCTTGTACTATATCTTTGAGGTGGCTAGACATAGTCGAGATAAAACAAAGCAAGAAAATACAGCAGTCGAGGCACCTTCTTGGGGAAAGAACATTTTATTTACACTCGGAGGACTTGCAGCCATTATTTTTGGTGGTGATTTAACGGTAAATAGTTCAACTAAAATTGCTTACTCCTTTGGAATGAGTGAAACATTAGTTGGATTAACTATCGTTGCAGTTGGAACATCATTACCGGAACTTATTACTTCTGTAACAGCAGCCTTAAAAAAACAAAGCGAAATTGCACTTGGAAACATTGTTGGAAGTAATATCTTTAACATCCTATTTGTTCTCGGAGCTGCATCAGTTATTTCTCCGTTAGCAGTTGATCCCAAAATCGTTGTTGATGTAGTACTTATGATTATCTTAACAATAGTACTTCTTATTTTCTCTAGGTCAAACTCTCAAATTGGAAAAATTGAAGGAGTCATTCTAGCTGTTGCTTATATCATATATATGATTTATATCATTTTAAGGAATTAAATGATTATTCTTATATATGACAAAAAAGAGTAGTCATTTAACTACTCTTTTTTGTCAGGTGCCTGGCGACGTCCTACTCTCACAGAGGGAAACCCTCAACTACCATTGGCGCTGAAAAGCTTAACTTCCGTGTTCGGTATGGGAACGGGTGTGACCTTTTCGCTATCGCCACCAGACTA
>Ga0182742_1005001_pt1 | contig 11532 bp, 8 predicted proteins | sample eDN5th37CBELigMG_FD_128880 | JGI IMG/M metagenome (GOLD analysis project Ga0182742, IMG submission 128880) | Enriched Miracle-Growth compost microbial communities from Emeryville, California, USA - eDNA 5th pass 37_C BE-Lig MG (version 2)... ... | reverse complement strand
GTCGCGCAGGGCGCGCGCGAACGCGCGCGGGTGCGGGGCGTTGAGGATCGCCAGCCGCCGCACCGCCTCCGGGTGGTACATCGCCGCCGCCCACGCGACCGCGCCGCCCCAGTCGTGGCCCGCGACGCACGCGCTCTCCTCACCGCGCTCGGCGATCAGGTCGCGCACGTCGCGCGCGAGCACGTCGAACGTGTAGTCGCTCACCCGCGGCGGCTTGGAGCTGAGGTTGTAGCCGCGCATGTCCGGCGCGACGACGCGGAACCCGGCCTCGGCCAGCGGCCCGAGCTGGTGCCGCCAGCCGAACCAGAACTCCGGGAAGCCGTGCAGGAGCACGACCAGCGGGCCTTCGCCCTGCTCGACGTAGTGCAGGCGGACGGTCCCCAGCTCGGCGTAGCCCTCACGCATGGCGCAGATGTTCGCCGGTCAGGGGCTCGGATGCGCCGCCATCGGGGCGGTACGTTGACCGCATGACCCTCGCCGGCGACCAGGACCGCTCGAAGGCGATCGTCACGCTGCGGGACGCGACCGTCGAGGGCCGCCTGACGCTCGACGAGTTCGCCGAGCGCGTCGAGCGGGCCGAGCTCGCGCGCACGCACGACGAGCTGGCCGCGGTCGTCGCCGACCTGCCGCGCGCGGGCGCCGCGGACGCGCCGGTCAAGCACGGCGCCTGGTTCTCGCGGCTGCAGCGCTCCGGGCGCTGGGAGCTGGCGCCGAAGTCGAAGGTCCTGTGCGTGTGCGGGACGATCGACCTCGACCTGGGCCGGGCCACGCTGCACGGGCCGGAGACGACCCTGCACGTGCGCAACTTCTTCGGGACGGTGACGATCCTCGTGCCACGTGGCGTGCAGGTCACCGTCGACGGCAGCGGCGCGTTCGGCACGCGCGAGATCGACCTGCCCGACGCCGGCCCGGTGGGGGATGCGCCGCATCTGCGCATCCGCACCTCCGGGCCGGGCGGCACGATCCGCGTCAAGTCCTCGTTAAGGGGACAGTCCCCTTAAGGTTGCGTTTAGGAACGTTTGGCTCTAGGGGCGGGTCCGCGCTTGGCCGGGCCCGCCCCGAGCGAACCTAAAGGGGACAGTCCCCTTTAGGTGGGGTTTAGGCCGCGAGGGCGAGCGCGGGCGCCTCGACGGTCAGGGAGCCGTCGGCGTGCGCGACCACGTGGTCGCCGTCGGCGATGTCGCCGGCCAGGATCGCCCGCGTGAGCGCCTTCTCCAGCGTGCGGCGGATGTGGCGCTGCAGCGGCCGCGCGCCGTAGGCCTCGTCGAAGCCGTCGCGCGCGAGCGCGGCGATGTAGTCGTCGTCGACGGTCAGCGTGATGTCGCGCTCGGCCTGCAGCCGCTCGGCGACGCGCCCGACCATCTGGGCGGCGATCCGCTCGACGTGCGCCGGGGTCAGCGGCTCGAACGTGACGATCTCGTCGATCCGGTTGACGAACTCCGGCAGGAAGGCCGACTTGGCGGCCTCGACCATGCGCTCGGCCTCCGCGGCGGGCTCGCCGGCGGTGAAGCCGATCGCGCGCTTGGCCTTGCCCGCGCCGAGGTTGGACGTCATGACGATCACCGTGTTGGTGAAGTCGACCGTCCGGCCCTCGCCGTCGGTCAGGCGCCCGTCGTCCATCACCTGCAGCAGCACGTTCCAGACCTCGGGGTGCGCCTTCTCGACCTCGTCGAGCAGGACCACGCTGTACGGCCGCCGCCGCACGGGCTCGGTCAGCTGGCCGCCGTCGCCGTAGCCGACGTAGCCGGGCGGCGAGCCGATCAGCCGCGCGACCGTGTGCGGCTCGCGGAACTCGGACATGTCGATCCGGACCAGCGCCTTCTCGGTCGCGAACAGCCGCTCCGCCAGCGCCTTGACCAGCTCGGTCTTGCCGACGCCGGTCGGGCCGAGGAAGAGGAAGCTGCCCAGCGGCCGGTCGCCCTCGGACAGGCCCACGCGGGCGCGGCGGATCGTGTCCGCGACGACCTCGACGGCCTCGTCCTGGCCGACCACGCGCTCGTGCAGGTCGGCCTCGAGCTCGTTCAGCCGCTGCAGCTCGCCGGCCACCAGCTCACCGACCGGGATGCCGGTGCGCGCGGCCACGACCGCGGCGATCTCGGCCTCGCCGACCTGGACCGGGCCGGACTCCTCCAGCTCCTTCTTGAGCGCGGCGGCGCGCTCGTAGTCCTCCTCGGCGACGGCCCGCTCGATCTCCGGGCGCAGGTCCTTCGCGCCCGCCAGGTGCAGCTTGGCCGCGGCCTGGTCGACCAGGTCGATCGCCTTGTCGGGCAGGTGGTACTCGCTGATGTAGCGGTCGCTCAGCCGGGCGGCGGCGACCAGCGCGGTGTCGTCGATGAAGACGCCGTGATGGGTCTCGTAGGCGCCGCGCAGCCCGCGCAGGATCTCGACCGTGTCCTCCACGGACGGCTCCTCGATCGTCACCGGCGAGAAACGCCGGGCGAGCGCCGAGTCGCGCTCGATCTTGCGGTACTCGGCCAGCGTGGTCGCGCCGATCACGCGCAGCTCGCCGCGCGCCAGCAGCGGCTTGAGGATGTTGGCGGCGTCCATCGTGCCCTCGGGCGCGCCGGCCCCGAGCACGGTGTGCAGCTCGTCGATGAAGAGGATGGTCTTGCCGTCGGACTGCACGGCCTCGTCGAGCGCGGCCTTCAGCCGCTTCTCGAACTGGCCGCGGAACTGGGCGCCCGCGACCATGCCGGACAGATCGAGCGCGACGATGCGGGTGCCCTGGAGCTTCTCGGGCACCTCGTCGCGGTGGATCTTCAGGGCGAGGCCCTCGGCGATCGCGGTCTTGCCGACGCCGGCCTCGCCGATCAGGACGGCGTTGTTCTTGCGCCGGCGGGCGAGGATCTCGATCGTCTGCGCGATCTCCTCGTCACGGCCGATCACGGGGTCGATCCGCCCGGCGGCGGCATCGGCGGTCAGGTCGCGGCCGAACTCGTCAAGCGCCGTCTCCTTCTTGGGGGAGCGGTTCTTGATCTCCTCGGCGCACTGCTCGCACAACAGCGCCGCGCGCCGGTCGGCGCCCGCGGCGAACACCATCCGCACCGTCCCCGGCCGGATGCCACAGGCCTGGCAGGGTTGGGTGTTGAAAATCTCAGTCACGGTCACTGAGATTAGCGGATCGTTGCGCGTGCAATGTGATGGGGCGCACGCACTGTAGGGTTCGGCTTGTGATCTTCCGCCAGATCGCACATGAGGACCTCGGGTGTGCGAGCTACCTCGTCGGCGACGAGGACGCGGGCGTCGCCGCGGTCATCGACCCGCGGCTGGAGATCGGCGAGTACCTGCGCGTCGCGCGCTACCTCGGCGTCTCGATCGAGCACATCCTCGAGACCCACAACCACGCCGACCACGTCTCCGGCCACGGCCGGCTGCAGGCCGCGACGGGCGCGCTGCTGCACATCCACCGCGAGGCGCACGCCGAGTACGAGCACGAGCCGTTCGAGGACGGCTGGGAGCTCGCGCTGGGCAAGGTGATCGTGCGCGCGCTGCACACGCCCGGGCACCGCCCCGAGCACACCGCCTTCGCGCTCGTCGACACCGCCCGCGGCGACGAGCCGTGGGCCGTGCTGACCGGCGACTCGCTGTTCGTGGGCGACATCGCCCGGCCCGACCTGGCGGTGGAGAAGACCGAGGGCGCGCGCGGGATCTTCGGCTCGCTGCGCCGGCTGCTCGAGCTCGGCGACGACGTCGAGGTCTGGCCCGGGCACCTCGGCGGCTCGCTCTGCGGCGGCCCCGGGATGGACCTCAAGGTGTGCTCGACGATCGGCTACGAGCGCCGCCACAACGAGCTGCTGACGATCGAGGACGCCGGCGAGTTCGTGGAGCGCACCACCTCCGGGCTGCGCCCGCAGCCGCCGAACTTCCAGGCGATCGTGGCGATCAACCGCGGCCCGCTCCAGCGCCTCACCGTCGGCGCCGAGCCGCTGACGCCGCGCCAGGTCGCGCAGTCCGACGCGCCTGTGATCGACGTCCGCACCGCGCTGCAGTTCGACGAGGCGCACATCCCGGGCGCGATCTCCAACACGGTGCTGCAGGCCGGCTTCGGGACGCGGCTGGCCTGGATCGCCGGGCCCGACCAGCCCGTGGTGATCGTCGGCCGCGACGACCAGGACGCGCTGCACGCGGTCGAGCTCGCCGCCGCGGTCGGCGTGCGCACGATCGCCGGCTACCTGGCGGGCGGGATGACGAGCTGGCGCGAGGAGCGCCTGCCGACCGAGTCGATCGAGCGCATCACCGTCCCCGAGCTGCACGAGCGCAAGGGCGCCTACCAGATCCTCGACGTGCGCGAGCGCGACGAGTGGGAGGCGGGACACATCCCGGGCTCGGTGCACGCGCCGTACCACAGCATCCGCTCGATCCCCGACCAGCTGCACGCCGCGGGGAAGATCGCGGTGATCTGCGCGTCAGGCCAGCGGGCCGCGGTCGGCGCGAGCCTGATCCAGCGCTACGGCGCCCGCCACGTCACGCACGTGGTCGACGGCGGCGTGCCGGAGTGGGTGCGGCGGGGCTGGCCCGTCGAGCGCTAGGGTCGATGGATGGCCGTCCCGCGACTTCGTGTTCCTCCCACCTCGCCGGCCGGAACGTCGCTGCGCCGGTCCTCCGACGAGGTCGAGCTCTACCACCGCACCTACACGACCCTCCTGCGCTCCTCGGGTGAGACGCTGCTGCGCGTGCTCGAGCCGTCGCACGCGGCGATGGGCTCGAGCCTGCACGCGCTCGCGCACGACACGGAATCGCCCGACCTGGGCGCGTTCCTGTACGCGCTGCGGCGCCTGCCGGCCGGGATCTGGAAGGCGAACGTGGTCGTCGTCGGCCAGGAGGCCGAGGCGTTCGCGCGCGCGGGGATCGGCCGGATCGAGGACTGGGAGCCGGTCGAGGCGCCCGCCCGCCGGCGGCGCTGGTTCGACTCGGGCAAGGGCACGCTCGCGGTCCTGCTGGCGTCCGTCTCCGACCTCGACGACGCGATCCCGACGCTCGTCGCCTACCAGCTCGAGTGGAACAAGCTCAACGGGCTGCTGCGCTCGGCCGAGCTGCCGGAGGACCCCGAGCCGCTGGACGTGGCCGAGGCCGTCGGCGGCTCCGAGGAGGACTGGACGCGCCTGCGCGAGTCCTGGCCGGACGGGCTCGGGGGCTTCGTGGCCGAGGTGCGCTCGCGCAAGCTCAACCTGCGGCTGCGGATGCTCGGCGGCTCGCAGGCCGGCTACATGCGGCTGACGCGGCGCTGGTGGGCGCCCGTGCGCATGAAGATGACCGACCAGGGCCTCTCGGACCGCCCGATGTACTTCGTGTCCTCGAACCTGCACTCGCTGGTCAACCTGGTCACGGCGAAGGCGGGCGCGAGCGAGCAGGAGATCGTGGACTTCGTCGAGTCCCAGGGCCCGGACTACCTGATCGACGAGCTCGAGCGCTTCCGCACCGGGCGCACCGAGGGCTCGTGGGAGAACTTCCTCTACTACGGCGCGCGCCTGTACTACGAGGCGCAGCCCGACGACGGCCCGGCCTGGTCCAAGCGGCGCGCGGACGAGCGCGAGCTCGGCGTCACGCACCTCTCCTCGCGCAGCGGGCTGCGCGTGTCGGCGCAGATCATCGACCTCTCGCGGCTCGATCCCGCCGGGCTGGACTCGCGGCTCGGCCCGATCGACGCCGAGAAGCTCGCGCGCGCCCAGGGCGTGATCGTCAACATCGAGTACCCGCTCGGGATGGCCGCCTACAACATCCTGCGCGAGATCACGACCGCGCACGACACGCTGCGCGGCGTCTACGTGCTGGGCAAGGCGGCGACCCTGAACGCCGACGTCGGCGACGTGCTGATCTCCGGCGTCATCCACGACGAGCACTCCGGCTCGACCTACTGGCTGGACAACGCGTTCTCCTTCGACGACATCGCGCCGTACCTGGTGTTCGGCTCGGGGCTGGACAACCAGCGCGCGGTCACGGTCAAGTCGACGTTCCTGCAGAACCGCGACTACCTCGACTTCTACTACCGCGAGGCGTACACGGTGGTCGAGATGGAGGCCGGCCCGTTCTGCAACGCGGTCTACGAGATCGCCGACGCGGACCGCTACCCGAGCGGCGAGGCGGTCAACTTCTCCAAGCTGCCGATCGACTTCGGGATCATCCACTACGCCTCTGACACGCCGTACTCGCAGGCGCGCACGCTCGGCGCGCGCGGGCTCTCCTACTACGGGCTGGACTCCACGTACGCCTCCTCGGTGGCGATCATGCGCCGGATCCTGGCGCTGGAGGGGCTGTACGACGGCTGAGGGGGCTGCTCGAGGCCCCCGACGGCGAGATCGAGCGGCTCTACACGTGCGAGCTCGGGCTGACGTCCGTGCCCGCGTTCTACGGTGAGCTCCGCACCCTGCGCACGCTCGATCTCGGCCACAACGCGCTCGAGTCGCTGCCCGACCTGTCGCGGCTGACGCGGCTGGAGATCCTCTACATCCACGACAACGCGCTGCGCGAGCTGCCGCCGCTGCCGCGCTCGCTGACCTACCTGAACGTGAGCGAGAACCCGCTGCGGGAGCTGTCGCTGGGCGACTTCCCGGCGCTGGTCGAGCTGCGCGCGCTCGACCTCGGGCTCGCCTCGCTGTCCCTGGGCGCCATGCCCGCCCTGCGCGAGCTGCACCTGCGCCGCAACCGGTTCGCGGCGGTGCCCGAGGTCGTGCGGTCATTGCCCTCGCTGCGGCTGCTGGACCTGCGCGCGAACCGGCTGACGTCGGTCCCGGAGTGGATCACCGAGCTGCCGCGGCTGGAGAAGCTCGACCTGCGCTGGAACGAGCTCTTCGAGGACGACGTCCCGGCGGGGCTGCGCGAGCGCGGCTGCATCGTGCTCACGGAGTGACGCGCAGGCGCACGATCCCCGGCATCGGCAGCTCCAGCGTCACCCCGTCGATCTCGCCGAGGTCCTCGACGTGCAGGCGGTCGCGCGCCCGCAGCTCGGCCAGCTCGATCTCGGTCGGCCACGGGCGCTCGCCGTGCCAGTGGCGGGCGAGGTTGGAGTGGTGCTCGTCGACGCGCGCGAGCGTCGCGTGCCCGGACAGGCCCTCGATCGTGACCGTGCGGTCCAGCAGCGGGTCGCCGCCGGCCTTGGACTGGTCGAGCGTCGCGTTCCAGAACAGCACGTCGACCGTGCCGTCCGGCCCGCGGGCGGCCCAGCCGTCGACGAGCGTGCCCGCGCCGTCACCGTCGAGCCTGAGCTCGAGCAGCTCGTCGCCGAGCTCGGACGCGAGCTTGAGCGCCCACCAGCGCGGCTTGCGCAGGTTGCCGACCGTCAGCAGCCCGAAGCCGCCGTGCAGCAGCGCCTCGGGGCGGCCGAGCTCCTCGAAGTGGTCGCTGACGACCCAGTAGGCGAGCGCGTCCGCGCTGCCCTGCGCGGCCTTCATCCCGTGCAGCAGGAAGGTGGCGGCGAAGACGGTGTCGCTGATCGCGTAGAAGTGGGTGGGGGTGACGCCCCACTCCGTCCACCACACCTCGGCGTCGAGCTGCCTCGCGCGCAGGGACTCGCGCAGGTCGAGCGGGACGTTGCCGTAGGTGTGCGTGGTCAGGAAGTCCAGCGGCGCGCCCGTGCTCAGGACGTGGTCGAGGAAGTCTGGGATCCAGCCCGCGGCCGCGGTCGCGGGCCCGCCGACCAGCAGCCGCTCGTCGACCGCCTTGACGGCGTTCGCGGCGAGGTCGTAGAGGCGGAAGTACTGCTCGCGCGTTCCCGTCCAGAAGACCTCGAGGTTGGCCTCGTTCCAGACCTCGAAGCCCCAGGTCGCGACCTCGTCGAGGCCGTAGCGCTCGACCAGGTGCGCGGCCAGCGCGCCGCACAGCGCGCCCCAGGCGTCCCAGTCGGTGGGCACGCTGATCCCGGCGCGGTACTCGAAGACCGTGGCCTCGGGGTCCTGCGCCAGCGCGGGCGGCATGAACGAGAGCTCGACGACGGGCTTCAGGCCGAGGTGCAACACGCGGTCGTAGACGCGGTCAACGCGCGTGAAGTCGCCGCCCAGGACGTCGTCGCCGAGGATCGCGTGCGCCCGCACGCGGGTGGCGCCGAGCTCGGCGCGGGCGAGCCGCAGCGCCTCGGCGAACTCCTCGCCGACGCCGGGCGTCTCGAGCTGGGACAGGCGCTCGGAGCCGATCATGTTCCAGACGCGGTTCAGCCGCCCGCGGGGCGCGCCGACCCGGGCCGTGACCGGGCCCGGCTCGGTGGTGGGCGCGGCCGCGACCGCCGTGGACAGCGGCCCGGGCTCCGTGTCGGCGCCGGCGAGCGACGCGATCGCGTACCAGCGCTCGGCGCCGGGCTCGCCCGTCGTGTCCGCGTAGCGCGGGCCGGGATGGGCGAGCACGTCGCGCGAGTGGTGGTCCAGCGGCGTCCACGGCCCGTCCGGCCCGGGCGCGTGGTGGATCAGGTAGCCCGCCGCGCCCTCGACCCGCGACCACGTCAGCGCGACGTGCCCCGCGCCGGCCTCGGCGCTCACGGCCGCGGGCGCGGGCAGGGTCCTCGACGGCGCCTCGCTGGCGCGCCGCCGTCCGCTGTGCGTCTCCCAGTGCGCCCGTGCGCTCATCCCTTGAGTCCCGTCATCGCGATCGATTGCGTGAAGTGGCGCTGGAGCGCGAGGAACAGCAGGATCACCGGCGCCACCAGCACCACCGAGCCGGCCATCAGCAGGCCGTAGTCGGCCTTGTGCTGGCCGATCGAGAACGTCGCCAGCGCGACCGGCAGCGTGTACTTGGCCTGGTCGGTGAGCGCGACCAGCGGCCACAGGAAGTTGTTCCAGGTCGCCAGGAACTGGAAGACGGCCAGCGCCGCCAGCGCCGGCTTGAGCAACGGCAGCACGATCCCGGCGAAGATCCGCCACTCGCCCGCGCCGTCGATGCGCGCGGCGTCGAGCAGGTCGTCCGGGACCGAGTGCATGAACTGGCGCATCAGGAACACGCCGAACGCGCCCGCGAAGAACGGCACGGTCACCGCCGCGTAGGTGTTGACCAGCCCGAGCTTGGACATCAGCACGAACAGCGGCACGAGCGTGACGCTGCCCGGCACCATCAGCGTCGCCAGCGTCAGCCCCATCAGCGGGCGGTGGCCGGCGAACTTGAGCTTGGCCAGCGCGTAGCCGGCCATGCTGCAGAACAGCACGTTGGCCGCCGTGACCACGACCGCGATCCCTGCGCTGTTGAGGAAGTAGCGGAAGAAGTCGCGCTTGGAGAACAGCTGGCTGAAGTTGTCGAGCGTCCAGCGCTCGGGCAGCAGCGTCGGCGTCGTGCGGATGAAGTCGGCGTTGGTCTTGAACGCGCCGAGCAGCATCCACACGAACGGGCCGACCATCGCGAGCAGCCCGAGGATCAGGACCACGAACAGCCACCACGGCGCGCGGCCGGTGACGTCGCGCGACTTGCGGCGCGCCTTCGGGCGCACCGCGGGAACGTCGAGAACGGTCATGCTCGGCTCCTCAGCAGCCGGAACTGGACGATCGCCAGGACCACGATGAACATGAACAGCGTGTACGCCGCCGCGCTCGCGTAGCCCAGGTTGAAGAAGCGGAAACCCTGCTGGTAGACGAACAGCGACGTGGTCAGGCCCGCCTGGTCCGGTCCGCCGGCCGGGCCGGTCATCACGAACGGCTCCTCGAAGACCTGCAGGTAGCCGATCGAGGTGATGACGGTCGTGAACAGGATCGCCGGGCGCAGCATCGGCACGGTGACGTGGCGGAACAGCTGCGTGCCCCGGGCGCCGTCCACGCGCGCGGCCTCGTAGAGCTGGCGGTCGACGGTCTGCAGCGCGGCGAGGAAGATCACCATCGCGTTGCCGATGTTGCGCCAGACGCCGAGCGCGATGATCGACGGCATCGTCGTGCGCGGGTCGCCGAGCCAGTCCGGGCCGGTGATCCCCACCTGCGCGAGCGCGGCGTTGAGGATGCCGACGTCCGGGTCGAGCATGTAGCGCCAGACGACCGCGATCGCCACGATGCTCGTCACCACCGGCAGGTAGTAGCCGACCCGGAACAGCCCGCGCAGGCGGCCGATGCCCTGGTTGAGCGCGACCGCCAGCAGCAGCCCGATCACGATCGTGCACGGCACGCCGACGACCACGAAGTACGCGGTGTTGCGCAGCGAGCGCACGAACGCGTCGTCGGCGAACAGCTTCGTGTAGTTGTCGAGGCCGACGAACTGCGCGCTCGTCCAGTCCTGGATGTTGCCGATCCCGAAGCTCGTGAAGCTGATCGCGAAGCTGGCCAGGATCGGCACCAGCAGGAAGACGGCGAGGATCGCGGCGAAGGGGGAGGCCATCCCCCAGCCCGCGATGTTCGTCCGCCGGCGGGCGGCGAAGGACGTCATGCCGCGCCGATCGCGCTCACCGTCTCATTGATCTTCTGGGCCGCCTGCCGGCCGTCGGGCGCCGAGCGGATCGCCTTGTCGAGCTCGGCGTTGAGCGCCGTGCCGATCTCCTCCCAGCGCGGGAACGGCGGCGGCGACTTGGCGTCGTTGAGCTGCTCGCCGAATACCTCCACGTTCGGGTCCTCCTTGAGCGCGGGCAGCTCCCAGGCTTCCTGGTTGGCGGGCAGGTCGCTCGAGATCTCGTACCAGGCCGCCTGCGTCTCGGGCTTGGTCGTCCACTCGACGAACTTCCAGGCCGCCTCGCGGTTCTGGCTGGACTTGAACACGGCCCAGTTGGAGCCGCCGACGAACGACGTGTTCGTCTGCTTGGCCGGCATGGGCGCGACCGCCCACTTGTCCTCGAAGCCCTCGCCGCCGGCCTCCTCGATCAGGCCCATGTGCCAGGGGCCGGAGAAGAACATGGGGTGGGTGCCGCGCACGAACGCGGGCGTGATGTCAAAGCCCTGCTTGGTGGTGTTCGGGCTCAGGCCCTCGTCGGCGAAGGACTTGTAGAAGCCGGTGGCCTCCGCGGCCTGCGGCGAGTCGAGCGTGAACGTCTCGCCGTCGGCGAGGTCGCCGCCGGCCTGCCACACGAACGGCAGGTACTCCTGCCAGTTGTTGGTCGAGAGGTTGATGCCGAACTTGGCGCCGCCCTTGGCCTTCATCGCGCGCGCGGCCTGCTTGAGCTCGTCCCAGGTCTTGGGCGCCTCGGTGATGCCGGCCTTCTCGGCGATGTCGGTGCGGTAGTACAGGACGCGGGTCTCGACGTACCAGGGCACGCCGTAGGTCTTGCCGTCGACCTTGACCGTGTCCGCGGCGCCCTCGAAGAACTGCGACTGGTCGATCTCCGCGGGCGCCTCGTCGAGCGCCTGCGTGCGGGCGAGCTCGCCCATCCAGGTGGTGCCGACCATGGCGACGTCCGGCGCCTGGCCGCCGGCGACGCTGGTGAGGATCTTGTCGTGCGCGGCGTCGACCGGGATCGCGGTCACGTTGACCTTCACGTCCGGGTTCTCGGCCTCGAACTGCTTGGTGAGCTCGCCGAGGATCTCGCCCTCGTTGCCCCAGGCCCAGACGTCGATCGTGCCCGTCGCCTTGCCGTCCGGGATGGTCGCTGCCTGGTCTGCGTCGCTGCCCCCGCAGGCGGCGACGGCGAGCGCCAGCGCGGCCGTC
>Ga0182742_1005000_pt1 | contig 11533 bp, 13 predicted proteins | sample eDN5th37CBELigMG_FD_128880 | JGI IMG/M metagenome (GOLD analysis project Ga0182742, IMG submission 128880) | Enriched Miracle-Growth compost microbial communities from Emeryville, California, USA - eDNA 5th pass 37_C BE-Lig MG (version 2)... ... | reverse complement strand
TCAGCTTCCCGATCAGCTCCGTCAGCGCCGGCTGGGAAGCGATGGTGCCGTCCGCCACCGCATGGTCGATCCGCGGCAGATCCTGCATCACCACCCGGCCGGCGCCGAGATTGAGGTGCCCGACCTCCGAATTCCCCATCTGCCCTTCCGGCAGCCCGACATCATGGCCGGAGGTGCGGAGGAAGGCATGCGGGCAGGACTGCCACAGGGCGTCGAAGGTGGGGGTACGGGCCTGGCGCACGGCATTGTCCGCCTCCTCCTCGCGCCAGCCCCAGCCATCGAGGACGACGAGCATCACGGGCTTGGGTGCTGGCATGGAACTCCCTCATGGCCTGGAATGATCGCCCGGATTACCGCCGATGATGCTGGCGGGGCAAGGCGTGCCGCAGCAACGCGCAGAGGGTGCGGCAGGGTGCGACGATGGCTATGGAATGCCTTTCGGAAGGGGATGGCCGCATGAGAGATGCCGGAACGGCCTTGGCCAATGACCATGGCGACTCCATCGCCGCGCGCATCGCGGCGCTGGACTGGGACGGGATCGCAGCCGGATTGGACGCACAGGGCTCGGCGACCACCGGGCCACTGCTGACGCCGGCGGAATGCCGGGCGCTGACGGCGCTCTATGACCGGGAGGAGCCCGCGCTGTTCCGCCGCCGGGTCGTAATGGCCCAGCACGGTTACGGACGCGGCGAGTACAAATATTTCGCAGCGCCGCTGCCGGAACCGGTGCAGGCGCTGCGGGAGGCGCTCTATCCCCGCCTGGCGCCGCTGGCGAACCGCTGGAACGAGGCCATGGGCCTGCCGGTGCGCTACCCGGACAGTCATGCGGAATTCCTCGCCCGCTGCCACGCTGCCGGTCAGGCGAAGCCGACGCCGCTGCTGCTGCGTTACGGACCGGGCGACTACAACTGCCTGCACCAGGACCTCTATGGCGAGCATGTCTTTCCCTTGCAGGTCGCCTTCCTGCTCTCCGCGCCCGGCGAGGAGTTCACGGGCGGTGAATTCGTGCTGACCGAGCAGCGCCCGCGCATGCAGTCCCGCGCCGAGGTGGTGCCGCTGCGCCAGGGCGAGGGCGTGATCTTCGCCGTGCATCACCGCCCGGTGCAGGGCACGCGCGGCTTCCACCGGGTGGTGATGCGCCACGGCGTCAGCCGGCTGCGCAGCGGGCAGCGCCACACCCTCGGCATCATCTTCCACGACGCGGCCTGAACCGGCGGTCTCAGCCGCCCGGCTGCTGCACCGCCGCGATGGCCGTGGCGCCGGCATCCACCGGCACGATCGCCCCCGTCATCCAGCGCGCCTTGCCGCTGGCCAGGAACACCACCGCAGCGCCGACATCCCAGCCGCTGCCCTCCGTCTGCAGGATGCTGCGCTTGCGGCGTGCCTCCCGCATCTCAGGCGACATGCCCTTCTCCTGCACCATGGGCGTGTAGACCATGCCGGGGCAGACGCAGTTCACCCGGATGCGATCCTTGGCATGGTGCACCGCCATGGCGCGGGTCATGTTCACCACCGCGCCCTTCGATGTCGGGTAGAGCAGGTTCGGATTGCCGCCACGCAGCCCGGCGACCGAGCCGAGATTCACGATGGCGCCGCCGCCCGTCTTGCGCATCTCCGGCACCGCGTATTTCGTCATCAGCATCATGGAGGTGACATTCACCAGCAGGCCGTGGTTCCAGGCTTCCAGATCCACCTCTTCCGCCGTGCCAGGCGGGCCGCTGATGCCGACATTGTTCACCAGGATGTCGAGCCTGCCGAAGCGATCCACCGCCGTCTGCACGATGCGGCGGCAGTCCTCCGGCTTCGTCACGTCGCCCTGAACCACCACGCTCTCGCCGCCTTCCGCCGCGATCATCCGCCGGGTGCCTTCGGCCCATTCAACATTGGCATCAGCCAGCACCACTTTCGTCCCGGCGCGGGCGAAGAGGATGGAGGCGGCGCGGCCATTGCCCACCCCCTCCCCCGGCCGCGAGCCGGCGCCGGTGACGATGGCGACCTTGCCTTGCAGATCGTCGGTGATGGTGTCCATGGCCTTCCTCCCTTGTGTGTCGGGCGGGCCGATTCAGACCTGCGGCCCTGACGGCCCTCCGGTCATCGGACCGCCTCAACCCATCGGCACCGGCGCCACGCCGAAGATCGCGCGATGGAAATGCAGCAGCACGGCCCAGAGGATCAGCCCCAGCACCGGCGGCAGCCAGCCGATCTCGCGCAGCACCAGGCGGTTGCGGCCGGCGGCGATGGCACCGAAGGGCAGGATGGAGGTGGCGGCGGCCAGCCGCGCCCAGGCATCCGGGTTCCGCCGCGCCAGCTTGGCGTCGATCGAGGGCATGCCGGCCAGCGCCGTCACCAGGAAGGCGCCGAAGAAGACCAGGCTGGCAGTGTCGCCATTGCCCAGCATGTGCACCGCCGCCCAGAGGGCGAAGCTCCAGAGCATCGGGTGCCGGGTGATGCGCAGGATGCCGCGCGGCTCCTGCGCCATGGCCCGCTCTCCGCCCACCGCGGTCGGGTTGCGGGTGGCGATGGAGGCAACGAAGAGGATGAAGGTGGGCAGCATCACCAGCACCAGCAGCCAGCGCAGCCAGAGCGGCGCGAACCAGAGCGGCGTGGTCGGCGCCCCATTGTAGCTGACCACCAGGAACCAGATGGCCGCCACGGAGAAGACGGAGAACAGGCCGCGGAACCCGCCCTCTCCCAGCCGCGCCGCGATCGGGTTGCGCAGCGCGGTGCCAGCGATGCCGATATGCACACCCACCCAAACCAGCGCCGCCAGGATCAGGAGTCCCATGGCCTGCCTCCCCCTTTGCCGTGCGCAGCCTGCCGCGCTCCGGCGGCGGGAGGCAAGCTCAGCCCGGCCGCCAGCCGCGGTGATAGGGATGGCCGGTGCGGATCGCCTGCGCGCGGTAGAGTTGTTCCGCCAGCAAGCCGCGCACCAGGAAATGCGGCCAGGTCAGCGGCCCGAGCGAAAGCCGGTGGTCGGCCCGGGCCAGGACCGCCGGATCCAGCCCCTCGGCCCCGCCAATGGCGAAGCAGAGCGGCCGGCCGCTGCCTTCCCAGCGTTCGACGAGCGCCGCCAGCGCCTCGCTGCTCGGCGCCGTCCCGCCGAGGTCGAGCGCGACCAGCAGCGCCGCCTCCGGCAGCGCGGCCAGCAGGGCGGCACCCTCCCGTCTGCGGACCTCCGCGGCGCTGCCGCGTGCCTCCGGGATCTCGGTGACGGCCAGCGGCGGCCGCAGCCGGGCGTTGTAATGGGTGAAGAGCGCCGCCTCAGGCCCCGGCTTCAGCCGGCCCACGGCCAGCAGGCGGGCCGGACGGCTCACCCTTCCTCCGGCGCCCCTTCCGCCATCTCCTCGCCCTTCGGGCTGTCCGGGCCCCACATGCGCTCCAGCGCATAGGTCGCCCGCGCCTCCGGCTTGAAGAGGTGGACCACCAAGTCGTCGGCGTCGATCAGCACCCAGTCCGGCGAACCCTGGATCCGGTCCCGGCGCAGCTTGAAGCCGACCTTGTCGAAGGCTTCCACCAGATGCGTCGCCATAGCCTGGATCTGCCGGTCGGCGAGGCCGGTGGCGATGATCATGCAGTCGGCGAAGCTGGCGCGGCCGGTGACATCCAGGACCACGATGTCCTCTGCCTTGTCGTCCTCCAGGCTGGCGCGGGCGGCGGCGATGAGCTGCTGCAGCCGGTCCGGCGCCAGCTTGTGGTGGCGCGGCCGGGCCTTCGCATCCGGACCGGCGGCCGCCTCCCGCCGCTTGCGCGCGGTGGCAGTCCCGGTGCCGGCCTTGGCCACCGGCTTCGACGCGGCAGCGCGCTTCGGCCGGTCGGCGGGCGCGGCCTTCGGCGCGGCGGCACGGGCTGCGCCCGCAGCCGCAGTGCTGCGCTGTCTCGGGGTCTTTTCATCACCCCCATCGGGGGGCTTCGGCATGCGCGCGATGAGCGCCTCCTCTCGTCCTCTGGGCCTTCTCTACACCATCCCGCCCTGAGTCGCGCGGATGGCGGTGGCGGAGGCAGGATGCTCGCGCGCCAGGACCAGGCCCCAGGGCGCATGCCCCTCCCCGCTCCAGGCCAGCAACGCCTCCGGGCGCCGCCGGTGCCGCGCCAGGGCATGCGCCGCCTGGCCGGAGAGCGCCCGGCGCGTCTCCCCTGGCCGGGGCAGCACCGCGATCGGCACCTCCCGCGCGATCCGCCGCCAGCGCTTCCAGCGCGGCAATTGAGAGAGGTTGTCCGCCCCCATCAGCAGCACGAACCGCGCTCGCGGGAAGCGCCGTTGCAGTTGCTCCAGCGTATCCACCGTATAGCGGGTGCCGAGCCGCGCCTCGATATCCGTCGCGATGATCCGCCTTCCATCGGCGATGGCCCGGGCGGATGCGAGCCGCCGGGCGAAGGGCGCCATGCCCCGCGCCGGCTTCAGCGGATTGCCCGGCGAGACCATCAGCCAGACCTGGTCCAGCCGGAGCTGCCGCAGCGCCTGCTCCGCCACATGCCGGTGCCCGGCATGCGCCGGGTTGAAACTGCCGCCGAGCAGCCCGATCCGCGCCCGGCGGTCGTCGCCCCAGGCCCCTGGCTCGCCTGTCACCGTGTCCTGACGCTGACCGAGACCGGCTCCGCCGCCAGCCCCTCATAGCGCACCGTATAGGTCCGGCCGGGCTCAACCGGCAGGGTCGGCGAGAAACCGGCGATGGAGAGATACTGCCCGGCCTCCAGCCGCTTGCCCTGCTTGCCCAGATCCTCGATCAGGAAGGCGACGGCATCGAGCGGATGGCCCAGCACCGCCGTCCCCGGCGCCCGCGCCCGCTCCTGCCCCTGGTCGTCCACCATGGTCACGGTCATCCTGGCGAGGCGGTCGGCGAATTCCTGCGTCGCCTGCACCGGGACGGGCGTTCCGACCACGCCGAGTCGCGCGCCGACATTGATCGCCAGCAGGTTCGGCCCGTCGAAGCCGCCGGAGAGCACCAGGTCCGGCAGCTCGATATAGGGGATCGCCTGGTCGAGATGCTGCAGGATCTTCAGATGGTCGCGGCCGGCGCCGTTGATACCGGCATCCTTCACCCGCACCAGGAAATCGGATTCGATCACCGGCACCGCGCCGAAGCGGGCCGGCACCTCGGCGCCGTCGCGCAGGGAGAGGGTGCGCTCGAAGATCACGCCGCGCACCGGATGCGGCACGCCGAAGCGCTGCTGCACGGGCTGGCTGGTCAGGCCAAGCTTGTAGCCGACCGGGCGCCCCCAATGGCTTTGCAGGATCCGCACCAGCTTGTCCTGGGCGCAGAACCCGTCCTCCAGCGAGGCGAGGCCGGTGAAGGGCGGGCTCGGCCGATTGGCGAGCAGGTTGTCGGCGACCTGCCCCACCGCCTCATCCGAAGGGCAGGCGGCGAAGGCGGGCGTGCCGAGGCAGAGCGCGGCGGCGGAAGCAAGCAGCAGGCGGCGCATGGACAGTTCGCCCCTCCCTGGACGGTTTGAGCCCGCGGATCCTAATTCCGCAGCCGGTTCAACGGAAGCGGACGGAGATGCCGACCGGCTCCGCGGTCAGGCCTTCATAGCGCAGGCTATAGCTGTGTCCCGCCTGGGCCGGGACGGAGGGCGCGAAGCCTCCGAGCGAGACGATGTCCCCCGCCTGCAGGCGCTGGCCGCTCCGCACCAGATCCTCCACCAGCCAGGGAATCACGTTCAGCGGATGCTCGAGCAGCGCCGTGCCGGAGGCGCGGGCGACCTCCCGTTCATTGTCGCTGAACACCACCGTCATGCTGCCGAGGCGGCGGGCGAATTCCTCCGTCGCCTCCGCCTGGATCGGCGTGCCGACCACGCCGAGCCGCGCATGGACATTGGCTGCCACCAGCGCCGGCCCGTCCGGCGCGCGGGAATAGGGGCTGCGCGGCAATTCGATGAAGGGGATCACCAGGTCGATATGGCGCAGGATCGCCACATGGTTGGTGCCGGCGGTGTTGATGCCGTCATCCTTCACCCGCACCAGCAGGTCCGGCTCCACCCCGATCCCGGCCAGCGGCGGCGTCAGCGGGACCTCGGCGCCGCTGTTCGTGCCGAGCGTGCCGGCGAAGATCATGCCGCGCACCGGCCGGTCCAACCCGTAGCGCCGCTGCACCGCCGCGTTGGTCAGCCCGGCCTTGTAGCCGTTCACCTTGCCGAAGGCGGGAACCAGCAGCGGCACCAGCTTGTCGCGGGCGCATTCCGCATCGGCCATGGAGAGGCCGGCCAAGGGCTCCACGGGGCGGCCGGTGACCACCGCCTCGGCCAGTTGCGCGATGGCCGCATCGGGGGGGCAGGCCGCCGAGGCGATTCCCGGCAGGACCAGGGCGCAGGTGAGCAGCAGGCGGCGCATCGGCATCTCCTCCCTCCCGACGCCCTTACGGGCGATCAGGGCCGGGTCTGCCCGGTCCCCAGGACATGGTAGCGATAGGTGCAGAGCTGCTCCAACCCTACGGGACCGCGAGCATGCAGCCGGCCGGTGGCGATGCCGATCTCGGCGCCGAAGCCGAATTCCCCGCCGTCGCAGAATTGGGTGGAGGCGTTCCACATCCCCACCACGGAATCCAGCCCGGCGAGGAATTCCTGCGCTGCAGCCTCGTCCTGGGTGATGATGGCCTCGGTATGCTCGCTGCCGAAGCGGCGGATATGCGCCAGCGCATCGGCCACGCCATCCACCACCGCGATGGAAAGCACCGCATCCAGCCATTCGGTGGCGAAGTCCTGCTCCGTCGCCGGCTTCAGCTCCGGCAGGATGGCGCGGGCGCGGGCATCGGCGCGGAAGTCGCAGCCGAGGGCACGCAGATCCGCGACCAGGACGGGCAGCAGGCTGGGCGCGATGGCAGCGTCAATCAGCAGCGTCTCGGTCGCGCCGCAGATGCCGGTGCGGCGCATCTTGGCATTGGCCAGGATGGCACGGGCCATCTCCGGGTCGGCGGCCGCGTGGATGTAGGTGTGGCAGAGCCCCTCGGCATGGGCGAGGACGGGCACCCGCGCCTCCTCCATCACCCGCGTCACCAGCCCCTTGCCACCGCGCGGGACGATGAGGTCGATCAGCCCGGCGGCGCGCAGCATGGCGCCGACGAAGGCCCGGTCGGCGGTCGGCGCGATCTGCACCGCCGCCTCCGGCAGGCCGGCGGCGCGCAGCCCCTCCGCCATGCAGGCATGGATGGCGGTGGCGCTGCGGATGCTGTCGGAGCCGCCGCGCAGGATCACCGCATTGCCGGATTTCAGGCAAAGCGCCGCGGCATCGGCGGTGACGTTGGGCCGGCTCTCGAAGATCATGCCGATGACGCCGATCGGCTGGGCCACGCGGCGGATCACCAGCCCGTTCGGGCGCGTCCATTCGGCCAGCACGCGGCCCACGGGGTCGGGCAGCGCCGCCACCTCCTCCAGCCCCTTCGCCATCGCCTCGATGCGGGCGGGGGTGAGGGTCAGCCGGTCGCGGAAGGCGCCGCTGATCCCCTCGGCGGCAGCGAGGTCGGCCTCGTTCGCCGCCAGGATGGCGGGGATGCGGGCGCGCAGCGCCGCTGCGGCCTCCGCCAGCGCCCGGTCCTTCGCCGGTCGCGGCGCCCGTGCGAGCTCGGCCGCGGCGGCCTTGGCGGCACGGGCGGCACTCTCCAGCAGGCGGGCGATCTCGTCGGCGGTGGCGTTCACGGCGATTCCAACTCCTTAGCCGGCCATCTCCGGCGCGGCGGGGAATCCGTAACGCCTTACCGGGCCGAAGGAAAGGCGCGGTTACAGCAACACCAGGTCGTCCCGGTGCACGATCTCGTCCCGCCCGTGCCAGCCGAGGATCGCTTCGATCTCCGCCGACCGGCGGCCGGCGATCTGCCGGGCGGCATCGGCATCATAGGCCGAGAGGCCGCGCGCCAGCTCCCGCCCCTCCAGGTCGCGGATGCTGACGGGATCGCCACGGTGGAACTGCCCCTCCACCCTGCGCACCCCGGCCGGCAGCAGGGAGCTGCCGCTGGCCAGGGCCCGCGCCGCCCCCGCATCCACGACCAGCGTGCCGAGCGGCGCCAGGCTGCCGGCGATCCAGCGCTTGCGGGCGCTGCGGCCCTCCGGCGCCGGCAGGAACCAGGTGCAGCGCGCCCCCTCCTCGATCGCCCGCAGCGGGTGTGGGGAACTGCCGAGGGCGATGGCCATGGCGCAGCCCGCCCCGGTGGCGATCCGGGCGGCGATCAGCTTGGTCCGCATGCCGCCGGAGGAATAGCCGGGTGGCGGCTCGCCCCCCATGGCCATGATCTCCTCGGTGACCCGCTCCACCACCGGCAGGTGGCGCGCCTCGGGATCCTTGCGCGGATCGGCGGTGTAGAGGCCGTCGATGTCGGAGAGCAGCACCAGCGCATCGGCGGCGATCATCTCCGCCACGCGGGCGGCCAGGCGGTCGTTGTCGCCGAAGCGGATCTCGGCGGTCGCCACCGTGTCGTTCTCGTTGATGACCGGCACGCAGCCGAGCTCCAGCAGGGTGCCGATGGTGGCGCGGGCATTGAGGTAGCGGCGGCGGTCCTCGCTGTCCTCCAGGGTCAGCAGCAATTGCGCGGCGGAAAGGCCATGCCCAGAGAGCGCCGTCTGCCAGGCGCCGGCCAGCCGGATCTGCCCGACCGCGGCGGCGGCCTGCTTCTCCTCCAGCCGCAGGCGCCGCCGGGTCAGGCCGAGGGCGCGGCGCGCCAGGGCGATGGCGCCGGAGGACACCAGCACCACCTCCGTTCCCCGCGCCCGCATGGCGGCCACATCGGCGGCCACCGAGGCGAGCCAGGGCGCACGCGGCGCCGCAGTCTTCTCCTCCACCACCAGGGCGGAGCCGATCTTCACCACCACCCGCCGCGCATCCCGGAGCGCCGGGACCGCGGCAGCCATGCCATTCTGCGCGTCCATGGGCCGGGCGCATAGCACGCGCCCCGCCGAAGGGCGACGCCGGCCGGAGGCCCGGCCTCCCTGCCCTCTCCCGGTTCGCCGGAGGCAGGCGGAAGCGGCAGGGCCGTGGAAGGCCAAGGATTACAGCCTGTCGGTGCCGGAGGCGGAATCCTCGAACCACATGCCCGGCGGCGGTCACGCGCATCATGTCGTCGCCATCGCCCTGCCTGCGGCCGGCGGCATGGAGCCCGGATGCGGGACCGCCCGATGCGGCTTCAGGCCGGAGCGGCGCCCCTCAACCGCTCTCTGACGACCGGCGCCGGAGCGCCACCACATCGGCCAGCGCCCGCAGCACCTCGGGCACTCCTTCCCCGGTAGCGCCGGAGATCAGATGGACCGGGCGACCCACCGCGCGCTCCAGCGCCTTGCGGCGGCTGGTCCGGGCCTGCGGGGTCATGGCATCGGCCTTGTTCAGCGCCACCAGTTCAGGCTTCTCGGCCAGGCCGTGTCCGTATCCTTCCAGTTCCGCCCGGACGGTCTGCCAGGCGCGGACCGGGTCGGGCTGGCTGCCATCCACCAGATGCAGCAGCACGGCGCAGCGCTCGACATGTCCGAGGAAGCGGTCGCCGAGCCCCGCCCCCTCATGCGCGCCCTCGATCAGGCCGGGAATGTCGGCCAGGACAAATTCCTCGGTGGCATTCAGGCGCACAACGCCGAGCTGCGGATGCAGCGTGGTGAAGGGATAATCGGCGATCTTCGGCCGGGCGGCGCTGACCGCAGCGAGGAAGGTGGACTTCCCCGCATTGGGCAGCCCGACGAGCCCGACATCGGCGATGAGCTTCAGGCGCAGCCAGATCCACCGCTCCTCTCCCGGCCAGCCCTTGTCGGCGCGGCGCGGGGCGCGGTTGGTGCTGCTCTTGTAATGCGCGTTGCCGAAGCCGCCATCGCCGCCCCGGGCGATGACCACGCGCTTGCCCGGCGCGTCGAGATCGGCGAGCAGCGTTTCCTTGTCCTCGGCGAGGATCTGGGTCCCGACCGGGACCTTCAGCACCACATCGTCGCTGCCCGCGCCGGTGCGGTTGGCCCCGGCGCCGTTGCCGCCCTTGCGTGCCTTGAAATGCTGGGCGTAGCGGTAGTCGATGAGGGTGTTGAGGCCCTCGACCGCCTCCACCACCACATCGCCGCCCTTGCCGCCATTGCCGCCATCGGGGCCGCCGAATTCCAGGAACTTCTCGCGCCGGAAGGCGACGACGCCGTCGCCGCCATCACCGGCTTTCACCCAGACCTTGGCTTCGTCGAGGAACTTCATTGGGTGTCGGACCCTGAAACGAAAAACGGGGGCCGCGAGGCCCCCGTCGCGTCAGCCCCTGGGGCTGGCCTTACTCGGCTGCCTGCGGCAGCGGCTCCACGCTGACATGAACGCGGCCTTCGGCCTTGCGCTCGAACTTCACCACGCCGTCGATCAGCGCGTGCAGGGAGTGGGTGCGGCCCACGCCGACATTGCGGCCCGGCCGCATCTTGGTGCCACGCTGGGTGACGATAATGTTGCCCGCCCGCACGGCCTGGCCGCCGAACAGCTTCACGCCGAGCCGCTTGCCGGCGGAATCGCGCCCGTTGCGGGAGGAGCCGCCGGCCTTCTTGTGCGCCATGGTGCTATCTCCTTATCCGTCGTCAGGCCGAGGCGATCTCGCCGATGCGCAGCACGGTGATGTGCTGACGGTGGCCCTTCTTGCGCCGGTAGTTCTGACGACGCTTCTTCTTGAAGACGATGATCTTGTCGCCCCGCGTCTGCTCCAGCACCGTGGCGGTGACGCTGGCGCCGGGCACGGTGGGCGCGCCGAGGGTAAGGCCCCCCTCGGTGCCGAGGGCGAGCACGTCATGGAAGGTGACGGTCGAGCCGGGCTCGGCCTCCAGCTTCTCCACCTTGAGGACGGCGTTCGGCGTCACCCGGTACTGCTTTCCGCCGGTGCGGATCACTGCGAAGGTCATCTGCGGCCCCAACTGGTCGCGCCAGGATTGCGTGCCTGGGGCGGCGCTGCCCCCGGCGGCTGTTCGATGTTGTTGCACGGCCGTAAACGGCCGCCGGCGGCACGAGCGCGCCGCCGGGAGGGCCGGGTTGTAGCCGCGGGCCGGGGCCCGCGTCAATGCCGGGCGACCCGGCGTTGCGCCAGGACGCCGAGGCCCTTATAGGGCGGATCACCGACAGCGGAGAGGTGCCGGAGCGGTCGATCGGGTCGGTCTCGAAAACCGAAGTACTCCTTGTGGGTACCGTGGGTTCGAATCCCACCCTCTCCGCCATTTATCGCCGCCAAGTCCTTAGAAAATCACGAATTTCTGGATCAGCGCGGCGATCTACCCCCAAGCCTACCCCCAAAGCGGCAGCGGCTACCTCCTGCCGGTGGCCCCTGTCCTCCCCCCCTCGGGTCCTTCCCGGCCAGCGGCAAATGCGGTGGGCAAGGGCGTGCGATTCGGCTAGGCGCCAGGGGCGCCACGGGTAGCATCATCTCCTGCCTTGCTCGCAAGGGTAGTAGTTCCCCCATGCCCACCCACCGCATTCGCGCCACCGCAGGAAGGACCCAGGGGGGGGCCTGCAATCTCTGCCCGCACGGGGCTGCCGACCGGCCGGGGGTCGCTTTCCGCAACCTTTGACGATTTGGGGGAGGGTATCGCCCGCCGCGCCTCGGCGCTGGCGGCAGCGGCG
>Ga0182742_1004998_pt1 | contig 11535 bp, 11 predicted proteins | sample eDN5th37CBELigMG_FD_128880 | JGI IMG/M metagenome (GOLD analysis project Ga0182742, IMG submission 128880) | Enriched Miracle-Growth compost microbial communities from Emeryville, California, USA - eDNA 5th pass 37_C BE-Lig MG (version 2)... ... | reverse complement strand
TTCGTTGACAACTCCAATAATGTTTTTTAAATCCTTTGCAACAGTGCCTTCGCGAATCATTAAATACATGCCTTTTTGCAAGCGAACTTTTGCTTCAGCGGGAGTGGTGCATTCATGATCGGTCCGAATTCCAGCAGCCATGTAGACATTTAAATCATCTGGTTGTAATCCAGCGGCATGACCGTCAATTTTTTTCCCGAAAGCAGTTGTTTCATGAAGCTTTTCAAGCATCGTATCTTCACCATTTTTAACAGCGGGGAAATTCATGACCTCAGCCAATCCAAGTACCCTTGGATGTGTAAAAAAAGGCTTCAAGTCTTTCATTGTAAGTTTCGCACCTGCAAATTCAAAGTCAGTGGCGGGAACACAAGAGGGAAGCATCACAAAAAGATCAAGGGGCAAATCATCCGATTGGTCGAGCATATACTGAATTCCCTCAAGACCTGATACATTGGCAATTTCATGAGGATCGGTGATGGCGGTCGTGACACCATGCATGAGGAGGACCTTTGCAAACTCATTAGGAGTAACCATCGAAGATTCGACATGGACATGACCATCGATTAGACCTGGGGAGAGATAACTGCCTTTTGCATCGATTACATTTTCACCGGCAAAACTACCGATCCCAGCAATGTAGCCATCGGCAATAGCAACATCAGCTTCCATGATTTCGCCATTAAAAACATCGATAATTTTCCCGTTTTTAATGACGAGGTCTGCTAGTTCTCGACCAGCAGCAACTGCGATTCTTCTTGCTAATTTTTTGTCCATTCATTTCACACCTTTCAATCGATTAGTAGGTGATTTTTGCAGTAGATTTTGTCCAAGCTTTAAAAGCTGAATCGGCATTTTTGGGGGAAACCTTCATCATGGGAATTTGTCGATCTTCATGAGGTACATCGAGCTGCTCATAGATAAATTTGTCATCAAAGCCGATTTCTGCAGCATCTTCTTTCGTACAAGCAAAATATACCGCTTTTGGCCGTGCCCAGAAAATGGCACCTAGACACATTGGGCATGGTTCGCAGCTCGTATAAATCTCACAGTCATCTAGCTGATAGGAATTCAAAAACTGACATGCATCCCGAATCGCTTGGACTTCAGCATGTGCAGTTGGATCATTCAATCTGGTCACATGATTTTGACCAACTCCAATAATTTCTCCATCCTTTACAACAACAGCACCAAAAGGACCGCCTGTGTTTCCAATTACATTATCAAGAGCAAGCTGTACTGCCATCTCCATAAATTTTTCCATATACGTTCACTCCATTTCGCAGCATTTACTTTAACGTTCGAAACCCTTACATTTATTGGCTATTTTAATCTTTATGCTTTAGCCATGAACGGTGTGTTTCTAACATCATATAAGGATTAATACGTTTTTTAAATAATGATGGAAGGAAACTTAACATGGTTTTTGAAGGTTGAATAATTAAATCAACTGCTTAAATAGAATATGGAAAAAACAGGGTGGTTTCTAATAACTTTGCATTTATTTTAATTCATACTTTACAACTCGGAATACTAAGGTTATGATTAGGATACTAAATGACGAGGGATATAAAACAAGTATTGAAGGACATAAGGAGGTCATAGATTATGAAGGAAAGATACCCGGTTATAAATGGTGCAGAAACATTTTTTTATAAAGGAAATGAAGTAGGGGTTCTTATTTCGCATGGATTTGTCGGTACACCACAAAGCGTCCGCTTTATTGGAGAGAGTCTTGCAGAGTATGGATACACCGTACTGGCGCCGCGTTTACCTGGGCATGGGACCCATTATCATGACCTCGAAAATTGTTCTTTTGAGGATTGGTTTGATGAGTTAGAAAGAGGTTATCAATTTTTAAAGGAGCAATGCTCAACTGTTTTTGTGATTGGGCAATCAATGGGGGGCACCTTAACTTTACAATTAGCAAATAAATATCCTGAAATCCAGGGGATTGCAACGGTTAATGCAGCATTGACGCTTCCTGCATTTGATTACTTAAGAAATCAGCAAGTACCGCAATATCTACCAGAAGGTGAGCCGGATATCAAGGCAAAAGGGGTCTTTGAAATCACTTATGATCAAACGCCATTAAAAGCGATTCACCAACTGCAAACGTTAATGGCTAGTACGCCGAGGATACTTGCGAATATTACGACGCCGATTTTATCGATCAAATCTTCTGTCGACCATGTTGTACCGCCTAAAAACACCGATTTCATTTATAATAATGTAAGTTCAAAGATTAAAGAGCTCATCACCTTACACAACTCCTATCATGTTGCATCAATGGACAATGACAAACAACAAATTGTTGACCATGTTCATCGTTTTGTCCAACAACAGCTTAAACAAGAATTAGTAGCATCTTATTGATCATAAGTAAAAAGTGGCTGTCCAAGGAGCAGCCGCTTTTTTTTATGGATTGATTGATGCTTGTCTTAAAGGAGAAAATTGGCAACTACATATAAGATGATGATACTAATCAGAATACTTATGTTTGAAATCGTTCCGATTAACCGGGACGTTGTATATTTAAACTCATGGGAATAGGGGATAACAGCTAGTCCATTTGGTAGAAGAAATCCGATTAAAATCGTTAATTTGAACATTTGATTGACAGGGAGTAAGAAATAAAAAGCTAAACCAAAAAGGAGTCCGAATCCGTAGCGATAAAGGATAAACTTGATGATTGGTCGGACATATTGTTTTTCAAAGGTGAAACTCATGTATAGCCCTAATAGGATTAAGGATAGAGGCATATTCGCTTTTGAAAGAATCGTCGCAATATCAATGAATTCAGCGGGGAGTCGGATGTTACCGAAATTCAAACTGGTCATGATAATATAAGTCATGAACGGAATCGATTTTGAGAATTTCTTCATAATCCCGAGCGGATTAAGGCTCAGGCCGTCCTTAGAATAATAGCTTCCGAGAATATACGAGACCCCAAAGACAAGGAAGGAATTCCCTGCATCGAACATCCCGAAATATAAAAGGCCCTCAGCACCCCAAATGGCTTCTACTAGTGGGAAGGCGAAGAGGCCAATATTATATCCGGTACAAAGCATCATCAGTGTTCCTTTGATTTCCTTTTCTTCCTTTTTAAATACAAAATAAGCGATAAAAACAGAAATTAACCCATAGCTAACCACAATAAATGGGAGGAGGATCAAAGATGGTTCAATTTTGGCGGTGTTGAGTGAGACAATCACAAGCGCAGGCAAAGTAAGGTTAAAAATAATCCGCGAAATCACTTCACCATCTGATTCTCTTAATATGTTTAGCTTCTTTAATAAATACCCCAGTCCAATTAACAGCAAAATATTTAAAAATTCATCGTTCATACAAATACTCCTCTTACACTTGTGTAACAGCGGTGACTTATATTTTAATGTTATCCATCAGTTTGTTTTCCTGGTTCAACAATTATTATGTAATTATAACACTTTTATAATATTAGGCTATCGCAAAAAGATCTGCTTCTTAAATGAAGCAGATCTTAAACTATAAACCAACTAGTGGTCAATCGAGTTTGCTACAGACTTTTTTTCTGGTAAAAGAGGTCTGTTGATTTCCGTTCCAGGCGCGAGCGGTTCGCGGGGGGGGGGGTGAGAGCCTGTCCAGCTCCAGCGCCTAGCCCCTCGAGTCGCTTCGGTCCGTCAGTTGAAGTCAAAGAATGACTTCATCTGCCGGCCCTCCAGCGCTTGTCGGGGCTGTACAAGTCGCTTCCGCTTTTCTTTCTCCTCGTCGCCAAGGCTCCTGCGGGGTCTCACCTGTCCCACTGATCCCGCAGGACACTGAATGGCTTCCTTGAATCCGCCCACGCACGAAAAAAATGCGGTAGCATTTTTGAGGAGTCTGCGCGCCTTCCACTCCAATCAACATGTTTACAAAATGAATGTCCCTGTTTTAACCAGGGCTGTTTTAAGTAAGGTGTTGGCATAAGTCCCTTCCAAACCCATTTGTTAAAATGTACTATAGATATTATCGCATTCTCCACTACGGGGTTCGTAGAAGCAATGGAGCTTGTATCGACCAACAAGAGATTGATTGTACCATGTTGGCGGACAATCTCCAGACGGTCGGAAATACCAAAGACTGTATTTTGCCGGCCAATCTCGATGACCTTTCACCGCTCTGCGGGCAAGCTTTTTTTCTGCTTCCCTAGCTCTTTGATAGAAATACCCTTTTTGAACCGCTTCAAACGCATGCTCCTGATAGACCATTTGCGGAATCGTCCTAATACCTTTAAAGTCGGAGCAATTTCCCCTAATGCGATTGATGCCAACCGCTCCAACATGTGCCATCCCCATTGTTCCTTCACCTTCAGCTTCCGCCCTCAGCAATCTTGCCAGCAGATCAATATCTGCTTCGGTATGATTCACTACTGCCATAAGCCCACCTCCAATACCTTATCATATTGCTCAAACTTGATGATGTTACCACCTATTTTAAGGCTATGTACAAAAATTGAATGACATTGCTTCTTCAAAAGGTGATCCGTATTTAGGACGTTTTATAAACGAAAAAACTTCAGAAAAAATGTTTTTAGCAAAATGATGTTTGTTACTAAGATAATGTTTATAACCTTTTAGCGTTATTTTATATAAAAATTCACTATCATTTGTTCAGAAAAAATAGTATTATTTAAAAATGCTCGAAAACACAAAGGAGTTTTACAACATGAAGACACAAGACCAATGGACTTCCAAGCTTGGGTTCATACTAGCGGCGGCTGGTTCCGCAATTGGATTAGGGGCTATTTGGAAGTTTCCTTATATGGCAGGAACAAATGGTGGGGCTATTTTCTTCTTGCTATTTATTATTCTAACAATATTTGTTGGGGCCCCCATTTTAATTGCTGAGTTTTTAATTGGACGGAATAGTCAAAAGGATGCGATCAGAGCTTACCAAAAGCTGGCTCCTGGGACGAAGTGGCATTATTTAGGAGCAGCCGGAGTTATTTTTTCTTTTATTCTCCTTTCTTTTTATAGTGTAGTAGGGGGATGGATTCTTTCGTATCTCGGAAGAAGTGTCACTGGCTCTTTATCTAATGCAAATTATGGAGAGTTATTCAATGAGATTATCTCGAACCCGATTGAAGTCGTGTTTTGCCAATTTCTATTTATGGTGTTGACGATTTTCGTTGTAAAAGGAGGAATCCAAAAGGGGATTGAACGAGCGAGTAAATATTTGATGCCTGCACTCTTTCTATTATTTATCGTCCTTGCAATTCGTTCGTTAACATTAGAAGGAGCAGATCTGGGTGTCAAGTTTTTACTTAAGCCAGATTTCTCAGCGATGACGGCCGAAACTGTTCTTTTGGCATTAGGCCAAGCCTTTTTCACATTAAGTGTTGGGATCTCTGTGATGGTAACCTACGCTTCCTATTTAGGAAAATCGGAAAATATCGTTAAATCCGCCTTTTCTGTTGCTGGGCTAAATATCTTGATTTGTTTCCTTGCAGGAATTGTTATATTCCCAGCTGTTTTTGCGCTCGGTTTTGAGCCGGGGCAGGGACCAGGATTGGTATTTGTTGTGTTACCGGCAGTTTTTAATGAAATGGCCTTTGGAGGCGTCTTTTTATTTATATTCCTTATGCTGCTTTTATTCGCAACATTAACCTCTGCGTTTTCAATCTTGGAAATTGTCGTAGCGGCACTTGTCAAAGATGAAAAAGAAAAACGTGGCAAGATGGCTTGGCTAAGTGGGGCATTGATCTTTATCGTCGGCGTACCAAGTGCACTTTCATTTGGAGTTCTTTCTGATGTAAAGCTTTTTGGGAAGTCCATTTTTGATGCCGCGGATTTCCTTGTCAGCAATCTTGGGTTACCCCTTGGTGCCCTATTCATTTCGTTATTTGTTGGCTATAGGTTGCCTCGGAAGTTAGTGAAAGAAGAGCTTGCACTTGGAACGAATGGATTAGGTGCCTTCTTCGATATTTGGTATTTTTCCATTCGCTTTATCGTACCAATTGCGATAGCCGTTGTATTCCTCCAATCGATCGGTCTATTGTGAAAGATTCTATTTACAAATACTAGCATAAGAATCATGCAAAGGGCTGTCTTAATGACGGCCCTTTTTGCATACCTATAATTAAGTGGACTTTGTTGCGAAGGAAAAGTTTGGAGGGATCATTTATGTTAAGTGAAGTGCACTTACCTGATCTACAAAAAAAAGCTTTTTTTCATGCTCCAATTGAAAAGGTGTGGGAAGCTGTTGCAACTTCTGAAGGTCTTAAAAACTGGTTCATGTTGAATGACTTTGAACCCGTAGAAGGACATCGCTTTGAATTAAATCGTGGTCAGTTTGGCGTTTCGCCTTGTATTGTAAAAAAAATAACTCCGCCACATCTTCTTTCGTTTACATGGGGGAAAGATTGGCTCATTACTTTTGAGTTGAAACAATTGGATGAGGTAACGGAATTTACGATGACCCATTCAGGCTGGGACCCTGAAAAGCTCACAGAGTTTCGTGCTACACACCCGGTAGTCCATGCCAATTTGGACATCGGTTGGTCAAATTTAATTAAGAAGCTGTATAAGTATATCGAAGAAAAAAACTAAAGAATATGTTTAACCGAAACAAAAAGACAGCACTTTCACTAAAAAGTGGCTGTCTTTTTTTTAAGTTAGTATTTCGTCTCTTAATTTGGTATCTGATTCACTTCAGGCTTAATCAAGACCTCTCCCCAAAAATTAGCAACCTCTTTTTCAAGTTCGAGATACTCCTTTAACAATAATGCAACGCTTTGATAGAGGGGTGATATTGTGGCATCTAGAAGCTTGTCGCAAAACTTCGTAGCCCATTTTAGCAAATGGTCATTTAAAAAATGGGCTTGATCCTCGATTAGTTTCTTCGTGTAAGCTTCGTCTTCACTTTCAAAGATTTCCTGTGTGAGATAGCTTAAGAATTCTAATTCGATGACAATATGATCCTCAGGCTCATTGTTTTCTCTGATAAAATGCAAACCATATTCCTGATAGCATTTTCGAACCCTTAGGGTTGGCTCTTCGAATAATAAGTGTTCCTGTCCAAGATAAACCGATTCCCATAATGGTGCTGGAAGGGAAGCTGGACCGATAAAGAGTCGGTTAAATTCGTCCTTCGTATTTTGAATGGCTTCTGTTTCATTCACCAAGCTATTAATGGTATCAGAGATTTCCTGCGCATTCGTACTTATTTCACATAGTGATTGGAATGTGGTGTTATATAAAAGATTTTCGAATGAATCTTTTGCAGGAGAACAATCCAAAATAAAACGGACCACTTCGTTCATGACAAATCTTGTCTGGAATAGGACACCAAAAGTTTGGTCTTTTTCTATGGTTACCGGCATTTTCTTTTCCCTCTTTCTAGTATAGGAATGAAGTATATAAGAAAATTCTATCGGAGTATGAGAACTTTTCATTAGAAATGTAAAAGTTGTCATACAATCGTCTAAATCATTTTAATAAATAATGAACATTTCGGTGAAATCACAGGAAAAGACACAGCTTTTGCGAGCACTATGATAAAGGGAGGAGGTAAACTTTTTTGGACAAACATGACATTTATCATACTAGAACTATGACACCTGGTACTACAAATGCATTTTTTCCTTGCTTATAATCAAGTTAACAACATAACGGAAGGGGAAATTGTAATAATGAAAGATCCGAATCAACGAGCTTTAAGGAAGCAGGTTGCCCCTTATGAAAAATCCGAATTGCACAATAGCATTGTACAAATCATAAATACATTAGGGCCATTTTTCATCCTTTGGTTTTTGGCTTATAAAAGTTTATCGATTTCGTATTTTCTTACTTTAGGAATTTGTATCCTAGCAGCTGGGTTTTTAGTGCGTATATTCATCATTTTCCATGACTGTACCCACTACTCATTTTTCAAAAGTAGAAAAGCAAACCGAGTACTTGGGACAATTACGGGGGTATTGACTATTTTTCCTTTTGAAAAGTGGGGTCATGACCATGCGATTCACCATGCGACGAGTAGCAATCTAGATAAACGTGGCACAGGCGACCTTTGGATGCTCACTGTTGAAGAATACTTGGAAGCACCGTTCTGGACAAAAGTGAAATATCGTTTTTACCGGAATCCGTTTGTAATGTTCGTTTTGGGACCGATTTATGTGTTTGGAATTGAAAATCGTTTCAATCACAGAGGTGCGCGACGCAAGGAGCGTATGAACACGTATCTAACGAATATATTGATTGTCTTGCTGATTACTTTGATTTCGATGTCAATTGGCTGGCAGAACTTTCTTTTAGTTCAAGGACCGATTTTCATGATTTCTGGTGCATTAGGAATTTGGTTGTTTTATATTCAGCATACCTTTGAGGATTCTTATTTCGAGGAAGATGAGCATTGGGAATATGTCAGGGCAGCCGTAGAGGGAAGTTCTTTCTACAAGCTCCCGAAAGTCCTGCAATGGTTAACGGGAAATATCGGTTATCACCATGTTCATCATTTAAGCCCGAGAGTACCAAATTATAAGCTGGAAACCGTGCATGAGAACACCATGCCCCTACAGAATGTACCGACTATTACGCTAGCTACAAGCTTAAGCTCATTGAAATTCCGTCTTTGGGATGAAGAAAGCAAAAAGTTTGTTGGGTTTGGTCACCTGAAAAAAGTGGCGAAGAGGCGAGTTTCTGTAGAGGCAAAGCCAGAGATTTAAGCATTCCCACTAAGACTCTCCTTATGATTTCTAAGGAGAGTCTTTTAGTCAATGAAGCTGATGCATTTTCTTAACATTATGAAAAAATATGGTAAAATATAGAGTATATTTGAAGGTTTGAGGGTGCTGAATGCTAAAACAATATTGGAATTTATTAAAAACAACAGGGATATCCCCTTATATTTGGACGATTCTGGGCATTTTGCCGTTTTATTTTATTTTCTCTCAGTCGGCTACCACGATTGATATTGTCGTTGGAATCATTTTAACATTATCATTTTTTCTCTTTTATCGTTTTGCTTATTTTTCAAAATCCTGGACGATCTATATGTGGACAAATATATTAATCGGGATTTCAGTGACATCCACGATGTTTTTCAGCTATGTCTACTTTGCATTTTTTATTGCCTATTATATTGGTCGGATCCAAAATCGCATCCCATTCTTTATCCTATACTTTATCCATCTTGTTACCATGTCGGTCGCAATAAATTTTGAACTTATTTTAAAAAAGGAATTGTTCTTAAGACAACTGCCATTTATCATCATTGTCTGGATTAGTATTATTTTTCTACCCTTAAGCATGCGTAATAAGATTGTCACAGGACGGCTAGAAGAAAAGCTTGAAGATGCCAATAAACGGATTGCCGAATTAGTAAAAGCCGAAGAGCGCCAGCGGATTGCCCGTGATCTTCATGATACGTTAGGGCAAAAGCTTTCCCTAATTGGATTGAAAAGTGATCTTGCAAGTAAGTTGATATATAAGGATCGAGAGCAAGCACGAGCTGAGCTAAAGGATGTTCAGCATACCTCAAGAACAGCCTTGAATGAAGTTCGGAAAATGGTGTCGGAAATGCGTGGCATCCGTTTAAAAGAGGAACTCCACCGCATTGAACAAATTTTAACAGCAGCTGAAATTAAACTTGAACTGGATGTAGAGTTACCATTGAAAATGGGGTCGCCATTTGTTGAAAATATCTTAAGTATGTGTTTGAAAGAGGCCGTGACAAACGTAGTTAAACATAGTAAAGCATCCACTTGCTTGGTTTCAATTGACCAATCTAATAAGGAAGTTACGCTTAAAATTAGCGATGATGGAATTGGTGAGGTTACAGAAGCCGATTTTTCCAAAGGAAACGGATTACATGGGATGAGAGAACGGTTGGAATTTGTCAATGGTAGTTTAGAGGTGGTTAGCCAGGAGGGAACGATCTTAATCATAAAGGTACCGAAAGTCATCAAACAGTCATGAAGGAGGGAGTTACTTGATTACCATCGTTATAGCGGAAGATCAGCGAATGCTATTAGGAGCTCTAGGATCCTTGCTAAGCTTGGAAGAGGATATGAAAGTAGTCGGCAAAGCCAATAATGGAGAAGAAGCCGTTGAGCTTGTCAAAAAGCTTCAGCCAGATATTTGCATTATGGATATCGAAATGCCAGGAAAAACGGGCCTTGAAGCAGCCGAAGAATTAAAATCAATTGACTGCAAGGTGATTATTTTAACGACATTTGCTCGTTCCGGTTATTTCCAACGGGCGTTGAAAGCTGGAGTAAAGGGTTATTTATTGAAGGACAGCCCAAGTGAAGAACTGGCAAACTCCATTCGCAATGTGATGGCGGGGAGAAGAGTATACGCTCCAGAGCTGATGGATGATCTCTATAGCGAGGAAAATCCTTTAACTGATCGGGAAATGGAAGTGCTTGGCTTGGTTGCTGATGGCAAGAATACGAAAGACATTGCATCCGAGTTGACCATTACCACAGGAACAGTACGCAATTATATTTCTACCATTCTAGATAAATTACAAGTTACCAACCGCATCGAAGCGATACGGCAATCGAAGGAAAAAGGTTGGTTTAAATAGCTCTAATTAAAAGGGGAGCCTGCTCACAAGACATAATGTCCATTTCGAGCAGGCTCCTTTTATTTTAGCAGTTTTAAAATGATTGACTCCAAGACCTTCCAAGGCAAAAGTGTTTTAAAAAGTATATTCATTTTGACACCCTTCCCGATTAGATAACGTAAATTAGGCGAAGAAACCTGCTGAGCAATTTTGGCAACTAGTTTTGCAACTTCTTCTGGTTGTCCATGATTGGATTTTCCGGACTCAATTTGTTTCTGCAATGCAAACAGGTAAGAATGATAGGCCGATTCCTCACGAATATTGACCCTGTCGATGCTCCCCCAGATATTTGTCTTATACGAACCGGGCTCTACGAGTACAACATCAATACCAAAGGGTTTCACTTCTAATCTCAAACTTTCACTAAAGCCCTCGAGCGCATGTTTTGATGCGGTGTAAGGAGATAATCCTGGAAAACCGATTCGACCACTAATGCTACTGATATTAATAATTCTTCCTTGTCCACGTGTGCGCATAAAGGGTAAAACAACCTTTGTAACAGCAATCACGCCAAAAAAATTTGTTTCAAACTGTTCGCGGTAATCATCGATTGAGAGTTCTTCGCAAAATCCGCCAACTGCCAAGCCGGCGTTGTTTACGAGTACATCAATCGAGCCTAAATGAGAGAGGTATATTTCGAATTCGGCAATTGAATCCGCTGATGTTACATCAAGTGTTTCGATTTGAATGTTTTCGGTAAGCTTTAGTTCACTGGCAATCGATAAAAGGGAAGATGCTTTGTTCGTATCTCTCATCGTCGCAATGACCTGGAAGCCGTTTCTTGCTAGTTCAATGACACATAATAGCCCAAAGCCACTAGAGGACCCTGTTACAATTGCTGTTTTTCGTACCATGTTTTCTCCTTATGAATAGATGTTATTTATATATTAAACCATTCAGACGAGATCGTGGGAAATTTCACCCTCGATGTGTGCTATTTATTATAAAAAT
>Ga0182742_1004995_pt1 | contig 11539 bp, 12 predicted proteins | sample eDN5th37CBELigMG_FD_128880 | JGI IMG/M metagenome (GOLD analysis project Ga0182742, IMG submission 128880) | Enriched Miracle-Growth compost microbial communities from Emeryville, California, USA - eDNA 5th pass 37_C BE-Lig MG (version 2)... ... | reverse complement strand
TTTGGATCGTACGTCACTGGTTGGGAAGCTTGGAAATCACCGAGATTTAACGATTGAAGTTCATTTTGAAATTCGTACACTTATTTAACCTCCTAAATAATTTATCCAAGGGCAGATTTAATTTGGAAAAAACGAGGCAGGACAAAAGTACTTTAAATATAGGTGATTATAATGATTTCGAATCCTCCCCAACAAAATATGAACAATGGGTGGGTGTTGCTACTGATATAAAAGCCTATTTTGCTTATTTTAGAAACTTCTCGAGTTACAAAAAGGGGTGCCTCCAAAAGTTATTTTGGGACACCCTCTTGAAAATAAAAAAACCACAAATAGTCTTTGTGGGTTAAACTTCGTATGTATCGCCACAAACAGGATTCTACTTAGTGCTGCTACCTTCCGGTCCTGACACATTTTCATAGCTCTGTCTTGGCTTGTTTATATATTAACAAATATCTTGGTGAAGATAAATAACAAATAATGTTAACTAATTTAAATTAAACTCTAAATTCAAGCAGAGAAACAGTATCAGGTATCTTGCAGATCACAACCATCATTAGAATATTTAACTGATTCACAAACTTATATCCCTTTAAACTCAGCCTTCCTTTTCTCCATAAACGCACGAACACCTTCAACCTTGTCTTCCGTTACACAAAGCTCGCCGAAATACTGTGCTTCTATCTTAATACCTTCATTCAATGTAGTATTAAAACCTAGGTTCATCGCACTTTTTGCTTTGGAAACGGCCACTGGACCTCTAGTAGCGATTTTGACCGCAAGCACCTTTGCTTCATCCAAAGCCTTTCCCGACGGAACCAATTTATCAATTAACCCGATTCGATAAGCCTCTTCAGCATTGATACTTTCACCCGAAAATATTAATTCCTTTGCCTTTCCTAAGCCAACAAGGCGTGGTAATCTTTGCGTTCCGCCATAGCCCGGGATAATCCCTAATGTCACCTCCGGCAGACCAAGTAAGGCCTTTTCATCCGCAATTCGAATATCACAGGCTAGTGCAAGCTCTAACCCGGCACCTAATGCATAGCCATGAATAGCGCAAATTACAGGGATTTTTAAGTGTTCAAGTCTAGAAAAAATACCGTGACCGTTTAATGATAACTCTCTTCCAGTCGCTGCAGTCAGGTTAGGGAATTCCTTAATATCCGCTCCGGCAACAAAGGTTTTTTTTCCAGCGCCTGCAAGAATAACCGCTCTTAATTCGTTACTTTTCTCTAACTGGTCTATTACATGATTAAGCTCCACCATTACCTTGGCATTCAGTGCATTGACAGGTGGATTATTGATAAGGACAACCCCTACTGCACCATCAGTACTAAATGTAACATGCTGTTGTTGAGAATCAGACATGACGATTTAAGCCTCCTTTAGTATTGATAAAAGCCTTTTCCCGTTTTTCGACCCAAATGGCCTGCTCTTACTAATTTCTTTAGTAAATGTGGTACTCGATATTTGGAGTCACCTGTTTCATTTAATAATGTTTCAGCAACAAAAAGGAATGTATCTAACCCGATTAAATCGGCTAAGGCTAAAGGTCCAATCGGATGATTGGCACCTAATTCCATTCCTTTGTCAATGTCCTCGGCAGATGCTAAACCTTCACCGAGGACGAAAATCGCTTCATTTATCATTGGAACGAGGATTCGGTTTACCACAAACAACGGCGAATCTTGTACTGTAATGCCTTCCTTCTCAATTGATTTTGCTAAGCCACTTATAGTTTGATAGGTTTCTTCAGAAGTGTCCTCTGTTCTAATGATCTCAACGAGCTTCATTACTGGTACTGGGTTAAAAAAGTGCATCCCTATCACACGGTTAGGGCGATTTGTGGCTGCTCCAAGCTCGGTTATACTTAAGCCCGATGTATTGGAAGCAAATATCGTTTTTTCTTCACAAATACGATCAAGCTCTCGAAATACCTTTTTCTTCACCTCCATCTGTTCGACAATGGCTTCGACGACTACATCAGCTTCACGGAACAGATTTAAATCCGTTGTATACGTTATCCTCTGGTTCACTGCTGGAGCCTCCTCTGGTGGCAGCCCCTTTTTTTTAAACACACGCTCAAGATTAGTTGTAATATTACTTCGAGCACGATCTAAGACAGCTTGCTCTAAATCTTGTAATACTACTTCATAACCTGCTGTTGCCAACACTTGGGCAATTCCGTTTCCCATTGTACCTGAACCTAGTACAGCAATCTTCATTCCTATACCTCCTTCTTAGTTTTATCTATAAAACTAGGTAAACTTGATATTGCCATTTTAAATTCGGGCTTTCGTTTTTCAATAAACGATTGTACTCCTTCCTTTGCATCATCACGGCAACCAGCCCACTGCAGAAACCGTGACTCTGCAAGATGAGATTCCAATGGACCTGTTTCACCAAGCATGTTCCATAACAATTCCCTAGAAAAAGAAGTAGATACGGCTGATGTATTTTGAATTATCTCCTCTGCAAGCTGATAGGCAACTTCGAGCGCATCGTCGGCTTCAATTTGTACTAATCCATTTGCTACCGCTTCCTTTCAGCATACGGCCAGTTAACACCCACTCTAAAGCCTTGCCAATTCCGACTAGCTTTGGTAAAAACCAGCCGCTGCATGCCTCTGGTCCAATTCCGCGGCGGGTAAATACAAATCCCAGTTTGACCCCTTTTGACACAACGCGAATGTCCATCGGAAGAGTCATTGTAAGTCCAACGCCGACTGCTGCACCATTGATTGCAGCAATAATCGGCTTTTTCAACCGAAACACACGTAAGCTTAATTGACCGCCTGTATCGCGGTAATCATCAGCATCCGTTGCGAAGGTGTCTCCGCCCTGAGAAAGGTCCGATCCTGCACAAAATGCCCGACCACTGCCGGTTACTACGACAATCCGAACAGCATCATCTTCATCAATTCTGTCATAAGCATCTAACAGTTCCTCAAGCATCTCATCATTAAATGCGTTTAATACCTCAGGACGATTTAATGTAATTGTTGCAATTCCATTTTGAACATTATAGAGAATCGACTTATACAAGGCGACCTACCCCCTTTTGTGCAATTTCATATTCCAGAACCAGTTGATCGATAATTTCTACAACCGACTGCACACTTCGAACGGTCGTAACACCTTGACCGGCTGACCATATATCGCGCCATGCTTTTACATCGACCATATGTGATAAATCAACACTTTCCCTTCGCTTAAGTGATGTCATGTCAATTCCTTCATTTTTCAAACTAGGAATAAGATAATTGGCATGGATGCCGCTAAACGCATCCGTATAAAGAATATCTTCAACTGTACTGTTTACGACCATTTCCTTATAAGCCTCAGATGCAACGCTTTCTTTAGTTGCTATAAATCGAGTACCCATGTAAACGAAATCAGCTCCCAGTACGCGTGCAGCCAAAACATCCTTACCATCTGAAATGGAGCCTGCCAGAATCGTCGTCCCGTTCCAAAATTCCTTCACTGCAGCGAGAAATGCAAAAGGATTTAATGTACCACCATGCCCACCTGCACCGCTACAAACAAGGATTAACCCATCTACACCCGATTCAGCAGCCTTTTTCGCGTGCTTAATTGTCGCAACATCTGAAAAAACTAAACCACCATAGCCGCGGACAACCTCTATTACCTTGCCAGGATGACCAAGTGACGTAATGACGATGGGCGGCTCGTATTTCCGGATTAACTCTAAATCTCCCTCAAATCGTTTATTCGTTTGGTGTGAAATAAAATTGACGGCCCAAGGCTTATCAGGTAATGCCTCCTTTATTTCTGTTAACCATTCCTCGAGAATTTCACTACTTCGAGCATTTAGTAAAGGAATGGATCCGACTACGCCACCTTGACTAGCTTGGATAACAAGTGTTGGACTGGACACTAAAAACATTGGAGCAACAATAACAGGAATTTTTAAATTTTTAAGCATCGCAATTCACGCCTTCACATTTTCTAGAACAACTGCAATACCTTGGCCGCCACCGATACATAGACTTGCTACACCAAATTTTCCACCGCGTCGGTTTAACTCATAAGCTAATGTTAGAATAAGACGAGCACCACTCGCACCGACTGGATGCCCTAAAGCAATCGCTCCGCCATTTACGTTGGCGATCTCACGATTAATACCAAGCTCTTTTTCAACTGATAAATATTGCGCTGCGAACGCTTCATTGATTTCAAATAAATCGATCTCTGAGATGCTTAGATTCACCTTATCTAATGCTTGCCGAATCGCTGGAACAGGTCCGATTCCCATTATCGTTGGATCCACGCCAGTAACGGCCCAACTGACAATTTTTGCTAGAGGCTGCAATTCTTTTTCTTGAACCGCTTTTTTGCTGGCAATAATGAGAGATGCTGCTCCATCATTAATGCCACTCGAATTTCCTGGTGTGACGCTGCCATCCTTCTGAAAAGAAGGCTTTAGACTAGCAAGCTTTTCATATGTGACACCTTCTTTAATATGTTCATCGTCTGAGATCAGTAGTTTTTCCCTTCGGCTGGTTACTTCAATAGGAACAATTTCCTTTGCAAATATCCCATTCGCTCTTGCTTGAATCGCCCGTTTTTGACTTAATAATGAAAACTCATCCTGTGCCTCACGGGATATGGAATGAATTCGAGCTAATTTTTCAGCTGTCATACCCATGCCCGTACCAACATATTCATCTGTTAATGTGGCAAGAAGCATATCCTCAAACGAAATTGCCCCAAATTTTGAGCCGTTAAAGCGTGCTTGGAAATTAGCATATGGCGACATTGACATGTTTTCAGCTCCGCCTGTCAACACTATGTCTGCTTCCCCTAGCAAAATATGATGGGCGGCAGATACCACGGATTGTGCACCTGATCCACATAAACGATTGATCGTATAGGCTGGTGTCGATTGAGGGACACCCGCTTTTAAACCAATATGTCTAGATAAATAGCTGGCATTTGAATACGAATGAATCACATTACCATAAATCACATGATCCACATCCGTACCTTGGAGATTTGCTCTTTTTATTGCTTCGACGGCTGAAGCGACACCTAAATCCTCTGCACTTACCGCTCCAAATGAACCTCCAAAGCTAGTAAACGCTGTTCTTGCACCTTCCACTACATACACTTCACTCATATCGAAGACTCCTTATCTACTTTTTTACGATCATAAATCGTCGAAAAAATCACAACCCACAACACGGTAAGAAAACCAAGTGGAACGAATAAATATATTGGATAAACGGGCAGCAAGTTTCCGCTAACTGGAATTGCCATTCGATCGGCAATACCAGAAAGGGCAAATTTCAACCCATAAATGGTTAATAAGCTAAAAATGAACACTTCAATCAACAAGATTAAATATTTATTAAACTTTTGAAATTTCTTCGGCATTTTTTCTGCGAGTTCAGACAATTTTGGTAGCACGCCTGATTGATAGGTGTAAGCTAGTGCTGGGAAAATCGCCAACGGCATCAGAAAATACTGAACGATTTCATACGTACCTGAAATAGGCTCATTAAACAAATTTCTCATCGCAACATCGACGACAATCAGTAGCATCATAGCCAGAATCGCCACTCCGCTCAGGATGAGACCCATAAATACTAGCTTTTGTGTGAACTTATTTAATTTCTCCATGATTATAAGACCTCCTCTACTTCATCTGACTTGGTAGCCATGTCACGATTTCGGGGAATAGAATTAAACAAAAAATCACAATTATGGTTGCAATGGCAGCAAAGACGGTTGATGTTCTAAATAATTTCTCAATAGAAATCCCAGAAACGCTACCAACTGCATACACACTAATGCCAACAGGTGGGGTTAACATTCCTAATGTACAAACAATCGTGAGCATGATCCCAAAAATGAGAGGATCAAAATTCATTTCCGTTAACATCGGTGAAATTATTGGAACCGTCATTAAAATGACAGCAACACCTTCAATAAACATGAACAGAAAGAAATAAAACACCATTAGAATCACAATGATTAGTATCGGACTATCCATTAAGCCACCTAATAAAGCAATAATTTTCCGCGGTATTAACGATAGTGAGATAAAGCGGCTAAATAATGAAGCACCGACAACAATTAACATCGCCATCACTGAAACCTTTACCGTTTCCGTTAAAGAGTTAATAATAAAAGCCTTGTTTACACTTCCCAACAAAAGTGCTAATAATAAGGCAATGAATGCACCTATTGCACCTGCTTCAGTTGGTGTGAAAATTCCTGTATAAATACCGCCAAAAATAGAAGCAACGATAAATAGACCAGCTAAAACGACAACCACATATCTTGAAACTGGTGTATGATCGAAATCCAAATCCGCGTCCGATTCAAGCGTTGCGCTTGTTTCGGCGACAGCTTTTGTAGACTGGATTTTATAACGATTCATTCGTAGATAAACCATTGTAATACCAGAAAAAACGACCATTAATAGAATGCCTGGCAGTAGCGCTGCTGAGAATAATTGACCAATGGATATTTGCGCGACCACTCCATATATAATTAAAAATATACTTGGCGGGATAATCGAGGACAATGAGCCTGCAGCAGCTGCGATGGTTCCTGCTAAATGATCTGGATAGCCCCTACGCTGCATTTCAGGTACAGCGATTTGTCCTAGAGCCGCAGATGTTGCTGTTCCAGAACCAGAAACACCACCTAAAAGACCACCAATTAGGATGGTTAGCACACCCAAGACACCCTTTCGGCCACGTGAGAGCCGATAAAATAATCCATATAAATCTTTTACAATACCAGCTTGCATAATAAATTGAGCCATTAACATATAGAGCGGTACAGTCGTTAATGTATAGCTCGCAACTCGATTAAATGGTTCATTTTGGATGAATCCATTCAACAGCTGCATTCCCCCTAATAAATAGATTCCGAGAATACCAACCGTTAATAACACCGAGCTAATATACTGACCCATTAATAACAAATATAAAAAAAGTATTAAAACGATAATAATAACCGTACTTTCTTCCATTTTTTCGCCTCCTTTTAGGCAAAATATCTGAATATGATAGGAAACGGAAATGGAGCCAACCATTCTAGCTCCATTCCTGATTATCCCTAATTTAGACTCATAATTTCTTCAGGTAACTTTGCACCAGCATCCACTAACATATCTCTCCAAAGCTTCGCCATTTCTTTTCCAGCAAGACCTTGACCTTCTAGGCTTTCAATCCAATCCATCCATGTATCAACCATCGCTTTCTCTAAATGAACAGCAACCTCTGGATTAAGGTCATCTAAGTGTGTAATTTCTCCACCCTTTTCTTTATTGCTCTGTTCATTTTCTTCCCTTTCATCTTTTGTTAAATTGGCACCATCAAAAATAATTTCCTCTGCCGCCGTTCTAAAAACATCCTGTGTTTCCTCCGGGAAGGAATCCCATGTTTCTTGCGTCATCACTGTATGACCAACAAAGTGACCTAAGTTTGCGCCGACAATCGTATGCTTCACTAATTCATCAAGTCCCATCGCCTTCCAATCAGGAATGTTATAAAATAGGCCGTCTAAAGCATTCCGACTTAGTCCGTCATAAGCTTCTGTAATTGGCATTGATAATGAAGTAATTCCTAAATTTGCAGCTAAAATTTCGTGTACGCGTGACGCTGTCCGCATTCTTACTTGCTTATTAAAGTCATTTACGCTTTCAAAAGTATTCTTTGTCGTAGAAATTACATAAGGTTCTGTTGGAGGATTCGCAAATGCTACCAATTTTTTATCACCGAATTCAAGCTGATAATATGTTTTTCCGTCTTTTACCTCTCGGTCGCTTTTCATCATATTGCTCATAGCAGTGGCTGCGATATGGGCATCTGATTCTAGCAATGGAAGCATTACTACTTCTGTATAAGGAAATCTCTGTGGATCATATGGAGCCATAAACGTTAATGCAACGTCAATTTGACCGCTAGTAAGGGCATCATATTCTGTACCAAGTGCAACCAACTCACCTGCAGTAAACTTGTCAAACGTAACATCGCCTGCTGTTTCCTCGGTTACTCTGTCAACTAAAGGCTGAAAGAAGCCACGGTCCCAGAAGTGTTTATCCGATACGCCTGAGGAGGCACGTAAATGAATACTCTTCTTTTTCTCTTCATTACCACTATTACTTGAGTTTGTTGAAGTTTCTTCTCCTCCACAACCAGATAAAAACAGCATTGCTCCTAGTGCTAACGTTGATATCGCTCTCAATCCCTTCATCTTTACCCCTCCAATTTCCCCTAATTTCCTTTGAATACAGGCTTTCGCTTTTGAAAGAACGCAGCAATCCCTTCTTTATGATCACTTGACAATAGCAGCATCGCTTGATGTAAATTTTCTAAGGCAATACTATCTCTCAATTTACTCTCTACTAGCTCATTGATAATCTTTTTTGTGAATTTTTGACTCAATGGACTACCATTGACAAGCGGTTTGGAAAATTGCATCGCTTCACTAACGACAGAATGCTGAACCACTCGATTAACGACGCCTTTATCCAGTAAGGTTTCAGCATTTAATACCGAACCAAAAGAGATCCATTCTTTCACAAGATTAATAGGCACACGCTCTAGCAGTAATTGTGTTGAACCTAAATCAGGGATAAGTCCAACTTTAGCGAAACTAAGTGTAAATTTAGCGTCTTTTTCCGCAATAATAAAATCAGATGCGAGGGCTAAACTAAAACCTGCTCCAGCTGCATAACCATGAATGGCTGCAACAACATATTTAGGTAGTGAACGAATTTTCAATGTTAATTGCGTAACCTCTGCCAACCAATCATAAGATTCTACCGAGCTCTGTAGGTCCTTCATCATGTCTAAATCTCCACCTGCACAAAAGGAAGACCCGTTGCCGCTAAGCACGACGACCTTTGCAGCATCATCATTTGCCACACGATCAAGCGCATCTGATAGTGAACGAGTTAACTCATAAGAAAAGGTATTCAGCTTTTCTGGCCGATTCAATTGAATATGTGCTATGCCTTCATTTACTTCATAGGTTACAACACTCATTACTATATCCCCACATTTTGACGTAATGAATTTTTCAATACCTTCCCACTAGCGTTACGAGGTAATGCATCTAGAAACTCCACCTCGAAAGGTAATTTGTATTTCGCTAACCGTCCTTTACAATAAAGGATTACTTCCTCTTCGGTTAGGAATTGCCCCTTCTTAAGAACAATAAATGCTTTTGGAACCTCTCCGTATACTTCATGCGGGATACCAACAACAGCAGCCTCTAATATTTCATCGATTTGATAAAGTACTTCTTCGACCTCAACTGGGTATACATTTTCGCCACCGCGGTTAATCATGTCCTTCTTTCTATCAACGATATATAGCAATCCATCTTCATCAAAGCGTCCTAAATCTCCACTATATAACCAGCCATCTTTTAACGCTCGATTTGTTTCAACTTCGTTTTTTAAGTAGCCCTTCATGACCTGTGGACCTTTTACGACAATTTCCCCGACTAAACCAGGAGGAAGAATCGTTCCGAACTCATCGACGACCCGAACCTGCGTTTGAGGAAGAACCTCACCAACAGATCCGATCTTCTCTAGGGCATGATGATCCTTAAGGGATGTAGCCGCTGGAGAATTCTCTGTTTGCCCGTATAAATTTTGAACCTTTACATTAGGATAAAGCGCTTTCAATTTTTTAACTAATTCATAAGGCATAGGGGCGGCACCGTAAGTAAACAGTCGTAAATGTGAGAGGTCTAAAAAAGCCATTTTAGGTGTATTTAATAAGATACTATAAATTGCTGGGACGCCAAAAAAGATAGTAACCTTTGATTTTTCCATTGTTTCTAACGTTTGTTCTGGAGAGAAGGCCTCTTCTATAATAACCGTTCCTCCCTTATAGATAACTGGTATCGCAAAAACGTGGCTTGCTGCACAATGGAAAAGTGGTGTAATGATTTGAACTCGGTCCGCCGCTGTAATTCCCATCGATTCTGACCAAATTTGTCCGGCTGCTCTAACATTACCAGCCGTAAGCATCACTCCCTTTGGCTTTCCGGTAGTACCTGAAGTATAAAAAATAACAGCTGTATCATCTTTATTAATCTCTCTTTCTTCAAATGGTATTGAATCATCAGAAAGAACCGCTTCTAGCGTGTCCTCTCCGCCTACATCTAGCAGGTCTTCAAAGATTTGAAGATTGATATTCTTTAATTTTTCATTGAAGCGAACATCATAAATTAACGCCTTTGCTTCTGAATGTGTAAAGATATACTCTACCTCGGGTGTGGTTAATTTCGTATTAACAGGGGTTACTGTAAATCCAGCGATTTGGCAGGCATAGTAGGATAACAAGAAGTAGTCTGAATTATGGAGAAAAAGTGCAATTTTATCTTCTTTTTTATAGCCTTTTCTTTGAAAATAGCCTGCTAAGTTTTTAGCCTGCTGATAAAATTGCTTGTAGGAAAGCTCTCTTCCATGGTAGGAGCTAATGATTTTTTCTGGCTGGAATTTTGCATGTTCAGCTAATTGTTCAAAAACAAACATCGAACCATCCCCTTTATTATTTATTTGATTATTTCACTACTTTTAACAAATAATCTGCATAAACATTTTGGAGCTCTTCAACGTTAAATTTACCGTCTGGTTGATACCACTGCTGAATCCAGTTCATGGAACCCAATAGGATCATTCGCGCAATTTTCAGTTCAGTAATCGTGAACTCTTTCGCTTTCATTCCCTCCTTTATAACCGTGTCAAATTGATGAGCATACTTTTGACGTTTTAATAATATCGGTTTTAATTGTTCGCTAGAAAAGGTTTCATCTGGCTTTAAGATCATATTAAAGGTTTCTTTTTCTTTGATCGCGTAAGCAATATGAGTCTTAATCATATTTCGCAAACGAGTTTCATAGGAAACCAGTTCCTCTAAGTGAGCTTGTAGCTCTTCAATCGCATTTGTTAAAACGAGTTCGTGACACTGATAGATTAAATCTTCCTTATTTTTAAAATAGTAGTAAAGGGCACCCTTGGTCATCAGTAGCTCTGCCGCTATTTCCTCCATTGTCGCACCATTGTAACCTTTTCGATTCATTATTTTGATAGCAGATAGAATAATTTGTTCCTTCTTTTTCAGTACTCGTTTCTCTGATAGTTTCATAAGCTCTCCTTTCCGGATGCTACAAGTCTAGCTGCTTGGCGATGATGGTCTTCATGATTTCAGTACTGCCGGCATATATGCTTGCTACAGGAATATCACGGTAGCGTCTAGCAATCTCGTATTCTTCCATATAGCCGTAGCCGCCATGAAGCTGAAGGCATTCGGCTGCAACTCTTTTAGCCATTTCACTGATCCACCATTTCGCCATTGACACTTCCTTTGTTAGCTTTTCACCCTTCATATGACGTGTTGTAATTTGATTAAGGTATGTTCGACCACAAGTGTTGCATAAATAATTTCGTAATTTTCAGTTTAATTATATTCTCTATTTAGAGCCAAAAAAGTAAATACCCAACAAAGGTGGCTCCATCCATTTGGAAATTTATTTACAATTAGACC
>Ga0182742_1004994_pt1 | contig 11543 bp, 9 predicted proteins | sample eDN5th37CBELigMG_FD_128880 | JGI IMG/M metagenome (GOLD analysis project Ga0182742, IMG submission 128880) | Enriched Miracle-Growth compost microbial communities from Emeryville, California, USA - eDNA 5th pass 37_C BE-Lig MG (version 2)... ... | reverse complement strand
TGCCGCGGCGGTGCGTTGGCCGGAGCCGTTGCGCCTGTCGCTCAACGTCACAGCGGCGGATCTGGCGGCAACTGACTTCACAAGTGAGGTCATACGGGCCGTGACGGCATCGGGCTTCCCGCCGGAGCGGCTGACGCTGGAGATCACCGAGGAGTCACTGGTGCCGGACCTCGAACGCTCCGGCCGCAAGCTGGAGCGGCTGACAGGCATCGGCATCCGCATCGCGCTGGACGATTTTGGGGCGGGCTTCTGCAACTTCCGCTATCTCAAATGCCTGCCGCTGGACGCGCTCAAGCTTGATCGATCGATGATCGAGGGGATCGTCGAAAATGAGCGGGACCTCGCCATTCTGCGGGGAATCCTTGCAATGGCGCAGGCGCTGGACCTGGCGGTCATCGCCGAAGGCGTGGAATCGGAGGAACAGCGCGAGACCATTGTGCGGGAGGGATGCGCCGCCTGGCAAGGCTTCCTGGGCGCTCCCCCCATGGTGGCTGAGGAGTTCGCCCGGCTCGCGCAAATGCTTGAGCCACGCGGCGGCCTGGGCCAATCCGTTCGGACGGCAAGCCTTCACGAACCCGGTGCTTCCTTCGTGACTCAGCCGCAGGACGAAGCCGCTACCCTTGATTGGAAAGCGCGCCGCTAGAGCAGCGATTCTGACACGCCCCCGAGGGGGCCGAAGGGGATCAGTCGTCGGTTGGTTGGTTCAACCAGGCGGGAGCTTGAGCAAGGCACGCCCGGCCCACTCCCCCGGCTCGCCGGTCGGCCGGAAGCCCAGCTTGTGCAGGAGGTTCCAGGAGGGCTTATTCTCCAGCTTGCATTGAGCGATGATCTGGCGAGCAGGATAGGTCCGACGCAGGTTGGCGAGGACAGCCGAGACCGCTTCCGTGGCGTAGCCCCTGCGATGGACTTGTGGCCCGAACCAATATCCGATCTCAAGCTGCTGCCCGCTCCGCTGGTGCGTTCCCACAACTCCGATCAGCGCCTCAGCCAGCCAGACGCCGAGAAAGCAGTTCTCGTCATCATTGCTGCCGATCAGCGCCTGGGCGTCCGCGAGTGTGAAGGGTGAGGAGAGGAAGATGATGCGCTCGATAATGGCGGGGTCATCCGTCAGCACTTGCAGCGCTTCGGCGTCACTCGATCCAAGCGGGCGAAGGTTGAGGCGCTCCGTCGATTGCGGCGGATAGGCGGTGAGGGGCGGCTCCATGGATGGCTCGGAGGTCACGCCGCGACCTTCTGGCGCTCCGCCTTTTTCACGATCGCGCTGAGCCCCTTGGTGAGCTGGAACAGGCCGTTGAGGCGGCTCTGCGGGTCACCCCATGCACGGTTGATAACCAGCTTGTTATCAGGCCGCAGCTTGGCCGTGCCCTTGAGGCGCTCGATATACCCGATCAGCCCGATCGGGTCCGGGAAGCTGTCGTTGTGGAAGCTGACCAGCGTTCCGCGCGCGCCGACATCGATCTTGGCGATGCACGCCGAAATGGCCTGGTGTTTGATTTCCAGCAGCTTGATGAGGTTGGCGGTCGCATCCGGCAGGGGGCCGAAGCGGTCGATCATCTCGGCGGCCATGCCCTCGATCTCCGCCTTGTCCTTCGCGTCGTTCAGGCGGCGGTAGAGCGCCATGCGCACGGCGAGGTCTGGGACATAGTCCTCGGGGATCATGATCGGCGCATCCACCGTGATCTGCGGGCTGAGCCCATCGCGGCTCTCCCGCTCCAGCCCCGCTTCACCAGCCTTCGCGGCGAGGATCGCATCCTCCAGCATGGACTGGTAGAGCTCGAACCCGACCTCCTTGATGTGGCCGGACTGCTCGTCTCCCAGCAGGTTGCCTGCGCCCCGGATATCGAGATCGTGGCTAGCGAGCTGGAACCCCGCGCCGAGCGAGTCCAGATCGCCCAGCACCTTGAGGCGCTTCTCCGCCACTTCTGACCGGGCCATGTCCTTCGGCGTGGTCAGATAGGCATAGGCGCGCAGCTTCGAGCGTCCGACCCGTCCGCGCAGCTGGTAGAGCTGGGCGAGCCCAAAGCGATCGGCGCGGTGGATGATGATCGTGTTGGCGCTCGGAATGTCCAGCCCGCTCTCCACGATGGTGGTAGAGAGCAGCACGTCGTAGCGCTTCTCGTAGAAGGCGCCCATCCGCTCTTCCACCTCGCCGGGGCTCATCTGGCCATGGGCGGAGACGAACTTGATCTCCGGCACGAAGTCCCGCAGCCACTGCTCCAGCTGTTCCATGTCGGCGATGCGAGGCACGACGATGAAGCTCTGCCCGCCACGATGATGCTCGCGCAGCAGCGCCTCTCGCATCACCATGTCGTCCCATTCCATGACGTAAGTGCGCACCGCAAGCCGGTCCACCGGGGGCGTTTGGATGGTGGAAAGCTCCCGCAGCCCGCTCATGGCCATTTGCAACGTCCTCGGAATGGGCGTGGCGGTGAGGGTGAGGACGTGCACGTCCGTCCGCAGCTGCTTCAGCTTCTCCTTGTGGGAGACGCCAAACCGCTGCTCCTCGTCCACGATGACGAGGCCGAGGCGCTTGAACTTCGTGGTCTTGGAAAGGATCGCGTGGGTGCCGATGACGATGTCCATCGTCCCGTCCGCCAGCCCGTCGCGCGTCTCCTTCGCCTCCTTGGCGGGGACGAGGCGACTGAGGCGGCCGACCTTCAGGGGGAAGCCGGCGAAGCGCTCCGTGAAGTTCTGGTAGTGCTGCCTTGCAAGCAGGGTGGTCGGGGCGACCATCACCACCTGCTGGCCCTGCATCGCGGCCACAAAGGCGGCACGTAGGGCGACCTCGGTCTTGCCGAAGCCGACATCGCCGCAGACGAGGCGGTCCATTGGGCGCCCTTCCGCAAGGTCGCCCAGCACATCCTCGATCGCGCGCTCCTGATCGTCCGTCTCGTCCCACGGGAAGCGGTCGACGAACTGGTGCCAGCTCGATTCCTCCGGCTCCAGCACCGGGGCCTTGCGCAGGGCGCGCTTGGCGGCGGTGGCCATCAGCTCGCCGGCAATCTCCTGGATGCGTTCACGCAGGCGGGCGCGGCGCTTCTGCCACGCCTCTCCGCCCAGCCTGTCGAGCGATGCGCCTTCCTCGCTGCTGCCGTAGCGGGTGAGGACGTCGATATTCTCGACCGGGATGTAGAGCTTGTCGCCCCCGGCATACTCCAGCATCACGCAATCGTGCTGGCTTTCGCCGACCGCGATCGGCTCCAGCCCCAGATATTTGCCGATGCCGTGGTCGAGATGGACGACGAGGTCGCCGCGGCTGAGGGCCGAGAGCTCCGCCAAGAAGGCATCGGAATCCTTGCGCCGCTTGCGGCGGCGGACAAGGCGGTCGCCTAGCAGGTCCTGCTCGGTGACCAGTTCCAACTCATCATTGGCAAAGCCGGTGTCGAGCGGGAGGACCATTGCAACGGGAGTGGCATTGCCAAGGCCGCCGTCCCCCTTGGGCGCGGAGAGGCCCAGCGCCTCCTGCCAGCTTTCCGCCGTCTTCAGCTTGGTGCCCGCCTCCCTAATGATGGAGGCGATGCGGCTGAGCGAGCCGGGCGAGTAGGCGGCGAAGAGCGGCCGCTTGCCTGTGTTGGCCAAGGTCTTGAAGTGCGCGGCGGCGGCTTCGTAGACATTGGCAGCCTGGCTGCGCTCCGGCGTGAAATCGCGGGCGGAGCGGAAGCCGAAGTCGACGACTTTCTCGCTCTCCGGCTCAGCGAAGATGACGGCGCGATGCACCGGCCGCTCATCCAGCACCTGCCCGAAATCGTGTCGCGAGAGGTAAAGCGCATCCGGCGGCAGCGGGCGATAGGAGCCGGCCGCTTGCCCCGCCGTCTCGCTGCGTTGCCGGTGGTAATCCTCGATGTCGATCAGCCGCTCTTCGCCCGCGCCAATGGCACCGGACTCGATCACGACCAGATCCTGTTTGCCGAGATGGTCGAACAAGGTCGCCAGCCGATCCTCGAACAGAGGCAGCCAGTGTTCCATGCCGGCGAGGCGGCGACCGTCGCTCACCGCCTGATAGAGCGGGTCCTGCGTCGCGTTGGCGCCAAATGTCTCGCGATAGCGGCCCCGGAAGCGCTTGATCGTCTCCTCGTCCAGCAGCGCTTCGCTCGCGGGCAGAAGAAGGTGGCTATCCGTCGTGGCGGTGGTGCGCTGGGTGCTGGGGTCGAACAGGCGCAACGATTCGAGTTCGTCGCCGAAGAAGTCGAGGCGGAGCCCTTGGTCCAATCCCGCGGGGAAGATGTCGAAGATGGAGCCGCGCACCGCGAATTCGCCGGTGTCCACCACGGTGTCGGTGCGCGAATAGCCCTGCCGCTGGAGCAGCGCGATCAGGCTTTCATAGCCGATCCGCGTCCCCGGCTTCAGCTCCCGCACCGCTTCCCGAATACGGAAAGGGGTGAGGACGCGCTGGAGCGCGGCGTTGACCGTGGTGACGAGGAGTTGGCCGTCCGCTGCCTTGTTCTGAAGCTGGTGAAGCGCTGAAAGGCGACGGGAGCTGACCGAAAGGGCGGGGCTCGCGCGGTCATAGGGCAGGCAGTCCCACGCCGGAAATTCGATTACCTGCAATTCCGGCGCGAACCACCGGGCGGCGTCCGTCAGCGCGCGCATCGCCTGCTCGTCGGGCGCGATGAACACCGCGCGACCGCCCTGATGCTGCGCGGCACGGGCAAGATCGGACATCACCAGCGGCTGGCTGCCGCGCGGCAACGACGCGAGCGTCAGCGGGCGGGAGGCTTTGAGGATGCGGGAGAGATCAGGCATGCGGCAGGTCAAGCACTCAAGAATTGGACGCGTTCCCAACGCCAGCCGGCCTCAGGCAGCGGAATGGTGGACTGCGATGGCGCGGCCCTGAAGTAGGGACGCGTTAGGCCGGGATGATCGCCGCCTCAAGGGGCGGAGCGGCAGGTTGCCGAGTGCGCCCCAAGCCCTTGAGCGATGAGTTCTGAAGGAGAATGAGCCCGCCCGCGCATGGTTGGAAGGGCGCGCGGGCGGGCGGTTTCGGGAGGCATAGGGGGAACCCTTACGGGCACCTGCCGAACCATTGTTTATATGGTCACATAATCCAGTTTTTGTAAGGCTTTAAGTTGTGATCCAACGTAGCTGTCCGGTGCTGGCACAGTTCCGAGGGCCCAGGCCATGATATCGACGTCGTCCTCATCGAGCAACGCCTCGAACCAGACGAGATCGGCCTCGGTCCAGCCTGCATGGTGGCGGTCGAAGAAGCCGCCGATCATGTAGTCCGCCTCGCGCGTGCCGCGATGCCATGCGCGAAAGCGGGCACGGGCGAGGCGGGTGGTGAAATCAGCATCCATGGCCGCCGGTTAGCCCTTTTCTCCCGTGGCGTCATCCCGCGCCGGCCACCATGGGGGCAGCCCTTCAGGCTTTCGCAGTTCCTTCAACGCTGACGGCGGCGAGCCGGGCTGGAGGCAGGCCCTCGCTTTTGGCCAGCTCCAACAGCTCTTCCTTGCGGTCCAGCATCCGGTCGCGAAGCTCCTTCAGATCCACGTCCGTCTCCCGGCATTGAGCGAACATGCCTTCCTTCGGCTGTTCCTCTTCCTTGACGTGGTGCTTGATCTCTTCGGACAGGACGGTGACCTTCGCCTCGAAGAACTCGTCGTCGGCGCCGTTCGCCATGATGTCGTTGATCAGCACCTTCGCGCCGTCATGCTCCACATAGGCCTCATCGAGCGTGTCATCTTCGATCTTGCCGCGGAATGTCGGGTAGAAGATCTCTTCCTCGATCATCGTGTGGATCTTCAGCTCCGTGCAGATCTGCTGCGCGATCTGGACCTTCTTGTCATCGCCCTTGGCCTTCTCGAACTTCTCGAACAGGTCCTCCACCGTCCGGTGGTCTGCCTTGAGCAGCATGATTGCGTCGGTGTATTCTTCTTTTTTGGCCATGTTATGCCCTCCGCACGAGGGCGGTCCGCCCCCGCAGCGGAAAAGCGCGAGAGCGGCGCGTGTTCCTCGGACATGACGGGGGAGGATCGGCTGCCGCCACCTTTCCCGCTGCGGCCGAGTTCGGCTAGACCCCGGCCACGATGCGGCCCGAGACCCTCAACCCCCTGTTCGCGGAAATCGACAGCTTCGAAGGGGTCGGGCCGAAGCTGAAGAAGCCGCTGGAACGGCTCGGCCTGACGCGGGTGCGCGACGTGCTCTATCACCTGCCGGAGCGGTTCGTGACGCGACGCGCGGTGCCGGATCTCGACGCCGCAACGGTTGGTGAGCAAGTGGTGGTGGCGCTCACCGTGCTGGAGCATCGCTCGGGCGGGTCGACCCGCGCGCCGTACCGGGTGCTGGCGGAGGATGCGAAGGGCAACGTCTGCGCTCTGACCTATTTCGGCAAGGCGGCCTACAGCGCCCGCAAGCAGCTGCCCGTGGGCGCCAAGCGATGGGTGGCGGGGCGGCTCGATCAGTATGGCCAGATGCTGCAGATCGTGCACCCGGACCATGTGGCGGAGGAAAGCTCTGCTGCGATGGGCCAATTGGTGGAGCCGATCTACCGCCTGTCGGAAGGGTTGACGCAGCCGCGCATCGCTTCTTTTGCCGAGCAGGCGCTGGCACGGTGCCCGGACCTTCTCGAATGGATCGAACCCGGCGTGCTAGCGCAGCACAAATGGCCCGGCTGGTGCGAGGGGCTGCGGCTGGCGCATCGCGGGGAAAGCCCCGCGGCGCGGGACCGGCTCGCCTATGATGAGCTGCTGGCCAATGCTCTCGCCCTGCTGCTGGTGCGGCAGGAGGGGCGCAAGCGGCGCGGGCAGAGCTTGCAGGGCAGCGGGTCGCTGCGGGGCAAGCTGGCGCTGCCCTTTCCGCTGACGGGCGCGCAAAGGCGCTCCATTGCCGAGATCGAGGGCGACATGGCGCAGGAGGCCCCGATGCTGCGGCTGCTGCAGGGCGATGTCGGCAGCGGCAAGACCGTCGTGGCGCTGGAGGCCATGTTGCTGGCGGTGGAGGCGGGCGCGCAGGCAGCGCTGCTGGCGCCGACCGAAATCCTCGCCCGCCAGCACTTCGAGACTTTGCGCGAACTTGCCGCACCGACTGGGGTGCAGATCGCGCTGCTGACCGGGCGCGACAAGGGGTTGGCGCGCGAGAGCATCCTGATGGGCCTGCTCGATGGCAGCATCGACATCGTGGTCGGCACCCACGCGATTTTTCAGGAGACGGTGAGCTATCGCAATCTCGGACTGGTGGTGATTGATGAGCAGCACCGCTTCGGTGTCTCGCAGCGCTTGCTGCTGACGCAGAAGGGGCGGCGCACCCCGCATCTGCTGGCGATGACGGCGACGCCGATTCCGCGTACGCTGCTGCTGGCGAACCATGGCGAGATGGATGTCAGCCGGCTGGATGAGTTGCCGCCCGGTAGGCAAGCGATCGATACGCGTGTCGTCTCGCTGGACCGGCTGGCGGAGGTGATCGACGGGCTGGCTCGCCATGTGGAGGCGGGGGCGCAGGCCTATTGGGTATGCCCGATGGTGCGCGGCGGAGAGCAGGAGAGCGACGATCTCGCGGCGGCGGAGCAGCGGTTCGCGACGCTGAAGCAAAGGTTCGGCGATGCGGTGGTGCTCGTCCATGGCCAGCTGAAGCCGGAACTCAAGGACGCCGCGATGGAGCGGTTCGCCAGCGGTGATGCGAAGGTGCTGGTGGCGACCACGGTGATCGAGGTCGGTGTCAACGTGCCGAACGCGACCTTGATGGTGATCGAACAGGCGGAGCGCTTCGGCCTCGCTCAGCTGCACCAGTTGCGCGGTCGGGTGGGGCGGGGAAGCGAGAAATCCGTCTGCCTGCTGCTGCGCGGCGAGGCATTGAGTGAGGTGGGCCGCCAGCGGCTCGCCCTGATGCGGGAGACGCAGGATGGCTTCCGACTGGCGGAGGAAGACCTTCAGCTGCGCGGCGGCGGAGAGGTGCTCGGCACACGGCAGAGCGGGGAGGAGGGCTTCCGCGTCGCCGATCTTGAACAGACGCAGCGCATGGCTCCGATGGCGCAGGACGATGCCCGCCTTCTGCTGGAGCGGGACGGCGGGCTGACGGGTCCGCGGGGCGAGGCGGCGCGGTTGCTGCTCTATCTGTTCGAACGGGACTGGGGCGTGCAGCTGTTGCGTGGCGGATGAGGGACAGGAATGAGCGAGGACAAGCCGGCGTCGGAACTGATCGATGCGAAGATCCAGCAGCTCGGCGATTGGCGTGGAGAGGTGCTGGCGCAGGTTCGCGCGCTGATCCGAGTGGCTGATCCTGACATTGTCGAGGCAGTCAAATGGCGCAAGCCGACCAACCCTGCGGGCGTGCCGGTGTGGGAGCACAACGGCATCCTCTGCACGGGCGAGACCTACCGGGACAAGGTGAAGCTGACCTTCGCGAAGGGCGCGTCGCTGGAAGACCCTGCCGGGCTGTTCAACGCCAGCCTGGACGGAAATACGCGCCGCGCCATCGACATCAGCGACGGCCAGCAGATTGATCCGGAAGCCTTGAAGGCGCTGATCCGGGCCGCTGTTGCGCTGAACGGCGGGCGAGCGAAGGGCTGAGCCGTTAACGGACTGGCGCAACCCGGCGCTGATCCCATATGAGGCTCCAACACGAACGCACAGCCAGATCGAGAGGGCCTCAGCATGAACAGATATCTCCAGCACTATATCGGCGGGAAGTGGGTCGACAGCACCGGGTCCGAGACCAAGACCGTGCTTAATCCGGCGACCGAGGAGCCGGTCAGCGAGGTCGTGCTGGGCACCTCCGAAGACGTGGACAAGGCCGTCGCCGCCGCCCGCGAGGCGTGGGAGACCTATTCCGAGACCAGCAAGGAAGAGCGCCTCGCGCTGCTGGGCCGCATCCAGGCGGAATATGCGAAACGGATTCCCGACATCGCCAAGGCGATCAGCGAAGAAATGGGCTGCCCCATCTCCATCGCCAGCACGGCGCAGTCCGGCAGCGGCATGGGCCACCTCGGCTCCACCATCAAGGCGCTGGAAGAGTTCGAATTCGTCGAGAAGACGGGTGACAACCGCGTGCTGTTTGAGGCGGTCGGCGTCGTCGCGTTGATCACGCCGTGGAACTGGCCGATGAACCAGATCGTCGCCAAGGTCGCGCCGGCTCTGGCGGCGGGCAATTGCGTGATCCTGAAGCCGTCCGAGCAGACGCCGGGCAGCGCGCACATCTTCGCCGAGATCCTCGATGCGGCCGGCGTTCCGGCGGGCGTGTTCAACCTGGTGCAGGGCGATGGGCCGGGCGTGGGCACCGCTCTCGCAAAGCACCCTGAGATCGACATGATCAGCTTCACCGGCTCCACCCGCGCCGGCATCCAGGTGGCGAAGAACGCTGCCGACACCGTGAAGCGCGTGCATCAGGAGCTGGGCGGCAAGAGCCCGTTCATCGTGCTGCCGGGCACTCCGCTGGACCTCGCTCTGCCGGGCGGTGCGGGCGGCATCCTGCTGAACAGCGGCCAGAGCTGCGTCGCGCCCACTCGCTTCCTGATCCACAAGGACCAGTATGACGAGGCGATCGAGAAGCTGGGCCAGATCTTCGGCGGCAAGGCGGTGGGCGATCCCTCGCAGGAAGGCGATCACATCGGGCCGGTCGTGAACAAGAGCCAGTTCGACAAGATCCAGGGCCTGATCCAGAAGGGCGTCGAGGAAGGCGCGAAGGTCGCCGTTGGCGGCCCCGGCCTGCCGCAGGGCAAGGACAAGGGCTATTACGTCCAGCCGACCGTGCTGCGCGATGTCACCAACGACATGACGGTGGCGCGCGAGGAAATCTTCGGCCCGGTGCTGGTCGTCATCCCGTACAACGACATCGACGAGGCGGTGCAGATCGCCAACGACACGCCCTACGGCCTCGGCGCCTACATCGCCGGTGAGCCGGGCCTTGCCAGCAAGGTGGCGCGGCGCATCCGGGCGGGTTCGGTGTTCGTGAACTCCGGCGGGCTGGACTTCAACTCTCCCTTCGGCGGCTACAAGCAGTCGGGCAATGGACGCGAGTTCGGCAAGTTCGGGCTTGAGGAGTTCATGGAGAAGAAGGCGCTGATCGGGCAGGTTCCGGACGAGGCACCGCCGGCTGAAGCCGCTGGCTGATTGTCGCATTGACCGACGGACAGAAGGGCCGGGCCGCGATGGCTCGGCCCTTTTTGTTTGTCCGCTCGCCGGCTTAAGTTGACAAAGTTGACAGGGTGTCAAGCACCGGATCAGCGCTCAAGGTGTTCAAAACGCGGGACTTTAGGGCCTGGCTGACACTTGACACATTTCCTCTGTTTATCGCGGCGCCTCCTCAGCGTAGCGCGGGCTGGTTGCGCACGATCCCGGCGGCGCTGGCGAGGACGGCGGCATCCTCCACGAAGCCCGTCTTTGTCTGGCCCCAACGCTCCATCGAGGCGCAGCGGGCGCGCCAGCCGAGCCAGGATGCGGCGACGGCGGTAATCCCGCCGACTGCCGCGCCAAGCCAGCGCTCATCACGCGGGGCGAGAGCCGCACCGGCAATGGCGGAGGTGACGAAGCGGGCGGCGAGGCCGATGGGCACAATCCGGTCCGGCGCGGTCTTCTGCTTGTCACCGGCCATTTCCGCGACGGCCAGCGCCATCGCTCCCGTCGCAACGAGCGGGTGGCCGAGCAGGCGCGGGGCGCCATTGTCGCGGGGCAACTCGCCGCGCGCGGCGGCGACGGCAACGGTGGCCAGCGGCGTCAGCGCGCGCTGTCCGCCGACAAGCCCCATGAGGAAGGAAGCGAGCACTGTTTTCTCCTGTCGTTCAGGAGCACAATCCCGCCACCTGATGGGCGTTCCGATGCTGCCATGAGCGGGCGGAGCCTAACTCCGGCGGGCTAGGCCACAAGCGGGCGGATGAGCAGCAACCATGTCACCCAGGCAGCGATTCCGCAGGTGCCGAGAAGGGAGAGGCGGACCGCCCGCTCCAGATGCCCGGACCGAGCGAAGATGTGGTTGGCCGAGCTCTCCAGTTCGCGCTCGAAGCTCTCAAGGACGGACTTGGCGGGAATATTCACCCTGAACAGGACGAGGCAGATCGAGCCGCTGCCGAGGAAGGCGACCATTATCAGCCAGACGAGGCGCATCCCGTCAGCTGAAGCAACGAGATCGTTCTCCTGAGCGGCATAGAAGATGGTGACGACCGTGAGCATCAGCGCATCGAACGCCAGAATGCCGGACGCCTTCGCCACCTGCCGGTCGATGACGACCTCCAGGTAGTTTACCGCCTCTATCATCTCGCTCTTGATGGGAGTCGCAAAGTCATACCGCTCCTTCAATCCTTCAAGCGCCTCTGCTTTCAGGCACGCGGAAGGAGTAGGAAAGAAGAGGGCGAGGGCGATGGCCGCGAGAAACACAAGGGTGATGATGTCGACCATTGTCATCATGCGACCTCGACGATGCGGAATTCCCCAGCATTATCGGACTTCAGCAGCAGGCGCGAGAACTGCTTTCGCCGGGCGGGGAAAAGGGGCTGCTAGGGTCCAAACCCAATCAGCCTCTTGAACATTTGCGGGCACATTGATTCAGGGAATCTCCGCTGAGACAGGAGGCCCTTGGGGATGTCGCGTTCGTTGTTCTGGCTGTCGGATGAAGCGTGG
>Ga0182742_1004993_pt1 | contig 11545 bp, 10 predicted proteins | sample eDN5th37CBELigMG_FD_128880 | JGI IMG/M metagenome (GOLD analysis project Ga0182742, IMG submission 128880) | Enriched Miracle-Growth compost microbial communities from Emeryville, California, USA - eDNA 5th pass 37_C BE-Lig MG (version 2)... ... | reverse complement strand
TTTGAATTTAGAGGGAATTTTTATTATGAATAGATGAGAGGGAATAAAATTTATTCAACTTTCAACATAGCTTAAAAGTTCTCATTTAATATTTAGCTATTCTGAGAGTTGAATCATTCTTAAGTTATTATTTTTCTTCTGTACGTAATATTTCTTTATTTCGAAAAGAAGGAATTAAAAAAAATTTTGCAAAAACGATTTCACAAACTAGGAAGAAGAACAAAATTATCACAAAATCCTCTAGATAGAGGATAAGTTGCTTACTAATACATAATAACATATTAATAACACAAGAATTGAGAATTTAAAGATTTATGAACCCTAATTTTCTTCATAAAGTCTTCTCATTAAATTATCTTTTTTTGTCTTGAATGCTTCAAAATCATATTTTACAGCTTGTCTTTCTCCCAACCCAAACATTGACGTCTGATCAACCGTTCTTTCTGGGACTTTAAGTTTAGAATCTATTACTTCTTCCTTTTTTTCTTCTGGCATGGATTTTGATCGTATAAATCTCGATATTTGATATGCAAAAAAAAGACTATAGAAGAAAAGCATCCAAAAAGGGAAAAAATCCTTGTCCTCAATGACCTAGAATTTCTTAGAAATTGATTAAGTATTTCTCATTACTTTACTTGGGGTCATCAAATGAAAAAGATAACGTTTTGTACTAAAATTATCGACATCTATTAAACACTCATCAAGCCCAGATGTATCTTGTTCTTGTTCTTTGTCTAAAGTTTCTATGAGAGTGGGTTCTGATGCAGTTTTCATCTCTTTTGGATCATATACTCTAATATTCAATAAAGTTGATTCATTATGCTTTTTTATACTTGGTCTCGGAATCAAATCCCTCTTCTTTTCTAGAAACATTGCTGGAAAATTGCGCCTTGAGATGAGGGAAAGTGAGCTTGTTTCTTGAATAGTAACGACAGCTCAGTATACATCTTCTTAACATTTGTCAAAAAATGTTAAAAATAAACTTGATTTTAAATAGATTTGTAAAATCATATTTTTCAGACGAATAAAGGAGAAACGTTGCTATAGAAATTTTCCAAAAAATGTTTTAAAATATATAAACAATATAAAACGCATCAGAATTTGATTTCACAAGTTTATGTCTTTAAAAAACATGTGATAGACAAAGTAATAAAATAAATACATTAATAATTTAATATAATAAATTAACATCAATTATAAAAATATTTATGAAATCGAATAATTTTCTGTCATAAAAGCTTTCAGTTTTCCTTTTGAGTTGTTCATCAAATCTTCGTATTTACCAACTTCAACAATCTTCCCTTCATCTAGTACAATTATTTTATCATAGTACTGGAGGTATTCCAGCCTATGAGTGATGGTTATTAATATCTTCTCTTTACAGAACTCAAAAATACTCTTCTGTAGCATCGCATCTATCAAATTAAGGCCTATATTTACAAAATTTCTTACCTGTTGCAGGATCTAAATTAGATGTAGCTTCATCTAAGAACACTATATTCCTATCCATAAGCATTGCTCTTAGGAAATTAATTATTTGTTTCTCTCCATTAGATAAATTTCTTCCATTTTTCTCAATAAGAAAATTCTCGTCCAAAATATTCTGCTTATTTTCTTTTGTTTCATTCTCAGTTTTCTGCTCTTTTTTCGCTCTCTTCAATAATACATGACTTTTCTGAAGGATCTCATTGATCGCTTCTGATGATTTAACTTTCTCTGGATCCAAGTTATCTCTTAATGTTCCCTCATACATGAAACCAAATTGGGGAATTACAGCCTATTCTGTTAAATAACCAAATGAAAATAGTTTTTACAATGCTTGAACGAATTTTCTTCTTTGATAATTCATTAATATCAAGCCCAAAAAGTTTTATTTGACCGCTGCTAATTTCATAAAGCTTTAGTAAACAGTTTAATATTGTAGTTTTTCCACTTCCTGTCCTTCCACAAAGAGCAATCTTTTGACCTTTCTTCACTTCGAAGCTTATATTTTGAATAGCGAATTTCTTTCCTTGAGAAGTCTCGTTCCAGAAACTTAGTGACACGTTTTTAAATGATATGACACTCTCATTTTCATTATTTTTATATTGAGATTCAAAAGATTTTTTCGTTGAAGTCTCTCTTTCTTGGCTTTCCTGTTCGGTTTCATTTTCTAGATATTGACCAATCCTCTCAACACCTATGAACTCTCTTTCAACCGCTGTAAATGAGCCGATAATATCTTCAAACTAGAATATTTTTATTATTTAATCTGAATTTGGATTTACATTGACTGGATTTGCTATAGCGTACATTAGAGCCAATGCGAAGTCATTGAAGTCAAATCCCGAGATAACATAGAATTTATAATACATGGCAAGGCATAGAAGAACAGCGAGCATTACGGATGATAAAGCACGGATTCTTATTGTAAGCCAAAGATTAATCTTTTCAGTTTATTAATTAGAAAATGAGTTCTTTACAGTTTCTAAAAGACTTTTTGTAATGAGAGTATGTTTAATTTTCTCAAGGAAAGTGTCGATTATAAATCTTTCTTTTTTGAAAGCTCTTATAACCTTCAAGCCACTATCCAGTTTAATGTTTTTAATATTATGGATTTACTCTGTGGTTTCTGAAAGATGAGTAAATAGAGATCCTGTATAAAAAGAATCAAGCCTTTTGATTTCTCGGGAGGTTTTGCGAAAATTTTTCTGTAGGACATAGAAAATTAACAGAATGGGACAAATTACTAGAAAAGTAAGAAATAAACTGGAAAAGATTTCTTACTAAATATCATCAAGGGTAATTGAGTTATTATTGTATAAAGACTTCCAACAAAAATAACAATATTGTTGAGAAGCATGTTCCAGTTAAACGGAACTCCGTCATCTAATGAAAATGTATCGCCAGAAAATCTTTGCAAAATTCTCCCAAGAGGATTTTTGTCAAAAAAAGTCATGTTCGAATAAATTACTTTTGACACTAACTTTTGAAACAAATTTCGAGCTGCACGCAAATTTCCATAAGCAAAAACAAACGCTCTTAAAGAAGTAGTAACAAAACATAACAATGTTAACGCTAACAAAGTCGTTTGGAAAGAATGTATGAAGAATGAAGGTCTTTTTCTTGGATCCGAAGCATGGAGATAGTTTTTGAGCCAGAAGTCGTAATATGCTCGAGAAGCTTGCATTATAATCGCAGTAACAAATATAGAAAGGAAGGTAAAGTATCCCATTGATTTTAAGTAGAGTTGTACACTTTTTGACTGAATCTCACCTTTTTCTTTTTCTTCAGGACCTGCTTCGATGAGATTCTTCTCTTGAGTTGTTTTTTCGCCTTCATAGATTGGCTTTGAGACTAAGGTTTCTTTAAACTTGATGGTATCTTTCTCCTTTTGACCGTTTGTCAAATGTGTTTGTTCATGCTTATTTTGATTCTGATCATGGTATTCTTTAAGGTAGTTCAGGATTTTATTATTATCTTTGGTGAGATAACCATCATACATTAGAAAAACATTTGAAAATTGTGTGAGATATTTGTATTGAGATAAGACCATGATAATAGTTTTTCCTCGCTTTTTCAGGAAGTTGAGGATAACTCCTTGAAAAAGGATATTGGCAACATTAACATCAACTTTAATAAAATTACAAAATGGTCACTTTTTACATACCGGAGGAAAAAATGTCATCTAAGAGGTAAATATCAGCATCTTGATACAAGGCTCGGCATAGAGAAATCCTTTGACGTTGTCCTCCGCTTAAGTTCAGTCCATCAGGTCCAACATCTAAATCAATTAATTCTCCAAAGAATATATATATTTATATGTATAAATATAACAAAGAAATAAATGTTAGATATAAAATTGAAATTTTAACTTTTAAGGAAATTTAATAGATTAATTACCATAATTATCTTTTCCAGGTAAGGTTGCAATATCTTGATTCAAGTCACAGACTTGAACACATTCTTTATAAAGTTCCTCATCCCAATGTTTTCCAAACAAAATATTTTCCTATTGTAAATGAAACAAAAGATCCTGAATTATACTTTAATTGTTTGTCTTTGTAGCCAAGGATTCTGTGGGACATATGCAATGGTTCCATTTACTTGCCTTCCTTGTGATGATTTTAACGCTGAGGAATTTACAGTGAAACTCATTTCTCCCAACATCGCAAGCAAAAGAGCACTTTTCCCTGAGCCCATACTCCCAATAATAATATTTATAGTCCCCTTTTTAATATCCAAGTCTATTTCCTTTAAGGAAAAGTCAGAGACGATTTGGCCTTTATTACTGAGAGGCCACGTCATTCTTTGAAATTTTAGTGACACAGCAATTTTCTCCGAATCAGAAATATTTGTTTTTGAGTGTAGTTCTATTTTTTCTTTCTTAACTAAGATATTGGAATCCAAAAATTTCTTCAAACGCTTAAAAGAAGCGAAACCTTGAAAGATTGATCCAATTGTCCAAGGAAGTGAATTAAGAGGGTTGATCAGCATTTGAAAATAAGCAATGACCTATTCCTTTTTAAAATAAAAACGAAGAGTAAAATTTACAGTAAAAACATTTGTTTGATGAATATCGTGCTTCATATAACTAAAAGCTATGAAAGTAGCGGTAACGATTAAGACGGAAGTGATGGTCCAAAGAATCAGACAAAAAACGTCAAGGTACTTAATTTTAGAAAGACATGAGAACTCTTGTTGTCTAAGGCTCAAGATCTTTCTTATAAAAGTCTCTTCCCAGCCAAAGTACTTTATAGCTTTTATTCCTTTTAAAACATCAGTAGTTAGGTCGATTCTTTTATCTTTAGCTTTCATTACTTCTTGATACATCTTTCCTATTGATTTTGCTAAGTATGAAGCCAGCCAAACCAGAAAGAGAACCAATATTAGACCGACTGGTAATGCAGATCGAAGCTAATAATACAATTAAAACCCAAGAAAAACTGAGGAATGTACCTTGAAATATAGAATAACGACTATAACGCATAGGCTCAGGAAAGAAGACCACGTCTGATGGAAATTTAAGAACAGGCCGACTATTGTTTCACTATCAACGGTAGCAAGATTGTTTATATTTACTTCCTCTTCCGTTTCCTTGGAATCGGCTTTGGAAGTTGAGGCTAAATTTGGGAGTTTAATTACTTTGTTGAAGATAAAATATTGAAGGATTGTTTTGCATTCATATCGAAGTTTATTGATATGGAAGTTATATTGGGTCTCAAAGAATAAGCTCAAGAGATTATTCAGTACTAAGATTCCACAAAAAATCCATCCGAGGTTCTTTTGAGACATTTCAATAGTAATTGAAAGGAAATCAAGACTTTGGTATTGTTGGTCTGTGTTTTTGAAAAGATTGGTTAAAGCATCTAACATAATTGGAGCTGAAAAAGAAGCCAAAACACTGCAAAACTTATAAAGGAAAATCACAATATTTTTCTTTATAATCTTTGTCTTGCAAATTTTATCCAACACTTTGGTTGAAATTTCGTGCTCATAGGGAGAAATGTAAGGACTTTGGTTCAATATATTTTCAAGATATCTCTTTAAAATATATGAAGGGTTAAGAGTTGTCAAAAAGAAGGTTCTGAGAGTGTTTATGTTTAAATCCAATTCTTTTTTCTTGTTATTGTAAGCAAGGTTGTTAAGCTCTTTAAAAGTAGTACCTTATCGAGGGTATAAGACAAAGAAAGGGAATTGATCTTACTGTATGATAAGGGACCGTTTTTGTTCATTTTTCAGTATCTCTATAATAAACTTGTGTAAAAGTTGTAAATTATTGGCAAGAGTTAAAAAGGGGCTTAAAGTATAAATCAAGCTCTCAATAAAAGATTTCAGGGATTTCACTTTTTTTGTCAGTCAAGAATTCAGTCAAATAATTTAGAGAAATTCTTATGGTTCTGTCATAAGCTCTTGTATTCACGCTTTCTTTTAATCTTTCCATTGGCATCATTTCAAAAATATGTGTTCAATGTTTAATGACTTCATAGTTCGATTTTCCTTTCATAGCTTCTTTGTTGTCTTTTTTTTCAACGAAAAACTAGAAATTTTCTTGTGAGTTTATTTTATGAATCAAGTTGAGGCTTAAAAGCAGAAAATTAATGATATAAGAAATAAATTAAAAAAGGGGCCGTTCCGGGGATTGAACCCGGGACCTCTTCCTCCCTAAGGAAGAATCATACCACTAGACCAAACGGCCGAATCTATTCAAAGATACCTTCAAGGTTTTGTTGTTACTATCCTTATTGTTTCTAAGAGTCAATCGAAAGGAACAATATAATAAATTTATACGTGTAATATAATATTTATTCTTCTAGAAAAGTCTTTGTAAAGAAAAATAATTTTGAAGATGCTTTATACATGAAATTTATGTCATGTTAGAATTTTTTTTTTTATATTTTGTCATTTTCTCGTTTTATGAGACATTTGTATTTCCTTTTCTCCTATTGGGGTGCCTTACTTTCTAAAAATCTCATATTTTTTTGTAGAATTGATTAATTTTATTATTGACTATATAAATTTAGAAGTTTCAGTCAAATTACTAACTTATATTTTTGCGAGTTATTTGTTAATCTTATCATTTAAAATAGTAAAATTTTGCCACTATTTTAACGATTTAGATTAAATAACAACTCTTGCAAGTCAGTGTAATTAAAGTTAGAAAATTCTTCAAATAAAAATTTAAGCAGAAAAATGACTTTTGAGGTAAGAGAATCATGCCTATCAAATTTATCATTAGATATCATGAAATCCTCGTAAATGTTTGACCTTTGAAATTTGAAATTCTCAAAGAAATCGAAAAATTCATTAAAAATTTGGATTTTAGATAAATTTTGAAGAAACTCATGGACCTCCTTAAAAGGTTGTCCTTGCTCATTTGAATAGAAATATAATGAATGAAGTTCATGTAAAAGCCTCAGAGACAACAGAACAGCCCCTAAGCTTGCTGAATAAAGCTTGATTTATTTAGATATTATGATAATAATACAGTTTCTAAGGTTCTCAGCTCAAAGTTTTCCGCTTCATTTTGGGTGTCGGAATAAAACCGAAGAGGCTTGTATCTTTGAAGGAAGGGAAAAGAATAGTAATAAGATAATTTTGAAGCTTCAGAGAAACTTCTTGTTCATGTTTTTAATCGAATAAAACGCAAAAGGCGAAATTAAACAATTGTCGAAATAATACCAAATCAATCTTAATTAAACGAATGCTTAAGCAGAGTGTCTTTGAAAATCAAATTGCAAAATGATTCTTCTACTATAGCTTCAATTTGCCGGGACTCCAAAAGAAAAGAAAAAAAATCCACTCATTAGATTTCCAATGTGCTTATGTATTCCTCTAGTGCCAAAAAAAAACACATTAAAAGCACCAAGGTAAAAAATGGAAAATAACTTAATCTGGACTTATTCTTCCAATAATTCAGCCAAAAAATCGAAGAATATCGAAACCAAAAATATTTAGGATTAACTTTTTTATAGTTCAATAAGTCCTTCAAAATTTGCACACAATATCTTTCCAAAACTCAGTTGTTTTAACCAATATAAAGTAATTATCACACTCTAACGTGTCTTACTCTCTATTTTTCCTTCATATAAGGATTTGAATCAATGAGAGACGATAAAACATTCTATGTTTAACTTTTTCTTTTTTTTCTTCAAGTTGTTTTATCAAGGAACATTTCAAATATAAAAATGGTTCTTAACCCTTGAATATTTTGAATTGTTCCAGGATGAACAACTCTGTTTGATAATAATAAATGAACAAACCTATATTTCATTAACTTTCTAACACGTCCGAAACCTGTGAGAAAGAGCTTACTTTAATCTTTAAAAAGCCTTTTTACACTTTTGATGTCGAGAACCAGTAATTTTAAACTTATTAATTTTAAAGTTTCATTGAATCTCTATCTTGCCTGATACTCGCTCATGTTGCGTGTTAGAAGATCATCGAAATTACTTTCTTAATTCCTTAATTGTTTAAAAGAATAGAAAGGTTATAATTTTTAAAAAGTAAGTTTATGATTCAGAGTTAAAACTTGGATCAATTGATACTTCTAAATATACATTTAAAAGTGCTCCTGAATGTTTTTGATTTAATTTTAGTGTTGTTGAAATCTCCAAATCCCATTCTCTTCCAAAAATAGCGAGATTCCCCTTTGAATGATTTTTCAAAAAGAAAACAATATAAATACTTGAAAAATCTCTACCATTTGAAATTTAATGAAGTTAAATTAAAAAAATTGTTGTTTAACATTGAAATATTTACATTAGCGACTCACAGAACTGTTTCAATTATTTTAAAAAGAAAAGTTCTGAAATTTAAAACTTTATATGAGCTCAGATCACTCACAGAAAATTGAAGATTTTTAAGTTCATAGAGTTTCGTCTTTACAGAAAATAATTTTATCTGGAGCTACCTCGATTTTTTTTAGCATCTCTTTAGTAGGGAATACTGACTTAGGAGAGATGTGAACGAGTTTTTACAGAATTATTAAAAAAATGAAACTTCGCCATTTTTGGTGTTACAAAAGGACGAAATGAACGAATTGATAAATATAGGCCTGAAAGGTATAAAATTCTATGTAAGCGAGGCTTAAGCCTAACTTTTTGGCACATTGGTTTTGAAATAGTTCAGAATATAGAAACTTCTATTTAAAAGAATAGTGTTCTTTTTGAAGTAAGACGAGACATAATGTTTCAATTATTTATCTAAGAAAATACCAATATGAATCAGTTTATTTTATTGGTCCAGTATCTAGATAACTTGCAAAATATTACATATTAGAAGTGGAAAATTGAAAATAAAAAAAATCGGAGAAGAAAATTGCGATTTCTAGTGCAAGGTAATTAGAAAAGTACATCCGCATGATTTACTCAATATTTGTTAACAAATAAATATAGAAATTTGAATAATTTACAAAGACTGAATTTAAAAAGCACAATTAAATAATTCATCTTCTTAGGACTTGTTTCGAATCTCGAAAGTTTTTCCGATCAACTGGCAAACTTTTTGAACAAAATCATAAAGTAGAGTTTGATCATTTTGAAAACTAGGTAACTGTTGCATTATACCTTCACATTCCTTTGTGACTTTTTTCCATACTAATTTATTATCGAGATCCTGTACACTTAACTGAGTCTCTTCGAGAACTTTCCAGATTTTTGAAAAAACTATACATAACTCACCCAGAAATTCAACCTTAACGTATATTTTTCCTAGCCAAAGCACAAACCATCCCATAATTTGAAGTCCATTCTCTTGGTCCAATTGTTCTAAATCTTCCTCGAAATCAATATTTTTGAGCTTGGCGTCTTTTTCCTTAAATTCTTCAAACAGAACCTTTGTTTGATTTTGAAGGTCTAAAAACCACTTATCTTTGTCCTCTGAGGAAATTTCTAGTATTTTATTTACAACAAACTCTAAAGACATCTTGGGAGCAAAATCGCTAGTGACCATGAGCTTTTCACCCAAAAAGCTCATCAGATCATTCTGCGCTTGCTCAAGACAAACCTCTCCATCAGCTACATCATCGATATCTTTTGTTGGCTTTTCAATTTAGGGTAAAAAGTCATAAATACTTACTTTATTGGGTCTTCCTGGCTGGATGCTCACATGGAGAGTGGGCCGGGCTGCTTTAAGGGTTTGGGTATTTGGAGGAAGTATACCATCATGTTTCCTTTTGACGTGTAGATAGAGAGCTGGATAAGATTTATAACCCCGGGAACATCCTCCACAGATAAAATTTTTTTGTCCATCATTCGAGGTTCTTGTTCGTTTTTGGATTTTTTGACTTTGGGATTGTAGAGAGTCCATTTTGTGCTTGTTAGATATTTAAAATAAGATTTTTATTTAGTTGCTAAATTGATACTATTTCATTAAAAAACCAATAAAAAGTAATTAAAAAAAAATAATATAACCATAAATATAAGGAAGAAATATTGACAACTCACGTCAGAAATAAATTAATAAGGAGCCTAAAGAAAATTCTATTGCCTCAAACGAGATTTCTAGATTGATTTTAACTTTTTAAATAACGTTTTTGATAGCTTGTACATAAACAAATTACTTGTTGATGACACCACTAACATCATTTTATACTGGTTTTATTGAAGATGTTCTTAGATGCACATTTTTTTTACATTTTAAACTTGAAAGGATAAATTAATAGAAATTTGAGACATCCAAAACGTTTAATTTCTTATTTTCATTCAAAAAGTCACCAGAATGATTTTCAATCTATCTGACCAGTTCAGATTCGTCCTTAAATAGCTTTTTCGGTTCCAGTTAACTGAATTCCAAATCTATAAGACTCCTTTTTTTCATTTTGAATGCTATGTGTTCAAAATCTTTTGGTTCTTATGTTGGAGAAAGTTCTTCATGCACTGATTAATTTAATTTTTAGAAGCCTTAATTTAGAGCAAAACAAAGAAATAGCTTTCAAGGAAGTCTTTTTCCTTTTAATAGAAACTAATTCCTTCTTTAAGTAATTTCTTCTCTTTGAGAAAAGAATCTTCTTTAAAATATAACTTAAGGTTTAGTTCGAACATAAAAAATATTTCTTCTAGAAAGCCAAACTTTTTTATCTATTAGTTCTGGTTATGAGCAACTTAAAAAGTTCGAATTCTTTATAGGATGTCTATGTAAATCTTCCCAGACAACAAGAGGACCTTTTCGATGACTTTTAATCCTAAAAAAGATAAATTTCGCGTCATCAATTTAATTTAAATAAGTTTTATTTTGATCAGCCTAAAATTAGGATTTTGAATCGAAGTTTCATCAAGCTTGAATTTAACGTAGTCTCAATTTAATGAAATATTACTCTAATTTTAAAATAATGATGAAAAACTGAAAAGAAGCGAATTCGCCTTGGATTTATGGTTAAGTTATTTTATGTATTTCCTTTAAACACAAAAGAGAATCGTCTGAGGCGCTTCTTTCTCTTATTCTGAATAGTACAATAGGTTTTATTTCCTTCTCTTTAACAGAAAAATTGATTAAATTTAAGCTTACAGCACTTTGGACACATTTTAAAATATCACAGTTTGTTACTTCAAACCGTTTATCTTTCAAATTAAAATTTCATCTCATCAATAAAAAGAAAGAAATCATTTTTATTAAGCTTTAGGGGTCAAGGATAATAATCACAGTATCTTGCTACTCCAAAAATTCAGAAAAAATGCTTAGTTTTTCTTTGAATCCAGAATCAAGACTTTGTTTAATTGAGAAGAAAGGTTAGAGAATAATTCATTTCAAAGAAAAGCAAGAAATATGTCGAAGAAAAATAGGGTTCAAATTAACTAGAATGAAATTAAATGATTAACTAATTTTAGAACCTTTTAAGATCTCTAAAATTCATTTAGTTTACGGTTAGATAAAGGCCATTTAGAACCATGTATTAATTAAATGTAACTTAAAGGTTTAATCAATTTTAGCTCAATGTTCTGGATCTTCTTGAATCAAAAGGACGTTTACTCTTTTAGCCTTTCACTCAAGGATTTTTAGTAAGGCGAAATTTCCTTTTTAGTTCTTGAGGAAAATCTGAAGCTGTCAAATGTTTTATAAAGAAAGA